>Ga0070741_10002434_pt1 | contig 50054 bp, 39 predicted proteins | sample Coa_R1_4_FD_66440 | JGI IMG/M metagenome (GOLD analysis project Ga0070741, IMG submission 66440) | Surface soil microbial communities from Centralia Pennsylvania, which are recovering from an underground coalmine fire - Coalmine... | ecosystem: Environmental > Terrestrial > Soil > Unclassified ... | reverse complement strand
CGAGTAAGCAGATATCCAATTTAGGGCTGTACAGCTTCATCGGCGCCGGCGCGAGCATGTATGGGTTTGGTCTCATTAGCCACAACGATCACCAGCGAGAAACCGGCCTGCTCTCCGGCGAAGCCTTTATCAATGCCACGCTCGTGGCCGAAGTCCTAAAGAATATCGTTGGACGGCAACGCCCATTCGAAGGCGATCATTTCGGTCACATTGGCAAGGGAGGCAGCAGTTTTCCGTCCGGTCACGCGATTGACAGCTGGGCGGTTGCATCAGTGCTAGCTCACGAATATCCCAATCCCTTCATGCAGATCGCATCGTACGGTCTCGCTTCGGCCGTATCAGTGGCTCGCATTACCGCGCAACAGCACTATGCGTCGGATGTTCTGGTCGGTAGCGCCTTCGGCTACATGATCGGACGCAAAATTTATCGCGACCACCATAACCCTGAACTCCCCGGCGCAGAGTACGGTACCTTCGTTCGCGAACGTACCCGCGATGCCGAACACTCCGGCTCAGCGTACGTTCCACTGGAGAGCTGGGTGTATCCGGTCATTGATCGGCTGTCCGGCTTGGGCTACATCCATTCGAACTTCGATTCCGAGCGCCCCTTCACGCGCCTCGAATGCGCCCGCCTGGCCGCCGAAGCAGCCGGAAACGCCGATAGCGAGGAAACGCCAGCAAGTGTCCTCGCAATGATCGACGAACTGCAGCGAGAATTCGCCCCCGAATCAGACGTCTGGGCAGGCAATTCCGAAAACCGCAGCGCAGTGCTTGAGTCGGTCTACACAAGAGCAACGGAGATCACCGGTCCAGTCCTACGAGACGGCTACCACTTCGGCCAAACCATCTACAACGATTACGGGCGGCCATACGGGCGAGGCTTCAATAGCATCACCGGCTTTTCGGCCCGCGCAACTTCCGGCCCGCTGGTGTTTTACTTCCGGGGGGAGTATCAGCATGCCCCGGGGAATCCGAACTATTCTCCTGAGCAGAAGGCGGCTATTGTGCCTTTGGACTCGGGCACCCCGGTATTGGATAGCCGGTTTCCGTCGGCCGATCGATTCCAGGTTCTCGATGCGTATGTGGGCGTAAACTTCGGCAATAATCAGGTCACGTTCGGCCAGCAGAGCCTTTGGTGGGGGCCCGGGAATTCCGGTCCGTTCATGCTAACCAACAACGCAGCACCGGTTAAGATGGCGCGTCTGGCTCGGACGACTCCTCTGGAACTTCCAGGTCCGATGAGTTTGTTAGGTCCGATGCGCTACGAAATTTTTGTTGGTCAGCTGGATGGTTATCACTTCTTGTTCAACCACGGCACACTGTTCGGACCTCATCTCGGCACTCAGCCCTTTATCCAGGGACAGCGCTTCACTTTCAAGCCGACTCCGAACTTCGAATTCGGATTCACGAGAACCGGGCTCTTTGGTGGGACCGGCTATCCTCTGACGGCGTCCTACGCGTTACGCGCAACTTTCTCCGGCAACAATACATTTCCAGGTGAAGACATGGATCCAGGCGATCGTCGGACTGGTTTCGATATGACCTATCGAATTCCGGGAGCGCGCGATTGGCTCTCGTTCTACCTGGATGAATTCTCAGAAGATGAATTTACTCCACTATTCATTCCGCGACGGTCGGCCATGCACCCGGGCATCTATCTAGCAAAAATTCCAAAGCTTTCGAGAATGGATTTGCGTGTAGAAGGCGTATATACCGATATCCCCAGCTTCCGTGGCCCCGGATTCTTCTACCATAATTTCGCATTCCGGGATGGATTCACTAACAACGGAGACATACTGGGCAGTTGGATTGGCAGAGAAGGCCGCGGAGTATATGCCACCAGCACACTCTGGTTATCAGGACGAAATTCTCTGCAGTTTGGATATAGAGAGGCAACTGCGGACCAAGAATTTATCGGCGGTGGCCGATATCAGGATGAGTCGGCGCAGGCAAACTTTGATTTGAGAAGCAATTTGTCTATTGGGGCTACTTTGCAATATGAACAGTGGAGGTTCCCAGTCCTCGCATCGGGACTGCAGAACAATCTTTCATCTGCATTGCAAATCACGTATAGACCATCCACAAAGTTAAGATGGCAAAAATGAACAACTCTGACGTCGATTGCAAGGGGATCAATGGATAAGCATGCGCGTGCTGTAATGCCTGCGATCGACCGCCGACATGAGATCGAGATTCCCGGCAATGGTAGTTCTGTCTCCGAACTGCTCAGCGTGCCTCCTCGCGAACGCGAATTAGATACGAAGATTTTGCTCTGGAGTAACCGTCGCGTTTTGTATCGTGCCGCGGTCTGGGGACTGCTTGTGAGCACCATCATCGCTTTCCTCTTGCCCAAACATTACACCTCCACCCTGAGACTGATGCCGCCTGATCAGCAATCAGGAATGGGTGCGGCAATGCTCGCGGCGGTGGCAGGCAAAGCCGGCGGAGCCACCGGGGCCGGTGGGGGCGGTTTGGCGGCACTTGCCGGGGATGTGCTTGGTATCAAAAACTCAGGCGACCTGTTCATGGGTGTGCTGCGCAGCCGCACGGTGCAAGAAGATATTGTCCGCAAGTTCGATTTACGCAAGATCTATCACGACCGCTATTGGGAAGAAGCGTGCAAAGACTTGGAAAAGCGGACAGACATTTCGCAGGAACGGAAGAGCGGAATTATCGAAATTAGCGTCACAGATCACGATCCTACGCGGGCGGCCTCGATCACCACGCAGTATGCGGCGGAACTAAACAGGGTCGTCAATCAACTCAATACCTCATCTGCACATCGAGAGCGCGTCTTTCTTGAGGAAAGATTGGCTGAAGTAAAACAGGATCTCGAAGAAGCCGAAAAGGAGTTCAGCCAGTTTTCCAGTAAGAACACGACGCTCGATATCAAAGAGCAGGGAAAGGCGATGGTCGAAGCTGCCGCGGTCCTGCAGGGACAATTGATTGCGGCAGAGTCTCAATTGCAAGGTTTGCGACAAATATATGCGGAGGGTAATGCAAGGGTTAAGGCTGCTGAGGCCCAAGTAGCCGAACTACAAGCTCAACTTCAGAAATTGGGCGGAGTGAGCGGCACGACAGCCGATAGCAGCGGCGAGGATGAGTCGCTTTATCCATCGATCAGGAAGCTTCCACTACTGGGTGTGCGATACGCGGATCTGTATCGGCGCTCTAAAGTCGACGAAGTTGTCTTCGAGGCATTGACTCAGCAGTACGAGATGGCCAAAGTCGAAGAAGCCAAAGATACTCCCAGTGTGAAGGTCCTGGACGATGCGAATGTTCCTGAGAAGCGATCTTTTCCGCCTCGGTTGCTGATCATATTCTTGGGAATCTGCTTCGCCGTCGCTGGTGCGGGCATCGCGGTTGTGTTGAAGGCTCGTTGGGACGCCACGAACTCCAGTGATCCAGATAAGGTGTTTGCACAGGAAGTTTTGCACACCATGAGCTCTCACATGCCATGGGCTCCGCCTAACGGTTCGCGCCTTCATGCCGCAAGTTATCGTTGTTGGAATTGGATTACGCGCCGGTTTGAGGTAGCCGGTAATCCTGAAGAGAAGATCAGCCATGAAAACTAATCAGGCATCAACTCATCTCGCCAGGCGTTCCTAACCGTTCTTGCGAACTTCCAAAGAGTTTATTTATCGGGAGATTCATTGCCTGCTGGTGAGACAATCCGAACATCCGAGCTCGATAAGCCTTCAGAGAAGGCACGGAATCCGTTGCTTGTAAGGCATTGGATTGCGTCGCGGTTCATCGGCTTGACTCAAGTGGGGTTTAGCTTCGCCGACCAAGCCCTCGCCGTTGGAGGGACTTTCCTGGCGAACGTAGCCCTTGCTCGTACTCAAAGCAAAGAAGAATATGGCACCTTCGCTCTCTCATATTCTGTGTTCACATTCCTTGCAGCGCTGCACAACTCCGCCATCTTAGAACCATGCACAATCTATGCCTCAGGAAGGTATCGAAATCGCTTCTCGCAATACCTTCGATTGATGGTCAAGATGAATGCGGGAGTTGGGCTGACACTGATGGCCTTGGTTCTCTTGAGTTGCTTGCTTCTAAGCTGGATGGCTCCAAGCCTGGTTTCACGCTCGCTTCTGGGCATGGGGGTTACCGTGGGTGTCCTACTTTCAGGTGCATTTCTAAGAAGAGTGTTTTACCTCCAGCGGCAGCCGGTTTATGCAGCCGAAGCTTCGTTGATTTGTTGTGTGGTCGTTGCAATTGGCCTCTGGGTAACTACAAAAACCCATGTCTTGAATGGCTTTTCGGTTTTTCTGGTGCTGGCGTCAGGATGGCTTCTCGCTGGAATCTGCCTCCATGGGCGGCTTACTCTTGCTAATCGCGACGTTCCATTTCTCAACTCCGAACCAGGCTATTGGCGCGAACACTGGATGTACTCTCGCTGGGTTCTTGCCACTGCATTTGTCTTTCAGTTGACCACGCAGGGTTATTACTGGGTGGTAGCCGCGTTTTTATCAGTTAAGGAAGTGGCGGAGTTAAGGGCGATGTACCTGCTTCTTGCTCCAGTAGACCAGGTATTCATCGCTCTAACGTTCGTTGTAGTACCCGCACTCTCTACGCTGCATGCCAGCCATCGCATGCCGGATTTCGTGAGCTTGTTGTGGAAGTACGCTTTGGGGGTGTTCGCGGCGGCAATGTTATTTGTTTTGGGAGCGGCCATTGTTGGGAAGCCAATAATTCACCTCCTATATGCAGGCAAATTCGACGGCCTTGTTCCCCTGTTTTATCTTCTCAGTTTTCTGCCCTTGTTCATGGGACTCAGCAGTGTAATGAGCGGCGGTCTGAATGCCCTGGAGAAACCGAGGCTGGTGTTCTATGGGTATAGCTGCAGCGGAATGGCTACCTTTTTGATTGGTATTCCATTGGTGATTCATTTTGGTTTGCGAGGCGCGGTTTATGGATTACTGCTTTCGGGAGCAGTGTTTACCACGGCCGTGGTGATTGGTTTTTGCTCGAGCTTATGGACGCAGCGCAACGCCAGCAATCATGTAATAAACAGGGAACCAGGTGCCTGCATGATTTCTCCTGCTGCACAGGAGGTGCAATGAGGCTGCTAGTCGTTGGCCATCCATTTCTGCTGGCGCATAACCAGAAGAAGTATGTTGCCATGAAGCAGCTTAATCCGGACTTGCAGCTGCGTCTTGTCGTCCCTGACCGAGGCCGTGATCGGTTTGACGTCACAGACTATGAAGTCCATCCTCTGTTAGACGTCAAAGAGGTGAGGCCATTCAGAGCGTGGTTTGCGAAGTCGCACATGACCTATGTTCACGGCCCGCTCGGCTTGGCTCGGCTGCTGCGCGAGTTCCGGCCGCACGTGATTTACATCGAAGAAGAACCACAGGCTCTCATTACGGTGGAAACGATTGCGCTGCAACGCTTGCTTCTGCCGGAGACTCAGGTCACGTTATTTACTTGGGACAACCTTTTGCGTTCTCGATGCTTCCCGATCGGAACGTTGAAGCGGCGTCTGCGCAAATGGGTCTTGGCGCGTGTTGCAGGCGTTGTTTGTGGAAACCGACAGGCTGCTGAGTTGTTGCGCGCCGAAAACTCCTTTCACGGGGAGATAAATGTAGTACCGCAATATGGCCTCGACCCGGAGCAGCACCAGCCTGGTACCGAACCACATCTGCGGCGTGAACTCGGTCTCGCCGATAACCTTGTAGTTGGATTTGTGGGCCGTTTTGTTCCCGAGAAGGGGCTCCTTTTACTAATTCATGCGCTTGAACGACTCCGGTCCTATCCCTGGAAGCTCCTGCTGGTAGGAAGCGGTCCCCTCCAAGATGAGCTGACGAAGTTTGCGACAGGAAGCCTGAGCGGTCGTGTCGTGATCGTGCCCGCAGTTCCTTACGAAGACGTGCCGCGGTACCTTCGCTGTTCGGATATATTCGTTCTCCCCTCATATCGAACTGCCGCTTGGATGGAACAGTTCGGCCTGGCGATGACTCAGGCTATGATGCTGGGGATACCTTGTATTGGGTCTTCGAGTGGCGCTATCCCCGAGGTGCTTGGGCCCGGCGGCCTAGTCTTTCTCGAAGGAGAGGAAGATCATTTGGTTCAAGCCCTCAGCTTCTTACTGACCGAACCAGACCGTCGCGTAGAGCTAGGTTGGGTAGGCCGAAAATTTGCGTTGTCAAAATATGCCGAAAGTATGATTGCGGCAGAGTACCTTAGCTTTTTTGAGAAGGCAGGATACTTTCCGAGGCGCCCGAGTGGTATTCCGGTTGAAGTAGATCTTTTGCGGCACTGATTCGTGCCAGAGACAAACGAGAGGAGACACTACCAAAGAGCATGAAGATCCTAGTAACTGGTGGTGCGGGTTTTATTGCATCGCATGTGTCGGAAGCATACCTTAAGGCGGGTCACGACGTAGTTATTGTGGACGATTTATCGACGGGTAAGCGGGATAATATTCCGGCTCATGCCACGTTCTATGAGATGAACATTTGTGATTCCGAAGCGATGGAAAGGATCATCAGCACGGAAAGGCCTGAGGTAATCAACCATCATGCCGCACAGATGGATGTCCGGCGTTCTGTTAGGGAGCCAATGTTCGACGCGCGAGTAAATATCCTCGGTGCTCTTGGGCTTCTGGAGCTAGCGGTAAAGTATCGAATCAGAAAATTCTTGTATGCTTCGACCGGAGGTGCGAGCTATGGGCAGGTTTCCACCGTGCCTGTGGCCGAAGATCACCCTGCTGCCCCCATTTGTCACTATGGAGTTAGTAAACTCACGTTAGAGCGCTATTTGTTTCTATACAGATATCTCTATGGCCTGAATTACACAGTCATGCGGTATCCGAATGTTTATGGTCCCAGGCAAAATCCGCATGGTGAAGCAGGAGTTGTGGCGATCTTTGCGTTACAAATGCTTCGGGATGAACGCCCTACGATTTTCGGCGATGGTTCGAAGACCCGCGACTACGTTTACATCGACGACATTGTTGCAGCAAACATTTTGTTTCTCGACAAGGGCGATGGTGAAACGTTGAATCTCGGATGGGGTGAACCTGTTTCGGATTACACAATTTTTGAGGCAGTCGGCAAGGCTGTTGGCTATTCGCAGAGTCCGAAGTACGCTCCCGTTCGAAACGGCGAAGTAATGCATATTGCCCTCGACGCATCACGCGCGTCCGCTCTTCACGGTTGGAGGCCAACGGTTCCGCTGGAGAAGGGTGTCGAGCGCACGGTCGAACACATAAGGCAATCGAATGCGTGTCCTGCAAATTCATAAAACGTTCCGCGCAACTGGCGGCGCTGATACATTTTTCTTTAAGACGAGCGACCTGTTGACTGAGAAGGGCCACGACGTGGCTCATTTCTCCACAAAGCATCCTCAGAATCTACCTTCCCCTTATTCGAAATATTTTGTGGACGGTTTCACTGAGGAGGGCGTGAGTCATCTGACAGTTGCTCAAAAAGCCAAAGGCTTTTTCAATGGAATTTATTCGTTTCAGGCGAAGAAAAAGCTTCGGCAACTCGTGGACGACTTCAGGCCCGATATCGCACATGCGCACAGCTTCAACTATCAACTGTCTCCATCAATTTTTGCAGTATTTCGTGATGTGAAAGTTCCTCTCGTGGTTACGCTGCATGATTATCATGTCGTTTGCGGCGCTGGTACGCTGTTTGTGAAAGGTGGCGCTTGCGAGCGTTGCCGGGGAGGCAAACACTATAATCTGCTCCTAAATTCCTGCTATTGGAATCTTCCTGCCAGCGTTATGGGTGCGGCGAGTCACTATCTTCACGATATGTTGGGTTCCTGGAATATGGCTTCGAAATTCCTCGTTCCAAGTAGTTTCTTGCGAGACAAGCTCATCGAATTCCATATCTCCCCAAGCCGAATTGTTCATCTTCCTATCTTCATCGACTTTCCGGAATCCCTCCCCAGCACAATCGATCGCGGTCAGTATGTGCTGTATTTCGGAAGGCTGGCAGAGAATAAAGGGATTACAACGCTTGTCGAAGCAAGCAACTTGCTGGGCTGTCCATTGTTGCTGATCGGCGATGGGCCCCTGAGCGCCTGGGTGGAAAGTCAATGCGCCGCGAGTAGCGGACGCATCCGGCGGGTACCCTTTGTGTCCTCGCGAGAACAATTGCGCCACCTTATCGATGACGCCTACTTTTGCGTTGTTCCATCGGTGTGGTATGAAAACCAGCCTGCAACAGTGCTAGAGGCGTACGCTGCAGGCAAAGCCGTAGTAGGTTCCCGGATTGGAGGAATTCCAGAGCTGATCGATGACGGCAATACTGGCCTGCTGTGCGAACCACGAGACTCCGCAGATCTGGCGGAAAAGATGAAGTTCATGCTGGAGCAGCCCGATCTCTGCCTGAAATGGGGCGCGAATGGCAATCGCAAGCTACGCGAGAGCTTCTCCCGTGAGCTTCATTACGAACGTCTAATGCGGATCTATGCTTCTCTCGCTGAAGTCGCTCCCACGGATAGAATACCCTCTTTGGCACGGGTAACTGCTCAATGACTGTGGCAAATCGATTCTTAGCAGACCAAAACTCTTCGGATAATCCCACTGGCATAAGTATTGGGCACTACCAGGGTCCTCTTGGCTCAAAGTATTTTGATTGGCAGAATCAAAAAGGAAATGCCGTCGCTCAGCTGGAAGCCAGAAAGTTCTCTGCATATATTAAGTCGACAGACGTCGTGCTGGATTTCGGATGCGGCGGCGGACAGATTCTCCTGAGTCTGCCCTGCAAAGCCCGTTTCGGCGTTGAGGTAAATCCCGCAGCTCGAGAGTTTGCCAGGCGCCAAGGAATCGAGTGCCACGATTCCATTGCTTTCTTTCCGGATGAGTTCTTTGATGTCGTCGTTTCACATCATGCATTGGAACATGTCGCGTTTCCAATTGAGGCATTGACGGCACTGCGAAACAAGCTCAAAGCCGGTGGGTGCCTAGTATTGTGTGTTCCAATCGACGACTGGAGAACTCAAAAACGGTATTGTCCAGATGATGTTAACCATCACTTGCAAACTTGGACTCCGCAACTACTCGGCAACACTTTGTACGAAGCTGGCTTTAAGTATGAGCAGATATCGATCTCCATACTTACTTCCGCGTGGCATCCCAAATTCTTAGCTCTCCACACAAAGGTCTCTATTCGATTATTCGACCTCTGTTGCCGCGCATTTGCTGTGTGGACCCGCAGACGTCAACTGCTGGCGTTAGCTCGAAAGGATACAAGAGTGTGAAAAGGCAATCTTTGCCCATCATAAATCTGGCCGGACTGACGCTGGTGTTCAGCCTATCTTTTGCCAGTTATATGCTGGACTCCATAAGCAATCTCGTGCAGCTTGTTCCTATTCTTCTCTTTGCGACAATCGTTGTTCTTAACCTTTTCGCATCCGATTCGGCTGCCGAATCTATTGCTGACTTGTTCGACGGAGACGGGCTTTTATTTGTAATTCTTATAGCTGTGCTCATCGTCGCTATTTCCCTCGCCTCGGGTTCCGATATCTCGATCGAAGCTTCATTCGTAATAGGTGCGGTTCTCCTTCTCTCTAGACTATATATGGCACTGGTGCCCATTGACCAGGTGCTGGAAGCGTTCTTCTGGTCAGGAGTGTTATGCATTGCTCTCTTTGTGCTTGCAGGCTTTTCTAGCCTTTTGCATTCGATGGAGACCCTTGAAAGACTTTCGCCTTTCAGCTTCCATCCCAACCTTTTGGGTTTTTTTGCCGCAGGGTATTTTTGTGCAATGGTGTGGAAGTTTCTGCAGTCAGGTTGGCGGATGCGATTGCTTTCAGGCTTCACGGCCACAGTTTGTCTCTGCATAATCTTCTTTGCATCTTCCCGAGGTTCTCTGATTGGAGTCGCTCTGGGTTGTTGCACTATTAGCACCGTTGCGGCCATTCGAGCGTGGAGAGAAGGAAGGTTCCGGTTTGGCGGGCGTGGATTAGCGATCATTGGGATATTGCTGGTCATAATCGGAACGTCATATCAATCCGACACTTTCCAGGAACTCTTCCAATTTACTGATCAGGCATTGGCAATTACAGACAGCCACCGAGGTGTAGGATCTGGTTTTACGGGCCGAGCTGACAAATGGAAGGAGACATTGGGATCATTGACAGATGGCAGCTGGCTGGTGGGAAAGGGAATTAGAACCTCAGATACATTGGGAGAAGATCAGATCGACAACAGTTATGTTGTAATACTGTACGAACTGGGGCCAGTATGCCTGCTGCTGATCCTATTTCGATTTCTTGATGTTGCACGTCGATTGTTGCGAGCATACATGAATTCCATCGATCAACGTTCCAGCAGTTTGTATCTGGCTTGTTTGTTGGTCATTGTGAGTTTCTTAGCCAACAATTTCGTGGCCCGCTATCTCTTTTCTGTCGGAAATAGCTTTTCGCTAATTTGTTTGTTCTTATTCGTAACCCCCTCATCGAAAATCTCAGCTACATTCGATGCGCGAGAAAGGCGGATTCATGCAACGGCCTAATCTCTTCCAATCCACACGAATCGATAAAAAACGGGATCATAACGGAGTCAGACGAGAGGAAGGCATTGACGTGAGTCGAGCGATCCTAACCGAAACCTGTGCATTCGGGCCAGATAGTCCCGTTAAAAGCAAATTGCCGGGTTGCAGTTCTCTAAGGAATCCGACCGAGAAACGATCCTTGCCTAGACTCTCTAGACCTTCCCTTGCGAAGCTTGCCGCAGCTGGAGTGGTTGGAGCTCGAAATCTCCTTTGGGGCGGATCTCTTGCTTCATTGGCGATGCTCCATAAACCAACGAAAATGCTTGAACACGCAAGCGAGTCACTCTTTCTTTACAAGGTAATTAACAACAGAAGAGGCCTGCGACAGAGCTTTGTATTCGATGTGTTGCCATGTGACACTGCCTATAATCTGCAAATTTGTAATTTTCAGTGTGAAGGCGGGTGGATGAGGGCAACAGGTTCCTACTCCACAGACCTGATTAGTCTTTGTCAGCTTTGCCACTGCGTCTCGCCAGCGAAGGTTTTTGAAATCGGAACACTTCGCGGTTATACGTCGCTTCACATGGCAATGAATACGCAGCCAAACTGCAAGATTGTCACCTTAGATTTACCTGCCACAGGAGGCGTGAAGGAAGTTCCAAAGCTGCGAACGACCATGATGGATGATATCCATTGCAGCTTTGATGTAGATGAATACTATTTTTCCGGAACCACTTACGAACCAAGAATCACAACTCTATTTGGGGACAGTGCCACATTCGATTTCACTCCATATCTTGGGACCGTCGATCTCTTCTTGATTGATGGAGCTCACTCCTATGACTATGTGCGCAGCGACTCTGAAAATGCGCTTAAGTGCGTTCGCCCCGGTGGCGTGATTGTTTGGCACGATTTCGGCAGAGTGGGATTAAATGGAGTGTCGAGGTACCTGCTGGAATTATCTAAGAGACTCACAATCTACTGTGTTCCTGGCGGGTCGCTGGCCTTCGCACCTGTCGAGAATACGGCCTGAAAGACTCCGCCGTTAGGACAACGGTACTATGAAAAGAGTGTTAATAACACACATTATCGGTATCGGTGATGACGGAGCCTGCGTTGTTCCGAGCTTTCAGATTCTTTTCTGCGCCAAGCCTGAGAACGCTGAGCATTAAGAACGTTGACAAACGCAGAAGAGGTCTTTTGCAGCTTCGTGTATGACTGGGTTGCAGAGGGCAGATTTGTTGGGAAGTTGCAGTACGAACTAGGAGATAATCTATTACGTAATGAGGGGGCAAAGCAAAGAGCATAGATGTTTAGACCGAGTCAATCTCGGGTGCGGTCCGAACCAACCTAAGAACTGGCTGAACGTAGATGGTTCATGGAATGCATGGCTCTCAAATCACGTTCTGTTGCGGAAGGCGCTGAGCTCCATCGGCATTCTCAACGGTGACAACCCGGGCGCGAACTGGAACGGCGGCACCCTGATACATGATTTGACAAAGCCGCTGCCGTTTGGAACTCGTACCGTCGGCAATATCTATGCCTCGCATGTTCTTGAGCACCTTTATCGGGAAGACGGGCGGAAGCTTCTAAAGGAATGCTGGCGAGTTCTGCGCCCGAGTGGCACCCTTCGAGTTGTAGTGCCGGACCTTCGGTCTATGGTCATGCAATATTGGAGCAGGAAGAATGGCGACGGGTCCGAATCGAGTAACTATGGAGCGGCTGATTTGCTCAATGAGGCTCTGGCATTTAGGGATCCATCCCCTCCCCGAGGCAACATTCTGCTGAGATTTTATTATCTGTCCAAAGATTTTCATCATCATAAATGGATGTACGATTCCGAACTGCTTGTGCAATCCATGGAGGCGGCAGGCTTTGTTGAAGTGCGCGAACGAGGGTACCTTGACAGTGATATCTGTGGAATTGAAGAAGTAGAGCAGCCTACACGGGTTCTAAATGGAGCGGGAATTTGTGTAGAAGGAAAGAGGCCCCAAGAATGAAAAGAGCTCTAATTACGGGTGTCACGGGTCAAGACGGAGCCTATCTTGCGGAGTTCCTTCTCGAGAAGGGCTATGAAGTACATGGAATCAAGCGACGCAGCTCTCTTTTCAACACCGATCGTGTCGATCATCTTTACCAAGATCCACATGAAGCGAATGTTCGATTCCGTTTGCATTATGGCGATATGACAGACGCGAACAGTCTCATGCGCGTTCTGCAGATCGTTCAACCCCATGAAGTCTACAATCTGGCGGCACAAAGCCACGTTGGAGTTTCGTTTGAATGTCCGGAATACACTGCCGATGTGGACGCGCTTGGCACGCTGCGCCTTCTCGATGCAATTCGAACCTTGGGAATTACGAACGACGTCCGCTTCTATCAAGCTTCGAGTTCCGAACTGTTTGGCAAGGTGCAGGAAACTCCTCAAAGAGAGACCACCCCATTTTATCCTCGCTCGCCCTATGGAGTAGCGAAGCTGTTCGCATACTGGATGACTGTCAACTATCGCGAAGCGTATGAAATGTATGCGTGTAACGGAATTCTCTTTAATCACGAGTCGCCGATCCGCGGAGAGACTTTTGTGAGCCGCAAAATAACGCGCGGACTGGCGCGCGTGAAAGTCGGACTTGAAGAGTGCATCTTTCTTGGAAATCTGGAGGCAAGGCGCGATTGGGGACATGCGCGTGACTACGTCGAGATGCAATGGTTAATGCTTCAGCAGGATGAGCCTGATGATTATGTAATCGCAACCGGTCAGCAAGCCTCGGTTAGAGAGTTTGTGGAACTTGCGGCTGAGAAGTTGGGAATCAGGTTAACCTGGCATGGACATGGCGCGCACGAGAAAGGCTACGATCAGCACGGACGCTGTCTAGTTGCGGTCGATCCACGGTATTTTCGGCCTGCCGAAGTTGACAGCCTGGTTGGTGATGCAAGCAAAGCTCGATCAAAGCTTGGCTGGCGTCCCAGAGCTTCGCTGCGCGAGATCATTGCTGAGATGGTCGCCTCAGATCTCGAGCATGCCGAACGAGATCGTCTTGTACATAACGCCGGCTATAAAGTGCATCAGCATTTCGATTGACCACATGGATCTTTCGGCGAAAATTTATGTTGCCGGGCATACTGGGCTTGTAGGCTCCGCCCTGGTGCGGCGGCTGCGAGAGCTGGGCTTTCGCAATCTCGTTTTGCGGACTCACTTGGAGCTGGATCTCAGCGATCAGCGCGCTGTGCGTTCTTTTCTTGCCTCCGAGAAGCCCGAATATGTCTTTGTTGCGGCGGCTAAAGTCGGTGGCATTCTGGCTAATTCCCAGTACCCGGCTGATTTCATCCGGGAGAATCTGCTCATTGAAAGCAACCTAATCGACGAGTCCTATCGTTGCGGCGTGCAGCGTCTGCTGTTTTTAGGCTCAAGCTGTATTTACCCGAAGCACGCGCCCCAGCCACTCAAAGAAGAATACTTGTTGTCTGGCCCTTTGGAAGCGACGAATCGGCCCTATGCCTTGGCCAAGATCGCCGGAATAGAAATGTGTTGGTCCTACAATCGGCAATATGGCACGCGATTCATTGCCGCCATGCCCACCAATCTTTATGGTCTTGGAGATCGATATGATCTGCACGATTCCCACGTTATTCCTGCATTGATTCGTAAAATGCATGAAGCGACCATAGCGGGACGCGATCAGGTGGTGCTATGGGGCACTGGCGCTCCGCGTCGCGAGTTTCTGTTCAGTGACGATGCAGCTGATGCCTGCATCTTTTTGATGAATGTCGAGGACACCCATATAGATTCGATCCTTCTTGCAGAGACCATGGCTCCAATAGTCAATGTTGGATGGGGGACAGATTTGACGATTACAGAATTGTCCCAACTAGTCTCGGAAATTACCGGCTTTCGCGGCGACATCGTGTTTGACTCCTCGAAGCCCGATGGCACACCGCGAAAACTGCTCGACACCAGCCGAATGAGAGCTCTCGGCTGGAGCGCACGTACCTCATTACGAGAGGGCCTATTGCGGACTTACGACGATTTTCTGAAGCGTGGCGTCGAAGGAATTTCGCGCGCTGCTTCCCTGATCGCACAATGAAGTTGGAGAGGTGATATTGAGATCAGCTACCAAAGTCGCCGAGCAAATCCCGGCCGCACCGACATCCGAACGAGACTACCTGGATGGAAAGTTGAACACAGCGGAGCGCTGTATCGTGTGTAATTCGAAGCTGTCGCCAAGCGTGGTCGGTCTGCACGATACGCGATTCGGTATCGCGGATAGCTACGACATTTATCGGTGCGGCAGTTGTTCTCTTGAGCAAACGTTGCCCAGACCGTCGCTTGGGGAACTTAAGCGGCTCTACGAGACTCACTACAATTTCGGTGGTCAAGTAGGTCGGGTGTACTCCCAGTTTAGGGATAGATTTCTATCCTCTGCTCTCTATCGGATATGGATGAGGATTGACGGGGACGTCTCGTTTCATCTCCGGACAGGTTGCGGTCCTCTCCTCGATATCGGCTGCAATGAAGGGCGTGGTCTACGTTTATACCAGCGCAATGGATTTCAAGCGGAAGGCCTTGAGTTAAATGAGACAGCCGCCGCTGTGGCTCGATCAGCAGGATTTGCAGTCCATACCTGCCCGCTTAAAGAACTGCGATCCGAGAAGGGTTACCAGGTCGCGGTGCTATCCAATGTTCTGGAGCACTCGGTTGAACCTGACGAGATGCTGCGGGAGGTGCGAAGCATTCTCGCAAGCGGCGGACAAGTCTGGATCAGTTGTCCAAATGCCCAAAGCTGGTTTCGGAGAGTCTTCCGAAAAAGTTGGATCAATTGGCACGTGCCATTTCACATATCCCACTTTTCGAGTGCAACCTTGACGTCTTTGTTGCGGCATGCTGGTTTCATCCGCATTGAAGTGCAACAAATCACGCCGTCCGTTTGGATAGCGCAGTCGTTGATTGTTTATCTCTGCGGAGGGTCCGGAAAAAATCTTAGGCTGCGCAATCCATTTCTAACGATAATGCTGATGGCTCTGGTGAAAGGGCTTTTATTCCCAGTGACCTGGTTAGCCAATCGTAGGGGCGGCGGTGATTGCCTCGTCGCTGTTGCAACAAAACCGTAAACTACGATGCGCATTCTGATTCACGGAATCGACTTCCTGCCGGAAAAGGTGGGCATCGGCAAATACACAGGCGAAATGGCCGAATGGCTGGTCGAGCATGGTCATGACGTGACGGTTCTCACGTCCCCGCCTCACTTTCCCGGCTGGAAGGTTTTTGAAGGGTACTCCTCCTGGAAATACAAACGTGAGAAATCAGCAAGACGGACGGATCCAGGCTCGCTGCGAGTGATTCGGTGTCCTGTTTGGATCCCGAAACACCCAAGTGGATGGAGGAGAATACTCTATCTCCTAAGCTTCGCAATTACTAGTTCGTTGCCGATGCTCGCCCAGATCTTTCGAGAACCTGACGTCGTGTTAACCATCGAGCCGAGCTTAGTATGTGCCCCTCTCAGCCTTTTGGTAGCCCGGCTAACACGCGCATGTTCCTGGCTGCACATTCAGGACTTTGAGGTTGACGCGGCATTCACGGTCGGCGGCCTGATCTCCTCAAAGCAGAAGCGCCTGGCTCTGATGCTAGAGGGTTTCGCGATGAGGAGGTTCGGCCGCGTTTCGACCATTTCTGCCAGCATGTTGGAACGACTCATAGACAAAGGAGTCAATCCTTCGAAGAGCGTCCTTTTTGGCAACTGGGTAGATACGCAAGCTATCCATCCGATCAAACGTCCAAACGAGATTCGTCGAGAGCTTCGAATTCCTGAAGCCGGTATTGTGGCTCTCTACTCAGGGAGTATGGGTGCAAAGCATGGTCTAGAGTTACTAGTTGATGTGAGCCATAGGTTACGTTCTCGAAAAGACCTTTTCTTCGTATTCTGTGGAGACGGTCCGTATAAGGACAAAATACTTGCCGCAAGAACTTCGAACACACGCGTGTTGCCTCTGCAGCCTATCGAGCGTTTAAACGAGCTTCTCAACGTGGCAGACATCCATCTATTGCCGCAAGTTGCGGGCGTCTCCAACATAGTTATGCCTTCCAAGCTTACAGGCATGATGGCGAGCGGTCGCGCGATCATCGCTACAGCTGATGCAGGAACGGAGCTGCACCGTGCGCTCGAAGGACGGGGACTGGTGACGCCTCCGGGCGATGCGGAGACTTTCGCAAGGACTCTGCTACATCTTGCTGACGATCCTCAGTTGCGGGAGCGCTTGGGTAAGAATGCGCGCGACTACGCCGTTCGATACCTGGATCGGGCAAAGATCTTGTCGGAGTTTGAAAATGTACTGCTTCGTGCTCGGGCAGCACAAGCCTCAGCCGATGAGACTCTTCCACACGTTACAATGCGGAGCGAGGAAGCGAACTGTTACGAACGAGCTCGGACGGTAGCGGAATCGCTATCCCATCCCGGGTCGGAAAGGTAGCCTGATGCTGCTCAATACCAATGACATTTCAGTACTCGAACAAGCGCCCGCCAAAGTACAAGCTGCTTCCGAGTATTCCTTGGCAAAACGTGTGGTCGATATCTTGCTGTCAGCTATTGGATTAGTGCTGCTGCTGCCGTTGATGACGGTGCTCGCGCTGCTCGTAAAATTGAGCTCTCCCGGCCCGATCTTCTTTCGGTGGCATGTGATCGGTAAGTCAGGTGAGCCGTTTATAGGATACAAATTCCGGACAATGTTCGATGGGGCGGAGTGCATACGCGAGCGGCTGCGCGAACAAAATGAAATGTCGGGCGTCTTTTTTAAGATGAAGAATGATCCCCGGGTTACTCCGGTCGGCAGATTCCTAAGAAAGTTCAGTCTAGACGAACTCCCACAACTGTGGAGCATATTAAAAGGTGATATGAGTGTTGTTGGCCCGAGGCCAACTCAGATCTTTGAATATCATCAACTCGAAGATTGGCAAAAGGAAAGGGCTAGAGTAAAGCCAGGGTCTGTTTCTCTTTGGATTGTTTCGGGCAAAACTACTGATTTTGACCGCATGGTAGAACTTGACCTCAAATACATTCGCAATTGGTCGATGTGGTTGGATTTGACGATCATCTTACGTGCAATTCCATATGTGCTGTTTGGCAGGAATTGCTGAGCTAGCGAAGAAGTTCTTCCCACGTGTTTGCGTTTTAAGCAGGAGATGAGTCGGTTCAAACCGAATAACCGGAGGTCCTGTGTCTACTGACGAAAAAATCCACGATGCTGCTGCTTATTTTTCGATTTTGGGAGATTCTGCAGCGGCCCTTGCCTGGGATCGCGTGGATCTGATTTCACGCCTGCTCTACCGCGCTTACCAGCAAGAACGAACTGCTTACCTGTTTGGAAACGGCGGGAGCGCCTCGTTGGCTTCCCATTTTGCATGCGACCTCACGAAGGGGACGTGCGTTCCTCAGCGAAGCGGTGAAAAGCGCTTTCGTGCGATTGCTCTTACGGACAATCTGGCAGTCATGACTGCATGGGCGAACGATTCGGGCTACGAAGACGTATTTTCCGAGCAACTCCGCGGGTTAATTCAGCCCGGCGATATTGCATTCGCCATCAGCTGCAGCGGAAACTCGCGAAATGTTCTGAAAGCGCTGCAGGTGGCGAGAGATGCTGGCGCGCTTACCGTTGGACTTGGAGGCTTCGAAGGAGGATGCATGAAGCCACTATGCGACGTGAGCCTGATTGTTCCTTCTGAGAATATGCAAATCATCGAGGACTTGCACCTCTCTGTGGCGCACTGCCTGTTCACGCTGGTCAGAAACCAAATTCTTGAAGAGGAAGAGCCTGAACAAAAAGTTGTTGCTGCGAGAGCGTCATAGCCAAGTCTTTGGTTGACAAAGGGTTGCGTTAAACGCACAATCATCAGTGGTCGAGTTCACGCCCTGCAGGCGTGGTTGACGGTTGTTTGTCACGACTGACCTTTTTTCATGGCTCCCCCGAACGTGATGAGTCGTCGTCTTCGGTCTGCAGTCCTTCTCGGCGACCTTGTCTGGATACTTCTTTCTGCGACAATTTCATATCTTCTGCGCTATGGCCTTGACGGGGGCGCGTCAGCATCGCGTATCAGCTACTCAGAATGTGTTTTTGCTTCCATTGTTGCGATGGTCGTTTGGGCGCTGCTGTTCGTACGAATGCGTCTGGATGGCTTCTCTGACGGATGGGAGGCTCCTCGCGTTCTTTCCCAGGTAGTCACGGGCGTCTCACTGCTGATGTGCGTGATGCTGTCCGTGGCGTTCCTTACCAGGCAGTGGTATTCGCGATTGTTGCTCAGCTACTTCGGGCTATTGCTGCTCGTGGGTTTGGCGCTTATCCGGTGCGCCATGCGTGCGTACGTTGCTTCACGCTCAAGGAACCGGGCGATGCAGCGGGTTGTCGTGATGGGGAACGGCAGTGTGGCCCGGGAGATCGCGGAAAAAATTGGGCGTCATCCGGAACTGATGAAGAAGGTTGTTGGGTTCCTGTATTCCAGCAGCGACGTTCCTGTGGGTCCAATCGGAGCGGAAAATTCGCAACAAAGCCGGCCGACAAGTACCGTGGGAGTGCTCGAGCTGCTGAAGAATTATTCAGTAGACGAGCTGGTGGTTGCACATCCGCGTGTCAGCACTTCGGAGATCCAGAAATTGCTGCGCCTCAGCCGGCTTGCCGGCATCAAGGTTTCCCTGGTGCCGGAAGGCTACGAGCTATACCTCTCCAAAGCGAGTTTCCTCGATGTTGAGGGCCTGCCGATGCTGTGTCTCGAAGAGCGGCGGCCGCCGAGATTTGCACTTGCTCTGAAGCGTGTCGCCGATGTGGTTATCGCCACCGTTCTCGGTGTCCTTGCGAGTCCGATCATCCTCGGCGCGATTGCAGGGCTTAGTTTGTCGGGCATCCGGCCCTTTAAACGCGAGCTCCGCTGTGGGCTGAACGGTGACCCATTCCTGATGTGGCGTTTGAATGTCGATCGCGACGACGCTGAGCTTTCGGGTGTTCGCCTATGGCTTACCAGGCTCAGTCTCACCGAACTTCCGCAGCTGGTAAATGTAATCGCGGGCGATATGAGCCTTGTGGGACCGAGGCCTGAACCACCGGATCGGGTAAAGCACTATTCCGAGTGGCAGCGCCAGCGACTCAACGCGAAGCCAGGCCTCACAGGTTTGGCGCAGGTCCATGGTTTACGCGAGCAGCACGCGTCTGAGGACAAAGCTCGTTTCGATTTACAATACCTGCTGCATTGGTCGCCTTTACTGGACCTCTCGCTGCTACTTCAAACGCTTTGGACGGTCGCGATTCGCATATGGACTCCGCGAGCGCAGGCTGTTCAAAGCCCGCAAGCCCGAGAGCGCGTTTTTACGGAGGTTCTGGATGTTGATCGTTCGCACGCCGGTGCGGATTAGTTTTGGCGGAGGCGGAACCGACCTTCCCGGTTATTATCAAAAATTCGGCGGAGCTGTTCTCAGCACCGCGATCAACAAACACTTCTACACGATCCTGCAAAAGCGCTCGGATGGGAAAGTGCAGGTTATCTCTTCCGATTTACGCGTCGTCGAAACCTGGGAAGACATCTCCCGCATGACCGTCAAAGGTACGGATCTGGAAATTCCCCTTTCGGTAATGAAGGAATTGGGTTGTGCAGTATCTTTGAACCTGTTTCTCGCTTCGGAAATTCCGCCGGGAACGGGGTTGGGATCTTCCGCCAGCGTCTGCGTAAATGTGCTGAAAACACTCACTACCTATCTCGGCATTCCGTTATCGAAGTATGAATTGGCAGAGCGGGCGTTCCACATCGCCCGCAACGTCCTTGGGAAGCCGGTTGGAAAGCAGGACGAATATGCTTCGACTTTCGGCGGAGTGAATTTCATTCGATTCGCCGAAGATGAATCCGTATCGGTAGAACCTCTCAATCTCGATCCCGAGCTCATCCGAGAACTTGAGTCGAATCTGTTGCTGTTCTTCACTGGCGCTGCTCATCATTCCTGGACCATCCTGAAGGAGCAAGAGCATTCGACAAAGACGAGGAGCGGCCCTGCCGTCGAAAGCCTCCATGAAATCCGCGAACTCGCCGATACGATGTTGGCAACGCTCAAGGCCGGCAATCTTGATCGCTTCGGCCAACTCTTGCACAAAGGTTGGGAGGCCAAGAAGAGGGTTTCGGAAAAGATCTCTACCTCCAAGATTGATGAAATGTACGGAGCCGCCCGGGCGGAAGGAGCAATTGGCGGCAAAATCACTGGAGCCGGAGGCGGTGGTTTTTTGCTTTTGTATTGTCCTAAACCTGCGCAGGAAAAAGTTCGCAGCCGGCTCGCGCAGATTGGCGCACGCGAAATGACTTTCGAATTTGACTTCCAGGGTGCGCAAGTCGTGGTGGACGATCCATTCATCGATGCTGACGAACGTGGCGGGATGAAGTGGACGTTTCAACCTTTGGAGACCCAGGCGTCAGCGGCCACCTCTTCTCGCTCATGATTTCTCATCCGAGAAAAGCGTTCTTGCTTGCAGCGGGCCACGGGACGCGATTGCGCCCTCTCACCGACACAGTACCCAAATGCCTGCTTCCGGTGCGAGGCATTCCCATGCTGCAGATTTGGTTGGAGCGTTGCGAGAGATTCGGTGTGGAAGAGGTTTTAATCAATTTGCATTCACATGCTGATCAAGTGCGCGAGTTTCTGCAGAAAAATTCCTCCTGCAAGGTGCGCGTGCAAGTTTCCGACGAGCCGGTATTGCTTGGAAGTGCCGGGACGGTTCGCGCGAATCGTTCCTGGGTAGCGCAGGAGCAGGATTTCTGGATTTTTTACGCCGACGTTCTGAGCGACATCGACCTGAATCGCCTGCTGCAGCGCCACCGAGAAATGCAGGCCGAAGCCACCATTGGTATATATCGCGTTCCAGATCCCTCCCGATGCGGCATTGTGCAACTGGACGACGACGGCTGGGTCATGGAATTTATCGAAAAGCCGAAGATCCCTAAAGGCAATCTTGCCTTCTCCGGAATTTTGCTGACGAGCTCAAAGTTTCTGGATACCATTCCCGATCGCATTCCTGCTGATATCGGTTTTGACGTCCTGCCGCGAATTCCCAAGCTTGCGGCGTACGAAATCGATGATTATTTGATCGATGTCGGCACGATGGAAAACTATCAGTCAGCTCAGAAGAACTGGCGGCGAACCAACACCCGAGTCACGCAGGAGCAAAATGCTTAAAGGGGTGATCTTCGATATGGATGGAGTGCTGATCGATAGCCATCCCATCCACAAACGTGCGTGGCGTAAGTTTTTTGAGACGCTGGAGGTCGAGGTTTCAGATCGGGAACTCGATTTTGTGCTCGACGGTAGAAAGAAAGAAGACATCCTGCGGCATTTCCTCGGCGATCTGCCCGATTCCGAGATCAAGGATTTCGGCCATAAGAAGGAAATGCTCTTTCGTGAAGAAGCAATGAACATCGAGCCGATCTCAGGCGTTATGGAACTGCTTGAGGAGCTTACGAGCCAGGGCATCGCGGTCGCAGTCGCTTCGTGTGGAAGCCAGAGCCGCGTGCGCTACATTCTGGATCAGCTCAAGATCCATGATCGATTCGAATCCATCGTTACCGCCGACGACATTACGCATGGGAAGCCGGATCCAGAGGTTTTCTGCAAGGCCGCCGAGGAGCTCGGCGTCCGCCGTGAAGACCTTCTGGTGTGCGAGGATGCGATTTCCGGCGTAAAGGCCGCAAAAGCGGCAGGAATCCGCTGCCTGGGCGTAAGTGAACCTGCACGCGCAGCCGAACTGTTGCGAGCTGGAGCGATTCGCGTAGTTCCGGACTTCGCTTCCGTGTCGGTTCCCGAACTCGAAACCATACTGGCCTGATTCCCTGGATAGTGAATAACAGCGAGAAATGCAGGGGAGCCAATTCTCCGTAGCGGAAAATCCGCAAATTCTGCCCAAAAATAACAATTTTCAAAGCTGCCAGGGAACGTTGAACGGAATGTAGGGAATTGATCGTTAACGCGCGTTATTCCAGCAGCTTGCGCGCGCTTCTGCAAAAGCCGGCCGAATCGATCAGGGAACCCGCAGGGATTTTGTTTCCCATTATAGAACTAGCAGAGATCTCCAGGACCGAGTGGCTCGCAGCGCAGGTGAGACCGTAGAATGCTCTGCAATGCGTCGACTCAAAGTCCTGGCAACCGCATGCATCGCAGCTGTTATGGTGAGTTGTACCCAAGGCAAGCCGCCTGGCCTTCAATCCTGGAAGAACGCGACCGGCGCCGAAGCGTACGAGCGGTTGTTCTGGAAGGCGATCGAAGACGCCGACTTCGCGGCCGCGGAGCGTCGAATGGCGCCGATTTACACTCTCACCAGCCCGGCTGGTATTGCGACACGCGACAAAGCGGTTGAATATTTCCGTGCGCTGAATCTCAAGCACATTGACATCGCAGAGTTACGTGTCGATCCGGAAGGAGCTGACATGGTTGTCAGCTATGTGGCGACACTCGAGACCAAGTCTTCCTCATCGCCCGCACGCTACTACATGACGACAGTTTGGCAGCAGGCCAAGCATGGCTGGATCGCAATCTGCCACTCTGAAGTGAGGGCCAGTCCATAGTTACGCGATGACGAGTAGATCCTGTTTGTCTTCAGCTGTATCGAATTGCTCGATCGGCTCGTTGCGGCGGCAGGCGATCAGGAGCAACAGATTGATCAGGAGCAGGCCCTCGGCAGGTTTGCGATATCTCCCCTCCATGATCGCCGGGGCAAGAGGTGTAAGCGCCCAGGCCGCTGTTGTCAGAACTGCGAATACCCACGCCTCGCCCAATGCGAGTTGGTCTCTGTAGTAGATGTTTGCGAAAACAACGACCAGAGCGAGCGGCGCCCATATCCAGCGCATTGAAATGGCTGCTCTGTCCCACATTCTGTCCGGATTATTGTCAGGCCAGGATGGAGCAAAGTTGAAGAATACGTAATTCTCTCCTCGCAGTAGCATTCGATGTGACCAGGACGCCGCCGAAGCCTCAAAGGCCCGCTCCCAGTCCGCGCGCCCATGGGCCTCGTCGATTGAGAAGTGCACGATTCCCTCCCGGCTTGAATGCCAGGCTGATATCGGCTCCAACGGTTCCTCGTAGAGAGCAGGAGAACCAAACTCATAGGTCCAGCGATATGCGCCGTTATCTCGGGAGATATCAAAACGAAGAGTGCGCTTCCCGGAAGCCATGTAGATGCGGTTCATTTCCGGAAATCCAAAGGGATCCCATACATGCAGGAGACGGTGCGTTCGAAATGACAGAGGTGCGATAAACACAGCAAACGCAGCCAACACGTAACCGACCTTAACCGCTCTTTGCGAACTCTTGTAGATCCCCCAGACGAGCAGGAATATAGCAAACGGCAGCGCGTAAATTCGTATGGACGAGGCGAATGCCCAACACGCAGCACAAATGAAACACGCGATGCTCGAGTGCGTGCGAAAGAACTTCATCGTGAGCCAAAGAGCTAGACCCATACAGGGCAGGAACAGCGTCTCGCTCATCGTGTAAGAGAAGATAGAGATCCAGGAAGGCAGGCCGCAGAGGACTGCCCAGCCAATGAGAGCGAGGTCTCGATTTCCTGTTAGCTCTCTGAGAAAGCGATGCCAGATCCAGGGAGTCAGCACCGAGAGGATGGCATTGTGAATAGCGATTGCAGTATGGCTGCCGCCGGTAATGGCAGCGACCATTCCTAGCCAAAGCTGATACCCGAACGGGTCAATTGCGGCGATTGGCTGGAGAGTCGAGAGATGGGTTGCCGTAAACCACCAACGCCCGGGATCTGTGGTTTGAATCTCCAGAGGATTGTGTTGAAAAACGGCCAGGATGCGAACTACAGAGCCAAGCACCACGAGAGCCATCAGCGACATCCACGCCCACGTTCCAATGTCTAAAGTTTCTGCTATGCGCTGCGTCTGGAACCAGCTTGGCGCCGGGCTCGCGATGTTTATCTCACGATCAGTGCTCCGGGGGGCGAATCTTCGCAATGAGTCGAGACTTATCTTCACATTCTTGACCAAGAATTATCGACAAAAAACAAAGCGCAGCGTGTTAGCGCTGCGCTGATGTAAGACCAAATCTCATCAGTAAATGATTTCTCGGCGCGCGATAACTGCGAAGCTCGCAGAGTTCATTCCCAACTGGATATTGCAACTATTGAACGTGAGTGAGTTGGTGCCGCCACCATTCCAGCCGACTGTCGGAACACCTAAGTGAGGCAGCAGGTTCGCGTCCGTGGGATTCGCTGTGTAGCAAGGATTTGTTCCCGCCGCGCATCCGCTGTTGTCGCCAATCTGTGCAACAACAACACCGCCAGTGAAATTGCCGTTGCCGCCACCACTAGCTTGCAGAACACCAGCGCCAACTACCAATATGAGTCCGTTGAAGCTGAAGCTGCCCTTATACGTAAGCGTCCCGGTTACCAGCAGAATGCCTGCACCGTTGGTAGTTCCCGACAATGTCAAATTGCCATCGACCACTGTCACCTGCGGACTCGAGGTAGTACCCAGATTGGGTATGCCTGTAAAGTCCCCGGAATAGGTCTGAGTCGCTACGTTCTGTACGTCTTGAACAATTGCGTTCAAGCCTTGCGGTGTCGAGTACATGGAATTTGCGGTGTTAACCACGTTCTGCACGTCTGGCTGGGTGCCGCCACAGGCATCGGCGCCGGTGTAGTTGCCGTAGCGATTGCTTGGAATTTGGCTGATCACCGCGTTTCGAGCGAGGGTTGCCTGTTGCGTGGGAGTATTGCCGTTCAGACCCACGTCAGTGGTTGTTCCGATTGCGGGCACTGGTGGTCCAGGCGACGCGCAGCTGTCAGTTCCAGTCATGGTTAAGTTGTTTGAGTTGGGTAGGCCGCTAATCACTGGATCGTGTCCCGCCACGGTCAGTGCCGCGGGCATCGGGGGTATTGCGACCTTCGCCACTTCATATTGAATCATTCGCGTCGCTTTATTCGGCGAACTAGCACTTGGCGCTACTGCGAGCGTTGTCAACATGTACACCGGCTGAGAGTCCAAGTCCGAGCACCGGTTTGCAGACATAGGGCCTGCGCCAACACCGATAGGTGTGCCCGGCAACGGAGGGGCAGCCGTACCGCACGCCGGCGGGGGCGCTCCAGTACTGGAACTCGAACTGCCGGTCCCAACTACGCCTGTGCTACTACCGGTGCTGCTTGAGCTGCTACCGGTCCCAGCTACGCCCGTGCTACTTGAGCTGCTACCGGTCCCAGCTACACCCGTGCTACTCGAACTGCTGCTGCTCGAACTACTGCTGCTTGAACTTGAACTTGAACTGCTGGAGGTCCCCGTTCCACTTATTCCTGTTGTGCTAGTGCTACTGCTAGTGGTGGAAGTTCCCGAAGTCGTCGTGGCGCTCGAGTGAGAACTATTGCCGTTTCCGGTTGATCCTGCCCCAAACATTGCCATTGCCGTAGCCAATTGTGATGGCAGGCTGGCGCGCTCCATGAGTCCTGGAACGAGTCCCGGAACCTCGATTGGTGTCCGTACGTCTGAAAGAACGAATTCGTTGCTGCCGTTGTAGCAAACCTGATCCGCTCGTGGTCCTCCTGGCAAGTACGGGGCGTAAGGTAGATGACCGCAGGTGCCATTCCCCAGCACGCACCAGGGTTGAGCGGACTCATTCATCTTCAGGTTAATGCGGGTCCATTTGTAGCTAAGAACCTGGCCGCCCGGCATCGCCTGCGCTGCTGGGGCTGGCGATACGTACCAAGTGCTTCCGGTAGGTATAGAAGTTGCGGCGGCGGGGCACGGAACACCCAAGGTGCCGGGGCTGCCTGCAATGATGGCTGTGCTATTCACCTCGTGGCATATCTCGTCATCAAAGTATGGATTTGTCGGATCCCAGGGAGCCACAACTTCGCCGTTTAAGGGATTGAGTACATATAGCACTCCGCCAGGCTGCCCGATCGGAACGGTCGGTAGCGTCAAAGGGTTCGGCGAGTTAGCGCGGATACGATCTCTTATTTCTTCCAGTCCCGCTCTCGCGGCAAAGTAAGCAAGGTTGTTCTGGCGGTAGCCGGTACCGACTGCGGTTTCGCTATTCGTCGCGAACATCATCGCCAGCCCGATCGCCGACACCAGAACCAACGCGAACAGCACAAGCAGCAAAGCTATGCCGTGTTCTGAATGACTGTCGCTCTTTTTTCTCATCCGGTTAATTCTCCAGTTCCGCAATGGCAGAGAGGGAGTAAACCTGCTGCTTTAGTGTTTGCAGATCGTTTTGTTTTGATCTTGTATTCAGATTGACCTTAATCGCATCGATCTGCTGGATCACGGGAGTGTTGTTCTTGATATCAGCACAACCCACTGCAGGCGCCGGCGGAGGCCCAAGAGGAGCTGGCGCATTGCAGGCGTTAGAGTCCACCAATACTTCGGCGCCGCTGGCCTGAAAGTAAGTAAATAGCGGCTCACTCATTCCCGTGGGATCAATCACGTTTTGCACTTCTGTGTAGTAAATAGGATTAGGGTAGCCGGTCAGCGGATCAGCCGTTGTCTTTGTGGTTACGCTACGTCGTATGCAAGGGCAATTGGGGTCATTGGGATCATTGGGAAAATATTTGTACTCTACCCGGAAAATTGTTCCATTTCCGTACACGTCACCTTCAAAGATCAGGTCGGTAGTTGATACAAACACCAGTCCCGATGCTGCACTGGTATCTGTGAGCCCCTGGTAATTGGAATAGATCTTCGGCGTCGGATAACCAGACATGTGGACATCACGCGAGAACTGATCTACGAACTGACGATTCTGTTCGGTGAGGTCCAGTTTCATTGATTCCGTGTGCGTGGTCTTCTGGACGTTGTCTACCTGTTTGAATATTGCGCCCATTACGATCACCAAAACCAAGATGCTGATCACGAGCTCCAACAACGAGAATCCCGCCTGTGCGTTCCGCTTTTTTTCAGATCGTGCCATCTCAGTTGCCTCGTATTCCACGCAGGGTTACCGGCAGGCTGAACAAAGCCGCTTGATTTGTTCCATTCGCGTTTTCGCTGACAGGTTTTGCAGCTACAAGCACTATCTGGGCATTGCCTCCAGCGACGATATTTCGTATGCGCCAGCGGACGTCATAAACCTGGTCAGTACCGATCGTGCCCGCCGCCCCGGTCGCGCACAGGGTGTAAGTCATTTGGTAGCCGTTAACCGGAGCCTGACTGAAGTCAATCATCTGGCTGCCGTTAGAGACGGCAAGCGTCGTGAGCGGCGCGCCAGCTCCTGGATCTGATCCTGTCGTGTTCATCACGTGTGCGACTCCCTTGCAGTCTGTCACTGAGGTGCTCTGAGCAGTAGACGACGCGGATAGCACAAGGATGCGGTCCATCGTGCTTTGTGCCAATGTCACGGCAGTGCTGTCAGACCGGCTGCGCGCGTTATTGGCGATCGCGGTGACGATGATGATCATCCCGCCGAGAACTCCGATTACAAGAACGAACATCGCGATGAGAAGCTCAATCAGACTGAATCCGACTTGTCGATTCCCTCGTGAGCGGGAATGTATATTCCGCTTCATTGCCAGCTCCCACCGTTGTCAGTTTGATATCTCCAGGTTTTAATGCGACCTGCAGGACTGACGCTTACGGCTGCCCAATCAAATCCACTCCCATTCCGCCTCGTCCATCGCAGGTATGTAACCCAAGCCACTGGAGTTGCTAAGGAAGTGCCCCCAGTGATGACAGTGGATATGTTGTTACAGGGGGCAGTGACCGCTATACGCTGACACGGAAGTCCACGCTCATTGAATGCGATGCCCGGGCTGGGCACGCCTGCGGTATTAACCATTGGCGGGTTCGTTGCTAAGTTGAGAACTGGGATTGTGTTCAATGGTCTTACGGTATCGAAGCCCTGTACGCCTTGTGGCGCATTCGTGTCAGTAATGGAGATGGGCGTCGGCATCTGCACTGCGGGTTCCGGAGCTGATCCATTTAAGCCTTGCGGATCCCACTGGCTATTTCCGTTCAAATCGACATAGGCGACCGACGCGCCGTTGTTCACAGCACTCAGTACTTGATAGGCCTGGTTGTCTTGTATGGATCGAGTCCGTGCCACTTGCATGAGGCCGGCATAACTCTGAGCGCCTGACTGTAGCTTCTGCGCGTCGATAATTCGAAACATTTGCGGAGTCACCATTGCGCCAACGATGAGTATGATGGCAACTACCAATAGTGCTTCCAGCAAAGTGAAGCCGTCTTGTCTTTCGCTAGTCATTCCAAGTCCCCGGAACAAAGCGCAACACACAGCCCGAGTTCGGGTCCGCGCGCTATCCCAGAACTTAGCTGATATCTAGCTGCGCACTCAAGTTACGTAAGTCAGGTTCCCTGGGGAAAGTTAATGACCAGAATGAGTTGCGGGAATCTCCTTGTTCCTCCTCTCCCCGTTACTTTAGTTTTTTGTGATCGCGAAAAGTGGTCACACCTGTGCCGACACATGTACTAAGGTCGTGGCGAAGCGCCCCCAATGACCGTTCTGGAACGAAGCCTCGCCCCAGGGAACCCTCCGGTCGAAGTCCCGAAGGCGCCGCGGCCAACGAGGTTGCGGAGTTTAACTAAACCCATAGCCGGACTCGCTTCATATCTGCGCGGCGCTTACAGCCTGGACCTGCGCTCTTTAGCGCTGTTTCGCGTTGGATTGGCCCTGGTGTTGATCGGAGATCTCATTGCCCGCGCTTGCGATCTGACCGTCTTCTACACTGACTGGGGAATCCTGCCGCGGGCGGCTCTGCTTGAGAATTTTGCCCTTCCAGAGCGCTTTTCGATTCACTTGATGAGCGGCCAGTTTTTGTTTCAAGCAGTATTGTTTGTGATAGCAGGTCTGTTCGCTCTCATGCTGTTGTTTGGGATTCGCACTCGACTAGCATCGTTCGCTAGTTGGTTCATGCTGATCTCCTTGCAAATGAGAAATCCTGTCATCTTGCAAGGTGGCGATGTTTACCTCCGGTTGCTTGTCTTCATCGCCATTTTTCTGCCGCTAGGCGCGATGTACTCAGTCGATGCCGCGCTGGACACGACTCCCGAAGAGGAAAGACTCGCGAGAACCCCTGTCTACTTTTCTACGTTTGGCCTCGCACTGATGGCCCAGATCTCGCTGCTTTATATCTTCGCGGTTCTGCTGAAGACTGCTCCGGAGTGGCGCGTAAATCACACCGCCGTTTTTTATGCACTTAGCATCCAGCAGATGACAACGCCGGTGGGACGGTTTTTGCTGCATTTCCCAAAATTGCTCCCTTGGCTGACGCGTGGAACGATGATTCATGAAAGTTCGATTCCAGCGCTGATTCTTGTTCCAATCTTTGCCGGGCCGGCACGCTTACTGGCCGCGGTTCTGATTGTCGTGCTGCACACCGCACTAGGTTTATCGATCCGTCTTGGTCACTTTCCGTATATCGCGGGCATAGCTGCACTGCCGCTTGTGCCAACGTGGTTTTGGAACCGGCAAATCGTTCGAAAGGTTTTGCCGTGGACGTCGGATGACCGTAACAGCGGAGCAGGGACACAGATTCTCTACGACGGACAGTGCGCTTTTTGCTACAAGGCAGTAAGGATTTTGTGCAGTTTTCTACTGCTTCCGGCCGCGACGCTCATACCTGCACAAGACTTTTCCGCAACAGAGCTCGAGATGCAGCAACGCAAAAGCTGGATCGTCGTTGGCCCTGATGGGCAGCGCTGCTACAAGTGGCAAGGCTTCGTCGAACTGGTAGCCCTGTCTCCCGCTTTCTCGTGGCTGGCTCCGTTGCTGCGCACTTCGCTCTTAGCGAGAATTGGCGATCGATTCTACGAAGCGATTGAAAGAAACAGGACGACTCTAAGCGCCGTCACAGACTGGATTAAACCACGGCGTCTAAATCTAAGACCATCCCTTATCGTGACACTATCGGGATTGTTCTTCATCGTGTATGTTTCGTTTTGGAACATATCCTCTATTACGTCGAAATCATTTCAGCCTGGCGGCGAGACCATAGGCCTGGTCCTCGCCATCGATCAACGCTGGGATATGTTCTCTCCCAACCCGCTTACCTACGATGGATGGTATGTGATCGAGGGAGAGTTGCGCGACGGAACCCACGTGAATGTACTGCATCCGGAAAGTCCGGTGAGTTATGAAAAGCCGGCGAGTATTGCAGACCAATACAAAGACGAGCGCTGGCGCAAATACCTGATGAACCTTTCGCTCGGCGACTACCGAGCTTACCGCCTTTACTACGGTCGCTATCTTTGCAGATCCTGGAATATTGGTCGATGGCCGAAGGATTCCGGCGCACTGGAAAGGTTCGATATTTACTTCATGGGCCGCCAGAACTCCATCTCTGATCCAAACAGACCCTATTCCAAAGACCTGCTCTGGCACCACGAATGTTTCAAATGAGCTGAGATTCGCTAGAGCCATTTCACATTTGCTGTAACCGCGCCACATTGAGTTCGCGAAAAAGGTCAGTGCCGTCCCGGCAAGCCGGGACGGTACTGACTGATCTCAGAATTCAGCCGATTTGGTTACGGCAGCTGTGGTGGACTTGCTCCAGTGCTCCTCAAGCTCTTGGCGGTATCTCGGTTTGCGAGTGGTAGTGGAAGTAACCGATGCCTACACGCATATGCCGCTGGATGTGGTTGGGGACGGTGACCGCGATCGTAAGTCCGAGGATCGCGTGCGCTACGCCGAGGCAGTAGATGTTGCGCTGGCGGTGAAAGATCTCGCAGGCTGCCCATCCGGCGAAGAAGCAAACCGTCATTAGTACCGGATTGGGAATGTGGACGAGAGTAAACAGGACCGTGCTGGCGACCGCTGCCAATCGGCTCGAAAGCAGGTGCTCCAGACGCAGAAAAAAGTACGATTGAAGAATAAATTGCTGAACAATCGCCCAGACGAAGTAAGCGAAGGAGTGCGTCGCAATTCCGATCACGCCGAAGAGCGGGTGCAGAGTCCCTAGATTTTGTGCGGTGAGGACGGCGATCCCGGAGATCGCGATGGCCGCTGGAATCACCCACAGTGTAGATCGCAGGCCGTGCAGCCCGAGCCCGAGATCGCGCAATCGCGGACGGTGAGCGATTGTGCTTACGAAGATAAATGCTGCCGAGATCCAGAAGAGCCCCGACTGAGTTCTGCCGTAGGTCCAGGTAGTCGCTTCGATTAGTCCCCAGGCGGCAAACACCTCCAAAACAGGAACCCATCGAGCCAGTGGTTTCGATTGCACTTGCGACGGCAGTGGCAATATGGCTTCGGACATCGGTAAGCTCTATTGGAAGTTGAGCCGGAGGCAAAATCAAGTCATCTAAAGTAATGATGTTCATGCGCAAAATTGTTGCAACTGCTTGTTTTCTCACCTTCTCGATTGCCGCCGCCTCGGCGACCACGGCCACTCTTTTCAAGGATCCGCAATTTAAGGTGAAGGTCGTCCGTAACCTTCAGTTCGGCAGCGGCGAAGTGCGCACGCCGAAACCAACAAAACGAGCGCTTTTCCTCGATTTGTATGAACCGGACACAACGGCAACTGGCTGGAAGCGTCCGATCATGATCGCTATTCACGGTGGCGGGTTCCTTTTTGGCGATAAGAGCGAGATGACGAGTCTCTGTCGCGAGTTCGCGGCTCGCGGATATGTGTGTGCCTCGATCAACTACCGTTTGGTCCCCGATGACCCGCCCGGCGATGCCAAAGACCAGTACACGCGCGCGGTGATGGCCGCGGTTTCGGATGCAGATCACGCAACCCGCTGGATGGAGGCAAACGCAGGCAGGTTTCATGCGGACACAAGTCGCATCTTTATTGGCGGATCATCAGCCGGAGCGGTAACTTCGATGCTGCTCGCTTACAATCCCCATTTGAAACCGCCGCACTTTCGCGCAGTCGCCGATATGTGGGGCACGATGGGTCCACGGGTAAATTGGATTCGCAAAGGCGGCCCGCCGCTAATCATCATTCACGGCAAGGAAGACGAAACGATCACCGTGAGCGCGGCGGAACAGATCGACGCGCGCGCCAGGGCGATTGGCCTGCCCCACGAGACTTTTCTGATCGACGGCATGGGACACAGCCTTCCCCTCAACCTTGAGGTTAATGGCAAGACGCTGCTGCAGAATTTGATCGACTTCTTTTACAGGCAGATCGTCCCCGAGCGCCACGCGGGTTCACGACAGCTGGCGAAGCAATAGCGACGCGGGCGCCGCCAAGTGACAGAACCGCCGCCGGCAGGCGGCGGGGCAGCCGCGTGTGTTGCGGCTGCGTTTTTCCAAGCTGTATGCGCTGTCGTCGCGCCCGGAGCTGCCATTCGGCCATCTCCGGCCCACCGGCTACCGCTGCCGGTTCTGTTTCAGAGTCGGCATCGCACGGCTTCGATCAATGTGTACTGAAATCGCGGGGAGACTTCGTCTTGAATTCGGTACTGACTTGCGAAAAACTGATCAGATTCCCAAACCGTATTTGTCCTTCAGCAGCGCACGATGATGCAGCTCATGGCCGGCGATGATGTAAGCCAGCGCTCGCACACTGATTTCCAATCTGTTGGCAATGCCGCGGCGCAGCCAGGCATCGGATTCTAGATTCCTAAAAAAGGAAATGGTTGCGCGGCGTACTTGCTCATACTCGCGGCCAAGAGTGGCGACGCTGCGGTTATCGAAGCCGCCGTATTTGACGTAGTCGTCCTGCTCAAAGCCTTCGATCGGCGTACGGTCGTTGCGCGCGATGCGTAGAGCGCGGTAGGACATGATGCGCTCGGTGTCGATTATGTGTCCGAGAACTTCTTTCACGCTCCACTTGCCGGGCTCATAGCGGAACGTGCCGTGCTGCTCGGAGAGGCTGCGCAGCAGGATGATAGTGTCAGCCAATTGCTGGTCGAGAGAGATCAGCACGTCCTGCTCGGGTACTAGTGAGATGTAGCGATGATAGTAAGAGTCGTACTCGGTGGGAGCGGGTCGAGCTGCGGTGGCGGTCATGGCGAAGACCTCATGAAAAGAAGTTCCTATAATCACAATGGTAGCAATAGGCAGAACCTTGGATTATTCATGACCGACGGAAGATTCAACGCGAAGCCTAGGTTTTGTCATCCTGAGCGCCTCAGTTAGGCGAAGGATCTCCCGCCATAGATGAGTCTTAAACTTGGCGTCAGTGAGGCTCCTCCGCCAGCAACTCGTCGCCATCGGCCGAAGACCGTCGCCAGTGCATTTCGGGCGGAAGCATTCCGGCAGGTCCTTCGCGCAACAGAGGCGCTCAGGATAGAGATTACTCGATTAGAAAACATCATGAATACTGATCAATTCTGACTGCCCAAACTCGAGAATACATGCCGGGCGTCGGCTCGACGGTGCAAAGGGTTGTACATAGACTAGGCTGAGTTCTGTTCGCAACGAAGGCATTTTTTGCGGTGAAATGAAGTGACCTCAAGGCGCCGCAAGAGGAACAAAGCCCGGTTCGGTTAGGATGTAAATAAGCACTTCTTTCATGAGTTCTTCCGATTCAGCCTTTATTACTGCGTTAGCCGCGCGTCCGGTTTTGTGTGACGGCGCGATGGGGACTCTTCTGTATTCGAAGGGCATCTTCATTAACCGCTGTTACGACGAGCTTAATCTGTCGCAACCTGACCTGATTACTGGCATTCACCAGGACTATCTGCATGCGGGCGCAGAAGTGATTGAAACGAATACGTTTGGCGGTAACAGCTTTCGTCTCGCACGGCACGGCCTGGTTGAAAAGACGCGGGAAATCAACCTTGCAGGCGCGCGCATCGCCAGAGACGCGGCCAAGAGCTTTCAGGCTCTTGTTGCCGGAGCTGTGGGACCGCTCGGCGTACGCATTGAGCCGCTGGGCAAGATCGCGCGGGAAGAGGCGCGTGACTCTTTCCGCCAGCAGGTTGAAGCCTTGGTGGAAGGCGGAGTCGATCTGCTAATCCTGGAAACTTTTGGTTCTCTGGACGAACTCCACCAGGCGCTTCTTGCCGCTCGCGACGTAAATCCGGATATTCCCGTTGTGGCCCAGGTCACGATCGACGAAGACGGGAGTTGCCTGGATGGCTCAACTCCCGAGCAGTTCGGGCCGCGGCTCGCCGAATGGGGCGCAGATGTGGTGGGAATCAATTGCAGCGTGGGTCCGGTGGCCATGCTCGACGCCATTGAGCGGCTGCGACAAGCTACTACAGCTCCTCTCTCTGCCATGCCGAACGCCGGCATGCCCCGCAACGTGGAAGGACGGAACATCTACTTGTGCTCGCCGGAGTACATGGCGAGCTACGCGCGAAAGTTCGTCGCCGCGGGCGTCCGCTTCGTTGGAGGGTGCTGCGGTACGACGCCCGAGCACATCAGGGTGATGAAATCGGCGATTCGAGCAAGTAATGCGAAACGTGTTCCGGCGGCCGTTTCGGCTAACACGCGGATGCCCGCCTCGCTGGCGCCAGTAGCGGTGGAAAAGCGCTCTCGAGTCGGCGAGAAGCTTGCCGTTGGTAAGTTTGTGACCCTGGTAGAAATCGTCCCTCCCAAAGGCGTGAGTCCCACGAAGGAGATTGAAGGGGCGCGGTATCTGAAGTCGGTCGGCATTGACGCCATCAACATTCCCGACAGCCCGCGCGCGTCGGCGCGCATGAGCAACCAGGCGCTGTGTCTGCTGATTCAGCAGCAGGTTGGAATCGAGACGGTGCTGCACTACAGCTGCCGCGATCGCAATGTGCTCGGTATTCAATCTGATCTGCTGGGCGGGTATGCGATTGGCATTCGCAACTTGATCTGCATTACCGGCGATCCACCCAAAATGGGAAATTATCCCGACGCGACCGCCGTTTTCGACGTAGATGCGATCGGCTTGGTGAACATCGTCCGCAATTTGAATCAAGGGCTCGACGTGGGATCGAATCCAATGGGGAATGCAACTGGATTCGTAATCGGCGTGGGAGCAAATCCAGGCGCACCGAATCTCGATGAAGAGATTCGCCGTTTCGAGTACAAGGTCGAGGCTGGCGCGGAGTACGCGGTTACGCAGCCCGTGTTCGACCTCAAGCTGCTGGAGAATTTTCTGCGCCGCATCGAGCACTGTCGAATTCCCGTGCTCGCGGGCATTTGGCCGCTGGTAAGTGTGCGCAACGCTGAGTTCATGAAGAATGAGCTACGCGTCTCGGTTCCGGATTCGATTCTGTCGCGCATGGCGGCCGCCGCGAACGCCGAAGCCGCTCGCGCTGAAGGTATTGCCGTCGCCCGCGAGATGCTGGTGGCAGTGCGGGGCGAGGTGCAAGGCGCGCAAATCAGCGCTCCTTTAGGGCGATATTCGGCGGCGGCGGACGTTCTCGAAGCTTTAGGCAGCGACGATCAGTGTGCCGCGACCGTGTAGTTATGCGAGCCCTTGACGTTGAACTCTGGTCTTGGTCGGCTATAGAATTGAGTCTGTTCCCAACCCTCGGCTGTATGCCCGCCCCCAGAGTCGAGTTAGGACGGACTATCGCATGATGAACCGTCGAATGCGAATGCGCAGCGAGTAGCACGAGAATTCTCCGTCCGGCACTCTAACGCGTGCCCATCAAAGTTTAGAAATCTCAAACAGTAAAGCGCGCAAGCTCGGTGTTGCGTGTGCTGAGGACCATCTTGGAATCGCCGTTCTTACAAGCTGTGAATCAACGCGTCGTCATCTACGACGGCGCCATGGGCTCGCTCATTCAGGACATGAGGCCTACCCTCGAGGACTTCTGGGGCAAGGAAAACTGCAGTGAAGTGCTGAACCTAAGTCGTCCCGAAATGATACGCGACATCCACCGGCAGTATCTCCGTGTTGGCGCCGATGTGATTGAGACCAACACCTTCGGTGCCACGGGCATCGTGCTTGGTGAGTTCGGGCTGGAGAGTCGCGTCGCGGATATCAACCATGCCGCCGTAAAGCTCGCGCGCGAAGCGGCCCAGGAGTTCTCAACTGCTGCGAAGCCGCGGTTCGTCGCCGGCTCTGTGGGCCCAACCACCAAGCTGCCGTCGCTTGCGCATATCGGCTTTGACGAGATGCTTGCTTCGTATGTCGAGCAGATGAAAGCGCTGCTCGAAGCGGGTGTCGATGTCATCTTGATCGAAACATCGCAGGACATTCTGCAGACAAAGATCTCGATTGCCGCGGCCTTTGATGCCATGGCCGCCACCGGTAAGCGTGTGCCCGTACAGGCGCAAGTCACATTGCAGGAATCAGGAACCATGTTGCTTGGCACCGAGATTAGTGCCGCGTTGGCGATCCTTGATGTCTATGACATCGACATCGTCGGCCTGAACTGCGCGACTGGGCCGCGCGAGATGAACGACTCTGTGCGCTACCTGTGCCACAACACTTCGAAACACGTATCGGTGTTGCCCAATGCCGGCCTGCCGCACAACGAAGGTGGGCGCGCTGTCTACAAGCTCACGCCGCAGGAATTGGCCGATTATCACAAACTCTTCGTTGAGGAATACGGAGTACACGTAGTCGGCGGTTGCTGTGGAACTACTCCGAAGCACATCGAAGCTGTCGTGCAGGCGTGCGCGGCCTTGAAACCCGCTTCGCGCAGTGTGAAACCGCGCTCGGAAGCCTCCAGCGCATATGCATCCGTTCCGCTCGAACTCGATGGCCAGCCGGTGGTCGTGGCCGAGGAGATGAACACCACCACGCGCGTCGAGCATTTCCGAAACCTGGTGCGCGCGGGCAAATACGACGACATCCTGGCGCTCTCGAAAAAGCTCGTCGCCGAGGGCTCGCACATGCTCGACCTGTGCTGTGCGATCGTCGGCGAAGACGAGAAGGGCTATATGAGCTCGATTCTCGAGAAGATCGCGACGCGGGTGCCTGCGCCGATTCTCGTCGATTCCACCGAAGCCGATGTAGTTGAGGTGGCGCTGAAGCGGATTCCCGGCAAGGCAATTATCAACTCGATCAACCTTGAAGACGGCGAGAAGCGCACAGCCAAAGTTTTGCCGATGGCGAAGCGCTATGGAGCAGCTGTCATCGCTCTCACGATCGACGAGGATGGCATGGCGCTCACGGCGGACAAAAAGGTCGCGATCGCGAAGCGTATCCATCAGCTCGCAACGGAGAAATACGGGATCAGAGCAGTGGATCTGATCTTCGACCCGCTAACTCTGCCTATTTCGACTGGCCAGGTAGAGTACAGAACGGCGGGGATCGAAACTCTCGAAGCCGTGCGCCGCATCAAGCAGGAGCTTCCTGAGTGTCGGACCATTTTGGGAGTGAGCAACATCTCCTTCGGATTGGCAACTTATTCCCGCCGGGTGCTCAACAGTGTCTTCCTGCGCGAAGCCGTCGATCGCGGACTCGATTGCGCCATCGTCAACTACTCGAAGATTTATCCGCTGTACAAGATTCCCGAGGCAGAAGTTGAAGTGGCGCGCCGGCTCATCTTCCAGGACACCAGCCAGGGCGATCCGCTGCAGGCGTACATGGCGTTTTTCTCCGGCGTAAGCAAGAAGACCGATGCCGAATCCGAAGATTTCAGCAGCCTCTCCGCCGAAGACAAGCTTAAGCACTGCATCATTAACGGCGAAAAAGCAATTGGGAGTGGAGGCAAGAAGCAGCCCCTTGAGACCATTCTCGAAGATGCTCTGCAGCGCTACACGCCGCTGGACCTGATCAATACCGTTCTGCTCGACGGTATGAAGACCGTCGGCGAACTCTTCGGTGCCCGCAAGATGCAGCTTCCGTCCGTGCTCGATTCCGCGGCAGTGATGAAGCAGGCCGTGGCTTATCTAGAGCCCAAAATGGAAAAAGTAGAGGGCTCACGCAAAGGGACGATTGTGCTCGCAACCGTAAAAGGCGACGTCCACGATATCGGCAAGAACCTGGTGGACATTATCCTGAGCAACAACGGCTATGCGGTGGTTAATCTCGGGATTAAGCAACCAGCAGACTCGATCATCGACGCGGCGCAGAAACACAAGGCTCACGCGATTGGGCTCAGCGGTCTGTTAGTGAAGTCCACGCTGGAGATGAAGTATGTGATCCAAGATCTGCAGCGGATGAATCTCGGCTATCCCGTGATCTGCGGCGGCGCGGCGCTCACGCGCAAGTACGTCGAAGATGATCTGCGGCGCGAGTATTCAAGCTCCGTCTTCTATGCAGACGACGCATTTGCAGGGCTCCACATCATGGACGATCTCACGTCAGAAAACGGCGCCCGCGAAGCTCGCCTGCAGGAAGGACGTGTGGTCAAGCAGTTCGCTCGCGCGGCGGTTGCCGGTGCGGATGGTGGCGAGGTTTCGACCGAACGCTCTGCAGTAGTCACAAGCGCTCCCAATATCCCGAAGCCGCCGTTTGTGGGACGCCGCGTTCGCACGAACTTCGACCTGAACCAGCTTTTCGAGTACGTCAATGAGACGGCGCTGTTCAAGAATCAATGGCAGCTCAAGACCGCCTCGGCTACCGACTACGCGAGGCTTGTCGAAGAAAAGTACCGCCCGATTAAGCACGAGCTGCAGCAAGAGGTGATTGCGTTGCGCCTGCTCGAGCCCAAGACAGTCTATGGTTTTTATCCCTGCAACAGTCAAGGCAACGATGTCATTGTCTATGACACGTTCGAGACATTACGCGAAATCCAGCGCTTCACTTTTCCGCGTCAGCGAGAAGGCCGCAAGCTGTGTATCTCAGATTTCTTTGAACCAGTTGGCTCCGGAAAAGTCGATGTCATCGGATTCTCAGTCGTGACCGTCGGAAGCCGCGCTAGCCAAGAAACCAAGCGCCTGTTCGAGGCTGGAGACTACACTCGCTACCTCTATCTGCACGGTCTCAGTGTCGAAACAGCCGAGGCGCTCGCCGAGTACATACATCGCGAGATTCGACGAGAACTGGGCATTGGCGGGGATGACGCACCGCGAATCACCGATCTGTTCCACCAGAAGTATCGCGGATCGCGCTACTCGTTTGGTTATCCTGCATGTCCAAATTTGGAAGATCAAACCAAGCTATTCGCGATTCTTCGCCCCGAGGAGATTGGTGTGACGCTAACCGACACGTTCCAAATTGAACCCGAGCAATCGACGTCAGCGGTGATTGTCCATCATCCTTCGGCGAAGTATTTCGTGGCGTGATCTGGTCTTGTTGAGGAAAAGTCACACAGCCAAAGGGCAACCGCCCTCAGGCTTGCTGCGCGATTGCGATCACGATGGCAGCGCTTCGATGTTGTTGTAGCTGATCTTCAAACTCTCGATCGGCGGACGCTCACTCTCGTCCTGCTCTACGAAGTAGTGCTCCACGCCATTCTTCTGTGCGGCATCGAGAACTTTTTTCCAATCGATGCTGCCGTTTCCCACTTCGGTAAAGTGCCCTGCCGCTGAGTTGAGCTGCTGGGAAGGTGGAAATCCTGGCTTGCGGTCCTTGAGATGCAGCAGCCGAATCCGCTTTCCAAGTCTTTGCAGCATCGCAACTGGATCCTGGCCCGCCTCCGTGATCCAGTAGCAGTCCATTTCGAAGCAGACCAATTTGGGATCGGTGCGCGAGACCAGCGTCTCAAAGCCCGTGGTCTGAGCGAATCTCCTGAATTCATAATTGTGATTGTGGAATCCGAAGCGCATGCCCATGCTTTTCGCGCGCTCTCCCCATTTGTTGAAGTTCTCGGCGGCGCGGGCGAAGCCGTCCACTGAATCGCGCATGTTTTCCGGAAGCATTGGGCACACCACGTACTCGACGCCGAGCTCGCGCGCATAATCGAGCTTGCCGGGAAGGCCGGCATAATCGAAGTGCCCGCTGGGAACTTTTAGACCAGCATCGGTGATCATGGTCCGCAACTCTTTTGCTGGATGCGAATAGACGTTCCAGTAGGTTTCAACCTCGTTGTAGCCGATCGCGCGAATCTGCTTCAGGATTCCAGGCAAATCGGACTCGGCTTGCTGGCGGACCGTATAGAGCTGAACGCCAAGTCTGCGATGGCTCGCCGCAAAGGCAGCACGAGTTACCAACGCAGATGCAATGCTTCCAATGCTTGCAGCCAGAAATCTGCGACGCGAGAGCATGGCGGAAATACTACCAGCTTAGTCGCGGTAGAGGCCCTCTCGGCACGGAAGGGCAGCACCTAATGGAGCTCGTGAACGCGGTTGTTTGTATTCGCAGCATTCGGGCTCTCCATGATTAAATCGCAATGAGATGAACTCCCCCAATCCAGTCACTGGGCCGGACCTGAGCATTACTTTCTGCGGCATTCACTTCAAGAATCCCATCATTGCCGCCAGTGGGACTTTCGGGTACGGCGTCGAATTCGAAGACATCGTCACACTCGAGAAGCTCGGCGGATTCGTGGTGAAAGGGCTTTCGCTCGAGCCAATGGCCGGGAATCCTCCCCCGCGCATGTTTGAAACTGCAGCGGGAATGTTGAACTCCATCGGCCTCCAGAACATCGGAGCAGAAGCTTTCCTGCGCGACAAGCTGCCGATCCTTTCGCGCAAGAAGAACGTTGTGGTGATCGCGAATGTATTTGGCCATTCGCGCGAGGACTACGAATCGGTGATTCGCATCTTGAACGAAGGCGAGGGAATTGCCGCCTATGAGCTCAACGTGTCGTGTCCGAACGCCAAACAGGGCGGAATCAGCTTCGGCAGCGATCCGCACATGCTTGAAGAAGTGGTATCGACATGCAAGCAACATGCTCGGCGTCCGCTGATCGTGAAGCTTTCTCCTAACGTGACCAGCATTCCCATGATGGCGCGAGTCGCAGAAGAATCGGGAGCCGACGCGCTTTCGCTGGTGAATACGTTCGTTGCTCTGGCCATTGATCCGGAAACGCGGAAACCGAGAATCTCAAATCTTACTGCGGGCCTTTCCGGACCGGCGATTAAGCCTATCGCGCTAAGAATGGTTTATGAGGCAGCGCGGACCGTCAATATTCCTGTAATAGGAATGGGAGGGATCAGCAGCGGCAGCGATGTGATCGAATTTCTACTTGCAGGCGCGGCTGCCGTGCAGGTGGGAACCGCGAGCTACTTCGATCCTTGCGCGACTGAGAATATCGTGGATCAAGTCTATCGTTGGTGCCTGGAGCACCGCATCAAGGACATCAAGGAGCTGATCGGAGGATTGCAGGTGGAAGCCTGAGCAGCAGATTTCATTCGATTACAGCAAGAACATCGCCAGCGTTCACTGCTGCGCCTTCCACCGCAAGCAGCCTTGCCACTCTCCCCTTCTTCGGCGACTTGAGCTCGTTCTGCATCTTCATCGCCTCGATCACGAGCACTCCCGCACCCTGCTCGACTTCCGAGTTTTCCGGTGCAATTATGCGCACAACCTTCCCTGGCATCGGGGCAACGATTTTCTTTGGACCTTCACCTGCGCCTGCGCGAGCGCGACGCGAACGCCAGGAGCGTGGATCGCGAACCTCTACCGCATAGCGATCTCGCCCCACCACGATCTGCTGCTGCGCCGCGTTCAGCACCACCTCATAAGATTGACCGGCGATCAATAGCGAAAGAACACCGTTCGCCGCGTCACTAGCATTTACGATAACCTGATCGCCGTCCACTCTGCATAGCCAATTGCCGCCTTCCTGCTGGTGGAGCTCGACGCGATGATCGCGACCGTTTACCGTAACGTCGAAAATCATCGTTCCCGCAGCGCCTCCTGCCGCGCGACGTTCTTCCATTTGCCTGGCGTAGCCGTTGCACCGTTTCCATGCCCGTTTACGCGTGCTCCATTGCCGTTCTTAGCAGATTGCAGGAGTGCGGCAGCGATTGCGGCGATTTTTTCTCCCGCACCATTGTTGGAAAGGGCAGGTGCGCGAGAGGACAAGAGGCGATCCAGGTATCCAGTGTGTATGCGGGCAGCAGCGAAATCAGGATCGTCGAGGATCTCGCGAAAGAGACCTAAGTTGGTTGCAATTCCGCCGACAAAATACTCGTCGAGCGCCCGGCGCAAACGTCGAATCGCCTGGTCACGAGTCGGAGCGTAAGCGATCAGCTTCGAAAGCATGGGATCGTAATCGAGAGGAACGGTCCAGCCTTCGTAGATGCCGCTATCCTCCCGAATGCCGGGGCCTGATGGCGTCAGCAGGCGCATAATCTTTCCCGGACTGGGAAAGAAGTTATTATCTGGATCTTCCGCGTAAATTCGCACCTCGACAGCGTGTCCGCGCAATTGTAGATCGCTTTGGGAGAAGGGGAGCTGTGCTCCGGCGGCAATGAGAATCTGCAGATGAACAAGATCGAGTCCCGTGACCAGCTCCGTCACCGGGTGCTCGACCTGTAGACGGGTGTTCATCTCCAGGAAGTAGAAGTTGTTGTTTTGGTCGACAAGAAATTCCACCGTTCCCGCATTGAAATATCCCGCAGCGCGCGCAAGAGCTACCGCGGTTTCACCCATCGCCTGCCGCATGGCTGCGTCGACCACTGCCGAAGGGGCTTCTTCGACCACCTTCTGATGACGCCTCTGGACCGAGCACTCGCGCTCGCCGAGATACACCACGTTGCCGTGTTCGTCGCCGAGGACTTGGATTTCAATGTGGCGAGGTTCGACGATCAGCTTCTCGATGTAAACCTCATCATTACCGAAGGCGCGTAAAGCCTCACTCTTTGCTGAGGTGAAGGCAGAGGCGAGTTCGTCGCGAGCATTCACGCGGCGCATGCCCTTGCCGCCACCGCCGGCTGCTGCCTTCAGCATCACCGGATATCCAACTTGCTGGGCAACCTGCTCAGCGTCCGCAAGTGAATCCATCGCGCGGACCGATCCGGGAACCCGAGGTAGACCGGCACGATCTGCAGCCTCGCGCGCCCGCGTCTTCGATCCCATTGCTTCCATAGCGGGAGGTGGAGGTCCGATGAACTTCACTCCAGCGTCTGCGCACGCTTTCGCGAACTCGGCGTTCTCGGATAGAAACCCGTAGCCAGGATGAATGGCGTCGGCTTTGCTCCGGCGCGCCACATCAATGATGCGTTCGATGTTGAGGTATGACTCGCGTGCAGCCGCAGGGCCAATGTGATACGCCTCATCGGCCTTCATCACGTGCAGAGCCGCGCGATCGACGTCCGAGAAGACTGCCACAGTCGGAATGCCCAGCTCACGACAGGCGCGAATCACGCGCACGGCGATTTCGCCTCGATTGGCGACCAGAATTTTCTTGAATAGCGGCGGCATCGTGAAGGGAGATTTAACCACAGAGGACATAAAGAGCACAGTGGCAGAAAACAAAGCGGAGGGCTTCGTTATTGATTCTGCCTGGCGCTCTGCGTGCTCTGGTTATCAAGCGCGCCTTACTTTCCCGTGCCGTTTGGGTACAGAAGAATCTTGCTGGCTTCGCCGGTCTTAAGCCGCTCCATTCCTTTGCTGAAGTCTTTCAGCGGCATGCGATCTGTGATCACAGGAGATAAATCCAGTTTGCCGGCCTTTAACAGTGCCTGCATCTGATACCAGGTTTTGTACATGAGCCGACCATTGATTCCTTGCACGATCGCACCTTTGAAAATGAGGTCTTCAGCGAAATTCATTTTGATCGGCACAGATGGAATGCCGAGCAAGGACACGCGACCGCCAAGACGAAGAATATCGAAGCCGGTCTTAATGCCGTCCGGATGACCCGACATTTCCAGCACCACGTCGATCCCGGTGCCATCTGTACGCTCGAGCACGAACTTTTTCACGTTGTCCTTGCTCGGATCGCATACATGATCAGCTTTCATCGCCTTTGCGAGCTTGCGACGGTGTTCGTTGACCTCCAGCGCGAAAACCTGCGAAGCTCCGACCGCACGTGCCACCGCAATGGAAAACAGTCCAATGGGACCACAACCGATTATCGCAACGGTCTTGGCCGCGATCTCTCCGGCGAGCACTGTATGAACAGCATTGCCGAGCGGATCGAGGATTGAGGCGTAATCAGCAGGGATTGATGGATCCAGCTTCCAAATATTCGATTCGGGAATTTTGACGTAATCGGCGAAGGCGCCATCGGCATCGACTCCGATGATCTTTACGTGCTGGCAAATGTGGGCCTCGCCGGTACGGCATTGCAGGCACTTGCCGCAATTTACGTGCATCTCGGCTGAGACGAAATCACCTTCTTTTACGCTGGTGACCTCGCGCCCAACGGCTGCCACGGTGCCACAGAACTCATGACCAGGAACCAGCGGAGGACGAATGCGTTTCTGCGCCCATGCGTCCCACTCGTAGATGTGCAGATCGGTGCCGCAAATAGAAGCAACTTTCACCTGCACGAGAACGTCGGTCGGACCGATTTCTGGCAGGGGAACCTGGCGCACCTCTGATCCAGGCGCTGCCTGCGGCTTGACGATGGCCTGCATGGTTTCAGGCATTCAAAAACTTCTCCGAGTCACAGATAGCCACCTCACGGATGCGGACAAAACTTCTCAGTCTACACCCATGACTCGGTAGATACTGAAAGAACACGGCAGTAGGCGGCAACGAGATCGCGACGGCAAGTTAGGGTGCTACGAGGATTGCGCAGGCGAGTCGCGCCAATAATCAAGAATGCCGGGGAGCGTCGGCAGCGAAGTAAGTAGATGCCATCAAGCGCAGACCAGCGATCCGACCTTCTCGCCGGTAATCACTCGTCGGATATTCCCAAGCTTGTTCAAGTTAAAGATGATCATGGGCAGATTGTTGTCTTTGCAGAGGCTGATCGCGGTAGTGTCCATCACTTTCAGCCCAAGCTTGATGATTTCCATATAGGTGATCTGCTGGAACATAGTCGCATCTTTCACCAAAAAGGGATCGGCGTCATAGATGCCATCGACTTTCGTTGCTTTAAGGATCACGTCGGCTTTGATTTCCATCGCGCGTAACGAAGCCGCAGTGTCAGTCGAGAAATATGGATTGCCGGTGCCTGCGCCGAAGATCACGACGCGATCTTTTTCGAGATGTCGAATGGCGCGGCGGCGAATGAACGGCTCGGCTACCTGATTCATCTCAATTGCCGACATCACTCGCGTATGCACGTTGCGCTTCTCCAGCGCGTCCTGCAGGGCGAGGGCGTTGATCATCGTGGCAAGCATGCCCATATGGTCGGCCGATACACGATCCATGTCGCGGGCCTGCTCAGCAACCCCGCGAAAGAAATTTCCGCCGCCGACGACTATCGCCAGCTGCACTCCCAGTTCGTGGACCTCAGCGATCTCCCCCGCAATCTCGTGCACGCGGTTCACATCGACACCAAAGCCCTGACCCGCTGCCAGAGCTTCTCCGGAGAGCTTTAGAAGAACACGATTGAAGACTTTCGACATCGTGAGTTCAGTATAAACGGGCGAGTTTCGAGAACGTGGACCCGGCCGCCCTCGGCCGGGTGTTGCCACCTCCCGGATCGCTCGCCGAGAAACCCGGCCGAGGGCGGCCGACTCCACGCTTCAGTACGGGTGCGGTTCGACCTTCCACTTCTCGTACACCTTGGCATCGAGAAAGACCTTGAACAACGAAGGATCGAGCTCGCCGTCATCTACCGCGAGTTGAAGAATCTGTAGCGCGCGGTCAAGATTGACTGAGTGTTTGTATGGCCGGTCGGCGGCAGAGAGCGCGTCGAAGATGTCAGAGATGGTCATCATTCGTGTCTGAACCGGGATCTCCGGCGCCGAGAGTTTGTACGGATATCCCTGCCCGTTCAGTTTTTCGTGGTGGCCGCGTGCGATCTCGGGAATGTGACGAATCTCAGAAGTCCACGGGATCTGTTGGAGGAAATTGACGGTATGTACTACGTGTGACTCGATCTGCAGCCGCTCGTTCTCGTCGAGGGAGCCTTTACGGATCGAGAGGAGGCGAACTTCGTCAGACATTAGGAGAGGCTTCTCGTTGCCATCAAAATCGCGGTAATAGCGCGCGGCGATTTCGGCCAGCTTCTCAAAGCTTCCCTCTGGCAACACGGTGGGCTCATCCGCCTTCAGCACGGTTTCGAAATAGTGATCGACTTCTTCCAGCTGCCGCCGCAACTCATCGTCGAAACGGCCGACCTTCGCCATGTACTCCTCGCGTCCTTTGGCGAGTACGTAATCGAGCCGCTGTTGGAGTTTTTCTGCCTGAATTGAGCGCTTCACGAAATCAAAGCGCTGCTTCACCAGTTCCAATTGCGCAGGATAGAGCTTCTTGGCTTTGACCAGGACCTCTTCGCGAACCCCGACCTTACCGAAATCGTGCAGCAGGGAGGCATAGCGTATCTCACGCATTTCTTCGCGGGTGAAGCGCAGGTTTGAATATGGTCCGCATTCGACGCGCTGCACAGCCTCTGCCAGCGCGACGGTGAGATTGGCGACACGGAAGGAATGACCTGAAGTGGTAGGATCGCGAGCTTCGATGGCGATGACCGACGCGCGCACGAAACCTTCAAACAGCCGATGAATGTTCTCGTATAAACGGCTGTTCTCGATGGCAACCGCCGCCTGGCTGGCAAGTGAGGTAACGATGTCTTGCTGGCGATGTCCGAATGGAATCACCTGCTGATTCATCACCTGAATTGAGCTGAGCTTAGCCTTGCCATCGCGCTTGGCATTAATAAGCTGCAGCACGCCCACGATCTGCTCTTTCTGGTCGTGCAGAGGAACAGCAAGAATGGATCGCGTGCGATAGCCCGAATCTTCATCGAACTTGCGGTTGATGCTGTAGGGAACGTCAGGCGATAAATGGTAGGCGTCGTCGATGTTGACGACTTTTCCTGTATCGGCGACGTAGCCGGCGATCGAATGGTGGTCGATATCGATCGTTGATTCCCGAAAAGGAACTTCGATCGAGTCGTTCTGCGCCAGCTTGAAACGGAGGAATTTCTGCCTTGGCTCTTCCTCTTGCGCCTTCAGGAGTTGAGCCGCAGGCAAGCCACTCGACGATGCCGAAGCCGCAATCATGGGACCAGGAACTGGTGTTGCGGGCTTCTCGTCCGGAACGCCTTCGACCAGATAGAGCGAGCCCGCATCGGCATTTGTAATTTCGCGACACTTCGTCAGGATCAACTCGAGTAGCCGGTCCAAACGATGCTCGGCAGACAGCGCGGCGCCGATCTTGTTCAGCTCCTGAATTTCGCGCGTCACTCCGCGCAAGCGCTCGTTTACCTGCTCGCGCACGTGGATCAGGTGAACGTGATCAAGAGCATTGTCGACCGTGCGCTCCAGCAATGGCAGCGGAGTATTCGATGGCAGGTACGCGTAGACCAGGGCATCGAGCCGCGGATCGTGAAAGCGATGGTCGGTCAGGGCAATCAGCCGCAGATTGGGGCGGCGAAGTTCGTCGTAGTGCGTGAGAAGCAGCAACTCGTCGCCGCTGATCAGCACGCGTTCGACGTCGGCCGGCAGTTCCAGCGAACCTTCAAATGAAATGCGACGAAAGCGAGAGAGGTCGCCGAGCATCTGCCGGACGCGCGGTTCCTGATCGAAGCTCACCAGCAGAGGCAAGACACGAGTGCTGGAGTTAGCCGCAGCCTTTGTCGTGGGAGTCGTGGACATTCCTATGCCCTGGCGCGGCACTGCTTGCAGATCGAACGTGTCCGTCCGGCCATTCGGGGTTATGGCGCAATAAGTGCGCTTACTATAGCACGACAGGCAGTGCAGATACCCACGCCAAACGGCGCAACAGAGCCATCGTCAGGCGATACATCTGCGTGTGTTGCGGCTGCGCAGGTCGACTTTGGCAATTGTGTACTTAACCGCGGCTGGGCTGGTCGCCCAGCTGCGCCCACCGGCTACCGCCGCCAGTTCCGTTATTCGTGCCTCAGTGCGACCATCGGATCCACCTTCGCTGCACGCCGGGCCGGGACATAACATGCCAACAGGGCGACGAGAGCTAAGGAGAGCGCAGTTAACACAATCGTCGCGGGATCGCTTGGGTGTATCTCGTGCAGCAAGCCGGAAAGTAATCTTCCCGCTGCGAGAGCTGCAACCAGACCTAAGGCAAATCCCAACCCCGCCAGCCGCATGCCGTGCCGGAGTACGAGCGTCAGCACATTCGAGCGACTCGCTCCCAACGACATGCGAATGCCGATCTCGCGAGTGCGCTGAGTGACCAGGTAAGACAGCACTCCGTAAATCCCTACTGCGGCAAGAATCAGTGCCAGCGCTGAGAAGAGACCCACGAGCAGCGCTAAGAATTGCTGTCCGCTGGCGTGTTCGGCGATCACATCGTTCATGGTACGTATGCTGAACAGCGGCAAGCCTGGATCGACCTGAGCCAGGGCGTGGCGTACCTCGGAGGTGACGTCCATCGACGGCGCTGATGTGTGCACAACCACATACAAGTACTGTGAACCGTCAAACACATCATAGCCTTCCGGATATGGGCGGTTCGTGATGCCATGTTGCTTCACGTCACCCACAACGCCGATTACCTGGTACCAGGGGCCATCCTTGTCGCCTCGTGTGAACATTTTCCCGATTGGGTTTTCGTTTGGCCAGAACTGCCGCACCATGGCCTCGTTGACCACGGTCGGAATCGTGATCGAATTCTTCTCTTCGGGTGAGAGTTTGCCGCCCGACTTAATGATGGCATCCACACGTTTATCGAGCGCCAAAGCATTGTTCACATCTTCTTGCGTGAATACCCGTCCCTGCCGTAAGGGAATTCCCATGACCTTGAAGTAATCCGGCGAGACGGCGTGGTTCTCGACTAGTGGGCCGCTCATCGGTTTGAACGGCTGCCCGCGGAGTGAGATATAGCCGTTGCTGCCTCCCTCGAGGGGCATGCGTGTGCTGAGCGCCGCCGATTCCACGCCAGGAATGTTTCGGACTTTCTCCAACAGAGATTCTGCGAAGCTGAATTGCGGTTGAGGGCCTTTGTACTTCGCATCTGGGAGAGACACGACGGCGGTCCAGACGCCTTCCGGACGCACGCCAATGTTGTTGCTGCGAAGGCGGATGAAGTCTCTCAGTAACAAGCCTGCGGAAATCAGCAGCAGCAGCGAGAGCGCTACCTCTCCAATCACCAGTGCGTCACTGACCGAGCGACGTTTGCGGCCGGCGCTAATCGCGCTTCCCGCGCCGCCTTTCAACTCTTCGAAGAACTCTGGACGCGAGATCTGTAGTGCCGGCACAATGCCGAAAACGACGCCGGTTAGGAAAGCCAGCACCAAAGTGAAACCGAGAACCGCCGGATTGATATTGATGACGTTCGCGTCCGGCAGTCCCAGGTGCTTTAAAGATGTGATGACCTTCACACCGCCCCAGGCCAATGCCAACCCTGCGACGGCACCGGCGCCAGATAGCAGAACGCTTTCCGTGAGGACCTGCCGAATCAGCCGGGTGCGGCCTGCGCCGAGCGCACCGCGAATGGCCATCTCTTTTTGTCTGGCCACCGCGCGCGAGAGCAGCAAATTTGCGATGTTTGCGCAGGCAATCAGGAGCACGAGCGCAACGGCCCACAACATCATGAGCAGGGAACTGCGCGATTCTCCAATCATGTCTTCGTGCAGCTCAACGAGCGAAGCCCCGACTTTGTAGTTCGAGTCGGGATATTGCTGTTCCAGGCGGCTGGCGATTACCGACATCTCTGATTGCGCTTGCTGCAGCGAAACACCGGGCTTGAGGCGACCGAACGCCCGAAAGGAGTGACTTCCGCGCGAGCCAAGGCCCTTGCTGTCCATATCCATGGGAACCCAAAGCTGAGCCTCGGAGGGGAAGTGGAAACCCGCCGGCATTACGCCGATCACGTTGTACTTCTCGCCGTTTAACTCAACATCACGGCCGATGATTTTGGAATCGCCTC
>Ga0070741_10002433_pt1 | contig 50073 bp, 46 predicted proteins | sample Coa_R1_4_FD_66440 | JGI IMG/M metagenome (GOLD analysis project Ga0070741, IMG submission 66440) | Surface soil microbial communities from Centralia Pennsylvania, which are recovering from an underground coalmine fire - Coalmine... | ecosystem: Environmental > Terrestrial > Soil > Unclassified ... | reverse complement strand
AGCAGCTGCCCCTTCCACCCGCGGCGCCTCGAAAAGCCGCTCCCCACACGAACCAGAGGTCATGACATGAGTCTCATCAACCCGAAACGGTCAGTGGCGGATACTGACCCACGCACCTAGGCGGCTGGACCCGGCGCCGATACCGTGCCCGAGGCGGTGGCGGCCAACAGGGCGAACGTGCCGCCACAGAGGCGGGCCAGGTCGGCCGGCGCCAGTTCGAGTTGCAGGCCGCGCCGCCCGGCGCTGACCATGACCGCCGGCCGGCCCTGCATGGACGCATCGAGGAAGACGGGCAGCCGTCTTCGATGCCCGAGCGGGCTGATGCCGCCGACGACGTAGCCGGTCGCCCGCTCGGCGTCGGCCGGTTCGGCCATCACCGCCCGCCGGCCGCCGGCGGCGGCGGCCAGCGCCTTCAGATCGAGGCGGGCGGCCACGGGCACGACCGCCACGACCAGGCGCCCGTCGACATCGGCCACCAGGGTCTTGAACACCAGGGCGGGGTCGACGCCCAGCTGCTCCGCCGCCTCCCGTCCGTAGGACGGCGCGGCCGGGTCGTGGTGGTACTCGTGGATGCGGTGCTCGACCTTGGCCTTGGCCACGGCGGCGGTGGCCGGCGTCCCTTTGGCTGCCATGGCTTCAAGCCTGCCATCTCAACCGCCGGCGGCCGGCGTCGGCTATGCGACCGGCTTGTACCGCCGGGCCGCCGGACGGGAGTGGGGCCGCCGCGGCTGCACCGGACGGCCGCACGGCGGCCGGCGCTTTCGGCTGCGGTTCGTTCCCATGGCCAGTGAGTTCGCCGTCGTTCACCGCCCTCCTGCGCCACCGTGCATCTCACGCAACCCCGCCCACGAGGAACGGTGCCGCCGCAGCCAACCTTTGCCACACAACGGTGACGAACGGTGAGGGCCACGCCAATCAGGCCTGAAAGGACTAGCCCCAAGGGCCCGGGGCGCCCGGCAGCCGCATGTGATTCGTGTCAAGGCGCCGCTCGCCCGCTCCGACATTCCGACCGTGGCCCGTACCTGGAAACGTTTCCGCGCTCTGCCGAAGAGGCTGCAGCTCCTGGTCTGGGCTTGCCTCGCGGCGCTGCTGATCGTGGCGGTGGCGGGCCCGAACGCTTCGTCGCCCGGCCGGGGCGGCCACGGCGCACTCACCGCCCAGGGGGCGGTGAGCTCGACGACCGGTACGAGCACGGCACCCTCGTCGACAAGCCCGTCCGTCACGGTGCCGTCGTCGACGACTGCGACCGCCAGCCCGGCCACCGTCCCGGCGACGGCACGCCCGGCGACGACGACCACTGTCGCCCCGTCGCCGTCGCCGGCGCCGGCGTCGCCGGAGAGCGAGCTGGCCCAGCTCCGCGTCGCCCCGGAGGGGCCGCGCACGGGGTACGACCGCAGCCTGTTCCCGCAGTGGATCGACGCCGACCACGACGGCTGCGACGCCCGCCATGAGGTGCTGATCGCCGAATCGGTGGTGCCCGCTCACGTCGGAGCGAACTGCGCCGTCACCGGCCAGTGGTACTCGGCCTACGACGGCGTCACGACCACCGACGCCTCGAAGTTCGACATCGACCACGTCGTGCCGCTGGCCGAGGCCTGGGACTCCGGCGCCTCGACCTGGGACGCCGCCCGCCGCACCGCCTACGCCAACGACGTCGACCACCCCCAGACGCTGCGGGCCGTTTCGGCCTCGGCCAACCGGGAGAAGGGCGACGACGACCCGACCCAGTGGAAGCCGCCGCTGCGCAGCGACTGGTGCAGCTACGCCACCGACTGGGTCTCGGTCAAGGTCACCTGGAACCTGACCGCCGACCCGGCCGAGGTGTCCGCCCTGCGGAGCATGCTCGACACCTGTTCCGGAGGTGGTGCCGCACCGGCACCGGTCCTGCCCCCGCCGGCGTCGGCGTCCACGACAACGACGACGGCGGCGACGCCCGGAACCGCCGTGTCGGCGACGGGCGTCACCGTCAGCAATCTGGATTGCGGCGGAGAGACCGTGACCGTGACCGACGGCGGTTCCGCCCCCGCCAACCTGACCGGCTGGACGATCCACGACCAGGGGCCGAACTTCACCTACGACTTTCCCGCCGGGTACACGCTGGCGCCGGGGGCGACGGCGACCGTCCGCAGCGGCGGGGCGGCCGGGCCGGGTCAGCTGGCCTGGACGACCCGACCGGTGTGGAACAACGACGGCGACACCGCCTACCTCGTCGACCCGGGCGGCACGGTGGTCTCCACCCACAGCTGCTGATCGCCCCGGGGAGGGCCCTGCGTCATGCACAGCCGCGCGGTGCGGGAATCCTTGCCGCACAGCGCGGGTGCGAACCGGGCGCGGGGGTGAGGAGCCGGGCGGTGGCGGCAGGCCCGCCTCGTCAGTATCCGACGTAGGGGGCGCCCCGGGCCAGGGCCCGCAGTCCCGGGGTGTTGGCCGGGTTCCCGTAGCGATCCTTGATGTAGTCGATCGCCGCGCTGAGGTTGTCGACGGGATCGAGGATGTTCGTGTGGCCGGGCTGGGCGTGGGCGGCGAACGTCGACGGCAGCATCTGCATGAGCCCGAGCGGGGTGGCAGCCAGGTTGCCACCCGCGGCGTCGAGGTTGGCCGCCGCCGGGTTGAGCGAGGACTCGTGCTCGGCGATCGTCTCGAGGGCCGGCGCCCAGGAGGACGGCGCCCCGGTGCGGGCGATGGCCTCGGCGATCCACTGGTCGGCGGTGCCCCCGGCCGCTCCGACCCCGTCCGCTCCCACCCCGGCCGCTCCGACCCCGGCCGGCCCCGACCCCATGGCCGTGCGGAGCGCGGCGGCGAAGTCGCTCCCGGCCGGGGCCGCCGGCAGGGCCGGCGGCGGGGCGAAGCGCTGGCAGATCTCGGCCACCCGGGCTTCGACGGCGGCGATCCCGTCCATGAACCGACGGATCGGCATGTCGCCCGTCCACCTGAGGTTTGCGGCCGTCAGAGGTTACGCAACTGAGACAGAAGTGAGCGGTGTGTTGCCATGTGCGCAATGTGGCCGGCGTACTACTGTGTCGGCCGTGGTCGGCTCGATCTTCCACCGCCGTTTTCGGGTCATCCTCGGCCTGGCGCTGGTCGTCGTCTTCCTCCCGGTCGTGGTGCAGGGGCGGGCGACCGTCCGGGCCCGGGCCGCCGGGCGGCCCAACATCCTGTTCATCCTGATGGACGACATGCGCTCCGACGGGGTCATGAACAACCCGGCCGTGCTGCCGAAGACGAAGCACTGGCTGGCCGACGCCGGCACGACGTTCACCAACGCCTTCACCACCACGTCGCTCTGCTGCCCCGACCGGGCCACGATCTGGAGCGGCCGCTTCGAGCACAACCACGGCGTCGTCGACAACTACTCGGGCGACAACCTCGACCGGGACTGGATCGAGCCCCGCTACCTCCACGACGCCGGCTACACCACGGCGCTGGTCGGCAAGTTCATCACCGACTGGAACTTCCGCTACGTGCCGCCCCACTTCGACGAGTACGCCGCCTTCCAGGGCGGCTATACGAACTCCCGGTTCATGGTCAAGGACCTCGGCCAGGCCAACCGCCACACCGAGACGGCGCGCTACACCACCGACTGGATCGGCCAGAAGGCGGCGTCCTACATCGACGGCTTCGCCAAGGGCGGCAAGCCGTGGTTCATGCAGGTGTCGCCCCACGCCCCGCACCAGGAGCAGACCGCCCCCGGGCCCGACTCCTGCAACCTCCACAAGATGTACTCCTGGCCGGCCCGCTACGACTCGGTGCCCCTTCCGAAGTGGACGCCGACGCCGGCGGTGACGGTGGAAGGCGGCCCCAACGGCCGGGCCGAGAAGGCCGACAAGGTCCCCTACGTCCGGGGCATGAACTTCACCGAGAAGTGCGGCGAGGTCACCTACGAGGGCCACATGCGGACGCTGATGGCGGCCGACGACATGGTCGATCTCCTGATGACCCACCTGCAGAACACGGGGCAGCTGGCCAACACGATGGTGATCTTCTCCTCCGACAACGGCTACTCGTGGGACGAGCGGGGCGTCACCAGCAAGGGGCTGCCGTGGACGGAGCACGTGGTGGACCCGATGATGGTGCGCTGGGACGGTGTGTTCCCGCCCGGCACGACCGACGACCGCCTGATCGGCACCGAGGATTTCCTGCCGACGTACCTCGACGCCGCCGGCTACACGCCGCCGGTCCTCCGCTACCCGCTGGACGGGCAGTCGTTCCTGCCCGGCCGGCCGGCCCGGAGCGAGAAGCTGTTGGAGTTCGGGCCGATTCTGCGGACGTCGCCGAAGGGCTACCTGGGCCACCGGGGCATCCCGACCTGGCTGTCGCTGCGGTCGAAGACGTGGCAGTACATCGAGTTCTACGAGAAGGGCAACAACACCAGGGTGCAGTGGCGGGAGTACTACGACCTCACCAAGGACCCCTGGGAGCTGGACAACCTGCTGTACGACAAGAACTCGAAGAGCCTGACGAACCCGCCCGACGTGGCGGCGATCGCCGCCCGCCTCCACCGGGCGGCGACCTGCGCCGGGAGGTCCGGAGCCAACCCCTGCCCCTAGGCTGTCCGGCCCATGAGCACCGAATCGAGTGAGACGGCCGCGCCGGCGGTCGACCGGGTCGAGCAGGCCGAGCGCTTCCTGGCCCTCCACCAGGGCCCCGAGCCGCTGCTGATCCCCAACGCCTGGGACGCCGGCTCGGCCAAGCTGCTGGTGGCGCTGGGCTTCTCGGCGGTGGCCACCACCAGCAGCGGGTTCGCCGCCTCGCTGGGCCGGCTCGACGGCCACACCATGGACGACGAGTCGCTGGCCAACGCCGCCGTGATCGTGAAGGCCGCCGGGGCCGTCCCCGTCTCGGCTGACCTGGAGAACGGCTTCGCCGACGAGCCGTCGAAGGTCCGGATCACCCTGCTCAACGCCCTGGGGGTCGGGCTGTCGGGCTGCTCCATCGAGGACTACACCGGCCGGGCCGACGACCCGATCTACGACCTGAAGCTGGCCGCGGAGCGGATCGAGGCGGCGGCGTCGATCGCCCACCGCGGCCCCGTCCGCATGGTGCTCACCGGCCGGGCGGAGAACTTCCTGCACGGCCGGCCCGACCTGGCCGACACCATCGCCCGGCTCCAGGCCTACCAGGAGGCCGGCGCCGACGTCCTCTACGCCCCGGGGCTCACGTCGCTCGACGACATCGCCTCGGTGGTCACCTCGGTCGACCGGCCCGTCAACGTGCTGGCGCTGCCCCAGGGGCCGACGGTGGCGGAGCTGGCCGGGGCCGGGGTGCGGCGGATCTCGGTCGGCGGCGCCTTCGCCTTCGCCGCCTACGGCGCCATGATCGAGGCGGCCCGGGAGCTGCAGGAGCAGGGGACCTACGGCTACTGGGCCCGGAGCGAGATCGGCCGCTCGGCGGTGAAGGAGTTCTTCGCCGGTTAGCGGTCGGACTTGGTGAAGGCGACGAGGAACTCGATCTCGCCGTGGTTCTCGGTGGTGGCCGGGCCGAAGCTCGGGTTGGGGATCTTGTAGTCGGCGAAGACGACGGGAATCGTGCCGTTGACCTCGATCGTGCCGCCGGTGCGCTTGGCGGTGATGGTGGTGGTCACGGTCTTGGTCGTGCCGTGGAGGGTGAGCTGGCCGGTGGCCGGCACGGTGACGGTCGCCCCGTCGGCGGGGAGCGTGCCGAGGTCGATCGGCTGGGTGAGCTTGAACGTCGCCGTCGGGTAGTCGCGGACGTCCATGATCCGGCCCCGGAACTGGCTGTCCCGCTGGCTCTTGTCGCTCGTGACCGCGGCCAGGTCGACGGAGATGTCGGCCGTCTCGATCTTGGCGCCGGCGATGGTGAGGGCGCCGTCGACGTTGCTCGTCCGCCCGACGGCCTCGGTGCTCTGGCCGAAGAGCACCTCGTTGACCCGGTAGCCGGCCTGGCTCCCCGACGTCGCCGTCCAGGTGCCGTCGAAGCTGGCCGGGGCGGCGGTGGCGGCGGGCTGCCCGGCGGGGGTGGCGGCCGTCGTGGGGGTGCCGGCGGAGGCGCTGTCGCTCACCGAGCCCTGCAGGGCGAGGGGGGCCGGGGCGTCGCTGCTCAGGATGTGGATGTAGGTCCACGTGCCCGCCGTCACCAGGACGAGGGCGGCGATGGGCAGGGCGATGATCCACTTCAGACGGCGCACGGCTTCGGCCTTTCCGGTGAGGGGGCACGTTCTCCGAACAGGATCGGGGCGCCGCCTCCCGGCGACCTGGGAGCTCCTTGAGAATTTCCTGTGCGGGGCGAAAAGTCCTGCTTTCACCCGGGAGCGGGCCGGAAGGCCACCATCGGCAACTGGCGGACGAGGCGCCGACGGTCGGCCGGCGACGACGTGTACCGCCACCCGAGGAGGCGGCTCAGCAAGAAGCGGGCGACGGGGGCGATGAGCCGGTTGCGCCGTTCGTAGTCGGCCATGATCGCCATGGCCTCGTCCTCGGGCACGATGCGGTGCACGGCCTTGAAGCGCTGCCGGCCGATGGCGATCTCCGCTTCGCCGTTGGCCTGGAGATTGAGCAGCCAGTCCGAGTCGGGGCCGAAGCCGGCGACGACCACCGCCTCGGAGGTGGCCGGATCGAACCGGACGACCTCGAGCACCGTGTCGTACCGGCGGGCCGACTTCCGGCCCCGGTGGCGGACGAGGAGAAGGCGATGCCCGAAGAGCCAGCCGCCCTGCCACCGGAAGGCCACGGCCGGCGCCCGGAACAGCGCCGCCAGCACCGGCCGGGAGCGGATCTTCGACGAGCTCAGAGCGGCACCTTCGGAATGTCTCGGCCGGGACTGCACCGTGGGGCGCGACCGGTGGCGCGGGACGGGGTATCGACGGCCGTCAATACTGGCCGACCGCCACCGGTCGCGCCAGCCGGTGCCGGGAATCGACTGCGCACGGTCAAGAGGCGTGGGCGGCGAGGGCGGCGCCCCTGCCGGCGCAGTCGTAGAGCTGGCCGGCGTAGGCGGACGGGAGGGGCGCCTTCCCGTCGGAGGCGCCGGCGCTCACCGGGGTGCAGACGGCCTGGACGGCCTGCATGATCTGGCCCGCCGTGCCGCCCCGGCCGAAGCCGCCGAAGCCGCCGGACCGTCCCCGGCCGAAGCCGTTGCCGGTCAGGAAGTAGCGGACTTCGCCCTTCTCGATCATCGTCGCCACCGACGCCACCGTGGCCGCCGGGTCGGAGCCGGAGAAGCCGCCCAGCGCCATGACCGACACGTCGTCGGTGGCGACCAGGTCGGCGGCGCTCATGGCGCTGGTCACCGCCAGGTCCCAGCGCTGGCCGGCGTTGTGCTCGGCCAGGAACATGGCCAGGCCGGCGGTGCCGGCCGAGCGGTTGGCGGCCTCCGCCTTGGGTGCCTCGGAGCCCGGCCGGCCAGCGGCCCCGCCCCGCTGGAACCCGCCCCGGCCGAAGCCGTTCTGGGCCGGCGCGGCGTCGAGCGAGCGGTTCGTCGTCTCGCCGACGGCCCAGGCGGCGGGACCCAGGAGGGCGACCACCAGCCCGGCGGCCAGCGGCGCGGCGACGTAGCGCCGTCCCCGACGGGCGGCGGCCACGGCGGCGAGGCCGATGACCGTGACGACGGTGAGCGCCACGACCGCCGGGCCCACCCAGCCGAGGAGCGACCCGGCCCGCCGGCTGAGCTTCAGCGCCAGCCAGGCGGAGACGACGGCGCCGCCGCCGGCGTAGGCCAACCAGGCCCGATCCCGACGGGCCTCGGCCAGCACGGCGGCGGCGCCGATCCCGACCAGCGCCGCCAGCCCAGGGGCGAGGGCGCTGGTGTAGTAGCTGTGGAAGATGCCCTTGGCGTAACTGAAGACGGCGAAGTGCAGGGCGACCCAGCCGATCCACAGCGCGATGCCGCCGAGGGCCGCCCGCGACCGCCGGTGGTGCCACAGCGCCGCCAGCGCGGCGAGGATCCCGAGGGGGAACAGCCAGGCAACCTGCGGCCCGTCCGAGGCGGAGAACAGCCGGAACGTCCCGGGCTGGTCGCCGAAGAACCCGCCGAAGCCGCCGGCGCCGGCGAAGCGGCCGGCGACGGGCAACGTGCGGGGGCCGTCGGCAACCGCGCCGCCCGGCGCCGGGGTCCCCTCGGCAGCGGCGCCGGCGTCGCGGTCCCGGCCGCCCTCTCGGGCGCCGCGGCCCTCGCCCTGACCGTCGACCCGGCCGAGGCCGTTGTAGCCGAGGATCAGGTTCCGTTCGGTGTTGTTGGCGCTGCCGCCGACGTAGGGCCGGGCCGACGCCGGCGTCAGGTCGACGATCGTCATCCACGGCAGGGCGAAGGCCAGCGCCGCCGCCGCCAGCACCGCCGCCCGCTTGAACCGGTGGGGCCAGCTCCCCTGGCTGCCGAGCAGCACGGCCAGCCCGAAGGCCGGCGCCGGGATGGCCGCCGCCAGCATCTTGGCGTCGAAGGCGGCGCCGAAGAAGAGGCCGGCCAGGACCAGCCACCGCCCCCAACGCGCCGCGTCGAAGGAGCGCAGCAGCGCCCAGGCCGAGGCCAGCAGGAAGAAGACCATGAACGGGTCGGGCAGGTTGAGCCGGGACACCCCGACGTTGACGGGGGAGAGCGCCAGCGCCGACGCCGCCACCGTGGCCGCGATCGTGCCGTACCGGCGGGACACGATCACCCAGAGCAGGGCCACGGAGGCGACGCCGGCCAGCGCTCCCGGCAACAGGAGGCTCCAGCTGGAGAAGCCGAACAGCTTGGTGGAGATCGTCTGGAACCACAGCGCCAGCGGCGGCTTGTCGACGGTGATGAACCCGCCGGGATTGAAGGCGCCGAAGAAGAAGTTGTGCCACGACCGGCCCATCGAGCGCACGGCGGCGGCGTAGTAGGTGTTGCCGAGGCCGTTGGCGGAGAGCCGCCACGTGTCGAGGACGAGAGCGGTGAGCACCGGCCCGGCGAATCCCAGCCGGCGGGCGACCCGAGCCGCCCGCCCTCCGCCGGTACCGGTGCCCGAACCGCAATCAGGCCCTTCCGGGGCGGCGGTAGGGCCGGCCGCCGCCCCGGGAAGGGTCTTGTCGTCCGCCGGAGCCGTCGGGGGAGGAGCAGCGGCCGGCGGAGAGCTCGTCATCGCACGAAGAGGCGCGCCACACCCCGCAGGTCGGCGAGGGCGGTGCGCACGACGTCGACCCGGGAGTCGGGGTCGTCGACCCAGTCGACCGGCAGCTCCACGATGCGCAGGCCCGCCCGCTGGGCCCGGACGAGGAGCTCGGTGTCGAAGAACCACGACTCGTCCTCCACTCCGGGCAGCAGGGTCTCCAGCACGTCGGTGCGGACGGCCTTGAAGCCGCACTGGGCGTCGCGCACGCCGAGGTGGAGGACGGACCGGAGGATCAGGTTGTAGATCCGGGAGATGACCTCCCGGCGGGGCCCCCGCACCACCCGGGCGCCCCGCGCCAGGCGGGAGCCGACAGCCACCTGGCTGTGGCCCGACACCAGCGGCGCCACCAGGGGGAGGAGGGCGTCGAGGTCGGTGGAGAGGTCGACGTCCATGTAGGCGACGACGTCGGCGTCGCTGGCCGACCACGCCGCCCGCAGCGCCCGGCCCCGGCCCTTCTCCAGGAGGTGGAGGACCCGGACACCGGGCAGCTCGGCCCGGAGCCGGTCGGCCAGCGCGCCGGTACCGTCGGTGCTCCCGTTGTCGGCCACCGTGATCCGCCAGGCGAACGGGAACCGCTCGCCCAGATAGGTGTGGAGCCGGCGGACGCTGAACTCCAGTCCGGCCGCCTCGTTGTAGACGGGCACGACCACGTCGACCAGCACCCGTTCCCCGAGCGCCGCCGGGGCTCCGACGAGATCCTGTTCTACGCGCATGGGACGAATGTGACGAACCGTCCTGGGGCGGGACTTCGAGAAGCCTGTGAATTCCCCGAGGGCCCTCGTTCCTCACCGAACTCACAGGAATCTCCGAAAGTGGCCCCAGCCGTCGATCCGACGCTTCGGCCATGAACACACGAACGCGAACCATCGTCCTCTACACCACGCTGGCCGTCGCCGTGGTGGGTGCCGGAGGTCTGGCCTACGGCGCCATCGACTCCTCGGGCGGCTCCTCGACCACGACCGCCACCCGGCTCGTGTCAGCCTCGGTGGGCACGGTCTCGCAGACGGTGACGGCGACGGGCACGGTGCAGCCCGCCACCTCCCTCAACCTCAACTTCGCCACCGGCGGAACCCTCACCGCCGTCAAGGTGAAGGCCGGCGACAAGGTGGCGGCCGGCCAGGTGCTGGCCACCGTCGACCCGGCGGCCGCCCAGGTGGCGCTCGAGACGGCCAAGGCCAACCTCGCCGCCGCCCAGGAGAAGCTGACGGAGGCCCAGAACCCGACGGCGGCCTCCGCAGCGGCGCAGAACCAGAACGGGGCGCAGAACCAGAGCGCCGGCCAGAACCAGGACCAGGGCGGGCTCGACCAGGAGACGACGTCGTCGTCGACCACGACGACGACAACCGCGCCGGCGCCCGACCCGGTGGCCGTGGCCCAGGCCCTGGCCGGCGTCCACTCGGCCCAGCTGGCGGTGACCAACGCCCAGAAGACGCTTGACGCCACCACGCTCAGGGCGCCCCAGGCCGGGACGATCTCGGCCGTGAACTACGCCGTCGGCCAGACCGTCGGCGGGGGCGGCAACAGCGCCGCCGCCTCCGGATCGAGCTCCGGCTCGGGCTCCGGGGCGGGCAGCGGTTCCGGCTCCAGCGGCTCGTCGAGCGCCTTCGCCACGCTCCTCGACCTCGACCACATGGTGATCAAGGTCGGGTTCGCCGAAGCCGACGCCGGCAAGATCGCCGTCGGCCAGCCGGTGACGATCTCGATCGACTCGCTCACCGGCCAGGCCCTGACGGGCACGGTGTCGGAGATCGACACGGTCTCCACCGTGGTGAGCAACGTCGTGACCTACAACTCGATCATCGCCTTCGACTCGGCGCCGGCCACGGTGAAGCCGGGCATGACGGCCAACGTCACGGTCATCACCGCCAGCAAGGACAACGTCATCGAGGTGCCGTCGGCCGCCATCTCCACCAGCGGCGGGCAGAGCACCGTGACCGTCCGGGTCAACGGCAGGGACCAGGTCACCCCGGTGCAGACCGGCCTCAAGGGCGACGGCACCACCGAGATCATCTCGGGCCTCAACGAAGGTGACCAGGTCGTCATGTCGGTCGGCGTGGTCTCGAGCAGCTCCTCGGGCTCGAACCGCAACGGCGCCAACCAGTCCCGCACCGGCACGTTGGGCGGGCTCGGCGGTGGCGGCGGCGGGTTCGGCGGTGGCGGCGGCAAGTTCATCGTCGGCGGGCAGGGCTGACGACGATGCAGCCCGACGTCGCCCCCATCCCCGTCATCGACCTGCAGTCCGTGTCGAAGACCTACAGCAACGGCAAGGTCTCGGTGACCGCCCTCCACTCGGTCGACCTCCGGGTCGAGCGGGGCGAGTTCGTGGCCATCATGGGCCCGTCCGGCTCCGGCAAGTCGACGCTGATGAACATCATCGGCTGCCTCGACGTCCCGAGCCGGGGGCGGTTCTCCCTCGACGGCGTCGACGTCCGCACGCTGGACGAGGCCGCCCTGGCCAAGGTCCGGCTGCGCAAGATCGGCTTCGTCTTCCAGAGCTTCAACCTGATCCCCCGCACCAGCGCCCTGTCCAACGTCGAGCTGCCCCTGACCTACCAGGGCGTGAAGCCGAAGGAGCGCCGGGCCCGGGCGATGGCCGCCCTCGACGCCGTCGGACTCGCCGACCGGGCCGACCACGGCCCCTCGGAGCTGTCCGGCGGCCAGCAGCAGCGGGCCGCCGTGGCCCGGGCGCTCGTCTCGGACCCGGCCCTGCTGCTGGCCGACGAGCCGACCGGGAACCTTGACAGTGCGTCGACCGCCGAGGTGATGGCGCTCTTCGCCACGCTGCACGCCGAAGGGCGCACCGTCGTCCTCATCACCCACGAGGACGAGGTGGCGGCCTACGCCTCCCGGGTCGTCCGCCTCCGGGACGGCCTCATCCAGTCGGACGAGCGGCGGGCCGGCCCTGCCGCCAACGGGTTTGCCGTCCCGAGCCTCCAGGGGGTGTCGTCGTGAGCCGTGAAGCCCTCAAGATCGCCCTCCGGGGCGTCGGGTCCAACAAGCTGCGCTCCGCCCTGACCGTGCTCGGCATCCTGATCGGCGTCGGCGCCGTCATCGTGCTGGTGGCGGTGGGGACGGGCTCGTCGGCGGCGGTCCAGTCCCGCATCCAGGCGCTGGGCACCAACACGCTGACGGTGTTCAACCGGGGCGGGGCGGTGCGGGGCCAGGTCGGCCCCCAGACGCAGCGGGTCACCATCACCGACGCCGACGTCGCCGCCCTCAACGACAAGTTCCAGGCGCCCGACCTGGTGGCCGCCTCGCCCGTGGTCCAGCTCAACGGCGCCACCGCCACGTTCGGGTCGGCCAGCACCACGGTGGCCGAAGTGGTCGGCAGCGACGCCGCCTACATGACGACCACCGACCGCCAGATCGCCGCCGGCCGGGGCATCACCGCCGACGATGTCGCCAGCCACAGCCGGGTGGTGGTCATCGGCCAGACGACGGCCGCCAACCTCTTCCCGCCGGGGACCAACGTCATCGGCCAGACGATCATGGTCAACAACGTGGCCGTCAACATCGTCGGCATCCAGGCGGCCAAGGGCACCAACGGCAACCAGGACCTCGACGACATCCTGATCGCCCCCGACACCGCCGTGGAAGACGCGCTGTCCGGACGGACCAGCGGCTTCAGCCAGATCGTGGCCCAGGCGAAGTCGTCGTCGGTGATGGACCGGGCCCAGGCCGAGGTCCTCACGATCCTCGACTCCCGCCACAACGTGTCGGACGGGTCGACGTCGCCCTTCAGCGTCCTCAACCAGGGGAGTCTGCTCGACGCCTCGGAGTCCACCACCCACACCTTCACCGTGCTGCTGGCGGCGGTGGCGGCCATCTCCCTGCTCGTGGGCGGGATCGGCGTGATGAACATCATGCTGGTCAGCGTCACCGAGCGGACCCGGGAGATCGGCATCCGCAAGGCCATCGGCGCCCCCAAGTCCGCCATCGTCTCGCAGTTCATCAGCGAAGCGGTGATCCTCTCCCTGCTCGGCGGTGCCGCCGGCGTGGCCGCCGGACTCATCGGCAGCCGGTTCAAGATCGCCGGCATCCACCCCGTCATCGCCGCCTACAGCATCCCCCTCGCCTTCGGCGTGGCCATCGCCGTCGGTCTGTTCTTCGGCATCTACCCGGCCAACCGGGCCGCTTCCCTCCGTCCGATCGAAGCCCTGCGCCACGAGTAGCGTCCCCCAGTTCTGCAAGGAGCGACTGACATGAATCCCGACGACACGCTTCCCCCCGTTCCGCCCGCTTCCGGTACTCCCGCCGCTCCCGCCGCTCCCGCCGCCGACGACGGCGAGCTGTGGCCCAGCTCCGGTCCGGCCAAGGGTTTCCGGGTCCGCCTGCCGATCGCCATCGTTGCGCTGGTGGTGGTCGCCCTGGCCGGCGCCGCCGCCGGCGCCAGCCTGAAGAAGACGACATCGACCACCACCCAGGCCGGCGCCATCGCCAACCGCGCCCGGGGCAACTTCGGCGCCACCGGTCAAGGCGCCAAGGGCGCAAACGGCGCGAACGGCGCCGCCCGGGTCTTCGGCCCCAACGGCGCCGGCGTCCTCGGCAAAGTCAGCAAGGTCGACGGCAACACGATCACCGTCACCCAGGCGGACGGCTCGACCGCCACCGTCGTCGTCCCGTCGACGGCCACGATCAGCAAGACCGACTCCGGGACGATCGCCGACCTCAAGCCCGGCACCTCCGTCGTGGTGCGGGGCACCACCGCCAACGGCACCACCACGGCCCAGGACGTCACGATCGCCCCGGCCAATGGCGCCGGCGCCTTCGGTTTCGGCGGCTTCGGCGGCCGGAACCGGCCCAACGGCACAGGTACCACGCCGACGACGACGAATTGATGTTGCACTGATCCGCTGCACCCGCTGCGGTCGCGCCGCCCGGCCCCCTGCCCCAGGGCCGGGCGGTGTCGCGTCCGGAATCGGTGGGGACGGGCAATTCAGAGCGTTTTCGCAGGATTCTCCCGCCTGGGGTGAAGTGTCCGCTCCGAGGAGACGGTATGGACAGCACGCCGTCTCCCTCTTCTCTCCGCCGCTGGCTGGGGCTGGCCGGACTGACGATGGCCGCCGCCGGGCTGGCGCCGATCGTCATCGGCCAGGTGGGACCGGACGTCGCCGGGGCGACGCCGGCCGCCGCCGCCACCACGCCGGCATCGACGGCGACGACCGCCACCCCGGCGACGATCGCCACGTCGGCTCCGGCCGCCACCACCACGACCACCGCCCCGGTCGAGACCACGACCACGACGGTGGCGCCGGCCACGACCGCCACGACCGCGGCGCCGGCCACGACGACGACCACGGCGCCCACCGCGGCCCGTACCGCCGCCTCGGCGCCGGTGAGCCAGCTGGCCCAGGTGGAGGCGATCGCCGACAGCAGCGGCTTCGACTGGCGGGCGGCGGGCGTGGTGATCCACATCGGCTTCAACCCGACCGACTGCTGCCACTGGGGTATCTACGACTACCGCGACAACAGCCTGTGGATCGGGCCGACGGCCTTCGCCAGCCCGACCCGGCTGCGCTACGTCGTCCTCCACGAGCTGGGCCACGCCTTCCAGTGGAACAGCGGACACCTGGACCAGCTGGAGGCCGACATGGCCCCGTGGGGTGTGAGCGGCGAGGAGGCGCTGGAGTACGGCGCCGACTGCATCGCCTCCGTCGAGGGCGCCCAGATGGACAACTACTGGGCCTGCCCGGCCGCCGCCCAGGCGGTCGTCAGGCAGCGCCTCTCCGGCAACTGGAGCTGAAGCCGCAGTAACCGCCGGCCCGCAGTCCCAGGTGGCTCCCAGCTTTCTCCGAGGGACCTCCAACCGGTGGCGACGATGCTGTCGATGACCCCTCAGGAGCAGAGATGACCGAGCAGCGCCCCGAGCTTCCGCCGACCCCGCCCACCGCCGAGGCCGGGCCGGCGATCGATCCGTCGTCGACGGCCGTGCCGGCTGGGCCCCGGCCGACGGCCCCGGCACCGCCGCCGGCGACGTCGACCCCCTGGTACCCCGACTTCGAACGGCCCTCGGCCGGGGCGGCAGCCACCCCCGGCCCGGCGCTGAACCCCGCGCCGGCCCGTCGCCGCCGGAGCACCGCCGACACCCGCCTGCGCACCCGGGCCATCGTCGGCGGCACCAGCGTCGTCGCCTTCCTGGCCGTCCTGGCCGGCGTCGCCGTCCACGACCACGCCCAGCCCGCCTCCGACGTCTCCGTCGACAACGGGCAGGCGACCACCGTCGACCCCAACTTCGTCCCGCCCGACGCCGGCGGCGGGCTCGGCTCGGCGCAGGACCCGTTCTCCCGCCGGTTCGGCGGCGGCTTCTCCGCCACCCCCGGCACACCCGACGGCTCGGCCCAGACCCGCAGCCACGGCAGCTGAATCCCGGGCCGGCCGCCCGCCGGCCTCCTTGAACACGTAGGCGAACTAGGACCGGCCCGGGGTCGGGCGGGGGCGGGGGTTCGGCTTGGGCGACGGGACGGCGGCCTCCACCAGGCGGGCGGCGGTCAGGCCGGCGAAGAGCGAGGCCGTCATGAGGACGCCGATGCGGAGCATGGTCGCCCCGGTGTCGGTGCCGGCGGAGAGGCCGTGGACCGTCGACGTCACGAACAGCACGAAGCTGAGGAAGTGGGTCTTGCGCCACACCGCCTTCGGGAGGCGGGGCTTGAGCAGCGAGGTGATCTCCACGGCGGCCAGCAGGTAGAGGGAGACGACGCCCCAGGCGACGGCGGTCGGGTGCCACGAGGTGGCGAAGGGCACCAGCACCGACACCAGCCCGAAATGGACGTAGGTGTCGAGCAGCAGCGCCCCGACGTGGAGGCCGGTGAAGGTGAGGGCGAGACCGCCCAGCCAGCGGTGCAGGTCGAGGATCCAGTTCGGCCGGACCTTGGGGCTGAGGATCTTCGTCGACAGGGCCAGGCCCCAGAGCACCGACGCCGCCAGCAGCGCCCAGGCCACCAGGCCAGCCGACCGTGCGACGTACCAGGGAAATTGGCTCATGCCGCTACGATCGGCCCCCCTGGTGGGAGCGGCCTCCGCCGATGCTGGGAGCTTGCTGTGAAGCGGCGGTCAGCTCGGGGGGCGGAGCCCCCAACTCTCAGCTCTCCGGGCTTTCGAGGACCGACACGTCGCCCGTGGTCGACAGGACGTCGATCCGCCGGCGGCCGTTGGGATCGTCGGTGGCCTTCGAGAGGGCGATCGTCTTGCTCCCGTCCTGCGACTTGGCCGAGATCCGGTAGTGATCGTCCGTGCTGGGCAGGACGACGCCGACCCGGCCCGTCACGCTCCGCCCGACCATGAGCGACGGCGGCGTCTGGAACGTCACCGTGACGTCGCCCGACGTGCTGGTGGCGACGACCTGGTCGCTGCTCACGCTCTGGGCCTTGACCGAGCCGCTGGTCGACCGCAGCGTCACGAGCTTCCCGCTCGGGGCCAGCGCCGTCACCGAACCCGACACCGACACGAGCTTGATCGTGCCCCGCAGCCCGTTGACGGTGATCGAGCCGCCCCGGGTGTCGACCTCCACGGTGAGATCGCGGGGGATCTCCAGCAGCCACCGGACCTGGCAGGGGAAGGCCGGCTCGGCGGTGCACGGCCGGTCCGCGATCCGGAACGTGTCGCCGTCGACCCGCTCGGAGACGAACGGGCGCTTCAACCCGTAGGTCAGCCGCCGGGCGACGGTGATCTCCCCGGCCGTGCCCGGCACGATCTGCACGTCGCCCAGCGCGGCGTCGACCGACACGGTCGAGCCGGTGAACGCATAGGTGTGCTCGTCCCGCACCGTCTGGCGGGCCATGGCGTTGACCGCCACCAGGCCGGCGAAGCCCACGGCGGCCGCCGTCATCACCAGCCCGATGGCCACCAGCCCCTGCCGGCCGGGCAGCCGTGCCGGCCATCGCATCCGGAGGCGCCCTGGTGTCGGCAGGCGGACGGGCACGTCAGCCCTCCAGGTACCGCAGCACGGCCAGCACCCGCCGGTGGCCGGCGCTGTCGGTCGGGGCGAGGTTGAGCTTGAGGAAGATCGAGCTGGTGTGTTTCTCCACCGCCCCTTCGCTGACCACCAGAGCCTGGGCGATGGCGGTGTTGGACCGGCCCTCGGCCATCAGCTGCAGCACCTCCCGCTCCCGGGGCGTGAGGGCGGCCAGGGGGTCGGCCCGCCGGCTGCGGGCCAGCAGCTGGGCGACGACGTCGGGGTCGAGGGCGGTGCCGCCATTGCCGACCCGGTCGACGGCGTCGAGGAACTCGCCGACCTCGGCCACCCGGTCCTTCAGCAGATAGCCCAGCCCCCGGGTGTCGCCGACGAGGAGTTCGGTGGCGTAGCGCTCCTCCACGTACTGCGACAGCACGAGGATGGCCAGCTGAGGGTGGCGGGACCGCAGCTCCACGGCCGCCTTCAGGCCTTCGTCATTGTGGGTCGGCGGCATGCGGACGTCGGTCACGACGATGTCGGGCTTGTGGTCCTCGACGGCCTCGAGCAGGGCCTCGGCGTCGCCGACGGCGGCCACGACGTCGTGGCCGGCGTCGGCCAGGAGGCGGGTCAGGCCGGCCCGCAGGAGAACGGCGTCTTCGGCGATCACGATGCGCATGGCAGCTCCACGGTGAGAATGGTCGGGCCGCCGGCGGGGCTCGAGAGGCGGATATGGCCGTCGACGGCGGTCACCCGGTCGACGAGGCCGGCCAGGCCGGTGCCCCGGCTGGTGTCGGCGCCGCCGATGCCGTCGTCGGTCACCTCGACGGTGAGGTGGCCGTTCTGGCGGGCCACCTTGACGGCCGCCCGGCTGGCGCCGGCGTGTTTGGCGATGTTGGTCAGGGCCTCGGCCACCACGAAGTAGGCGGTGGTCTCGACCGCCGCCGGCGGCCGCTCGGGGACCTGGACGTCGACGGTGACCGGCACCGGCGCCCGTCCGGCCAAGGACGAGAGGGCGGCGTCGAGGCCGCGGTCGGACAGGACGGCGGGGTGGATCCCCCGGGCCAGGTTGCGCAGCTCCACCATGGCCTGCTTGGCCTCCCGGTGGGCCTCCTCCATGAGCGCCCGGGCGGCGGCCGGGTCCCGGTCGAACCTCTCCTTGGCCATGCCGAGGTTCATGGCCAGCGCCACCAGGCGCTGCTGGGCGCCGTCGTGGAGGTCCCGCTCGATCCGGCGCCGCTCGGCCTCGACGACGTCGAACAGCTGCTCCCGCCGGGCCCGCAGCTCGTCGACCCGGGTGGCCAGGGCCGCCCGTTCGGAGGGGCCGAGGAGGAGGGTGGCCAGGCGGCACTCGGCGCCGGCCACGCTCCGGGCGATCCACGGTGCGGCCAGGGCCAGCCCGATCCCGACCAGCCCGACGGCGATGGTGACGGGCACGGAGTCGATGACGATCGGCGAGTACGGCCCGCCGGAGAAGGCGGCGGCGACGTTGAAGAGGTGGGCTCCGCCGTTGGCCAGCGCCGGGTTGTACATCGGCAGGAGCAGGAACACGGCCGCCCCGGTCCACGCCGCCACCACCAGCGCCGCGCCGATGAGGCTGATCGGGCCGAGGAGCACGAGGTAGGCGACCTCCCGCCACGTCTCCGACCGGGTGGCCCGGGCCACGACCCGCTGCCACCACTTGCCCTCCGTCGGCAGGTGGGGGTCGGCGATCCTGACCCCGAAGAAGATCTCGACCCGGGCCCGCTCCGCCCGCCCGAGCCGGCGGGCCCCGACCAGCGTCGCCCCGAGCAGCGCCAGGGCGCCGACGACCGTGAAGCTGAGGGCCAGCGAGGCCAGGACCAGCAGGAGGACGAGCGCGCCCAGCGCCCCCACGACCGTCCCGAACATGGCGTAGCTCGTGGCCAGCCAGGTGCGGCGATCGAGGGGGGCGTTCACTACCCCCCGGAACGCGGCGAATCGAACGTCCAACACGCAACAGGACAATTCGCCACGAACCGCCCGGAAACCTCCCGGGCCCGTCCGAGAACCCGAGCGGGGGCCGGCGAGCCACGTCGGCACTCCCGGCGCCCGGCGCCCACCGGGGCGTGCGACCGGTCGCGCTGAAGAGGGTATCGACGGCCGTCAATGCCGCCCGAGCGCAACCGGTCGCGCCGCACGGTGGCCCGGGGGCGCCGGGCGGGGGCGCCGGGCGGGGCGGCGGGTGCGTTAGGCCGAGGGTTCGCTCCCCACGACGGACACGAAGCTCACGCACTCGCCCGGCGCCCCGCCGAGGTTGTGGGTGAGGGCGAGCTTCCGGCCGCCTTCGCTGACCGACTTGATGGCCCGTTCCGGCGGGGCCTCCCGGCGCAGCTGGAGCCAGGCCTCGAACAGCATCCGCAGGCCGGAGGCGCCGATCGGGTGACCGAAGCTCTTGAGGCCGCCGTCGGGGTTGACGGCCAGCTCGCCGTCGAGGTCGAAGGTGCCGGCCAGGACCTCCTTCCAGGCGAAGCCCCGCTCGGCGAAGCCGAGGTCTTCCATCAGGACGAGCTCGGTGGGGGTGAAGCAGTCGTGAACTTCGGCCATGGCCAGCTCCGCCCGGGGGTTGGTGATGCCGGCCTGGGCATAGGCGTCCTGCGCCGAGCGGACGACCTCGGTGAAGGTCGTGTAGTCGTACTCCGGGCTCATCGGCCCTTCGGCGGGCCCGGCGGCGAAGGCCAGGGCCTTCACGTAGATCGGCTTGTCGGTGTAGCGGTGGGCGTCTTCCGCCCGGACGATGATGGCCGCCGCCGCCCCGTCCGACACGCCGGAGCAGTCGAAGATCCCGAGGGACCCGGCCACCAGCGGCGAGGCGCAGATGGTCTCCTTGGAGACCTCCTTGCGGAACTGGGCCCGGGGGTTGCGGGCGCCGTTGTAGTGGTTCTTCCAGGCGATGCGGGCCATGACGTCCTTCAGTTCGGCGTCGTCCACGCCGTACTTCTTGGCGTAGGCCGGGGCCAGCAGCGAGAACATGGCCGGAGCGGTCATCGACGCCGTGGTGCCGTCGCCGCCGTCGAAGTCGACGACAAGGCCCGAGTAGCCCGAGTCCTTCAGCTTCTCCACCCCGGTGGCCATCACCATGTCGTACGCGCCGGAGGCCACGGCGTAGCAGGCGTTACGGAACGACTCCGAGCCGGTGGCGCAGAAGTTCTCCACCCGGGTGACCGGCTTGTAGTCGAGCTTCAGCGGCCGGGACAGCGTGAGGCCCGACAGGCCCGACGCCAGCGTCCCCAGCCAGAAGGCGTCGACGTCGGCCAGCGGGATGCCCGAGGTGGCCGACGCCTCCTTCACGGCGTCGACGAGGAGGTCGTCGACGCTCTTGTCCCAGCGCTCCCCGAAGGGGGTGCAGCCCATCCCGACGATGGCGACCTTGTCCCGGATCCCGTTGCTGGCCATCAGGCACGACCTCCTTCGGTGGCGATGGGCTTCGCCTTCCAAAAGTAATTGTGGACTCCCTGGGCGGTGAACAGCCGCCGGAACGTCATCTCCACCCGCTGGCCGATGGCCACGGTGGACGGGTCGACGTCGGTCAGCTCGCACTGGAACCGGCCGCCGCCGTCGAAGTCGACCACCGCCGCCACCACCGGCGGGTTGAGGGAGAAGGCGAGGCGGTCGAGGGTGAAGGTGACGATGGTGCCCGGCACGTCGGCGAGGCGCTCCAGCTCCATCTGGTCCACGGCGTGGCATTCCAGGCACACCCGCTGGGGCGGGAGGTGGCGCCGTCCGCAGGCCTGGCAGCGGGAGGCGGAGAAGGCGTACTTCCACGCCTCGCCCCGGTGCGAGGCGGGCGCCGTCGGCCGGACGGGGTCGGGCCGCCGGGGCGGCTCCCGGCGCAGCAGGCCCCGCCAGGTCAGGAAGGTGGGGTAGGGGAGCGGCGCTCCGCCGGCGGCGATCTGGTCGGCCACCGACGGCTGCGGGCGGGCCGCCGCCAGGGCGTCGGTGGCCCGGAGGACGAGGGCGTCGGCGCCGTCGGCCAGGGACAGCGACAGGATGACGGCTCCGGCGTCGGCGGTGTCGAGGGCCGAGGCCAGCAGCAGCCCGGCGTGGGCCGCGCCGGTGAACCCGACGGTGCCGGAGAGGTCGTCGGCCAGGGTGGCGCCGGCCCCGGCCAGGGCGCCGGCCACCTTCCTGGCCGCCCGGGGCGACGTCCCCGACACGGCGGCGGCGGACAGCCCGTCCGGCTGGATCCCGGCCTGCTTCAACGCGTCGCCGAGCGCCGCCTGGGCCGGCTCGACGAGGATCGCCTCGCCGAAGCGCTCCTCCCACTGCCGGGCGGCCGGCTCACCCGGCAGCCGCCAGCGGTCGAGCAGCTCGGTGGTGGCGCCGGCGGCGGCCACGAGCTCCGCCACCAGGGGGCCGGCGCCGGCGGTGACGAAGGCCACGGCGGCGTCGCCGCCGGCCGCCTCGTCGACGCCGCCGGGCAGGCCGGTGCGGACATCGGACAGCACCACCAGCGTCGGCTCGGCCCGCTCCAGCGCCGCCCGCAGGGCGCCCACGCCCGACCGTACGCCGCCGCCGAAGTCGTAGGCCACCACGGAGGGGTCGAGGCCGAGGGCGGCGTGGACGGTGGCGGCGTTCGACTTCTCCAGGTAGGCCGGGTCGCCGGTGGCGAAGTACAGCGCCGTTGGGGGCGGCGCCCCCGCCGGCAGCGCCCGCAGCGCCCGCCGGGCCGCCTCGACACCGAGCGACGTCGTGTCTTCGTCGTAGGAGGCGACCGTCCGGGTGCCCTTCCCGCCGCCCTGGCCGAGGGTGGCCGAGATCGACTTCCGGTCGAGCCGGTGGAACGGCAGGTAGGCGCCGTAGGCCAGGATGCCCCGCTGGGCCATGTCCGTCCTTTCTCACGGGTCCGTTGCTCCAGACAACTTAGCCAGGACGGGTAGGGTCGGGCACATGAGCGAAAAGCCGCATGTGTACGTGCCGGCCGGCGAGACGCCCCCGGCGGAACTGGTCATCGAGGACATCGAGGTCGGCACCGGCGAGGAGGCCAAGCCGGGGCACACCGTGGAGGTGCACTACGCCGGCAACGCCTGGAGCACCCGGAAGCAGTTCGACGCCTCCTGGGACCGGGGCGACACGTTCTCCTTCAAGCTCGGTGCCGGGCAGGTGATCGGCGGATGGGACCAGGGCGTCGCCGGGATGAAGATCGGCGGACGGCGCCGCCTCGTCATCCCGCCCCAGCTCGGCTACGGGAACCGGGGGGCGGGCGGCGTCATCAAGCCCGGCGAGACACTGGTCTTCGTCGTGGACCTGATCGGCCTGTCGTGAGCGGAGCCGCCGGCCCGCCGGTCACCCGCCTCGGGCTGCAGATCCCCAGCTTCACCTTTCCCGGCGTCCCCGACAACCGGCTGTTCGAGACGTTGGCCGGCATCGCCATCATCGCCGAGAACCACGGGTTCGATTCGATCTGGGTGATGGACCACCTGTACCAGATCGGGATGGTGGGCGCGAAGGAAGAGCCGATGCTCGAGGCCTACACCCTGCTCGCCGCCCTGGCCGCCCGCACCCAGGAGGCGTCGCTCGGCACCATGGTCACCGGCGTCACCTACCGCAACCCGGCCCTGCTGGCCAAGATCGTCACCACCCTCGACGTCGTCTCGGCCGGCCGGGCGATCCTCGGCCTCGGCGCGGCCTGGAACGACGAGGAGCACGCCGGCTACGGCTACGAGTTCCCGAGCGCCGGCGAACGGCTCGACCGGCTCGAGGAAGCGCTGCAGATCTGCCGGGCGATGTTCACCGAAGCGGCGCCGAGCTTCACGGGCCGCCACTACCGGATCCGCGACGCCCTCAACAACCCGAAGCCGATCCGGGGCCGAATTCCCGTCCTCGTCGGCGGCGGGGGCGAGAAGCGGACGCTGCGGCTGGTGGCCCAGTACGCCGACGCCTGCAACCTCTTCGGGGATCCCGGCCAGGTGCGCCACAAGCTCGACGTCCTCGAACGGCACTGCGCCGACGTCGGACGCGACCCGGCTGAGATCACCAAGACGGTGCTGCTCACGGTGCGCGACGCCGCCGCCATGGCCGACAAGCTCGGCGGCTACAGGGCGGCGGGCGTCGACGGGTTCGTCGTCAACATGCCCGACGTGAACGACCTCGACCGGCTGGCCTCGACCGGCGAGACGCTGCGCAAGGTCCTCGACTAGCAGTTCTTTCCAACCGGCGTTCCTGAGGAACAGGGGGTGTTCCTCAGGAACGCCGAAACGGGGGACGGCGGCTCGAAACGGGGGACGACGGCTCGAAACGGGGGACGACGGCTCCCGGGCGCCTTCGGATGAGGGTCAGGGGATGAGTCCGGTGAAGACGTGTCCCTGGAGGAAGGCGAGGACCCCGACCAGGCAGGCCAGGCCGATGCTGTGGAAGAAGACGTAGCGGAGGATCGCCCCCTCCTCGCCCTGCTGGTCGGTGGCCACGCCGCCCACGACGATGCTCTGGGCGTCGATCATCTTCCCCATCACCCCGCCGGAGCTGTTGGAGGCGGCGGCCAGGGTGGGGTTCAGGCCGACCTGGCCGGCGGTGATCTTCTGGAGGCCGCCGAAGAGCGCGTTGGACGACGTGTCGCTGCCGGTGAGGGCGACCCCGAGCCAGCCCAGCAGCGGTGAGAAGAAGGCGAAGAGGACGCCGGTCTTGGCCAGGGCCAGGCCCATGCTGGCGTCGAGGCCGGCGTAGCGGGTCGTGAAGCCGACGCCGAGCATGGCGGCGATCGTCAGCAGCGACCAGCGCACCCGGTAGAGGGTGCGGAAGAAGACCCGGACGGTTCCCACCACGCCGAGGCCGAGGGCCAGGCCCGAGATGATGCCGGTGAGGAGCAGCGCCGTCCCCGTCGCCGACAGCGGGAAGAAGTCGAACACCGCCGTCTCCGCCTTCGCCTTGGGCACGACCGGCGGGACGCGCTTCACCAGTCCGTCGAGCCGTGGCCAGTGGTAGGTCCGGCCGAAGTGGTGGTCGAGCGCCCAGCTGTTGACGTGGGTCTTGAACTGCGGGATGCCCCACAGGAAGACGAGGACGGCCAGCAGCACCCAGGGCAGCCAGGCCATCACGACCTCGCGGGAGGGGCCCCTGCCGGTTCGGGCCGGCGGCGTGCCCGGCCCGGGACTCTTGCGGGCCTTCACCCGCAGTTCCTCCTCCAGGGGCGGGTCGCCGGCGAAGCGCCAGATCTCCTTCGGTTGCCAGAACCGCAGCAGCACGACCAGGGCCAGGATCGAGGCGATGGAGGCGACGATGTCCACCAGCCACGGCCCGTGGAAGTTCGACACCAGGAACTGCACGAGGGCGAAGCTGAGGCCGGTGGTCAGGCAGGCCGGCCAGACCTCCTTGGTCCGGCGGAATCCCACCATCGCCGCCACCAACCAGAACGGCAGCAGGAGCGAGAAGAACGGAAGCTGGCGGCCGACCATCGCCGAGAGGTCTTTCAGCGGCAGGCCCGTCACCTTGGCCAGCGTGATGACCGGGGTGCCGATGGCCCCGAAGGCCACCGGGGCGGTGTTGCCGATGAGCGACAGCCCGGCGGCCGGGATCGGCCTGAAACCGATCCCGATGAGCATGGCGGCACAGATGGCGATCGGCGTCCCGAAACCGGCCGCGCCCTCCATGAAGGCGCCGAAGCAGAAGGCGATCAGGAGCAGCTGGATCCGGCGGTCGACGGAGACGCCGGCGATCGACTGGCGGACGACGTCGAAGGTCCCGGTCTCGGTCGTGACGTCGTAGACGAAGATGGCGCAGAGGACGATCCAGCCGATGGGGAACAGCCCGAAGGCCGCCCCGTTGAGGGCGGCGGAGGCCGCCATCCTCCCCGGCATCTCGTAGACGACCACGGCCACCGCCAGCGCGGTGGCCAGGCCGGCCAGGGCGGCGGTGTGGGCCTTGGTCTTCCACACCCCGAGCAGGCCGAGCAGCACGACCACCGGCGCCACCGCCATCAGCGCGGAGAGCCCGAGATTGTGATCCACCGGCGTGTACCTCTGGATGTAGGACCCCGCGGCGACGAGGTGCATGGCCGCCTCCCTCCCCCGGGGAAACACTGGCATGCGTTAGAGACCGGTTCAATAGCCGGGCCCGCTCTCGGTGGTATTCCCACCCAGTTTGGCGGCGGGGCGGCGGGGTACCCGGCGAGGTGAGCGGGCCGGCACCGCGGCCGGCCGTTCAGCTCGCGAAAGGAGAACCATGCGACGAATCACACTCTGCACCGCCGCTCCGGCATGCCTTCTCTTCGGCCTCTCGCCGCTGGCGGCGTACGCCGACACCACGCCGGCGCCCCCGCCGGGCACGCCCGCCCCGGCGGCCACGGCCTCGGCCACCGCCGCCCGGGTCAGCGACCTCATCCACATCTCCGACACCAACGCCCGGGCGGACGCCACCGCCGGCAGTGCCAAGGCGACCGTGCTCTCCGTCGGCGGCCAGGCGCTGCTGGGCACCGGCGGCTCCCAGGATCACGAGGGTGCGAGCGCCGGTTCCCTCCTCGACACCGGAACACTGCCCGTCCACCTCCAGGTGGCGCCCTGGCACACGGCGGTCACCGGATCGAACACCTCCGCCCACCGCCACTCCCACGGCGACGCCGCCCTGGCCCGGGCCGAGCTGCCCGGCACGGTCAAGGCCACCGTCCTCGGCTCGCAGGCCGACGCCGACCACACCACCGAGAAGAGCACGGCGACGAGCACGTCCGACGCCGCCGACGTCAACGTCGCCGACACCATCCGGCTGGTGCTCCTCCACTCCGAGGTCAACTCGGTGGGCCACGGCCACTCCTTCCTGATCGAGCTCAACGGCAACCAGATCGGGACCGACGAGGCGCTCGGCACGAGCCCGCTCTGCGCCCTCGACGCCTCGGTGGCCTCGCTGTCGTGCCTCACCGCCGCCGGCGGCGTGGCCAGCAACGGCGTGACCTCCGGCAGCGCCGAGGTGGCGGCGGTGAAGACGGCACTCGGCGTCGTCAGCCCAATCGACGCCTTCGCCACCACCGCCAGCTCGGGCACGGGGACACCGACGACGCCGCCGTCGATCCTCCCGGCCGTCGGTTCGATCCTCCCGGCCGAGACGGCCCGCTCGGCCAACCTCGCCCCGGCCGCCGCTCCGGCCGCCTCGCTGCCCCGGACGGGCACCGCCATCGCCTCGACCCTGGCGTCGGGCTTCGCCGCCCTCCTGTCGGGGCTCGGGCTGAGCCTGTTCGGCCGGCGCCGCCGCCGGGCCGCCTGAGATCCGTACCGCGACCTGTCGCCTCCGCCCCTGTCGCCTCCGTCCCTGTCCCCTCCGTATCTGACGCCTACGCTTCGAGAGGGCATCGCCTGGGTACGTCTCCCAGCCGATGCCCTCTCATGTTCTGCTGATCGAAGACGACGCCCGCATCCGCGAGATCGTCGAGCGAGGCCTGGGCTCGCGGGGGTTCGTCGTCACCTCGGCGGAGGACGGGCCGGGCGGGCTCGACCTGGCCCGCAAGCTCGAGGTCGACGTCGTCCTGCTCGACCTCATGCTCCCCGGCCTGTCGGGCCTCGAGGTGCTGGAGGAGATCCGACTGGCCAAACCCCGGCTCCCGGTGGTGGCGCTCACCGCCCTGGACGACACCCGCTCCAAGGTCGCCGGACTCGACGCCGGCGCCGACGACTACCTGACGAAGCCCTTCTCGCTGGAGGAGCTGGCCGCCCGGGTGCGGGCCCGGGTGCGGTCCCGGGAGACCGACGCCGGCGCCCTCAAAGCCGGGGCGCTGACCGTCGATCCGGTGGCCCACCGGGCGGTGCTGGGCGGCAAGGAGGTGCCGCTGTCGGCCCGGGAGCTGGCGCTGCTGGCGGCCTTCGTCCGTCACAACGGTCAGGTGCTGTCGCGCTCGCAGCTCCTCGACATGGTCTGGGACCTCGACTTCGACCCCGGCTCCAACGTCGTCGAGGTCTACGTCGCCGCCCTGCGGCGCAAGATCGGGGCGGAGTGGATCGATACGGTGCGGGGCCTCGGCTACCGCTTCTCCGCTCCCGTGGAGCCCGCCCCGGCCGCGGTGGAGGCCGACTCGTAGGTGAAGGTGGCGGCCGGCGTCCTCGTCGCCTCCCTGCTGTTCTTCGCCGGCGTGCTCGCCGGCGCCGGCCGTCGGGCGGCCGTGCCGCCGCCGGCCGCCATCCCGCTCGGGGCGAGCGCGTCCCAGAAGCCGGCCACCCCCTCGACATCGGGCGGTTCCCCGGCCGGGCAGCCGGCGCCGGGGCCGGCGGGGGCGGCGACGACCACGACCGTCCCCCGGGCGGAGAACGGCCCGGGCCCGGCGGCGACGGCGCCCCCGGCCGCACCGGGCCCCACCGCTACCGCCCCGACGTCCGGTCCGGCCCCCACGGCGACCGCCACGTCGACCACCACCCGTCCCGGGGGAGTGGAGCAGGTCGACAACCAGGTCGAGTGCAGCCAGACGGGCAAGCGGGGGAAGGGCCACCGGTCGCCCTGCCCGTCGACGACATCGACCCCTGCGCCCCGGGACGGCAGCCGTGGCCCCGCCGGGCGCTGAGCGGCGCCGGGCGGTCAGCCTCCCCACCCGGCTGACGGCCATCGCCGCCCTCCTGGTGGCGGCCACCGTGCTGGTGGTGGCCGGTGTCGCCGTGCGGCTGATGCGCGACGACCTCGGCTCCTCGTTGGACCGCCGCCTCGACTCGGCCGCCTCCTCCTTCCGGGACGGGCCCGCAGCCCGGGTCACCGACCCGGCTCAGCTGGCGGCGGAGGCCCGCCGCTGGCTGGCGGTGCAGGCCCACGGCGCCGACGAGGTGATCGCGGTGCGGACGGCCGAGGGCGACATCCTCGCCACCAGCGGCGGCGTCGACCTCGGGGCCGTCGACCGGCGCGACGACCTGCTGGCCGCCACCCGGCCCCGGTGGTGGACGGTGCCCGGTCCCGACGGCGCCGGCCGGCTCCGGGCGCTGACCGTGCCGCTGGTGCTCGACGGCCGGCCGGTCGGCACGCTGCTGGTGGCCGCCACCACCGCCGCCGTCGACCGGAACGTCGATCACCTGCTCTCGGCGGTGGCCTGGGCCAGCGGGCTCGGGCTGGCCTTCGCCATCGCCCTGGCCTTCCTCTCCGTCCGCCGGACGCTGCGGCCGCTGTCGCGCATGACGGCGGAGATCGACGCCATCGAACCCCGGGGGGAGCTGCCTTCCCATCTGGCCGCCGCCGTCGACGCCCCCGGCGACGAGGTGGGCCGGGTGGCCGACGCCTTCGACAACCTGCTGGTCCGGATCGACGAGGCCATCGCCTCGCAGCGCCGCTTCATCTCCGACGCCTCCCACGAGCTGCGCACCCCGCTGACCGTGGCCCGGGGCCACCTCGAGCTCGTCGGCCGGCTCGACGACCCGGACGCCGACCGGTCCGTCCGCCTGGCGCTGTCCGAGCTCGAGCGGATCGGCACGACGGTGGAGGAGCTGCTGCTGCTGGCCCGGCTCGACGAGGGGCTGCCGCTGGCCCGGGAGGCGGTGGAGGTGGAGCTGGTGCTGCGGGAGGCGGCGCTGCGGGGCATGCTGCTCGGGCAGGGCGCAAGCACGGTCGACGTCGACGCCCCCGAGGGGCTGACCGTCGTGGCCGATCCCGACCGGCTGCTGCAGGTCGTGTCCAACCTCACCGGCAACGCCCTGCGCCACGGCGGGGACGGTGTGACCGTCACGCTGGCCGCCCGTCCGGCCGGGGCCGGTGTCGTCATCGACGTCGCCGACACCGGGCCCGGCATCGCGGCCGCCGACCTGGCCCACGTCTTCGACCGCTTCTACCGCGGCAGCGCCGCCCGGCGGGGAGCTCCGGGCGGCGCTGGTCTCGGTCTGGCCATCGTGGCCTCGCTGGTGGAGGCCATGGGCGGGTCGGTGTCGGCGACGTCCGAGGTCGGCCGGGGCACGACGTTCTCGATCCTGCTCCCAAGCGGCGTGCTCCCGGCCGGCCCGTCCTCCTCACCGGTAGACGCGGCGGGTGACGGTGCGGCGGACGGGCGCCTCGTCGTCGATCAGGACGTCCCGGCGGCCGAGGGCGACATCGTCGTCCACCCGGCGGAGAGGCCGCGGGCTCCAGCTGTCCCACAGGACGAGTGAGAACAGCATCCCGAGCAGGCCGATCACCATCAGGATCACACCGATGGTGCCGAGATCGACACCCTGCACCGCCGTGTGGACGGCGAAGGTCAGGATGGCGCCGATGGCGAGGAAGAAGAGACTGATACCGGTAGCCATGATGGCCTCCTTGCTTTCGTTCCGGTGATCGTTCCGATGCTCTTGTTCCTGCCCGGCGGGATGAAGGCCCGATGAGGCGGAGATGAGGATTCCTTCATCGGGCACACCACATGGGATTCAGCCACTGGATGGCGCTGGAGAGCGCCATGCGTCGTCGTCGAGGACGGCCGCGTCGTCGAGCCCGGCACGCAGGCCGAGCTGCTGGCCGCCCGCTCGTCAGCCGGCTTCGGCGGCCTTCTTGATGGCGGCGAGCGTGGCGGCCATGCCGGTGCGGGCCAGCTCCCGGCGTTCGGCGATCTGGGCCGGGGCGTCGTCGCCGAAACGCTCCTTCAGGACGGCGAAGGCCCGTGGGGGGAACTCCCACGACTCGGTGATCTCGGTGCCGCCGTCGACCGGCGTGAACGTGTACCCCCAACGGGTGCCGGTCACCTCGACGACGAATGCGAACTCCCGGCCCCGGTCGGCGGCGACCACCTCCGAGCGCGTCTCCCAGGTCCGTTCGGGGAGCTCGTTGCGGCCGGTGAACGTGGCGCCGACCCGCGCCCCGCCGCCGCCGTCCCACCAGCACGCTTTGCAGATCGGGCTCCACTCACCCATGCGGGTCACGTCGGCGACCATGTCGTAGAGCTCGTCGGCGGGGCGGGCGACCACGATCGAGTCGGACTGCCGGAGGGTCTCCATCGGAGCAGTATGGTGGCGCGCTCGGGGCGGAATCCACCCGTCCGGTGCTGGGACAGGTCAGACTTCGCGTCGGCTAGTCCGCGAGCGGAGGAGAACACCTGTGAATCGTCGGGAACTGGTAACGGCTGTTGCCGCCCACAGCGGCACCGACACCAAAGTGGTGGACGCAGTCCTGCGGGGCTTCACCGATGTGGTGACGGCCACCGTCGCCAAGGGCGACCCGGTGGTGCTGACCGGCTTCGCCAAGTTCGCCAAGATCCAGACCAAGGCCCGGATGGGCCGCAACCCGGCCACCGGCGAGGCGATCAAGATCAAGGCGTCGAAGAAGGCCCGCATCACTCCGCTCAAGGGGTTCAAGGACGTCGTGCTCGGCGCCGCCCCCGCCCCGAAGCTGATGAAGCCCGCGCCGGCCAAGGCGCCGGCGGCCAAGGCGCCCGCCGCCCGGGCGACGAAGACCAGCACCACCACCACGGCCCGGCCGACGCGGGCGACGAAGACCGCCCCGGCCAAGGCCCCGGCCCGGCGGGCCCCGGCGAAGACGACCGCCAAGCGGTGAACTGAGCCACCGGCTGCGGGGCCGACCACGTCGGGTCGGCCCCGAGACGGAACGCGTCCGAAATGGTGCGGATGAAGAAATGTGGCCGGATGAAGAACGTTTCATCCTGACCTCACCAAACCCTCATCGGTGGGGGTATTCCAAGGCCCGAACGGGTCAACGGAGACCCCGACCTGGAGGGATCACGAACGATGCGCATCACCATCGCCCGGATCGGAGCCACCGGCGCCGGCGCCGTGCTGGCGCTCGGCCTGTTCGCCGCCGCCCCGCCGGCCGGCGCCAGCAGTTCGAAAACCCACGGCGTCAACCGCGCCGACAGCACCTGCTTCACCGCCACCGGCCACACGCAGGGCCGCTCCCACTCCGACCCCGACGGCCTGAGCAACGGCGGCGCCGACAAGCCCGGCTGCACCGGTGGCATCGACGCCGACCGGGACGGGAACAACGGCTGCGGCAACGACGCCGACCGGGAAGACGACAACAACGGCTGGTGCGGCCGCAAGCCGAAGGCCGACAACGGCGCCGCCGCTCCCTCGCCGACCACCTCGACGCCGACGACCACCACCACGATCCCGGCCGCCCCGCCGGCGGCCACGGTCGCCCCGGACACCGACGAGCTCACCGACTGCCAGATCGACCCCGAGGAGGCGACCGACTGCCCGGCGTCGGCCCAGGCGTCGAGCCCCGGCCCGGCCCTCACGCTGGCGGCCACCCCCGCCACGACCACCGACGGCGGCGCCGGGTCGGGCGCGGCCGGTGACAGCACCACCTCCACCACCGCTGCGGGCACCCAGGTTCTCGGCCTGACGCAGGACCGGCCGGCGTCCCTGGCCCGCACCGGCGCCGCCGTCGGCGGGCTGGCCCTGATCGGGCTCGGTCTCGTGGTCAGCGGCCGCCTCACGGTCCTCGCCCGCCGGCTCCTGCGCATCGGCTAGCGAGCGAGGGTGACGCCCGCCGCCGGCCGGCTACCGGCGGTGCAGGCCGAAGGGCAGCCTGAAGCGCCGGGTGGAGAGGCAAGCCTCCACCCGGCGCTTGGCGCGCCCCCTACCCGCCGTACGTACCATGCGGGCGTGACCCTTCCACCCACCACGGCGCCGCTGACGCTGCGCCGGCTCACGCCCCACGACGACCTGACCGGGGTCGCCGGCCTCATGGCCGGGTACCTGGCCGAGATCCGCCACAACCTCCTCACCGGGTACGGCGTGACGCTGGAGGACGCCACGCCCGACGGCGACCTGCTGGTCGAGATCGGGCCCCTGCTCGAGCCGCCCCAGGCGCTGTACCTGGCCGAGGTCGACGGGCAGCCGGCCGGCACCGGCGGCCTCAAGCAACTCACCCCCGCCGTGGCCGAGATCAAGCGGATGTACGTCGACCCCGCCCACCGCCGCCACGGCGTGGCCCGGGCCGTGCTCCGCCGCCTGATCGACGACGCCCGGGCCGCCCGCTACGGCACCCTCCGGCTGGAGACCACGGTGTGGATGGTCGAGGCCCACGCCCTCTACCGCAGCTGCGGCTTCGTCGACGCCGCGCCCTTCGCCGATCCCGAGTTCGGCTGCCACCCCGGCTTCGACCACCTGGCCCGCTACATGGTCCTCCCCCTGGAGCAGCGATGACCGAGCGCCGCAGCCGGTCCCGGTTCGTCGACGATCCCATCGCCGACTACGCCCTCGAGCACACGAGCGGACCCGACGCCGTCCAGCTCGAGCTGCGACGCGTCACCGCCGAGCGGACGGGCGACCGGGCCGGGATGCAGATCGGCGACGACCAGGCCGTCCTGCTCGAGATCCTGGCCCGGGCCACCGCCGCCCGCAAGGCGGTGGAGGTCGGCACGTTCACCGGCGCCTCGGCGCTGTCGCTGGCCCGGGGTCTCGGCCCCGGCGGCCGGCTGCTGTGCTGCGACGTGAGCGAGGAGTGGACGGCCATCGCCCGGGAGCACTGGGAGCAGGCCGGCGTCGCCGACCGCATCGAGCTCCGCCTCGGTCCGGCCCTGGACACGCTCCGCTCCCTGCCCGAGGGCGACATCTTCGACCTCGCCTTCGTCGACGCCGACAAGACCGGCTACGCCGACTACTACGAGGAGCTCCTCCCCCGGCTGCGACCCGGCGGGCTGCTGCTGATCGACAACACGCTGTGGGGCGGCGTCGTTCTCGACGAGAAGGACGACACCGACGACACGGTGGCCATCCGGGCCCTCAACGACCGCATCGCCGCCGACCCGAGGGTCCGGGTCGTGCTCCTCCCGATCGCCGACGGCCTCACGGTGGTCCAGCGGACGGCGTAGCTGACGCCTGGTGCGGCGGCGGCCGGTGGGCGTGGATCCGGGCTGAGAGCACGTCCCGCTGGCTGACGATCCCGACGACCCGGTCCTCGACCACCACCGGCAGGTGGCGGAAGCCCCGGGTGCCCATGATCTCGGCCGCGTCGGCGATGTCGGTGTCGACAGTGGCCGTGGTCGGGTCGGGGGTCATCCACTCGGCGGCGGTGGCGGTGGTGAGGTCGGCACCGGAGGCGGCCGCCCGCAGGACGTCGCGCTCGGTCAGCATCCCGGCCAGGCGCCCGTCGCCGTCGACCACCACCGAGGAGCCGAAGCGGCCCTTGGCCATGGCCTTGGCGATGTCAGTGACGCAGACGTCGCCGGTCACGGTGTAGACGGTCCGGGTCATGATGTCGCCGATGCGGGCGGTGGGCGGGCCGGTCTGCACCAGCCAGGTGCGGGGGGCGATGAAGCGGGCGGCGGCCTCGCTCCAGGCACCGGCTGGGTACTCGGTCCACTCGCCGGCGGCGCCGGCCGTGTAGGGGTGCAGCGGTCCGGGGTGCTCGATGAGGGGGGTGACGATCTCCCACGCCCGCTCCACGGCGTCCTGGCGGATGAACAACGTCGGGTCGCCGACCATGGCGTCGTGGATGAGGCGTTCGTAGGCCTCGGCGGCCGACTCGAACCACTCCCGGTAGGAGAAGTCCATGGCCACCGTCTGGTTGGCCAGGTGCAGCCCGGGCGGCTTGGCCTGGAAGGCGAACGACATCCCCTCCTCGGGCTGGATCCGGATCGACAGCAGGTTGGGGACGGGCGGTGTCAGCTCCTCGCCGGCGAAGAGGGCGGCCGGCACCTCCTTGAAGAACACCGTGACCTCGGTCGTCTTGCGGGGGAGGCGCTTGCCGGTCTGGAGGTAGAAGGGGACGCCGGCCCAGCGCCAGTTGTCGATGAAGGCCCGCAGGGCCACGAAGGTCTCGACCGTGGAGTCGGGGGCGACGTTGCGCTCCTGCCGGTAGCCGACGACCTCCCGTCCGCCGACGACCCCGGCGGCGTACTGGCCCCGGACCGACTCCTCGGGCTGGAAGGGCCGCACGGTGCGCAGCACGCGGACGGTCTCGTCGCGGATGTCGTCGGGGGCGAAGCTGCGGGGGGCCTCCATGGCCACGAAGGCCAGCAGCTGGAGGAGGTGGTTCTGGACCATGTCCCGCACCGCGCCGGTCTCCTCGTAGAAGGCGCCGCGCTGCTCCACGCCGACGGTCTCGGCCGCCGTGATCTGGACGTGGTCGATGGCGTCGCGGTTCCAGATCCGCTCGATCATGGTGTTGGCGAAGCGCAGCACCAGGAGGTTCTGGATGGTCTCCTTGCCGAGGAAGTGGTCGATGCGGAAGATCTGTGCTTCGTCGTAGACCTCGTGGACCTGGGCGTTGAGGCGCTTGGCCGACTCGAGATCACGGCCGAAGGGCTTCTCCAGCACGACCGTGTGGTGGGGTTGCGGATCGCACTCCCCGAGCCGGGTGATGAGCGTCGGCACGACCGAGGCCGGAACGGCGCAGAACAGGAGCCGGCGGCCACCGGTGCGAAGGCCGGCGTCGAGTTCGGTGAGGCGCTGCTCGAGGGGCGCCAAAGCTTTGGGCCGGTCGAAGCTGCCGGACACGAAGTGGAGGTGGGGGGTGAAGCGGTCCCAGGCGTCCTCGCGCAGCGACGAACGGGAGAAGTGGAGGACCGAGGAGCGGGCGTGCTCCCGGAAGGCGGCGTCGTCCCAGTCGTCGGGGGAGAAGCCGACGACGGCGTAGCGCTCGGGGAGCAGCCCGTCACGGGCCAGGTTGTAGAGCGCCGGGAAGATCTTGCGCCGGCTCAGGTCGCCCGACGCCCCGAAGACGACCACCGTCTGCGGCGGGGGGATGGTCTCAGGCATCGCCGCGCACGGTACCGTGTTTGCCATGACCGCCATGCAGCGGCCCGGTAGAACGGCGCAGGTGCTTCAGATGCTGCGGCGGGGGGCGGCCCGGGCCGAGGACCTCGTCCGCAACCCGAAGGAGTTCCTCCGGCTGCTGGAGGTCGCGGAGCGCCGGCTCGACCGGATCGCGGCCGGGCGGTTGACCCCGCTCAAGCACGATCTGCAGACGCTGCTGCGCATGCTCCACGCCGCCGGCGAGGGGCGCTACCGGGAGCTGTCGAAGAAGAACCTGCTGCTGGCGGCGGCCGGCATCGCCTATCTGGTTTCGCCGCTCGACGTGATCCCCGACTTCCTGCCCGGGGGCTTCGCCGACGACGCCGCCGTGGTGGCCTTCGTCGTCCGCAGGCTCCGGGGGGAGCTGGCCGCCTTCGAGCGCTGGGAGCAGGGGATCATCGACGTGTAGCCGCCCGGCCGGCGGCCGCCGGCGGGGCCGCTACGGCACCCAGGCGGCGTCGCGGTAGCGGCTCTGGCGGGCGAGGAGCCGGACGTTGCCGTCCCGCCACACCCACAGCGTCTCCGAACCGGTCTGGTTGGCGGCGCTGCCTCCGGCCGGGACGGTGGAGTACAGCAGCGAGTGGCCGCTCCGGTCGAAGGCGAGGACGGCGCCGAAGTCCTCACCCCGGGCGAGGCGAAGGACGGTCTGGCGGAGGCCGCCCTTCTGGTCGAGGAGGACGAAGGTCGGTTGGGTGTCGCCGTGGCCGTCGGCGCCGCAACGGCGGACGGCGGCGTAGCCACCGTTGCCGTCGGGACTGAACCCCACGACGTTGAGGCTGCACCCGGGGGAGGGGTCGGCCGGGTTGACGGCCTGATCGGAGACGACCGCACCGGCGTCGTTCACGTCGAGGAGGCGCAGCCCGTCGCCCCGGGCGGTGACGGCCAGCAGGTGGGCGCCGTCGCGGCTCCAGGCCAGGGGGATGAACCCGAGTTGACCGTGACTCTCGTCGCCCCGGACGTCGCTGACGATCAGGGCCACCTTGCCGTTGTTGCAGTGGTAGCGGGTGAAGGCCAGCTGGGGGTGGTCGGGCCGGGGAAGCGGGAACAGCTCGGCGCCGGCCTCGCCCGAGCCCGGAAGCCGGCGCTCGGTGGCCGCTCCGGCGACGGGAACGGAGGCGATGTGGGCGTCGCAGGTGCCGTCGACCCGGGTGAACCACACGGTGCGCCCATCGGCGGTGACCGCCGGGCTCTCGGCGCCGCCGCTGGACTGCGGGGCGGCGAGGCGGCGCTGGACGCGACCGGTCTCGGCCGACACGACGAGAATCTGGCCGTCGAGTTCGGCCACGAACCGGGCGGGCGTGCCGGCGTCGTGGGGTTCGGACCGGTAGGAGTGGCGGGACTGGCGCGGCGGGTCGCCGCTCCGCCCCGAGGGCCCGCCGGCGGTGGCCGACCGGGCCGGGGCCGTCGGCAGCACGAGGGCAAGCGCGGCCAGCGCGGCGACCACCACACCCGCGCTCCGCCCCTTCCGGTCTCCCCACGGCCTCCCCAACCGCACGGCCGACAACGTAGCGCCACCGCCGCCTCGGGGCAGGCGCCGCGGCTACCTTCCTCAGGTGGTTCCCATGCTCCCCAGCCGCACCCGCACCTACCGTCACCACCACCTCGACAGCACCAGGTGGGACGCCGTCCGGCACCGGCCAGGCGACATCGTCGTGTCGACGTCGGCCAAGGCCGGGACGACCTGGACCCAGCGCATCCTCAGCCTGCTGATCTTCGGGACGGGCCCCCTGCCCGACAAACTCTCCCGGCTCTCGCCCTGGATCGACTGCCGCTACGTCGACCCGCTCGACGAGGTGACCGCCCGCATCGAGGCCCAGACGCACCGTCGGTTCCTCAAGACGCACCTGCCGCTCGACGCCCTGCCCTTCGACGAGACCGTGCGCTACGTGGTCGTGGGCCGTGACAGCCGGGACGTGTTCATGTCGCTCTGGAACCACTACGGCGGCTACACCGACGCCATGTACGAGCTCCTGGCGGCCGGCGACCCGCCCGGAGGGCCGCTGCCTCGCCGCCCCGACGACCTCCACTGGCTGTGGTCGCAGTGGCTGACCCGGGCGTCGTTCCCCTGGGAGGCCGACGGGTGGCCCTTCTGGTCGCACCACTACCACGCCGCCTCGTGGTGGGAGTTCCGGCACCTCGAGAACATCCTGCTGGTGCACTACAACGACCTGCTGGCCGATCTCGAGGGGGAGATGCGCCGGATCGCCGCCCACGTGGGGATCACGGTGGCCGAGGAGTCCTGGCCGGTGCTGGTCGACGCCGCCCGGTTCGAGTCGATGAAGCGGGAGGCGGCCGGGCTGCTCGGGCCGATGGATCGCTTCGCTGGCGGCACGGAGACGTTCCTCTACAAGGGGACCAACGGCCGCTGGCGGGCGGTGCTCACGGAGGAGGACCTCGCTCTCTACGGGCAGGTGGCGGGCTCGCTCGACCCGGCGTTGCGGGCCTGGCTGGAGTCGGGCCGGCTGGGTTGAGCCCGGTGCCGGGTGCCGGCGCGAGACTCCGCCCCCATGACCGACTCCAAGGATGTGGTGCTCTACGAGGAGCGTGACGGCGTCGCCTTCATCACGCTCAACCGCCCGGAGAAGAAGAACACCTTGACCGAGGCGGTGATCGCCGGCGTGGCCGACGGCATCGACCGGGCGGCGGCCAGCCGGGCCGTGTCGGCCGTGGTGCTGCGGGGCAGCGGCGGCGTCCTCTGCGCCGGTTACGACCTGACCAACGACCAGTGGGGGGCCGAGGGCGGCGACGACCGTCCCGGCCTGCGGCTCGGTGGCTGGACCATGCCCTACGACGCCGAGGGCCCCGATCCCCGCCCCGGCGTGTGGGACCCGGTGCGGGACTGGCAGTTCATGGGGCACAACACCCGCCGGTTCATGAAGATCTGGGACTGCCCGAAACCGGTGATCGCCCAGGTCGAGGGCTGGGCGCTCGGCGGTGCCACCGACATGATCCTGTGCTGCGACCAGCTGTTCATGGCCGACGACGCCGTCATCGGCTACCCGCCGGCCCGGATCTTCGGGCTGCCGACGACCGCCATGTGGGTGTACCGGCTGGGCCTGGAGCGGGCCAAGCAGTTCCTGCTCACCGGCAGCGAGATCGACGCCCCGACGGCGCTCTCGATCGGGCTCGTCTCCGAAGTGCACCCGGCGGCGGAGCTGGCCGGGCGGGTCGAGGAGCACGCCCGGCGGTTCTGCCGCATCCCGGCCAACCAGCTGGCCCTCAACAAGCTGCTCATCAACCAGGCCTTCGAGAACATGGGCCTGCGGACGACGCAGCTGTTCGGCACCCTCTTCGACGGCATGATGCGCCACACCGAGGAGGCCTACCGGTGGGTGGAAGCCTTTGGCGACAAGGGGTTCCGGGAGGTGATCCGGGAACGCGACCGCCCCTGGGGCGACTACGGCGAACGGTCTCGGTAGCCTGCGGCCGGTGCTGCATCACCTCACCTTGTGGGTGCCCAACCTCAGCCGGTCGGAGCCGCCGTGGCGATGGCTCCTCGGGGAACTCGGCTACACCGCCGACCCGTCGCTGGAGCGGGTGCTGGTCTTCCGGCATCCGAGCGGATTGGCGGTGGCGCTGGAGGAATCGGGCGACATGGTGCCGGGCATGCTCTACAGCCGGCTGCGGCCCGGCGTCAACCACATCGCCTTCGCCGTGGGGTCGTCGACCTTCGACGGCGTCGTGGCCAAGGCCCCGGACCACGGCTGGTCGCCGTTTGCGGGGGACCGCCATTCGATCGCCGGCGGAGCCCGGGTCGTGTACCTGGAGGACGCCGACGGCTTCGAGGTGGAGCTCGTCGCCGGCGAGGGCGGCCCTGGTCAGTGAAGCCCGTAGCTGCGCTGCGGCTCGAACTGGTAGATCAGGCGCTTCTCGGCTGACATCCGCTCCAGGAACTCGGATTCGTCGAGCTCGCCGCCGAACCAGCTGAGCGGGCCGGCCGGCCGGTTCTGCATGAGGCGGAACAGCGTCAGGCTGTTGGCCGGCGCGTCGGGGCCGTCGAGGATCGTGACGGTGGTCTCGAGCACCAGGAAGGCGAAGCCCGGATCGGGGATGTAGAGCGTGCAGCGCGGGTCGGCCGCAGCCGGGCGGTGCGGACCCGGTCGGCCGTCCCGCTGCTCCACAGCTTCCCGTCGACGAGGGCCACGCCCACCCGCGCCACCTTGGCCACTCCGTCGTCGCCGACGGTGATCATGGCTGCGCCGTGGTGGTCGGCCAGGAAGGCGAGTTCTTTGTCGCTCAGCTGCATGGCGGTGGAAACTAGTCGCCCCCTCCCGGCCCGGTGGCCTCACCCGGCCCGCGCTCCGCCGGGCCCCACAGCCAGCGCCGCAGCCCCGAGGCGCGGGCCACCGGCCGGGTCACCGCCGCCCGGACCGCGGCCTCGCTCCCGGCCAGCAGCAGCCGCTGCCTCGCCCGGGTCACCGCCGTGTAGAGCAACTCCCGGGTGAGGATCGGCGAGTCGGGGCCGGGCAGCAGGGCGGCGACGGTGTCGAACTGCGAGCCCTGGCTCTTGTGCACGGTCATGGCGTGGACGGTCTCGACGGCCGACAGTCGGGCCGGGCTGAACTCCAGGATCTGCCCCCGCCGCTCGAACACCGCCGCCGGCCGCCCGCCGCCGGCGGCGATGACGACGCCGGTGTCGCCGTTGTAGAGCCCGAGCGTGTAGTCGTTCTCCGTCACCAGCAGCGGGCGCCCGACGTACCAGGCGCCGCCGGCTGCGAACCCGGGCAGCGCCGTCCGCAGCCAGGCCTCCAGCTGGGCGCTCCAGGTGGCGACGCCGTAGGGGCCCCGCCGGTGGGCGCACAGCACCCGGAACCGGCCGAGCGCCGCCAGCGCCTCTTTGGCCTCGCCTTCGGCGGCCGCCCCGGCGAGGGCGGCCCCGGCCGCCACCGCCGCCTCCCGCACCGGGGCCAGCAAGGCGCCGCCGCCGGCCCCGCCGGCGCCGGGGGCGGCGACGTCGAGAGCCATCCAGGTGACGTCGTCGTGGCCGGCGGACAGGACGGCGACGGCGGCGTCGGCGTCGCCGCGGCGGACGGCGTCGGCCACGGCGGCGATTCCGCCGCCGAAGCGGTGCACCCGGCGCAGCACGACGATCCCGTCGCCGATGGCCCCCCCGGCTGCAGCGCCGTCGGCGGCCGCAGCGCCGTCGGCGGCACCGGCCGCCGGCCCCACGATGGCGCCGTGGGCGGCACCGGCCGCCGGCCCCACGATGGCGCCGTGGGCGGCACCGGCCGCCGGCCCCACGATGGCGCCGTGGGCGGCACCGGCCGCCGGCCCCACGATGTCGCCGAGGACGGCGCCCGCCTCGACCGACGCCAGCTGCTGCGGGTCGCCGACCAGCACGAGCCGGGCCTCGGGCCGCACCGCCTCGACCAGCTTGGCCATCTGCGACAGCGACACCATCGACGTCTCGTCGACCACCACGACGTCATGCGGCAGGCGGTTTCCCCGGTGGTGGCGGAAGCGGCTGCGGTTGCCGGGCTGCCAGCCGAGCAGGCGGTGCAGCGTGGAGGCGTGGGTGGCCAGCAGCCGGCGGCGGCATTCGGGGCCGATGTCGAGCCGGGCCGCCTCCTCGTGCACCGCCTCTTCCAGCCGGGCGGCGGCCTTCCCGGTGGGGGCGGTCAGCGCCACCAGCGGCGGCGGCGCCCCGGCCGCTTCGGCCTGCTCGTCGATCAGCGCCAGGATCCGGGCCACCGTCGTCGTCTTGCCCGTCCCCGGCCCGCCCGCCACCACCGCCAGCGGGCGCAGCACGGCGGCGGCCGCCGCCAGCCGCTGCAGATCCGGCTCGCCCCCGGCGGCGCCGTTGCCGGCGGCGTCGCCGGCGGTGCCGGCGGGGAAGAGCCGTTCCAGCGCCGATTGCAGCCGGCCGGCGTCGACGCCCTCGGCGGGATGCTCGGCCCGCAGGGCGAGGTCGGCCGCGACCTGGCGCTCCTCCCGCCAGTAGCGGTCGAGATACAGCCAGGAGCCGATCAGCCGCAGCGGGCGGTCGTCGGGCCCGGCCTCCCCGCCGGCGACGAGCGGGCTGGCGGCCACGGCCGCCAGCCACCGGCCGGGTTCCGGCCAGGGCAGGGCCTGCAGGTCGTCCGGCACGTCGACGTCGACGGTGGCGGTGTGGCGCACGGCGGCCAGGTCGACGTGCACGTGACCGAGGCGGGGCGCCCGCACGGCCAGCGCCGCCGCCAGCAGGACGCGCTCGTCGCCTTCCCCGCCCAGCCGCCCCAGCCGGGTGGCGACGTGGACATCGGCGGCGTTCAGCACGCCGGCGGCGTTGAACCGGCCGAGCAGCCCGGGCGCCCGCTGCGCCAGCCGGACGTCACGGGGATCGGTGTAGGCGGCGCCGGGGTCGGGGATGAGGGGCGTGAGCGGAGTCATGCGGCCACCCGGCCCTGGTCGAGCAGGTCGGAGAGGGCCAGCACCAGCGGCGTCGGTGGCCGCCAGCCGAACACGCCGCAGGGCTGGCCGTCGACGGTCGGTGCATCGGCGCCGGTCATGCCCCGCAGGAACAGGTACAGCACCCCGGCCAGGTTGCGGTCGGGGTCGTAGCCCCGCAACCGCCAGCGCAGGTAGCGGTGCAGCGCCACGATGTAGAGCAGCGCCTGGAGCGGGTAGTGGGCCCGCTGCATCGCCTCGGCCAGGGCCGCCGGCCGGTAGTGCCAGGCCGACAGCGGCTCCTCCCCGGTGCCGAGCCAGTTCGTCTTGTGGTCGACGACGGCGAACGAAGCGCCGCCCGCAGCGCGGCTCCCGGTGGCGCCGGGGAGGCGCAGCACGACGTCGAGGCTGCCCGACAGGTAGCCGCGGAGGGTGTCGGCCAGCGCCGGGTCGGCCAGCCGGTCGGCGTACCCCGCCAGCGGGTCGCCCGGCGGCAGGTGGCGGCGGAGCAGCCCGGCCAGCGCCGTGATCGACACCCCGGCCGTGGCGTCGTCGCCGCCGGCCAGGGGCAGCTCGAAGTGCAGCTCGTTGAGCCGGTCTCCGGGCCCGAAGTGGCGCAGGGCCCGCCCGCCGGCCAGCGGCCCGAGCGGCGTCTCCACCGCCGCCGTCAGCGCCGCCACGACGGCGGCGTCGTCGGCCAGCACCGGTGGACGACGGTTGCCGGTCAGCGCCACCTCGGCCGCCAGGGCCGCCTGGAGGTCGGGAGCGGTGAAGTCGACCCGTTCCAGGATCCGGTGGAGGAACGTGCCGACGTCGGCCCCGCCGGGGAGGGCGTGCCACAGCGACGGCACCGCTCGCAGCACGGCTTCGTCGCCGGCCTCGCCGCCCGGTCGGGAAGCGGGCCCGGAGAGCTCCGGCTCGTCGATCGTCCCGTCGGCCTCCGGTTCGCTGGCCACCCGGGCGTCGTGGGCGGCGGCGATGATGCCCGTGTAGGAGGTGCGCCGCCAGGCCCGGTCGAGGGGGCGCTCGAACCGCCCGGCCCGGAGGTCGACGGCTTCGGGGGCGGGTGGCGTCCAGCGCCGCCCCACCGGTGCGGTGACGCGTTCGACCGCCACGCAGCCGGGGGCGGCGGCGCCGAGCGCCTCGACGGCCTCGGCCACTTTGGCGTCGTCGGGCACCCGGTTGTCGAAGGCCCGCACGCTGCCGTCGGCGCCGCGGGAGAAGAGCAGGCGGAACAGGGCGGAGTTCTCACTGTCTTTCCCGGCCGCCCACCACAGCACCGCCTGGTGCTTGGCCCGGGTCAGCGCCACGTAGGCGAGGCGGAGGTCTTCCCCCCGCTGCTCGACGAGGTAGGCGCTGCGGTGGTCGTGCCAGGGGTCGCGCTCGTCGCCGCTCAGGCTGACGTCGATCGTGCGGACGTTGCCGTGACGGGCGTCGTGGTACACCGCCGCACAGCGCTGCGGCACGTACCCCGGCTCCCAGAGGTACGGCAGGTAGACCACCGGGAATTCGAGGCCCTTGCTGCGGTGGATCGTGAGGACCTGCACCGCCTCGGCGTCGGACTCCAGCCGCCGGGTGCGCTCCTCACTCGTCGTGTCCTCCTCGGCTTCCGCGATCCGCTGCCGCAGCCAGGCGGTGAGCGCCGTCGTGCCGAGCCCGTCTTCGGTGGCGGCGGTGTGGAGCAGCTGGCCGACGTGGCGGAGGTCGGTCAGGTCGCGCTCGCCGCCGGCCCGGGCCAGGAGCCGGGCCGGGAGGCCCTCGGTGGCGCTGACGAGCTCCAGCAGCGACGCCACGCCGTGGCGGCGCAGGACGCCGGCCCAGCGGTTGAGGAGGAAGTGCACGGCCTCCCAGGCCTCGTCGCCGGCCGCCGCCACCGTCTCCGCCGACCAGCCGAGGAAGCCAGTGAGGACGGCGGATCGGGCCCGCGACACCGACGTCGGCCGTTCCAGCGCCTCCAGCAGCCGCAGCCATTCCCGGGCCACCGGCGTGGCGAAGACGCTGCCGGCCCCGTTGATCACGGCGGTCACCCCGACGGCGGCCAGGGCCTCCCGCACCAGGTTGGCCTGCCGGTTGGTCCGGACGAGGACGGCGACGTGCCCCGGCCGGACCGCCTCGTCACCGGCGGGGGAACCGTCGCGGTGGCGGCGTTCGACCCGGGCACCCGACGAGAGCAGCGCCACGAGGTCGTCGGCCAGGTCGGCGGCGATCACCGCCCGGGAGTGGGCGGCCTGGGCCAGGCCCTTCTGGGGCGTGATCGTGACGAGCCCGTCGTCGCGGTGGAGCACCCGCACCCGCAGCGGCGCCGCCACCGGCGCCCCCACCAGCCGGGGGGCCTGGTTGGCGGCCGCCGCCCGCACGGGCCGGTAGGTGATCCCCTCGTGGCCGAGGCGGGCGCCCCGCAGCAGGGCGTCGTAGGCGTCGATGAGGCCCTGGTCGCTGCGCCAGTTGACGGCGAGGGTGGCCTGGGTGTCGGCCACCTCGGCGGCGGCCAGGTAGGCGTAGACGTCGGCGCCCCGGAAGGCGTAGATGGCCTGCTTCGGGTCTCCGATGAGCACGAGGGTGGCGCCGCTGCCGGCGAAGGCGAGGCGGAGGATGTCCCACTGGATGGGGTCGGTGTCCTGGAACTCGTCGACCAGCGCCACCCGGTAGCGGCCCTGCAGCCGGGCCCGGATCCGGGAGCCCTGGAGCGGGTCGTCGAGGGCCGCCCGGAGCCGGATGAGGAGGTCGTCGTAGGTGAGGACGCCGGCCAGCCGCTTGCGCCGTTCCATCTCGTTGCGGACCGCCAGGGCCAGGCTGCGGTGCATCCCGGACGGGGTGGTGCGCGGCGCGTGGGCCGGCTCGATCGGCGCCACCGGGTTGGTGACGGCCGCCTCGGCCACCCGCAGGGCGTCGGCCCGGCTCAGCGTGCCGGGCCGTTCGGCGGCGTGGAACTTGCGGACGTAGAGGTCGTCGACCACCTCGGCCAGGAGGTCGCGGTGGTCCTCCAGGACGACGATCTGGCGCTCCACGTCGCCGGCGAAGCCGAGGCCGCCGAGGACGTCCTGGCAGAAGCCGTGGGTCGTCGTGATGGTGGCGGCGTCGTAGTCGGCCAGGGCGGCCGTCAGCCGCCGCCGGCGCTCCTCGACCTCGGCTTGGGTACCGGCGGCGAGGAGGCGGAGGACGTCGTCGTCCTCCGGTGGCGCCTCGCCGGCGGCCGCCCGGAGCAGGCCCTGCTCGGCGCTCACGAGGCGCTCCCGCACCCGGTCGCGCAGCTCGCCGGTGGCCATGCGGGTGAAGGTGACGACCAGCAGCTCGTGGAGCGGGATGCCGCCCGCCACGTAGCGGGCGGCGAGGGCGGCGATCGTGAACGTCTTGCCCGTCCCGGCGCTGGCCTCGAGGACGGTCACCCCCGGCGCCGGCAGCGGCCCGCACACGTCGAAGGCGGCGACCGGCGGCGCGTCGTGCGTGGTCACCGGTCGCTCACCGCCTCGGCGGCGAGGAGCCCGCTCCACAGCCGCAGGGCGTAGCGCCCGAAGCGGGTCGGCTCCCCGGCGGCCCAGCCGTCGCCGCCTTCGTCGGCCCGGGCCGCAGGGACCAGCAGGTCGTCGAAGGCGGCGATGCCGCCGAGGACGAGCTGGTGCTCCGGATCGCGGTTCTCACCGAGGTCGTTCTGGGGCTCCCACTGGGCTCGGCAGGCCCGCCGCCGCTCGGCCGGCGCCGACTCCGCCCAGGCCGCCGACGTCTTGCAGTACAAGGGGAGCGGCTCCCGCAGGCCGCGGTCGAAGAGGTCGACGAGGAGCTCGAGCGCGACGAGGGCGCTCGCCCGCCGCGCCGGGGGATCGCCGGCCAGGGGAGCGAGCCGGGCGACGCTGACCGCCCCCTTCCGCCGGCCGTTGAAACGGAACCGGCCGATCGTCACCGCCTCCACCGCCCGGTCGGGGTGGGAGGCGGTGAGGGCCAGGAACCGCACCCAGGCGGCCAGGCGCTGCTTCGGGGCGAGGCGGGAGTAGCTGACGGCCCGCACCACCAGCCCGGCCGGGCCGCGGTCGATCACGCCCGGAACGCTGCCCACCAGTACCCGGCCGCCGGGCAGGGCGACGTTGACCTCCAGCGATCGGGGGGCGGCACCGTCGCCCGTCACCTCCGCTGCTTCGGCCACCAGGCTCTCGACGACCGGCAGCACCCGGCCGATCACCGGCTCGGCCAGGGTGCCCGGAGGGAGGCCGCCCCGGGCCCGCTCGGCGGCCACGCAGGCGTCGCGCTCGCCGCCGCCCAGGCGCCCGGTGAGGAGGCGGTCGCCGACCGCCCACTGCTCGAGCGGGTCGAGCTCGACGGGAAGGGCCTGCGAGGCGTCGTCGTTGTCGCCGGAGAGCGACAGGCCGAGCCGCTGGCGGAGGAAGGCCTTGACCGGGTGCTGCACGAACCGCACGAGCTGCTCGAGCTCGACGGCCTCGGCGGGCGGCGGCGGAAGCGGCGCGGGCAGGAACGGTGCCGGGTCGGCCCGCACCCCGGAGGCCGCCCGGGCGCCGGCCAGGGCGACCGCGTCGAAGCTCCACGGCCCCCGGCCCGCCAGGCGGCCGGCCATGAAGTTGCGGGCGTCGAACGGCTGCAGCGGGTGGTGGACGACGATGCGGGTCCGGGCCGGGATCCGCCCGGTGTCGTCGTCGGGGAGGCGGACGGTGCGGTCAACGACGTCGAGCAGTTCACCGATGGGGACGGCCGGGGGGCGTTCGGCGTTGGTCCGCTCGTCCCGGCCGCTGTAGGTGACGACGAGATGGTCCTCGGCGGCGAGCAGGGCGTCGAGCAGCAGCTGGCGGTCCTCGCTGCGGGGATCACGGTCGCCGACCCGGGCATCGGCGGCGACGATGTCGTCGTCGTCGACGTCGATCTTGCGGGGGAAGACGCCGTCGTCGAGGCCGAGCAGGCAGACGACCCGGTGGGGGACCGACCGCATCGGAACCAGGGTGCAGACGGTGAGATGCCCCGTCCGGAAGTTGGCCCGGGTCGGCCGGCCCCGCAGCCGATCGGCTAGGAGCGCGCCGATCTCGGGCAGCGTCAGCTCGGCGTCGCCGTCGCCCGCTTCGGCCACGACGTCGTCGAGGAGGTGGCGGAGCTCGGCCGCCTGCCACTCGTCGGCGGGCGCGACGGCGGTGAGCCAGGCGGCGGCGTCGGCCAGGGCCGCGGCCCAGGCGGCGACCGGCTGGGGCCGGCTCAGCCCGTCGACGACGGTGGTGAGCCGGTCGACGAGCTCGGCCAGGCGGCCGGCCAGGTCGATGTCGCTGCTGCTCACGTCGTCGACCGGGAGGACACCGCCCACGAGCCGCTGGCCCTCGTCGGCCATGGCCACGCCGAGCAGCAGCCGGTCGAGCCCCGCCCGCCAGGTGTTGGCCTCGAGGGCATCGAGCTTGTAGGGCGCCCGGTGGGCGGCGTCGAGACCCCAGCGGATCCCGGCCTCGGCCACCCACTCCTCGGCCCGGGCGAGGTCGTCGTCGTCGAGCCGGAACCGGCGCCGGACGGGCTCGCGCCCGGCGAGGTCGAGGACCTGGGCGGCGGTGACCCGAGCCGAGGCCAGCGCCAGGAGCTCGGCCAGCACGCCGAGGAGGGGGTTGGTCTGGCGCAGCGACCGGTCGGCCAGCCGGACCCGGAGGTCGACCCGGGTCGGGCCGGCGGCGGGCGCCGCGCTGCCGCCGGGCGCCTCGTCGCCATCGGGGTCGTCGAAGCCTTCGGCGGCACCGAAGGTGGCCTGGATCAGGGGGGCGAAGGCCTCGATGTCGGGGCACATCACGACGATGTCGCGCGGTTCGAGCGTCGGGTCGGCGGCGAGGAGGTGGAGGATGGCGTCGCGCACGACCTCCACCTGGCGGCCCCGCCCGTGACAGGCGTGCACCGCCAGGCTGGTGTCGGCCGGGTCGAGCACCGCCCGCTCGTCGCGCCCGGCGAGCGGCAGCCCGGGGGGCGGCCGGTCGGCCCGGACGTCGGCCTGGATCCGGTGGAGCAGCGTCGTTCCCGCCCGCGACCCCGCCCCGGGGCTCTCGATCGGATGGTGATGGTCGACCGCCGATGCGCCGTCGCCCGGCTCGCCGGCGGTGAGCACGAGCTGCATCTCGCGGGCGTCGCGCCCCCACGAGGTCAGCAGGGGGTTGGCGGGGAGAGCCGTCGTCGGGTCGGCGGAGCGGGCGACGACCGCCGCCCGGCGCCCCGTGGTCCGCCGCCACTCCTCGATCCGCTGCCACAGCATCGGCGAGGGGTGCAGCAGGAACAGGTGGACGTCGCGCCCGGTGGCCAGCGCGGACAGCACGGCCAGGAAACTGGCCGGCAGCCGGGTGAGGCCGAAGAGCGACAGGCGGGCCGGCAGGTCGACGACGGCGGGGTCGGCCCGCAGGGCGGCACAGGCCTCGTCGAGGCGCTCGGCCGGGCTGGGGACGCCGATGCGGTCGCGCAGCCGGCGCCACAGTTCCGCCTGCCAGACCCACTGCCCCGGCAGCGGGCGGCCGGCCCCGTCGACGTCGTCTTTGGCGGCCCAGGCCTGGAGCATGCCCGGCCGGTGGACGCCGTAGCGGTCGTAGAGGTCGGCCAGGTGGCGGGCGCTGGCGAAGCGCCGAACGCGCCGTCCGAGGTCGAGGTCCGATGGGGCGGGATCGGGCCGGCCGCCGCCGGCGCCCAGGTAGCTGGCCAGCGGGGCGAGCCAGGGTTCGCCGAGGGCGGCGTCGATCACGTGGAGGAGGGGCCAGACGGAACGGGCGGCGACCCAGGGATCGGCGTCGCGGGCCACGCCGGTGGCGGCCGCCACCGCCCCGCCGACGAGGGCGGCGGGATAGGGGAAGTCGATGTTGGCGCACACCCCGTCGCCCCGGCCGGGGGTGGCCCCGAGCCGGGTCGACAGCCGCTGGCTCAGCCACCGTTCGACCCCGCGGGTCGGGACGGCCACGACCTCGGCCGCCATCGGATCGTCGAGCGGTTCGACGACGACGGCGCCGAGGGCGGCCACGAGGGCGTCGGCCCGTTCGGCTCGGTGAAGGTGCAACATGCGGAACTCCGGTGCGGCGGACGGCGACCGGGGGAAGTGGTGCGACGCCGAGTATGCCCCGGGGGTGCGACAGTTTGGCCGGAGGCGGAGCGGATTTCCGCCGAAACCTTCGTCGTGCACAAGTTGTCCACAAGTTGTTCCCTCTGATGATCCACAGGGTGGCCGTCGTAAGGTCGACCCATGGAGAGCGGCCCCGACCTCGATGGCGCCACCGCAGACGTCGTGCACGACGTGGTCCTCGCCGACGGCGAGGTGATCGAGGTTCTCGGCGCCAACGCCTACGTGCAGGAGGGGCCGCTCACCTTCTTTCACTCCCGGCGCAGCCGGGCGGAAACCGGCGGCTGACGGAGCCCCTTCAACAAGCACAAGATCCCCCCAACCCCCCGCCAAGCGGGGGGCCCGAGATTGATCACGACCAGCTCCAACTCGCTCCACCGGCGAACCGACAGCGAGGCCGGGCCGGCTGGCGACCAGATCGCAGTCGAGAGCCCGGGCGTAGGAGGGGTTCGGGGCCGGCGTGGTTTCCAGCTCACCGACCGGGACCTCGTCCTGCTCAAGTGGATCGGGGGGAGCAGTACTGCGTTCGGGGCGACCTCCTCGCCATCCTCATGGCCCTCCACTCCGACGACGAGGCGGTCCAGGCCGCCGGTCCGGGTCCGTCCCTACCCGCCCGAACCGTTGGCAGCAGTCGCCTGTGAAAGCGGAAGTGGTCAACTGGCGGGGTTGGTCCCCGACCGCGTCCGCTACCGGCGGCCGGCGGGGGCCCGTATCAGCCGGCCAAACAGTGCCGCCTCTGCCGGCAGCAACGTGCGGTTCTAGGCGGGAGGAGAAGGGGGCGCTGCCCCTCGGACCTCCTCTTTGATCGGGTTCCAGGGGACGGGTGAGTCGGAGCCAGGATCCCGCCTATAACATCGTAACTATACGGTCATGTTATAGTTTTCGGGTGGCGAGACTGAACCCGTATACCCCGGGTGCGGGGACGCGGCCGCCGGTCCTGGCGGGCCGGGACACGCAGCTGGCGCTGATCACCAATATTGCCGATCTGGTGGAAGCCGGGCGGCAGACGACGCCGCTGATCTGTACGGGGTTGCGGGGCATGGGTAAGACGGCGGTGTTGTTCGCGGCTCGGGAGCTGCTCCGGGAACGGCACTGGCTGGCCGGGTACTACGAGGTGCGCCGAGATGTCGAGCCGGGGACGGCCGTGGCGAGTATCGCCGTTGAGGGGGTGCTCACCGTCCGCAAAGGGCTCCGACGGGCGTTGGGAGCGGCGGTGGCTCGGGTCGGCAGCGCCAAGGTGTCGTTCGGGCCTGCCACGTTGGAGATCACGGCCAAAGGGACTCCGTCCGATACCGATCCGTACCCCGAGCTGGTGGAGTTCTTGCGGCTGATCGGCAATGCGGCCAAAGACGACAGGTCGGGGGTCGCGCTGCTCGTCGACGAACTGCAGGTGTTCAGAAAACGAGACCTGGCCGTGCTGATCCAGGCGCTGTCCTTCCTGCGTGACGAACCAATCGTCCTTGTCGGCGCCGGTCTGCCGTACCTGCCGTCCGAGATGTCCAAAGCGAACACCTACGCCGAACGGTTCCGTTACGAAACCATCGACCGTCTCCACGACAGCGAAGTCCGCCGGGCCGTCACCGAGCCCGCCGCCGCCGAAGGCGTCACCTGGACCACCGATGCCGTCGACCAGGTCGTGACCCTCTCCTTCGGCTACCCCTACTTCGTCCAGCTCTACGCCAGTGAGACCTGGGTGGCCGCCAACAACACCGACACCATCACCGTCGACCATGTCCACGCCGCCATCGATCCCGTCCAGCGCCAACTCGACGCCGGCCTCTACGCCGCCCGCTACGACCGTCTGAGTGACACCGAACGGGACTACATCCACGCCATGGTCCGCTGCATCGAAACCATCGAGGGCAAACAGCAACTCGAATTCAACCTCGGCACCGAACGAGTGGGATCCGGGGCGGTCGCCGGAGATATCGTCAAGAGTTGTGGATGAGGTTTTCGGGCGCGGTGTCCTTCCGGGCAGCAAGGTCGGGTTGATCACCTCCTCCGGTTCGGTCTGACGGACGGGGCGTTGGCGAGCTGGTCG
>Ga0070741_10002432_pt1 | contig 50089 bp, 40 predicted proteins | sample Coa_R1_4_FD_66440 | JGI IMG/M metagenome (GOLD analysis project Ga0070741, IMG submission 66440) | Surface soil microbial communities from Centralia Pennsylvania, which are recovering from an underground coalmine fire - Coalmine... | ecosystem: Environmental > Terrestrial > Soil > Unclassified ... | reverse complement strand
AGCTCTCGGACTTTTCGAATATCGGGCGAACCTTACGACATTGAAAAAAATCGAAAGGCCATTTTGCTAGTCCTGATGCCAAGCCGATTCACCGATAATTAAGATGTGTAAAGTCCAGCTCAGAGGCCATTTGAGAATCAATCATATGACCGCTTGAGCAAGGCTTGAAGGAAACGAGGTAATTCTACCGGGTAGGAATATACAAATGGATTCTAGGGGCAATACTTCTAGATAAGCCCTCACCCCAACCCCTCTCCCGCCGGGAGAGGGGCTTTGCTCCCCTTCTCCTTTGGGAGAAGGGGTCGGGGGATGAGGGCCATGCCGCCAAGCGTTCCTTATCTAAAAGGTATTGATTCTAGGGGGAAATGATGATGAACCAGAATGCTCCGCAGCGTTTATATCTGATGCAGGTTGGGGTTATGCCGGAATACCAGATTCCGATTGTGTGCTATCTGGTGCAAACGGGTGACGGCGAAAATATCCTGATCGACACCGGCCTCCCGGAGATTATGCCTGAAGGAGAAACGGAGTTCGAGAATGGGCAGGACGTTATTGAGCAGTTGGCGAGCATTGGCTTAAAACCGGACGATATGGATACTGTCATTTCGACACACTATGATATTGACCATGCCGGAAGGCACGCGGCATTCACGAAGGCACAATACGTTGTGCAGCGTGTGCATCATTTGGATGCGGCGAGCAACCCGCGTTTTGCTGCCAATCGACCCCAATGGGATCAGCCAATGGAGCGCATTCGGCTGGTGGACGGGGACACGCAACTGTTGCCGGGGCTGGCGCTGATTGAGACGAGCGGGCATGTGCCGGGCCATCAATCGGTGCTGGTGCGGCTGCCCAAAACGGGGGCGATTTTATTGACGATTGACGCTGTACCCTTCAGCGAGGGCTTTACCCGTGACGAGCAGGACAACGGTAGCAGTCCGGACGCCGAAGCGACTCGCGCCAGCACGATTAAACTGCTTGATCTGGCTGAACGGGAGCATATCGGGCTGGTGATTTTCGGTCATGACACGGCGCAGTGGGAAGGGCTGAAAAAGCTGCCGGAGTATTACGAGTGAGGACACAAGCGCCCCTCGAAAAGTATATTACTAGCTTATCTCACGCAGGGTGAGGGAATAAAGCAGTCTCCGTAATGTAGTGATCCCCGAAACCTAGAGATGAGAGAAAGGCAGAACCATGAAACTGGTAACCAATCACGTTCTGACGCCAACATCGTCCGACAACCAATCCTTCGCTCGAGGAGGAGCACGATGCGAGAACTCTTGATCGACTTCATCACCACCCTGGACGGCTACGCGTCGGGGGATGGCTGGCCCGGCTGGTGGGGTCTCGAAGGGCCGGAGTACCTCGCCTGGCTCGGCGAGCAACCACTGGTGACGTACCTGATGGGCGCGAACACGTACCGGCTGATGTCCAGCTTCGCTGGCGGAGAGCCGCCTGCGGGAACCGCCGCAATTGAAGCTGAGGAGGAGGCTAGCCTTGACGATCTCACGCGAGCGCCGAAGGTGGTGTTCTCGGCCTCGCTCGAGGAGCCCCTCACGTGGGCCAACACGACCCTCGTGCGCGGCGACGCCGTGCAGGCGGTCCGGGCGATGAAGGCGGAGGGATCCGGCATCCTCAGCACGCTCGGCAGCATCAGCTTGTGCCGGTCGCTGCTCAAGGCGGGTCTTGTAGACCGTTTCCGGGTGGTCGTCTTTCCCGTGATCACCGGTGCTACCGGCGCGGAACGCATCTACGACGGTTATCCCGATGTCGCGCTCGACATGGTTAGCACCCGAACGTTCGACGGCAGAATCCAACTGCTGGAGGGCGTCCCCAGACTGCTTGCCGGTCCGCCGGGCGTGAACAAGAATCCCTGAAGTCAGGGCACATTAACATGCTGTAGGCTACCGAAGGGCAAAACGCTCCAAGTCTATCGTCCCAACGGACGCCCGGAGTACGCACCGTGATATAGGTGCTGAAAGTCTGCCCGATTATGGACAAAGCCCATAGCAGCATGGCTCAGGTCGGCTCGCTAACCTATATGGCTATGTCGCGCGACTGATGCGCATCATCGGGAAATTGTCCTGTCCTCTCCACAGATATTCATCTGCGTAAGGTGACTTACTAGCCAGCCTGAACCAAAATGTAGTGATATGCCAGTGTGGCACCGCATCATTCTGGAAGTAATGCCAGCCTGTTAATTATGGTTTCTGGGTGGTAAAAATAGTGACAATAAAATCGTTTCTCAGCCCGATGCTTGAGCGTCGGGCGCAGCTTCATCCTGTCATCCACACCACCGCTGTCCCCTGTTGGCGGGTTTCCCGAACGTGGTGACTGGCTCGCTTTCACTCCGTCGGCTGTGCCAGCACCGCAGCGGGCAGCGGAGTCGTCCGGCGGCGCGGCTCGGAGATGAACAGCGACGAGGCAAGACCCAGCACCGCGATCCCGCCAGTTACGCCGAACAACACCGAATAAGACGTTTGCGCCAGGATGAAGCCGCCCAGGAAGGGCGCCAGGTGGCTCACGGCGCTGATCGTGTTCGCCAGCCCAACGTAGATCGGGCGGCGATCCGGCGGCGCGTGCGTGATGATCCAGTCGAAGTAGCCGGGCGCGGTGGAGGCATTCACGAACCCGAACAGGAAGAACGTAGCATACAGTGCGGGCTGACCGGCGCTGATGCTCACGAGTGCCAACAGCGGGTGGAGCAGACTGGCGACCCCCGACAGGCGGATGACGGCCCGGCTGCCCGATCTGCCACTCAGCCAGCCGATCAGCACCGAAGCAACGGTGGTGCCAAGCGTACCGATCAAGATCGAATCGCCCACCACAGCCTCGCGCTGCAACTTCAGTTCCATCGTGCCGAAGACGATGTAAAACGGCACAGCCATCGTCGTCAGGTCGAAGAGGATGCGTGTCAGCATCAGGCGGCGGAAATCACCATCGTGGCGAAGCACCTTGCCCAGGTAGGCCAGATACTGGCGCATGGGCGGCCCCGGCTGAATGGGGATGCTTTGCTCCTCCTCGACGGTGGAGGCCAGCGCAATACCGCCTAGCACGAAGCCTACCGTTGCGATGCCAAACAGGATGCCGTAGTTCTGCGGGAAGGCCGGGCCGCCGCTGCCCAGTATCAGGCGTACCAGTTCGCGTGTGCCGAGTGCCGTGAATGCAACCAGGATTTGCCCCAGTCCGAAGAGCGGGCCGCGCCATCGCTCCGGGATGCAACTGCCCAGCATGTCGGCCCACACAACGGTCACCAACCCATCGCCCAGAGCAAAGAAGTAATAGAAGGCCAGGAAAGTAATCAGAAGGCCGGTGTGGTTCTCCGGGCCGGAGAAGAAGATAATGGCCGCCATCACACCCATCGACAGCCGGAACGGAATCACCGTGCGGCCCATGAACGGCTTGCGGCGGGTTCTCCGGTTCACCACCTGAGCAAACAGGAGCTGCGGAACCAGCCAGGAAAAAGTATACAGCGAACTCGACAGCCCGATCACCACGTCCGAAGTGGTCAGGCGGCTGACGAAATCCGGCACGACGGTGGTCGCGCCGACCATGCTGAAGGCCGTGCCAAAGAATAGAAAATCGGCCAGAAAGAGCAGGAAATTGCGCCGCAAATGGCGCGGTGGCTTAAGTTCTGCCATCACGGCAAAACCAGTTGGGTGGCGTGGCGCACGAAATCTAGCTTGCGGAATTCTTCGAGCAGCGCATCCGGCAGGCGCTGGTCGAGCGTCAGGACGGTGAGCGTTTGGCCGCCCTTGTGGGCGCGCCCGGTCCGCCAGGCCGCGATGTTGATGTTGTGCTGCGCCATCAATGTGCCTACCTTGCCGATCACGCCGGGCACGTCGTAGCTGCCGAAGACCAGCAGTATGCCTTCTGGCCTGAAGTCGCTGCGGTAGGTGTCGATCTGGACAATGCGCGGTTCCTGCTGGCTGAACAGCGCCCCGCTGATGACCAGTTCGCCGCCGCCTTCCCAATGCACCTGGCAGCTTACCAGGTTGGGGTAATCGGCCACGTCCAGCCCTTTGGTCTGTGTGACGTGGATGCCGCGCTCCATCGCCACCAGCGGCGCGTTGATATAATTCACGGCATTGCCAAGCACAGGTTGGAGCAGCCCCTTGAGCAGCGCCACCGTCAGCGGCTTGACCAGCCCGGCCAGTTCATCACCCTTGTACTCGACAGCCACGCGCCGGATGCGCCCGCGCGCCAGGTAATGTTGCAGCGCCCCGATGCGCTCGGCAAGGTTCATGTAGGGCGCGATGGCTTCAAAGGCGCGGCCCGGCATAAAGGGCATGTTCACGGCGTTGCGGTAGTCCACGCCGCGCAGCGCGTCGCATACCTGCTGGACGATCTGCATACTCAACTCGTGCTGTGCCTCGACGGTGGCATCGCCCCGGTGCAGGGTATGCACGACGTTGGGTAGCCCGAACAGCGGCGATTCGTGGGGCGAGTCTTCGGCCAGCATATCGACGGCGACTCCGGCCACACGTCCGGTTTTGATGGCCTCGGCCAGGGCCTGCTCGTCGATCATGCTGCCATGCGCGATGTTCACAATGCGCACGCCCGGCTTGACCTCGGCCAACGCCTGTTCGTCCAGAATTTGGTACGTTTCGGGCGTCACCGCGCAGTGCAGGCTGATCACGTCGCTGCGGGCCAGCACCTCGTCCAGCCCGACCAGCTTGACGCGCAGATCGTTGATCTGCGTTTCCGAAACGTAAGGGTCGTAGGCCAGCACGCTCATGTCAAAGGCAATGGCCCGCTCGGCAACGAGCCGCCCGACGCGCCCCAGACCGATCAGGCCCAGCGTCTTGCCGCACAACTCGATCCCCAGGTGTGGTGCAGACCCGCCCGGCCCATTCTGCACACCCAGATGCGCCGGGACGACCTCGCGGCACAGCGCCAGGAGCAGGGCAAAGGTGTATTCGGCGGCGGCAATGGCGTTGGCGCCTGGCGTGTTCATGACGATCACGCCGTGTGCCGTCGCCGTCTCCACATCGATCCCGGCCAGCCCGACCCCGGCCCTTCCCACCACCCGGAGCCGCTTCGCCGTGCTCAACAGCGCCGCGTCCACCGCAACCTCGTCGCGGAGGATCAGGGCGTCGGCGTTCTCAACGGCTTTCTGGATTTGTCGGGGTTCGGAATTGCAGACGATCAGGTCAATGTCTTTCGCGTTGCGCAGCAGGGCCAGCGCGTCATCCGTCAATGTGGTCGCCACCACAACCGTGTATTTCACGTTCGGTTCAAAATCTCCTTACGCTGGCGGTTCTGGATGTCTTCGACGGTGGCTGTGATTTCCATTTTCTTGTCCGTCATATAGTCCAGCAACGCCGGGAATGCAACGGGAACCAGTTCGTACTCGCGCCCTTTGGGCGTGACGAAGCAGTACAGGTCAAGGTCTTTGAGCGCGTCTTGCAGATCGCGGATTTGCAGGCTGGTCAGCCCGGCGCTGCGGATTTTCGTGGCGATCTGATCCAGCGAAAGGTGGCGCTCCTCCTCCGGCCAGAGCAGCGTGATCAGGCGGGCCAGGTCGTTCATCTGGCCCCAGATGGTGTGCACGATGTCCTCTTGCAGGCTGTGGTGTTCGAGGGCACGTTCCAGGTGCTGCATGTGCAGCAGCCCGACGTTGCCTTTGTCGGCGTCCACCGCCACCACCATCTCCTGGCAGATCATCTGCACGATGTTCGGATGACCTGCGGAAATCTCGTAGATGCGGTCTATTAGCTGCACTGAGTCTTCGAGCCAGATGTTCATCATCTCGAACGGTTCGGCCACCAGCCGCGCCACGACAGGCTTATCCAGCGGCGCCAGGCGCACAGGCAGCGCAAAGTTGAACAGCGCCGAGTAGCTGTTTTCCATTGCGCGGGCCAGCCAGCGCTCGCCGCTGAAAATGAAGTGACACTTGCCCTCGTTAGACAGCGAACGGAAGGTGCGGAACAGCAACTCGCTCTGCGCCTGCTCGATGTCCATCGTCAGCAGGCGGTCCACTTCGTCGAACAGGAACACCAGGTTCAGCCCAGGATGCCGCGCGGCAAGCTCCGCCACCACGTCCTCAAAGCAGGTCGGATCGGGCGCAGAGGCCGGTCTGATGCCCCACCGCCGCGCGATGCTGTTGAAGAAGTGCGAATACTGCATGGCGTTGTGGCAGTCCAGATAGTAAGGCATGTAGCCAGAATCCGGCACGCGCAGCAGTCGGTCAATCTGGTGCAGCGTCGAAGTCTTGCCAATACGCCGCCCGCCGATCAGCGCGACGCTGTGCGTCTTGATCTTACGGCGCACGTCCTTGATCTCGCGTTCGCGGCCATAAAACATGCGCTCCGGAACGGGCGCTTTGGTATAGAACGGCGACACCAGCGTCAGGTCAACCTCGGTCAGCACGATCTCACCCAGCATACTCAGCGGCTTGCGCGAACCGACCACGCGCTTGAACTGCGCCTCGTCCAGGATGACGACGTTGAACGACTCGTTGCGCAGCCCCTCGACCACGACCTCCATGTCGCGGCGGTTGTTGACGTTGACCAGGAACAGGAACGGTTCCGAGAGGCCGAGCGCCGTCACCGCCTGGTAGATGTCCTGCCCCAATTCGCGGGGCCGCCGATCCGAAAAGCAGAAGACGACGGGGCACTGGCCCGGCGGCAGGCGCAGCCGGAAAGTAGGCAGCGGGTACACCGTCAGTGCGAAGTCGGCTGCACCCGTCGGGATTTTTTGCACGGCAGCCGGATCGACGCCCAGCGCGACGGCCAGCGTGCGAATCAAACTGAGCAGCGGCTCGCGGATCGCCAGCGGGCCGCGCGGGTAGGCTTGCAGGGCCGCCTCCCACAACTGCGAGACTTCGCTCTGCGCCGTGTTACGAACGAGATCGGCCAGCGTCGCGTCCCAGCGCCGGTCAATGTGCAGCGGCACACCCTCCGCCGCGATCCGTTCGTAGGCACGGCGATAGGCTCCTCGCAGCACGGCCACCTGCTCCGCCGTGACCAGATGCGCGAAGCGGATCAGGGTAATTTCGTCGCCATCGGGCGAAGGGATGATCTTGCGCAGCCAGGGGCTATCTTTCGCTGCTGGCAACAGGCCGACGGCTTCCGGCCTGGCGCGCAGCCACTCCACCGTCATCCAGCCCGACGTGTCGCGGGCAGGAACCCACTGCGGCACCGCGAACTTGGGCAGTTCATTCAGTGCTTCGCGGGTCAGCGGGAGCTTGGCACGAGACGCCATATACTGCGGGAGCGACTCAAACTCGAACTTCTCGAAGAGGAATTGTCGGCAGGCAACCATGATGTCGCGCACGAAGCGATCCACCCGGCGTTCATTCTGCGGCACGCCATTCGCCCACTGCCGGAAGACACGCGGGATCAATTGCTCTGGCGCAACGTTGGGCGGGACAGCTTTCGCCACCCCCGTGCGGAACCAATCGCCATCGACGAGTGTTCCTGCCGGGAATTTGGCGGCGCTCTGCGCGGCGCTGTCCATTGAACGGCGAGCCGCGCTGGCGTACTCAGTGATGGACTGGCTGGTGCGTTCGACCTGGGCCAGCATGGCGCGCACCTCGTCGCGCATCTGGTCAACGGTCTGCCAGGTGCGTTGCCAGGCGGTCACCGCGCTCGACCAGCGGATGCGCTCGGCGGCGGCGTTGGTGGCATAATCGAAGGCCAGCGCAATGTCCTGCACTTCTTTGGCATTGGCCCCACGCAGCAGGCGCTTCACCCCGCTGTAGCGCTCGTCGTGCTCGTAGCCGACGTTCAGCGCGCGGCGGCGTGCGTCCTGCCACATCTCGTCGGCGTTGGCGGCTTCTTCCCGCACCAGGTTCAGCGTTTCATTCAGGCGGCGGCTCAGGCTTTCCAGCGCTGCCGCTGTCCACTGCAAGCCGTGTCCCTGAACGCAGGAAAGTTGCGTCGGCAGCGTCCCGATCTGGATCGCCAGCTTGCGCTGAAGCATGTCCAGTGCATCCTCCGCGCGCGTGCGCAGCGTCTCCAGGCGCAGCGCCGTATGACCATCGTCGATCATCTGGACGGCTTTATCCTCGCCCTCCAGACGCCGGATGATGGCCTCTGCCACGCTGCGCACACTGAAATCTTGCTTGTCCTTGTTGCGCGCAAACTCGGCGGTGAGCGCCTCCGCTGTCGTCCGGCGCGCCAGTTCGTGCAGGCGATCCCGGATTTTCGGCTCGTCAAAGAGGGTGTCATACATCAGCGCTGTCTTGAACGTTTCGAGAGTGGATTTGGCCCAATCGTCCACCGAGGAATCGTCACCCATGCGCTGCATACTGGTCAGGATTTGCTGCGCCAGGTTTGTGCCAACCAGGTCGATAGCCGCGCCGACGGGCAGGCCGAGCTTGCCGATGTTGCAAGTCGTATAGCCGCCGAAACGTTCGGCTTTGGCAGAAAGCGGGGGCAGCGGTTCCAGAGCGGGGCCTTCGCCATCCACGTAGGACAGCACCCAGCTCGTCGCCAGCTCTGCGACGGACGCCGCAGGCGGAATGCTCGGATTGGGCCTGGTCGTGTCTCCCGTGATCAGCAAGTAGTCTACGGGGCGTACCATGTTGGCGGGCAGCAGCCGCGCCGTGCCGCGCGTCAGCGGGATACCCAACGGGTAGTGCGAGGGGTTGAGCATCACCGCGTCCAGTTCCTTGAGCGTGGCGTAGACGTTTGCCATCGCCAGCGTGCGAGCCGGGTCAGGCGCAGGCTCAATGTCCGCAGTCAGCACGGCGACAATCGTTGTCGGAGCTTCAGCCAGTTGCAGCCGCAGCAGTGAAATAATGTCAAAGAGCAGGCCGCTGCCTTCGGCCTCTGCAATGGAGGTCACTACGACGATCAACCGGCGGCCATCGGTGCCGGGCGCTTTGCTTTGCTGGATCAGGGTAGCGATCCGCTGTTGCAGGGTGTCGTTGACGAGGATCGGGTTCTCGAACAGCAGCAGACGCCCATAGCAGCGCATTGCCGTATAATCGGGCACGAGCGAACGATCACGCGGCGGCTTGGGCCACCAGCGCGCCACACCTGCGCCGGCATAGCGGCCCGGCACGTGCGCCCAGTCCGTTTCTTCCAGGCTGAGTAGCAGGCAGTTTTCACGGCTCAGACGGCCTTCCAGGAACACCGCTGGCCGCCGCGCAATCGCCAGGTACTGCACGTGGGCCAGGTCTTTGGGCGTCAGGCTCACCGATAGCATGTTCTGGATCAGGGAAACCGCGTGCCATCCGACCTGCCCTAGCCCGACAAATAGCGTTGCCAGCGGGTAATCGCCATTGAGCGGGGCCGCGCGAGGCCCGAAGCCACCGAACGGAACAAGTGAGATATTGGTAGTTCCCGCTGAATCAGCCATCCCATTAACCCTTGTCTGATGGTACAGGCAAGCCCTTTCAAATCATAACACAGACTCAGCCGGTCATAGGGCGGGGTATCATAACCTTAATGCATTTTTCGCAGGTATTTTACCGGAACGGAGTGGGTACACAGATCGTTGCCCGTCCAGCGGCTACCGGGTTGCGCGGGGCGAGATTCGGTTGACAGAATCACCAACCAATGATACTTTAGTTTGTGAGCGCTCACACAATCGCGGCTGTCTGCACTCGCGTCGGGCCGCATACTTACATCGATATGGGCGAGACAGCTATCGTGTTCCGTTTCTCGAATTGGACAAGGAGGTGATTGTCGCCAGGAGCCTGCATCATTTCAAGACTTGCGCCCGCTTTTCCATAAAAAAGAAGGAGTTTAGAGCAAATGTTGAACAAGAGAATCCTCCCCATTGCCAGCCTGATCCTCGTGATCATGATGGCCTACGGAATAGTCAATCCTGCCTTGACCAGCGCACAGGGCAGCTCACCCACAACGACGGCCCAGTGGTGCAAGGGTGTCAATATTGTTTTCTTCCCTGGTGGCTCCCCCGGCGGGCCGTTTGAGAGCGTCGTCTATGCGGGCGCTCTACAGGCCAGCGCAGACCTCGGCCCGACCACCCAATACGTGTGGTCGGACTGGGACGTGAACAAGATGGTCACGCAGCTTGACAGCGCCCAGGCGACCCATCCCGATGGCATCGCCATCATGGGCCATCCGGGTGACGATGCCTACAAGGCCGAAATCGACAAGGCCGAAAAAGCGGGCATCATCATCACGGCTCAGAACGTGCCGCTGCCCGCCAACGAGGCTGCCTACAAGAGCAAGGGCTTCGGCTATGTCGGTGCGGAACTGCTTTCGCAGGGCATGGCTGTCGGCAACGAGGCCATCAAGGAATTTGGCCTGAAGAGCGGTGACCGCGTGATGGTCTGGGGCCTGCTCTCACAGCCGGGTCGTGGGCAGCGTACCAAGGGCGTGGAAGACGCGCTCAAGGCCGCTGGCGTGGTCGTCGATGACGTTGAGATCAATGATGCCACTAACAAAGACCCCGCCGCTGGTATTCCGATTTTCACAGCCTACGTCTCGGCTCATCCAGATGTCAAGGCAGTCATCACCGATCACGGCAACCTGACCGCGTCGCTGCCTAACCTGCTTCAAGCAGCGGGCAAGAAACCGGGCGAAATCAAGGCCGCCGGCTTTGATCTGAGCACAGCGACGGTGAAAGGCATCAAGGATGGCTGGATTGGCTTCGTCAACGATCAGCAGGAATGGCTGCAAGGGTATCTGCCCATTCTCCAGATCTGCCTGAGCAAGAAATACGGCTTTACTGGCCTGCATATTGATACTGGCGCTGGCTTTGTGACCAAAGAAACCATCGACATGGTTGCTACGCTGGCGCAGCAGGGCATCCGCTAAGTCAGTTTCACCCGGCTTCACCGAAACCTGGCTTCGGAGCTAAAATAGTAAGAAACGGGCAAGCTGCGCATTCAATGGGCAGCTTGCCCCCTCGGCGACTGCTAAGGACACTCTCCCCATGACTTACCGGCTTGAATTAAAGAATATTTCCAAATCATTCGGCGAAGTCCAGTCCCTCCGAAATGTGAACTTTCACGTCGATCAGAATGAGATCGTCGGGTTACTGGGCGATAATGGCGCGGGCAAATCAACCCTGATCAAGATCGTCACCGGTTATTACCAGCCAGACAGCGGTGAGATATTTTTCAATGGGCAAAAGGTCGAGAATCTGACCGTGCCCAAAGCGCGCCAGCTTGGGGTCGAAACGGTCTACCAGGAACGCGCCCTGGCTGACCAGCAAACCCTGTGGCGCAACATCTTTATGGGCCGAGAATTGCAGAACCGGTTTGGCTTCCTGGACATTGCGCGAATGCGGGAAGAGACCAACCAGTTGATGCTGCGTTCAATGGGCTTCACGTCCGGCGCTGTTACACCCGACTCGCAGATCAAGAACTTTTCGGGCGGCGAAAAGCAAGGGGTCGCCATCGTGCGCGCGCTGTACTTCCAGGCCGACCTGATCATTCTGGACGAGCCGACGATGGGTCTGTCTTTGCAGGAGACGCGCAAACTGATCGAGTTCGTACAGGGCATCAAACGGGCCGGTAAATCGGCGATTTTCATTGATCACAATGTTTTTCATGTGTACTCTGTCGCGGATCGTGTGGTCGTGCTGGATCGAGGGGCAGTGGCAGGCGAATTTTTCACAAAGGATATTACGCTCAACGACCTCACCGAAAAAATGTACCGCGTGGCCGAGAGTGGACACCTGGATTGAACAGGGATGCACAGACGCAATAAGGATTTGCTTCGATGACCACACGAGTTGAGCAGCAAGTACCGGGGAAACCAGTCCCAACGCTGGCACAGCGTTTCGCCGGGTTCGCGCGGCAAAATGGCTTGCAGGTTGGCATTGTTGCCGTCCTGGTATTGATGTGGGTATTTTTCATTGTCGCCGCGCCAAAGACGTTTCTCAGCCCCGATATTTATGCCTCCTTCGCCACGTCCGTTCCCTTCTACGGCATCATTGCTTTGCCCATCACCCTGCTGATCATTGCCCAGGAGATCGATCTATCCTTTGGGTCAACGATGGCCGTCTCTGTTGTGGCGTTTCTGGCGGTCTTTAACGTGACCAGCAGCCCATTCCTGGCGCTGATCGGCTGCCTCCTGGCCGGTTTCCTGGTCGGGCTGCTCAACGGGCTGATTGTTGTCAAGATCGGCATTCCGTCCCTCATTGCGACGATTGGTATGCAGTTCTTCTGGCGCGGGTTTGTGATCGTCGTGACCAATGCCCGGCTTCAATCGCTGGGGCCAGCCGCAGAGGTAGACCCAGTCTTGCGCAACTTGCTTGTCGGGCGGCTCTTCGACTACATCCCGATGCAGTTTGTCTGGATGATCATTGTCGCGGTTGCGGTGTGGCTGCTGCTGAATCGCCACCGCTTTGGCGCGCACGTCTACCTGATTGGCGACAACAACAACAGCGCGCGATTGATGGGTATCCCCGTTGACCAGCGGCGAATCCTCCTCTTCGCTATCGTTGGCCTGGCCGCGGGCTTCGCCGGGTTGCTTGCCAGCTTCCAGATTTCGACCTTTTTCCCATCGCTTGGGGATGGTTATCTCCTGCAAACACTGGCGGCTGTCTTTCTCGGCGGTACGCCGGTGTTGGGCGGTACTGGGACGATTTTAGGGACCTTTGTCGGCAGCTTTATCATCGGGATCATTGAACCGGGCACAGTCGCCATCGGGCTGACCGGGTTCTGGACGCAGTTGATCTACGGCCTGATTATCGTCGTGTCCGTCGGGATGCACACCGTTCTACGCCGCCGCATCAGATAAAAGCCAGGCCCGACGCTTGAGCGCCGGGCCGGAGTACTCGCCGTAACGGGTAGCTTCACCACGTGCCCCTCTTCGCTCGCATGGAGAGGGGCACGCTGCTATATCTATTGCCCTGATTGCCAGGTGACGTTCATGAGTCGACAGCCCAAATTGAGCTTACCACAGGCACGATTTTGGAGGACTCATGAATGAGGCCGTCCTTATAACGGCGGCGTCAGTGATTGATAGGGTGCTGAGGCAGTTGGCTCATGAAAGCCACAAACTCAGCCTGGCTTTCTGGGGGGGCGTCATCCCTTGTCCTGACACGCTCGCTATCGCCATCTTTGCGACAGAGACCCTTATTTGTCGATGCGCGTAGCGACGGACCCACTAGTACTCCTACTCCTTCTTATACGTGACTAATGTCACTGGACATGTACTCGTGTCCCATGCTTACATTCAGTTACCAGCCCGGACGAAACCAGACCAGTATCGAACATCCCCTGCCTTGACAGGTCGGTATGAGATACCGGCGTTTCAACTATCATCACCGGGAATTCGAACAAGGAGCACACTATGGACAAGAGTTTCGATTTTATTGTGGTTGGGGCCGGTTCTGCAGGATCGGCTCTCGCGGCGCGGTTGAGTGAAAACCCGGAGTCGACGGTTCTGGTGCTGGAAGCGGGGGGCACAGACATTTCGGATAATGTCGTCAACCCCTCCGTCTGGTTTACTTTGCTGGGTTCCCCGGTAGATTGGGGCTACACAAGCACGCCACAGGCAGCCCTGGACGGGCGCATCATCCGTGAGCCGCGCGGCAAGATGATCGGCGGCACGAGCAATTTGTACCTGATGATGCACATCCGAGGGCACACCTCCGATTTCGATAACTGGGCTTACTCCGGCTGCCCCGGCTGGTCGTACCAGGATGTATTGCCTTACTTCAAGAAGCTGGAAGATCAGGAAGACAACACCAGCCCCTGGGCGGGCAAAGGTGGGCCGCTTCGTCTGGAGAATGCCAAACTTCATAACCCCAACCCGACTTCTCAGACATTCATCGATGCTTGCCTTGAACTGGGTTATCCCTACACCGAGGATTTCAACGGCCCCAACATGGAAGGGGCAGGCTGGCATCACATCAACACGCGCAACGGCCAGCGCGATAGTATGGAGGCCGCTTATCTTCTGCCGGCGTTGAAGCGATCCAATATCACCCTGAGCGCCAACTCGCAGGCGACCCGATTGTTGTTCAAGGGCAACCGGTGCGTTGGTGTGGAGTATGTGCAGAACGGTACGCTGACCACCGCACGCGCCAATCTGGAAGTCATTGTCTGCACAGGCGCGCTTGAGTCGCCCAAACTGTTGATGCTATCGGGCATTGGCAATGCGGACTATCTGAAGACCTTTGACATCCCGGTGGTGGCAGATGTACCGGGCGTTGGCGAAAACTTCCACAACCACGTCCTGACCGGCATCATCCGCGAATCGCCGCAGCCCGTGCCACAAGGCAAGCAGAATCTCTCGGAGAGCGCGCTGTTTTGCAAATCAGAACCAGGCTGGGTCGGGCCGGACCTGCAAATTGGCTTTGTCCACGTGCCGTTCAACATCATCATTGGTCAGGGCCACCCCAATTCGATCAGCATTCTGCCGGGGGTTGTGCGGCCCCTGGCGCGGGGCTGGGTCAGGCTTGCCAGCAAGAACCCGCTTGACAAGCCGCTGGTCAATCCCAACTACCTGGGCGTTGAGTCCGATCTACAGCGGCTCGTGCAGGCCGTGAAGATTGGCCGGGACATTTTTGCGACAAAGGCTTTTGCGCCCTGGGTCGCCGATGAACTGATGCCAGGGCCAGATGTCAAGACGGATGCCCAACTGCGCGACTTCGTGAAGCAGAACGCGGACTCTTACCATCACCAGGCCGGGTCGTGCAAAATGGGGCTGGACAGGATGGCGGTAGTAGACCCCCAACTGCGCGTTTATGGTGTCGAGGGTCTGCGGGTGGCCGATGCCAGCGTGATGCCTGTCGTGCCTTCGGGTAACTGCCACGCTGCCATTGTGATGATTGCCGAGAAAGCGGCTGATCTCATCAAAGCGGCACACGGCCTTCCAGTCGGGCAGACTGCTCCGGCCCGCACCGCCTGACGTAATTCAGATCGGGGCAGCCAAGCACCTATGCCAGGTGTCGATGCCTGGCTTAGGTGCAATACCTTTTAGATAAGGATGTGAGGGGTTGTAGTTTGCCTCACCCCAACCCCTCTCCGCTGCGCAACGGAGAGGGGGTCAGGGGGTGAGGCAAATCGCCTTAACTTAAAGGTATTGGGCTTAGTTGTTGAGTCTATACGTAAGGCTGTAGCACAACTTGACAGACCCTTACGGCGTTGGGGTCAGGGGCGGCGGGAAGGTGACACTTGGCAGCGAACGGATGTCGCCCGAAATCTTGAGCAATGTCCCGCTCAACCAGCCTTTTACCTGCGAATTGGGGAAGCTGAAACGGAACCAGCCGCCGGAGCGCCCGTCCAGGACGATACTCATGCCAACGGGGAGCGACCCTAGCCGCTCGTACTGGCGGCCCGGCCCGCCGCGAATCACCATCGTGGTCAGGGCGGTCCCAATAACGGAATTGGCGGGCGGCGGCACAACGCCGATGATGCCGGAGCCGGTAGCCGGGCCATTGGGCGGTGGGGTCGCAACCACCACCAGATCGGGATGGCTGGCATCGGGCAGGCTGTTCAGGTCGCCCGTGATCTGGAGGCCGCCCAGGCTCAACCAGCCTTTGCCGAGCGTGCCGGGAAAGGTGAAGCGAACCCAGCCACGTGCCCGGCCATCAAGCTGCACCGTTTCGCCTGGACGAAGCAGGCCGAGCTTCTCAAATGACGTGCTGGGGCCGCCCCGAATGTTCATCGCTACCAGCGCCGTAGCGAAAACGCCACCATCGGCGCGCGCTGCGCTCCCGATCACTGCGCCGCAGACGGCAAGCACGATCACGAGGGCGGCAAGTCGAATGATGAATCGCCTGGACATGGACTTTCTCCTTCGCCCGGTAGCTGTGCCGGATCATGGCAATAACTTCGCACGATAATTCCTAACTATTGTACTCCGAATTGTAAACAGAACCATCTGGAATGACCATAGCGCCATCGGACTATGCTCCGCAGACGATCTCAACGGCTGGCCTCCACCAGAACGCGATTGTCGGCCAGTAAATTGCCGTTCGTATCGCGCACGGGCAAGCGCTGCTGGCTGTCCAGGTCGTACAGGCCGAGTGCCACGCGCCAGCCGGACACGGGCAACCCGCTCACGTCGAGTGCGGCGCAGTCGTTCACTGCTTCGCCGGGCGACCACGCGCCGGTGGGGTAGCGCCCTTTTTGGGGCTGGAAATCGGCTTGTGCAAACGGCTCTTGCCTGCCGCTGACCAGCACGTGGACGAACACCTGGTAATCGCTGCTGACCGGGGCCAGCGACAGCCAGCGCATACAGACTTGCAATCTGTCACCTTCGCGTTGGAGTCGTGGTTGCGCCAGGCCGATACCCTCCCCCAACTTGTAATCAGGTGTAAACGGTTGTGCCGGGCCGCTGATGGCAATTCGCCCGATCACCGGATCAACGGGTTTGCCATCAACATTCGCCGCTGGCAGGTTTTGGGTCGCAGCCGGATCGTATAGCCCGGCCAGCAATGGATAGACGTTTTGGGGCGATGCATCGGGCGGGATCACGACCACGTAATGTTCGGCCCAGGTCTGGCCGGGCCGCCAATCTGTCGAAAGCAGGTTGCCCGTCCCCGGCAGGCTGTCACGCTTCACCACGTCGGAGTTCGCGCTATGCAGATAAGCAAGCAGGCTGGTCTGGGCGGGGCGCAGTGCCCGCCAGTACAGCGTGATCCGGATCAGGTCGCCGGGGCGTGCTTTGGGCATCGAAGGCGACAGGCCAACCAACTGGGCCACATCGCCGTACTGCAAGGACAGGGCACGTTCGGGCACGTCTGTTACCAGCGAGGCGCGGTAGGACGGCAGAAAGTAGCCAAAGACAGCGATGGCAGCTACCGTCGCCAGGATCAGAACGAAGCCCAACGTGACGGGCGCTCTGAGGCGGCGCGGCGTCCATTGGTCAAGGCCTAGCGAAATGAGTGCGCCCCAGGCAGCGATGCCCGGCAGCAGATAGCGGCCCTGGTTGCCAGACCAGGCGGTGCTGGCGTAATAGATCAGCGCGGCCAGCCAGGACAGGCCAAAGACCAGGAGGAGCAGAACCTCTTTCCGCCTCACCCCCGGCCCCTCTCCACTGTGGTGGAGAGGGGAATTCTGGCCCCCCGGTTCCCCCTCTCTGCGAAGCGGAGAGGGGGGCAGGGGGTGAGGTAAACGCCTTGCCCACCAGAGCGCTACTCCTAACGCCGAAATAATCGTCAGACCGTCGAAAAACACGTAAATGGGCTGCGCGACAGGAACCGCACCCTGCCCGAAGCGCGCCCAATAGGTCTGGTAGGCATAGGGCAGGCGCGACAGCCCAACGTCCAGAGCCAGCGCGCCGGGGCGGATCGTCTCGGTCTTCCAGGTATCGAGCAGCACACGCACAGCCGTCAGGTCGCCGTACAGCACCAGATTGCGTATGTACCACCACCCGGCCATTGCGATGATCACCACCAGCAGAATGGGTGCGTAGCGCCATGCCCGCCGATCCAGCGCCATTGTCAGCCCTACTGGAAAGATGAGAAAAGCGGCATTGACTTTGGTGAGCAGGGCTGCGCCGAGCACAAGGCCAAGCACGATGGCGCCGCGTGCGGTGAACCTTTCGCGCCATTGCCGCAACAGCAGGAACAGCGTCAGTGTGGTCAGCAGGTACAGCAGATTGTCGTTGTTGATCGTGCCCGACAGATAAAGGAACTGCGGCGTAAAGGCCACTATCGCCAGCGCCAGCAGCCGCCGATCCGGGCGATCCGGCCACAGCAGCCGGAAAATTCGCAGGCTGACCAGTACTGTACACGTGCCAAGCGCCACAGATAGGAGGCGGCTCAGGTGGACGGCGCGGGCTGTACCACTGGCAGCATAGGGAAAATCTTCGGCGCGTGTGTGAACGTACAGGTTCTTGTTGTCATTGCCGGGAATGCCAAGCTGGTATGGATAAAATGGATTGATCCGTCCGTCAATTGACGCGAAATCGGAGTCGTCATTGAGCAGTGCCAGCGGCGCGGCCAGCAGGTAATAGAGCGGTGCCTGATGATACTGCGCGCGCTCCCGGGTACGCGGATCGGGCAGGGCGCGGGTCTGCACCAGCGCCCGGATGAAGCGGTAATGTTCAATCTCGTCCGGTCCCTCGAAGATCGGGCCGAGGCTGAACGCCAGCGCCAGCAGGACGTACCCGGCCAGCATGAAGGCGACGATCAGGCGTTCACGGCGGGCAGAGATCACGCAGGACTTCCCCCAGTAGGACAAAGTGTCAGCACGCCGCAAGTGTATACGATCCTGGCCGGTTTGTCCGCGCTAGGGCGTTGCGGTGGCGATGTCCTGGCTCTGAATAAGCTGCACAGACATCCGCCTGCGTAAACGCCTCTTGTCGTGGCGGGGACTGGTTGGCCTAGCGGTGCTGTTGCGCGGCGTTGGCCGTCTGCATCATTAGTTCGCCGACCTTTGCCGCCAGTTGGCGCGACCCGGCGGGCGTCAAATGTACGGCGCTGTCAGTGAACTGATCCGACGAAATCAGGTTCCACAGGTCGATGATCTGCGCGGCGGGCAGCAGTTGGCGATAGGCGTCGTAGGCCCAGCGGGGGTAAAAGAAGTCGTAGCGCACGTCGCTGTTGACGCCACTGCTGATGAAGATCGGCTCGTTGATGATGATCAGTGGTACGCTGCCCACCACCCCTCGGCCCGCTTCCAGCACGTCGAATGCCAGGTTGTCCGTCGTCAGCGGCTGCGGCTGGAAACCCTGCCAGGTCACGTCCCGGCCAAAGTTCTCGCTAAAGTTCTCCATATGCGGCTCGTAGAACTTCGGGTAGCGCTGGTCGATGCGCGTGATACTCCACGTCGCGCCGTACAGTTGCAGGCGCAGCACATCGGCCAACGGGCGGCGCTGCCCGACGATAGTTCGATCCAGGAGCGACGGCACGCTGAATCTTGGATCGCTGGGGTCGATCTTCAAATGGTACGCAGCGATCAACCTGTGCGCCAGATCGGGATTGGCGCGCACGAGCATCGACTCAAGCTGCTGGTTGGGTGCAAACGATTCGAGTGTGACCATCCAGATCACCAGATCGGGCTGGTAACGCATGGCGTACTGTAGCAACAGCACGTCCTTCATCAAGGACTGGATCGGGTAGCCCAGGTTGTAGATGCGAACGCGCTGGCCGCTGGCTGTTCGATACTGAGCCGCGTTGAGATAGGCGGAGAGCGTTTCGTCGGGCTTGAGCAGCACACCCCACACCGACGAATCGCCGATCAGCAGGACACGGTATTCGTCGGCAGCTTTAGGCGTCCCCGCGATCTGGTGTGCGCTGAACATGGCATCCAGGTTGTTCAGGCTCAGGTTGTAGGATTGGTCAGGATTTTCACCATAGGGCAGGCGATCCCGGCCCGGCAGCAGCACGTTATAGGCGGACAGCCGCCCCACCAGCGCCGACGGGTTGAGCAGCGCGAACAGGGCGTTCAACAACACAAACAGGATCAGCGCCTTGATCACCACGTTGCGCGCAAAACGCCATGTATAGGGCGCTTCTGGCCTGACCAGCCAATCCCACTGGGCCAAGTGACTTTGCTCCCTGGTATGCCCCCCGGACAGTGTCTATTTTATCCCCCAAAGAGCCTGCGCAAGACGTTCAGGCTGAGGTTCACGTCCGGCAGCGCAAACCAGACCCAGCCAAGCGCCACAAAGTGAAACGTGAGCAGCGCCGCGCCCCAACTGATGGCGCGGCGCAGGCGAGGTCGTTCGCTCAGGGTCTGGTAGTAAGTACGGGTGCGATCCGTGTACAACTTGTGCAGCCACAAGCCGACGCCGTGCCACAGGCCCCAGATCACGAAGTTGGGGGTGATGCCGTGCCACAGCCCGATCACCACCATTGTCGCCGCCTGGCAGATCAACACGACCAGGTTGGCCGAGGGCTTGTGCGGGCGACTCAGCAGATAGCGGGAGAGCGGCGTAAAGACGTAAAAGCGCGCCCACGTGCTGAGGGTGATGTGCCAGCTTTGCCAGAAGGCGGTGATGTTGGTTTTGAGATACGGCCTGTCGAAGTTCTCCGGCAGGTTGATGCTGAACAGCCGCCCCAGGCCAATGGCGATGTCGGAGTAGCCGCTGAAGTCGAAGAACAGGCGGAAGGAGTAGGCGTACAGCAGAAGCCACAGGCCGCTGCCGGTTTGCGCCTGCGACGCTTTGACCGCATCCAGCGCAAACAGCGCCAGGCTGTCGGCAATGACGAACTTCTTGAAGATGCCGATCACGATCCGGCTGACGCCTTCGACGGCGCGCGGCGCGTCCAGCCCCGGCAGGGCGCGGTAATCCTTGACAAAACGTTCGGCGCGGTCAATCGGGCCAGCTGTGTACGCCGGGAAGAAGATCAGATAGGTGACGTACTCGCGCAGCGACAGCGGCGGCAGCTTGCCCGTTTGCCGATCCCGCAGCGTGTGGATCAGCCGGAAGGCGACGTAGGAGAAGCCCAACCATTGCACGTCGCTCATCGCTGCCAGGTGCAAGACGCGCCCGGTTCTGGCCCTCAGCCAGTGGCTGAGGGCCAGCGCCAGCGTGTCCACCTTGAGGATGGCGAAGATGATCAGGATCAATACGATGAACAGCGTGAGGGTGCGCACTCGATCCGGCACGAGCGCCGCCAGGCTGACGAGCGCCGCCGTGACCAGCACCAGCGTGAACACCACTTCCAGGACATTGGGTGGTGGGGAAGCCGTCAGGCCGATCAGCCCACCAAGTGCGGAGAGCGCCACTACCGCCACCCCGATCAGGCCCAGTGTAAAGGCGCTGTCGCGGTCAAGGGTCGAATCGGGGCGTGTCAGCCACCAGCCAATCACGCCGAGGACCAACGTGGCGGTGGGCAGCACAAAATCCACCGGGCGCACCGGGCTGGCCGGTTGCAGCCAGTAAATGGCGACGACGCTGGTTGCCAGCAGCACCCATCCACGCCACCGCGCCGGAACGATCAGCCCGTATAATGCCGCGCCGATGCCAAAGACAACGATGCTGACCAGGGTCATTGGAGCGGGTCTACCTCACCCCTCCCCGTCCTGTGGAGAAGGAAAAACGGATCGGCATTGCCTCAGCCAATGACTCCCCGCTCTGCCTGCGAAGAGGGGTTGGGGGTGAGGTTCGACGCAGCATGAGTCAGAAGCCCTGGTAAATCCACTGTGGCGAACTATCCGCCGTCACGATCACCAGCAGAATCAGGATGATACAGAGCGCGACAGCAAAGACATTTTCGCGGGTCAGCAGTCTGCGCATTTCCGGGAGGCGACTCCTTCCATCGTTTGGAGACAGCTTTCAGGAGCATTCTTCGTTCAGTCGTTTCTCGGCTTTCGCCAGCAGCATTCGTGCATCTTTATCTGCCGGGTTGGTCTGGAGCGCTTGCCGGAACATCTGGCAGGCGTTGGCCCAGTCTCGGCGGTCTTCGTAGATCAGGCCCAGATTATAGTGCACATTCGGGTGCGCCGGGTCAATTTCGAGCGCCCGCCGGAAAGCGCCAATGGCCCTGTCCTGCTGCTCGAGGGTGGAAATGGGCAGCGTCCCCAGGTAAGCCGCGGCCAGGTTCACCCACAGGCCGGCGTTGTTTTCCTCGATCTTTGTGGCTGCTTCCAGGATCGGGATGGCAGCGCTGTACTGCTTGCTCAGAATGTAGGCCGCGCCCAGGTTGGAAGCCACGTCCACGTTGTCCGGGTAAAGTTCGTGGAGCCGTGTCAGGATCACGGCGGCGTTTTTGCCATCGCCAGCTTGCAACAGCAGCGCCGCCTCCCGCATCTGCCGGTAGTATTGTTCGTCGGCCATGTGTTTTAACCTCTGCGCATAGCGTTCATCATCAACAGTCCAATCTAACATCGCGTCCTCTAGTCAAGCTGTTCAGACAACGCTTTCTTCAACCTTAACCGCTGCTTCCGCCGCCTTGCCCCGGTGCGCTTCCAGCCTGGGGATGGCTGCTATCACCGTCAATACCGCCAGGGTCAGGCCTACAGCGCCCGAAAGATAAGGCGCAGACGGGCCGAGTTTGCCATAAACTGTGCCGCCCCACAGCGGGCCGAGCACACGCCCAAGCGCCTGCACCGACTGGTTGCCACCCTGCACGCGGCCCTGCTCGCGCATGGTCACGGCTTGCGACAGCAGCCCGGTGATCGATGGGGTAATCAGGCCGTTGCCGAGCGCGGTGAACACTACCGCGACAAAGAGGATCGGGGCTACGCCCGTCAGCGCCACAACCGCAATGAGCAGGAAACCGACGATAAACGACAGAAAGCCGCCAATTGCCAGCCGCGCTTCGCCAAAACGCGGTAGCAAACGCCGGATCAGCATGCCCTGGGTGATGATACCCATCAGACCGATCACAAAAAAGATGGCGCTGGTAGCATCCGGTGACCAATTCAGACGATCTTCGGTCAGGTAGCTCAGGTTCGATTGCAGCATGGCAAAAGCCAGCGTCCACAGGAACACCCCCACCAGCAGCAGCCGAAGCTGTGGCAAAACCAGAACGTTGCGGAGCTGGACGAATGGGTTCAGGCGGGCCAGGTCGATGCTGGTATCGCGCCGTTCGGGCAGCAGCACCTCCGGCATGACGAAGAAGCCCCAGATCGTGTTTGCCAGCGTAACCAGCGCCGCGAAATACAGGGGCGCAGCAGTGCTACCCGTCAGATTGTAGATCAGCCCACCAAGCGCTGGCCCCACCACGAAGCCCATCCCGGCGCTGGCCCCCAGCAAGCCGAAGAACCGTGTCCGATCCTGCGGCTCGGTGATGTCTGCTCCGTAAGCGTAGATGGTGGCGATGTTGCCGCCCGTCAGCCCGTCGATGATGCGGCCCAGGAAGAGCATCCACAGCGCGCCGCCCAACCCGAAAATGAAATACCCCACCGCTGACCCAAGCAGGCTGACCAGCAGGACAGGCCGCCGTCCATAGCGGTCACTCAGTGCGCCGAGCGTCGGCACGGCGATGAACTGGCACAGCGAGTAGGTGGTAAAGAGCAGCGCCACCGTGAACGCGCCATCGGCCCGGGCCACGTATTGCCCGGCGATGAAGGGCACAACCGGGTTGATGATGCCCACTCCCGCCAGGTTGAGAAAGGCTGTGATCAGGATAAACGGTACCGTTCCTGAGCTGACTCTGGAGGAATTCATTCGGACTTATCTGGCTCCATCACCGGATCACACTGTGTCCAGAGCAGTTGCTCGTAGTGCTCCGGCAGCGCAGAGGTTCCCTGGAAAGTCTGTACAGTCGTCCCGTCAATGGTCACGATCTCCAACGTCCACACCCCGGTGGACGCGATTTGCGTGAACGCCAGCATTCTAGCATCAGGTGACCAGTACACGTCATCGACCTGCACCAGCCCGGATCGGATCATTCGTGCCTGTGTACCATCGGCAGAGGACAGCATCAGGCCAAAATTGCCCAGGCCATCGGCATCAACAATGGTCTTGAGGACCGCTGTCCGGCGATCTGGCGACAGGAAGAGTTTATCGGGAACAACCCGATTCGCCCGGAAGGTGAAGGCCTGCGTGCCTTTCGCGTCAAAACCGTACAGCCAGCTATTGCCATCTTCCCCTTTCCACAGGAAGGCAACCTGGCTGGAAGAAAGACCCCAGGGTGCGCCCACAATGGAGGGTTTTTCGGTGAGCAGAGCACGATGTTCGCCCGTTCTGAGGTCGATCAACCCGGCGCTGGCCTTGCCGTCACTCCCATCGGCAATGTACGCCAGCGCCGCGCCGCTGTTGAGCCACGTCACGTCGCGGATCGTGAGCCAGTCGCCGTCAACGGTGTAGCGGACGGCTCCATCGGTGCGCATGACGCTCAGGTGGGCGCGACGGGCATCGTGCTGGCCGGTGAACCAGGCCGCCAGCGCGCTGCGCCCATCGGGTGACCAGCCCACCTTGAACGTGTCGCCCGCGCCTTCGGCCAGCCGGACGCGCTGTGTGCCGTCGACACTGATCAGCTCAACGATCTGGCCGCTTTTGTCCCGCCAGCCAACCAGCACCTGGCGATTACTCCCGGCATAGGGGCCGACCACGATATTCGATACCACACTTTCGATCTTCTGGCTGTCCAGGTGGTAGACGCGCCACTCCAATGACCCATTCGAGGCCAGATCGGCGAAGCCGATGCTGCGGCTGTCCTTTGCCCAGTATCCACCCAGGCCGGAAGGCATGTTCAGGGCCAGGCCGGGCTGGGCCGAGCCATCAATACCGTACATGTCGAGCCGGTTGTTGCCCTGCTGATCCTTATAGGTCAGCGTCACGTAGCGGCCATCCGGTGACCACTGCGGTACGCCGACCTCGACGGCGTTGGGCGTGCGTAAAGGCATCAGCGACACCCGCCCTTCCAGCCCCCTGTCCACGCTGACTATCGTCAGCCACAGGTTGGGAGGGGTGGCCCCCAGAGGCGTTTCCAGATAGGCCAGCCGATCACGTTCCGGCGACCAGACCGCATTGAAAGATCGAAAACCCGGTAGCGAATAAGAGGCGATCCGCCCCGTGTCGAACGACCAGAGGGATAGCGCCACGTCGCCGGACTGCGCCTGCGACACGAACGCCAGATGCGCGCTGTCTGCCGACCAGCCCTCTATGCTAACTGCGCGCTTTTGTTGTTTGATGTCGCTGCCGTCGGCCTTCGCCGTGACGATGAACGAGTCAGCGGCCTTTGGCGCTGCCCACAGATAAGCGAAACGGCTGCCATCGGGCGCCCAGATCAGGTTGTAGGTGCTGGTTCCGTTCAACCCGCCCGGCACGCGGACACCGGCATCGTCCTGCACGCGCACCGCGCGCCCGCTAGCCGCTTCTTCGACCCACAACGTGTAATGATCGGAGCCGGGCGCGGCCTGTTTGAGGTAAGCGACGTGCGTTTCGTCGGGCGACACACTGCGCAGCTCGAGCGGAGGCGCATCGGGGAGGCGATCCGGGAACTGCATTCGCGCGCCTGTGCGCAGATCAAACAGCTTGTTGGGCCTGCCGTTGATGGTCGTCAGCAAGCAGGCATAACCGTTAACGTCTGCCGTCCGGATGCCGTACACTGCACCGCTCACCGACGGCACGAGCAGCAGCAGCAGCCCGATCACCAGTCGCGGCAGGCGTGCCGCGCGAATTCTGATATGGTGCACAGTCAGGATTCCTGTACCGCCCCGCAAGCGATGGCCTCGGAGGTAAACCTTTGACGGCGATCATGCTGCGAACGACTACCAACCACCCAATGTCTGCCCATAACCTTTGCCACCACCGCCAGCTTTTCTCTAGACGACCTCACTGCCCATGACCCTTACAACCGCAAGCCACCTTTCACCAACACGACAATACGGATTGAAGTTTACCCGGTGCTGGCTCAGAGAGCCATCCAAACGGTCATTCTAGCTGATCATGCTATACTTCGGGGTACGTGCCCAACACACTTTCAGGAAACAGCCAGGCTATGCAGCGGAATACGGTTGCCTCGTCGTCCGTGCGTCTCGCAGAGGTGATGGCGGCTCTGTCGCTTGCCACCGACCTGGGCATGGGCCAGCCGCTCGATTTTGCGCTGTGTTCGTGCTTGCTGGCGACCCGGCTCGGAGAGGCGCTTAGACTGCGCGAGGATGACCTGCGTGACGCCTACTACTACGCGCTCCTGCGCTACGTGGGCTGCACTGCCGAAACGCACGTGCTGGCGGCCTTCTTCGGCGATGAACTGGCGCTCCGTCAGGACTTTGCAACGCTTGACCTGGGCAATACCCCGGAAATGTTGAGCTTCATCTTTCGCCACGTCCGTGAGGCCCACGCCGGACAGCCGCCGCTGCACTTCGCCCGCCTGGTGGCGCAAGGGTTGGTGGCGGCGCGCAGCGTGACGAAGCGCGAGTTCAGCGGCCACTGTGAGGTTGCGCAGCGCCTTGCCACGCGGCTTGGCTTCGGCCAGGGCATTGTTGAGGCGCTCGGCCAGCTTTATGAGCGTTGGGATGGGCGGGGGCTGCCAAAAGGGCGCAGGGGCGAGGACGTGGCCCTGCCTGCACGGTTGGTCACACTGGCCCAGGATATGGTCATCTTCAATCGTCTGCATGGCGTCGAGGCGGCGGTGGCGATGGCGCGGCAGCGAAAAGGCACAGCCTACGATCCACAAATGGCCGAGCGTTTCTGCCAGCAGGCGACGCAGCTTTTGGCCGGGCTGAACGAGGAGCTATCGCTGGACACCCTGCTTGAGGTTGAGCCAGGTGCGCGGCCTGTACTCTCCGAAGCCGAACTGGATACGGCTTGCCTAGCGATGGCCGACTTCGCCGATCTGAAATCCCCGTATACGTTGTGCCATTCACAGCGGGTATCCGAACTGGCCGCCGATGCCGCTCGTGCCTGTGGGCTGCCGGAGTCCGAGATCCATGTCGTGCGGCGCGCGGGCTGGCTGCACGAGCTTGGCCGAGTCGGAATCTCCACCGCCGTGCTGGTCAAAACCGGGCCGCTTTCCGAACGGGAGCACGAACAGGTGCGGCTGCACACCTATTACACGGAGCGGGTGCTGGCTCGCTCCCAGGCGCTGTCCAGGCTCGGCACGCTCGGTTCCCTGCATCATGAACGGCTGGACGGCTCCGGCTATCATCGTGGCGCAACGGCCAATACGCTGCCGCCCGCCGCGCGTGTGCTGGCCGCCGCCAATGCATATCAGGCGGCCATCGAGCCGCGTCCGCATCGCCCCGCGCAGACGCCGGAAGTCGCCGCCGACAATCTGCGGCGGGAGGTACGCGCTGGGCGACTGGACAGCGATTCGGTCAGCGGAGTGCTGGAAGCCGCCGGACACCGTGTTCGCACGACACGCCGTGAAGCCGTCGCTGGCCTGAGCGAACGCGAGATCGAAGTCTTGAAGCTGATGGCGCGCGGCCATTCCATGAAACAGATCGCCGAACACCTCTCGATTTCGCCCAAGACCGTAGACAACCATATTCAGCACATCTACGAGAAGATCGGCGTCTCGACCCGCGCAGGCGCAACGCTTTTCGCGGTGGAGCAGCACCTGCTCTCTCAAGAATAGGGAAAATTCCCCATGATTTTGTCTCCCGGCTGTCGTATCTTACTTGTGAAACGCAGGCAGGAACGATAACGAGGAGGATCAAGATCATGTCCACAGAACAGAACAAAGCGCTGCTCCGTAAGTGGATCGAAGAAGGCTGGAACAAGGGCAACCTGGCCGTCGTGGATGAGTTGTATGCCCCTGACTTCACACAGCACGACCCTTCGACGCCAGTCAGCGTGTCCAGTGCCGAAGACCTGAAACGCTACGTCGCAGGCTACCGGATGGCAATGCCCGACATGCACTTTGAGACGCACGATCTGGTGGCCGAAGGTGACAGGGTACTGTGGCGCTTCACCGCCACCGGGACGCAGAAGGGGGTGATGCTGGGCATCCCGCCGACGGGCAAGTATGCCGCAGTGACCGGCATGGCGCTGTTCCGCATCGTCAACAGCAGGATCGCCGAATGCTGGGTCAACTTCGATGCGCTGGGGCTTTTGCAGGCGCTCGGCGTCATCCCGGCGATGGCCTGAGGTAGCTGATTGATCTCACCCCTGCCCCCGCTCTGCTGTGCAGAGCGGGGGAGTATACGGGCCGGAGGTGAGTGCAGCCCCGCGATCAATCGGCGGACGGCGCGACGCCCCAACTGCTCGCGTCGATGTCCACAGCTGCGCCCAGGAACGGCCAGCCAATTATTGTTGAGGCCGCTGAAGCTGTTGGCTGGCCTGCCGATCAAACCTCAACCGTCATGTAGATGCCTTCCGACAGGTGTTCGCGGCACAGTGCAATCTCTCTAGCATCGGGATACTTCCAGAACAGAAAGCGCTTCTCACCGCCGTAGGTCACGAGGAATTCCCGCGTCGGTTGGCCGCACGCTTTACACTTCACGGCGTTGTATTGTCTCTCCCACTGTCTCCCACCGTGACCTTTCCAGGTCGGCACGCTGTGTACGACGGTTCAAGCTAATGCCGCTGCTCGAAGCCGCTGAACCTGCACAACAAACGTCGTAGCAACCAGCGTGAGCAGCGCGCCAGCGATGAACGTCGTGGTCATACCGAAGGATTGGATGGCGTAGCCCGTGAGCGCGAAACCCAGGATGCCGCCCGTGGTGGGCGCAAAGCCGTACCAGGCCAGGGCTGTTCCCAGAGACTCCGGCGGAACCAGGTCGGTGACAAGGGCGGGGCCGATGCCCAGGCTGACCCCCACAGCCGCCAGCAGGATAGACGAGAGCCAGAAATGCCACAGCAAGGTCGAAGCGGCCAGCGCGACCAAACCCGCTGCGCCGAGTACAAAGCACAGCACAATCAGCCAGGAGCGGCCAATCCGATCCGACAGCCAGCCCAGCAAGACCGGAAAGGGCAGAGAGACAGCTCCGCCAACAGCCACCACGCCGGAAATCGCTGCCGGATCGAAGCCCATCTTGTCCATCAACAAGGGCCTACCCAGGATTGCGACGAAGCCCGCGCCAAAAGCGAATATGTTTGCAAGCAGAAGGAGATAAAACGCTCCCCCCGTCGATGGTTTGGCCGTTACCGTCGATAACGGCTCGTGCTGGACGGCGACGACAACTTTGTCGCGGAGAAACAGGGCTGTTGCGGACAGAAGTGCCCAACACAGGGCAGCTATCCAAAACAGCCCGGCGTAGCCCCATTGATTCACAATCGGCCCGCTGAGTGTTCCGCCGATCAGCGCGCCGAGACTGGTGTTGACCGCAAGAATGCCGAATATCTTGCCGCGCTCCGCCTCCGCTGCAAACAGGCCCGTCAGGATACTTGCGGCAGTAAAGAGGATGCCGGTAAAAAACCAGACGATAGCCGTGAGCACCGCCAACTGCCAGAGTGCTGTTGCCTGCCCCATCAGCCAGGTTGCCGGGATATTTGCCAGGCCAGCCACCACAATCAGCAGCCTTCGTCGCTGGAATCTGTCCGACAACCAGCCTGTGACCAGCGTTCCCATTGTTAAAGCCAAGAAGGCCACCGCCAGATAATTCCCCGCATTGGCCGGGTCGGCCCCAAGCCGCACCGCATAGACCGGCAGCAAAGCGAGAAGGCCCTGGACCAGTGTCCAGCCCACCAGACCGCCAGCGAACAGCGCAACAAACTGTTTCTTTTCCATAGCCCCCTGACGCCTCCTGGTGTGGCGGAAACTCGTCCGCACGGATGTAGGGCTGGCACACAGCCACCGCAACTAGCCGGGCAAACAGATCACCTGTCCGATCAAAATCCGGTTCGGGTCAACCAGTTTGTTTAGCTGAACCAGTACGGGAACCGTCGTGCCGTGAGTTGTGGCAATGTGAAATAGGGTGTCCCCCGGCTGCACCACCACCGATGGCGAACACACTCCTGGCGTAGTGCTGCTCGTGGTGTTTGTCACGTTGCTGATCAGTGTCGGACTGAACGAGCAAGTCACCGTTTTGCGAAAATCGGCCTGACCATTGCCGTTCAGCGGGCCGCCTATCCACGAAACGCCGAACAGGTTCCGCCCATAATACCCTACGGCAACGATGCCGTCTCCGCCCAGGTTTTGCTGTAGCCCGGTGCTGCCCGCCGCAATGACTTTTGCCAGTGAAAAGATGATCAGACGGTGACCACGACTATCGTTGCCGACGCCCCACACATCCAGCGTGGTCGAGTTGCAGTAAACAGCAAGGCGATCAGCCGGGCGCGGATCGAGGCGACCATCGCCGGGGCTGAAAAACGTGGCGGAGGTCGCGCAATTAATGGTGAGGTCGAGGATGGCCCAACTGTAGGGGCCAGAACCAAAGGATACTGTTACACTGACTGGCCCGGTAAAGGGGATACTACCGCTGGACACACCGCTATAGCCGAAGAGATAGGTGTGGCCCGCTGGCACGCTGAAAGAAGTCGAGCCGCCACCCGCGCCGATACTACCGGCACCGACCTGGCACGCGGCCTGCGCGGGACGAACAACGGTTAACGCTGTGAGCGCGAATACGAATATGGCGACGAACCGTAGTAGGTGTTTCATAATGCTGTACGTTCCCTTCACATTATGTCAAAAATGAACCTACACAGTTCAAGCATAGTCCCAAAAGCTGGAACACGCCAGTCACATCAATTGGCGCTCTTATATCGCCGCTACCAGCATCTCCGTCAGTTCTTCCGTCGTCAGCTTGAGCGGGTTGGCCTTCATGCTGCTGGCCTGCTGTGCCTGCGCGACCAGCTCCGGCACGGCCTCCATCGTCACCCCGCAGGTGGACAGCTTCGGGATTTGCAGCGCCTCGCACAGCTCACTGACTTTCTCGACCAGGGCGCTTTTCACATCCTGGTGCGTCTTGAATGAGTCACGCGGCCTGTCCGCGACATAGGCGGCGACGGTCCTGTAGCGATCCAGCACCTCGCTGTCCGGCTCGCGCTTCAACAATGCCTCCATGTTGCCCTTGACGACGTGCGGCAGCAGCGCAGCGCAGCATACGCCATGCGCAATCGGGTAGCGCCCGCCGAGGACGGCGGCGAAACCGTGCGCCGCGCCCAGGCCCGCATTCGCCAGCGCCAACCCGCCGCACAGGCTGGCAAAGGCCATGTCCTCGCGGGCTGCTGGCGTTCCTTCCCGGTAAGCCACCAGCAACGAGCGGGCCGCGCGCTTCAATCCGGCCTCGGCGATGCCGTCGATCAGGGGGTTGCGCCGCAGCGAGGTAAACGGCTCGATAAGCTGTGTCAGCGCGTCCAGGCCCGTGCCGGCCGTGACAGCGGGCGGCATGGTATACGTCGGCACAGGATCGACGACGGCCACGCGCGGCAGCAGATAGGGGCTGCGCATACTGACCTTGACCTGCTTCTCGTGGACGGCGATCACGGCGTTGCGGGTCACCTCCGCGCCCGTCCCGGCAGTGGTCGGCAGCGCGATCAGCGGGGCAGCGGGCTGGCGAATGGGCAGGCCGCGCCCCACGACTTCCACGTAATCCAGCACGCTGCCGCCGTTGGTCAGCAGACCCGCAATGGCCTTCCCGGTGTCGATCACACTGCCGCCGCCCAGTGCAATCACGTGATCGCACCCGGCGGACTGTGCGGCGCGCACGCCTTCTTCCACGATCTCCACGTCCGGCTCGCTCAGGACGGCATAACGTGTGACCTGGATGCCCTTATCGCGCAGCTGCTGTTCCAGGCGATCCGCTGCGGCAGCCGACGACTGCCCGCTGGTGACGAGCAGCGCGTGCTTGCCGAACGCCGAGGCCGAAACAATGTCCGCCACCTGGTCGGCGGTATCTTTGCCGAAAATAATGCGGGTGGCTGTCGCAAACTCAAAGGGGTTCATACGTTCCATGCCTCATCGGTTGGGTACAGGTTGAGGAAACGCGTGCCGACGCGGGGTTCGGCCATCCATTCCGCAACGGTGGCCTTCCACTTCAGGTAATGCGGTGTCTGCTGGTGTTTGGGGAAATCCTCTTTGGTGCGGTACACCTCGTAGATAAAGAAGCGAGTCGGGTCGTCTTCCGACTGTGAAAAATCCCAGCGGACGTTGCCCGGTTCCTGGCGCGTCCCCTCGTAATTTTCTCGCGTGACCCTGATAAAATCATCGACGAATTCAGGCTTGACGTGAACTTGAACGCAGACCACGTACATAGGCTCTTATCCTCGATGTACTGCCTTAACCAGGCAGATACTTTAACGCAGAATCGGACGGGATGCCTGTAGGAGCGCCCAATATTCGCCTCACCCCCGACCCTTCAGCCACCTGGTGGAGAGGGGAGTCTGTGTCCGCCAACTCCCCCTCGCTGCTTGCGGAAAGGGAGCAGGGGGTGAGGTCAACGGTTCCACGTGCCCGGTCAGTGTATCGGCTGCCAGTAGAGCAGCCCGGCGCGCAGTTCGCGCGTGACGCGGCCATCGCGTTCCAGCAGGTCGAGATGGCCCAACACCTCGGACAGCGTGAGGTAAAGCTGCACATCTGGCACAGTGGGGAACATGCTCTTTGTCAATTCGTAGAGCAGTCGCGGCTGCCCGTCAAAGGAGGCATACAGCTTGTCGGCGCGCTTCTGGTGAAACGTCAGCCGTGACTCGACCAGCTTGCAGATGTCGTCAATCGGGCGGCCATGCCCGGTATAGGCGATACGCGCCCCAAGTGCCGCGATGCGCTGCATTTCGCGCAGGTAATCCAGCAGGCGCTTCGGGCGTTCACCGTCCGGCGTGTCCGGCGCTTCGATCAGCGGGTTAGAACTCACGTCTTGCAGCAGATGATCGGAGGCGAGCAAGACGTTCGATTCGGGCTGGTAGAAGCACAGCATATCCCCGGCGTGGCCGGGCGTGTGGTAGGCCATCCAGCGATAGCCAGCTATGTCCAGTGTATCGCCCTCGTCGAGCCGGACGGCGACGGGTACGCTGCCGCTGCTCAAGCTGTCCAGGTACTGGCCTGTCTGGTTCATCAGGTCGATCTGCGCCTGCGGGACCCCGGATTCATGGAACAGCGCGTTGGTAAAGGCCGTCAGGCGATTGCGCGCTTCCTGTGGCGTTTCGAGCCAGCGCACCGCCAGCGGGTGCGCCCAGACTTCCGCGCCCGACTCGTCCACAATGCGCCGCGCCAGCCCCAGGTGATCGGTGTGATGGTGCGTGATGATCAGCCGCCGGATGTCGCTGACCCGATGGCCCCTCTCGGCCAGCCCACGAACCAGCGTGCGGTAGGTTTCTTCGGTGTTTGTGCCGCAGTCGATGAGCGTGAGCGGCTCGCCCTCCGCAACGTAGCAGTTGACCGGGCCGATTTCAAAGGGCGTCGGCAGCGCAATGCCGTACAGGCCCGCAATGTCTGTAGGAAATGTCATGCTGGTCGCGTCGTCGAACCTTCGCTATCCGCAGGCGAGGTTGTGCCAGCCAACGCCGGATTGCTGCGGATCATCATCGTCCATTCGCCCTTCTGGGTCACTTCGCCCTTCTGGTTCAGCACCTTCACATCAAAAGTGACCAACCCACCCCCGGCGGCGGCCATCGCACGGCGCTTGCTCACCGTTGCGCTGACCTTGATCGTATCGCCAATGAAGACCGGCGCGCGCAGCTTCATCTCGAAGCCGGTGAAGGCAATGGCAGTCTCCTCCAGGAAGCCAAGCTGGTAGGCCAGTCCCGTTGCAATCGAAAAGACCAACGCGCCGTGCGCTACCCGTGTCCCATAAGGGTGATTCTTGACGTACTCGGCGTCGGTGTGCATCGGGTTAAAATCGCCCGAAATCCCGGCAAAGTTGATCACATCAGCTTCGGTGATGGTGCGCCCGCGCGTCTCGATAGACAGACCTTCCTGGAACTCCTCGAACCATAGCCCATGCGCCCTGATTTCGGCCATGACGACTCCTCTAGCAGTGCTCGGCAGCAGTACGACACTTGCCGCCGGAAAACAACGCAACGGCGCTCGATTGTAGCGCGAATTGCAGCCTACCCAAACGGGAACTAGACGCTCTGAATGTCGCGCAGAAGGTCACGGTAACGGGGGTTGGCGGACGAAAAGGGATAGGTCTCAGCCAGCGTTGCCAGCCGGGCGCGGACGGGCGCGAGGTGCATCCAGCGCAGGCGCTGGCGGCATTCCTCGTCGCAATCCACTTTCTCCCGGTAAAAATCTGTATCGAAGATGGAACCGCTGATAGGTGTAAGCACGCTCATCATCGGGTACAGATCGGTTTCCAGGCTGTTCACCAACATACTGACGACCAGACGACGCGGATAGATCAGCAGTTGAACTTCATTGGGCAGTACGACGAATCCTATCAGGTCGAACCAGCCCTTTTCCCGTCCGGCAAAGAGGGTGCTGACCACCAGTTCAGCGCAGCTAGACCCCTGTAAATAGGGTCTGCAATCCGCCGTATCAATGCGAATGAATACGGCTTGTTCAGGGGTCATGGTGCAATCTCTCCATCGTTCTGCCAGAACGCAATACTTCACAGGTATTGCCTCCCAATTCTAGCAATAACTGCGAGCGTTCTTCAAGGCATTCCGGCTGGCTAATTGTCTGCATTTGCAGGTAAAAAAGCCTACAGCCGCATACAGGCTGCCGCCGGCCCGCCTGGTCGTGGAGCGTCCATCCACAGCGGTTGTGTTCGTTGCGTATAAGCCGATCCCGCGATGCTCTGCTCTTCTGCAAAGCGTACATGGCTATGGATGAGAGTCCGGTGTCGTCCAGTGCCGAATCTGTATTGGTTGCAGGGGCAGCAAACCATCGGCGTTGATGCCTGGCGCGGCCAGGCGCTTCCGATCTTTCCAGTAGTAGACCGCCAGGTAAATGGTCAGGCTGTTCTGGTTGACGGGGTAAGGCATGACGATGTCGCGCTCTTCGATGTAAGTGCGGCCCGTGACCCAGCGACTCGTTTCTGATGGGGCATCCTTGACCTTTGGCGGCCCATCGAACTGGGCGAACAGGCCATTGCCATCCATCACGTAGGTTCCAACGCTGTAATCCAGGTTCTGCTGCCGGTCTACTGACCACCACAGGCGGAGGTGGATCGGTTGACCCGCATGGAGCGCTGGCACAGGGCCACGCGCATCCTCAATATCAGCGCCGTGAAAGCGCATCCCGTTCTCGAAGGCAACCCCCTGCATGTCTGGCGGAGCCTCATAGAGTTCGGCAGTGATGCCGCTATCGCCAATGGTTGCCATCAGGACGTGCTCGCGCCGCACACTCTCCTCAACAAGCTCGTTCCTGTGAGCCGGGTCAGAGATGTACCATACCCTGCGATAGCCATCCGGGTTCGAGACGAAGGTCAGCCCACGCGGAAAATAAACCTGCGAGTAGTAATCCCATTCTTCGCCATTCACGTCCAGACCACGCGCATCGACAAGCGCCACGTCGCCCCAGACTGCCTTTTCGGCTAGCTGGCGAAGTACCGTCGTGGTGGGGATACGACCCGGCGCATTGATCGGCACTGGCCCGACCATTCCCAGAATCAAGACAGCAACTACACCCAGGTTCGCCCGACCTGCCAGGTTCGAAAACCCCCAGCCAAGCCACAGTGCGATGCCAATCGAAACCCATGCCATGTGGCGGGTGTTGAAAGCCCCGAAAACCGGTGCGATGAGCACCAGAGCAGCAGGCGAAAGCATCCACAACAAAAGCCCCAGCGCGTGCCGATAGCGTATTCTGGCCTGGATGATCAGCACCCCGGCGAAGACCAGCAATGCCGCCCACATACTCAGATAATAGCCTGCAAAGTCCTGCCAGGTTTCCAGCAACTTGTGGAAGATCACGTTGAGGAAGGCCGGGTTCGAGTAGACGGATAAGGTCATGGCAGCGGTCTGAACCGCACTGGCCGTTTTGGGCCAGACCAGCAGCGGTATGGACAGGCCAAGCGTCAGCACGGCAGGCAGCGCCCAGTAACGGGCGCGCCTGGGATAGACCAGCAGCGTAAACAGGACAACCATGCCGACGCCGAAGATAGCTGTCAGATGCAGGTACAACATCACTGTCAGCGCCAGGGCAAGCCAAAGGCCCCGTTTTCGGGTGGGATGCTCAAAGTAGCGCACCGCCAACCACAGGGCAGTGACCATGAGCATCAGAATGGTCATGTAGGCGCGCAGCAGCATACTCAGGTGAAAGTTGAAGCCCAGCGCGGCGAAGCTCAAGACGCCGATCCAGGCTGCGCTTTCATTGAACAGCCGCCGGGCCACGCGGTACAGCACTGCTTCCGCGATCAAAAATTGCAGGAAAGGATGCACCAGCAACGCAAAAGGTTGAATGCCCACCAGGGCACGCCAGAGGCCCAGGAACAGATAATAGACAGGCGTCCAATCGTGCGGCGTCCAGCGCACAATCTGGACAGGCGTGCCCAGAGTCTGCCAGACTGACCAGATTTCATCAGGATGCAGTTCGCGCTGGTCGAAGCGCAAGATGCGGGTCGCGCTGATGAACAAGAGGATGCTCACCAGAATGATCAGCCTGGTGTGCACCAGGCTGACAGACCTGGAGTCGCTCTGTAGTACTCTTGGTACAAGTTGCTGTCTGGCTGGTAAAGCGATAGATGGCTCAGTAACAGTAATCGCTTCTCTCGGTAATGACGTTCCTATCGACATCGAACTCAGTGTCCTATTATCAATACAGTGCCTCAAAGTATATCGGCGAATGATCAGCGAACCCAGGGGTAAGTATTCCGTTTGGGCAGGGAACCAATCGTGTCCCCATTGGCTGAGACGTTTCCTGCTCAGATTTGTAGCAGCTCGCACACGCCTTGCCATGCCTCGTCAACGCTCACGCCATCCCGCGCCCAATCAAAAGTGGCTGGCGTGCCTGCACTCACGCCCTGCTCCGGCACGGCGACGGGTCGCCAGATCGCGCGCGCCCGTTCCGGCGGCACAAACGGCGCGTAGCGGCGCGGGTCGGACGGCCCGAAAATCATCAGGACTTTTCCACCCGATGCTGCGGCCAGATGCGCCACGCCGTTGTCATTCCCCACGTACAGCGCCGCCAGCGAAGCCAGCGCACCAATGACGGGCAGCGTCAGACGGTTCGTCAAATCCAGCGCGGGCTGCTGCAGGCAGTGCCGGAAGGTCGTCACGGCGTCCTGATCGCTCGGCGCGCCGATCACCGCAATTTCGCCGTCTATTGCATCCGCGATACGTTCAGTCAGGGCGGCAAAGTTCTCAGCCGGCCAGCGCTTCTGGATCATCGTCATCCCGGCATTGACGCCACCGCCGGGATGCACCAGAATCAACGGCTTGCCCGACGTGGCCGCCAGCACACGCTGCGCCTCGTCCAGTGCCGCAGCACCAGGCGGTACATTGGCCCAACAGCCCTCGGTTGACAGCCCAAGCGCCCGCGCTACGTCCAGGTATATCTCGGCCTCATGCCGGACAGCGGCGGGATCGATTGGCGCTTTAATAGTGTAGGCAAAGCCACGCCCGGCGCTGTCCAGCCCGGCCCGGCGCGGGATAGCGGCCAGCAGCACCGCCAAGCCGATCAATGGCGAGCGATCCGGAACCACCGCCAGATCGTAGCGCCCGGCGTGCAGGCGGCGCACTAGATGGATCAGGCTGCCCGGTTGTGAAGCCGGATTCGCCCGCGGCCCCGTATCGATAAGCTGGTCGAGCGAGGGATGATCGCGCAGCGCAGAGGCAGCCATCGAGCCGACAGCCCAATCGATGGTCGCATCGGGATACCCGCGCCGAAGCGCTGCCAGCAGCGCTGTTGCAAAGATCACGTCCCCGATGCAGCACGGCTTGACCAGCACAATGCGGCGGATCGCTGCTTCACCCCCCGACTCCCTTTCCATCCTATGAAGAGGGGGAGGCATTTTCCCCTGCATTGCTGATTTGCGCCCCTCTCCAGTTGGAGAGGGGTTGGGGGCGAGGTCGCTCATCGATTTTCGGGCGGGTTTTGCTTCAGCAGCGCGATGGCCTGCTGTTCCAGCGCCCAGAGGGGCATGGTACTCCGCTTGCGGCGCAGCGCTTCCAGGCGGGGGTAACCATTGGCGTATTCGGCGGCCCACTCCTGCGCAAATTTGCCGCTGCGGATGTCTTCCAGGGCCAGTTCCATCTGGCGCTGCAACTTCGGCTCCTGGAAGCGCTCGCTGCGAGACAACATCCCATACTGGCCGGTCAGTGGGTACAGCCGGAGCGTGTCGCGCATTCCCAGTTCCGCCGCCTTGGTGAGCGTATAGCCCAGTTCGCCGGAGACGTACAGATCGAGCAGGGCCGCTTCCGGCGGGTAGCCTTCCCCGATCAGCAGGTCGGCGGAAGTCATGATCAGGGCATGGAGCGCGGGCAAAAATGCCTGCTGGATAAACAAGTCCAGTTCAGCTTCCTGGCGAAAAGTCAATTCGAGCGCCCCCGCCCGCAGCGTGCCAAGCGCCAGCGACAAGGCCAGCAGCCGCTCCCAGGCTTTGCCGGAAGAGTCCTGCTCCACGGCCAGGAAGCTCAGAAAGCCGCGCCCGGCCTGATACCCTTCGCGTACCCCCGTGCCTATTGTGCGTGGGGCGATCATGACCACGTCGGTAAAAGGCGGTGGCTCGATAAACCCGAAGGTAATGTTGTAACCCGAAGCAAAGACCAGCATATCGTTGGGACGCAGACTGGGCGACACGCTGGTTAAATACACTTCCGGCATGGCTTCGTCGGGCAGCAGCATAAATTTCACGTTGGCGCTGCGCGCTGCCTCGTCCAGCCCAACCACGTCAAAACCATCCTGGTACGCCTTTGTTGCGTAATCGTCATCGATGTTGCCGACGATCACCTTGAGACCGCTGTCGCGCATGTTCAGCGCGAAGGTGCGGCCCAGATTGCCGTAACCAAGCACTGCGATCTGGCAGCCATCAAGCGCGGCAGGGTTTGCATCGGGTTCACGAAATATGACGGCCATGAGACATCACCCCAGAGCTATGCTGATCTACGATCTACCTAATTCACCGGGCAGCGCGCATGCTGACGGAGGCACCCAAATCACTGTGACGAAATCACTGTGACAGCGGAATGATTTGAAGGGTGGGCTGCGGCGTCCCCGGCGTCGGCGTGGCGAGGCGCGCCGCAGCTTGCCTGCACAGATTGATGCCGCCCGCGTTCAACCAGCTTTGCAGCGCAGCGCTCTGTGCTGGCGTTTTGCCGTGTATCGCGTCCAGGTAGATTTGCGTCCCCCAGATGTAATACAGGCGCGTCTCCCGATACCAGCCGCCCCAGCCCACGTCGATCACACCCCAGCCGCCATTGTAGCCCGCCATCGCCAGCCCGACATGCCCATCGGCCCGGCGCAGCCCGCCGATCAGGTACTCGATGCCCCGTTTGGCATTGGTGTCCGGGTCGTGCGGGTCTTCACCGTCCTGGAAGTGAAACGGCATGACCTGGAAAAGCCCCTGTGCACCCGCCCCGGAGCCAGCCATAAAATCGCCGCAGCTTTCGATCTGGATCACTGTCGCCAGAATGTTCGGATCGACGCCGTACTCCTTCGACCATTCCAGGATTTTTGGAACCCAGTGCTGTACCTCCGGCGTGAAAACCGCCCCGACGGAGGGCGGCGATTCAGCCCCTGGCGCGCCGGGTAGCGGGGCAGTCTTGAAACTGCCGCGCACAAGTATGATCGTCATGGCTCCCAGAACACCTGCCGCCAGGCCAATTGCGCCCATCATCAGCACCAGTTGCAGGGGCAGCAGGCGCACCCACCAGCGTTGTACAGATCGCATCCTTCACCGCATCAATCGTTACAGTACAACCTTGCACAGCATACCACGATCAACATCAGACTGGGGTTGGAATTCGCAGTGTCTTCATCGTGTTCCGGGTTGGCAGGTAGCCTCAACGGATATCCATCGCCCAGACTGGCATGGTCAGCCCGGTCAGCGAAAAGCCATAGCGCTGGTACAGCCGCTGCGATTGGACGTTCGTTTGCTGTGTATTGACGGTGACGCTCATCACACCGCGCCGCAAGAACTGCCCGATCATTTCCCCGATCAGCAAGCCGCCGATACCCTGACCCTGCACGTCGGGCAGCACCGCCAGCCGGGCCAGATGCGCGCCATCCTGGTACATGGTCGAGATCTGGTAGCCCACCATCCGCCCATCGAGTTCGGCTACCGTGAAACTGTAGGAAGAACGGGCGGCCTGCCGCAGTGAAGTTTCGGTAAGCTGCCAGATCGGGAGAAAGGCCGTGTGGTCGATTTCGACCACCTGCCGCACCTCACGCCAATCGGCGTGCCGCACCAGCACGTCGCTACGTAGCGGCAGCGGCACATCCATTCCCTGCCGCCGCAGCGTCACAATCTCATCCAGATATGTAAAGCCCAGCGCCGTCAGATGCGGCGTCATCCAGGGCTGCAAGAGCAGGGTGGCGATCTGGGTAACGCCTATGGACAGCAGTTGATCGCGCAGAGGCGCCCATAGCTCTGCCAGCAGTATATCGGCATCGATGGCGTTGCCCAGGCCCAACAGTCGCAGCCACGTCGTGTTACCGAGCGCGGGCGCGGAGGCGATGGCGCCGACCAGTTGCCGTTCGTGGAAGGCCAGGTAGACCGGCACTTCGGGATCGCTGATCCACTCGTCCACCATTTGCCAGTCCAGGTGAATGTGCAGGCGCTGGTCGTTTTGCAGGAAACGCAGAAAATCGCGCCGGTGGCGGCGCGCATAAGGCGTAATCGTGATCTGGGACGTAACCATGCTACAACTCTACACCGTCAACTTCTCATAGGATAACACTTCCAGCCGGAGTTTACCTCACCACAAGGCTGATTTTTCAGCGCTTTGTCAGCTTCTGTGTCTCCCGGTACTATAGAGACGCAGGAGGCAACGCCCTTGGACAACCTGGTGTTCCTGATCTTCTGTGGCGCGCTGGCTACCTTTACGTCCTGGCTTGGCCTGCGCCTCATTCGCCGCTACGCCGAGCGACAGCACGCCTCCACAGGAAACGTAGCGGAGACGCCGCGCGGTGGCGGGGTAGTGATCCTGGTCGTCGTCCTCCTCATTTTCATGCCCGCCGGACTCTCCCTGGGCGATCCGGGCCAGGTGGTTCGCTTTGCCCTGGCGGGTGCGCTGATGGGGCTGATCGGCTTTGTGGACGACCTGCGCACCCTGCCGCGCCCGGCCAGGTTGGTCGCGCAGGCCGCCGTCGCGTTGATCTTTGTCCCGGCTGCGCCCATCCTGCACATCGGTCTGCCCCACTTTGACCTCACCCTCACCGGAACCGTCAGCTACCTGGTGAGCATTCTATGGATCGTCGGCCTGGTCAATGCCTATAACTACATGGACGGCATCGATGGCCTGGCCGGTGGGCAGGCCGTGCTGGCCGGTGGGTTATACGTCGGCGTGGGCCTCATCCAAACCGATCCGCTGGTTGTCTTGCTTGGGCTGCTGATTGCCGGAGCATCGGCGGGGTTCCTGGTCTACAATCTGCCGCCCGCCAGCATCTTTCTGGGCGACGTGGGCAGTATGTTCCTGGGGTTCAGCCTGGCCGCGCTGCCGATGCTGGCCGTATCTCGCGGCGCCTCGCCCCGGCTGATGGTCACGGGCGGCCTGATCGTCGGGTTGTTCCTGTTCGATGCGGTCTTCACCTTCTTCCGCTACCTTGCCAAAGGCCAGAATCGCCGCCACCCCTACCGCTCGCACCTGTACCAGCGGCTCGTCAAACTCGGCGAACCGCCGCACCTGGTCACGCTGTTGTATTTGCTGCTGTCAATTGGGTTTGGCGTCGCGGGCCTCATCTACTGGCATCAGGAAACGTGGCTGTCGCTGGCGATGTGCGCGCTGGCCTGTCTGGTGCTGTACGGCTGGATCAGCTACCGCGAATCGGCCACGCGCGAACCATCCTCGACCACGCCCCAAAACTCTCCCTGACTCGTCAGCCCATCACGAAAGATTACGAGACGGCCAGAAGATAATCGCTTTCTACTCCACCTGGAAAGCGAACAGCTTCACCGCACTCGACTCGTCGCCACCGGGTTCCACCGAGAGCCGCTGCCCACTCATCGAATCGTAAACCGCAGCACGCACTTCGTACCGTCCGGGCGTCGTCGGCGCGACAAACCGATACGTGCCACAAAAGGTCTGACCGGGCTGCCAGGTGGCGGCTTGCTGGTTGGCGGGCGGGCCGTCCTGCTGGTTCACCACCTGCCCCCTGGCATCGAACACATACAGCCCCACCGAGTAGTTGATCGGCGGCTGGCGTTCGGCCCTGAAGCCAAGTGCCAGTTCAATCGGATCGCCTGGGCGGTACTTTTCGGCGGCTGCGTTGAGCGGCGCGCGCTGCACTTCGATGGTCTGGCCGAAGTCGTAGAATGGCCCGGCAACGCGCTGCCACTCGGCCAGGCTCGTCTTGTGCGTGTACTCCCAGGTGCGGCATTCCGCGTAGCCCGCTCTGCGCAGCGCACGGATCGCTTCCTGCCCCCGCTCGTTCGGCTCGCCGTCGGTGATCAGCAGCCACGTGCCCGTTGACTTCTCCAGACGCTGCGGCAGATCGGTAGGATATGGCGGCACGTCAAGTTCGACAGGCGCGGCCATCCCTGCCGGAGCATAACGTCTGAAATAGTAGGCCAGCGGCTCGCGGAAGCCAGTCAGCCCCACCGGGTCGATCATGTTGGTCAGCACCAAGTCGCCGGGACGGGCCTCATCGCCTATGGTCATGAACATCTCGCGCCAGGGCTGGTCGGTCAGCACACCCGGCAGCGCAGCAGGCAGGTTGTTGATCACCTGCCCCGTGCCAATTGCTGCCAGCACGCCCGCCGCAATCCAGCGCCCGCGTGCGTCGAATGTCTCCACGCCGAGCGCCATGACGACAGCCATCGCGGGCCACACAAACAGCAAATAGCGCGGGTTCACAAACACCGGAATGACCAGGATATGCACAGCGAACACGGCGAGGATCGGCACGCCCAGCCACAACAGCGCCAGCGTCAGCATCCGGCGGTGGCGAGTTGCCAGGGCCAGCAGCGCCAGCACGGCGAACAGCGCCAGGCTGTCATTGGTCAGGGCGCGCGTCAGGCTGTCGATGCCCTGCGCCGTAGTTAAGGCCGCTGGATGCCTGCCACCCGACGTGACCCAGTTCAGACCGCTGAAATAAAAACCCAGGTAGGGCAGCAGCAGCGCGCCGGTCACGGCGTGCAGACCGAGCGCGATCCATAAGCGCCGACCCATCCGGCGCATCGCCAGCAGGGTGTACAGGCTCTGCGCTGCCAGCAGCAGCCCGGCGAAGAAGTGCGTATACAACATGATCCCGGTCACGGCCACGTAGGCCAGACCGTCTCGACGACGCCCCGGTGTCGCCCGGTGCAGCCATTCCAGGTAAAACCACATCGACGCCGTGCCCAGGCAGGCCAGAAAGGTGTAGGTGCGCATCTCGCGGTAGTAACGCACAAAGACCGCCGAACTTGCCAGCACGATCAGCGTCAGCAGCGCCGCGCGCGGCGACGCATAGCGTCGCGCCAGCCTGTAGGTCAGGGCCAACGCCAGCAGCCCGAACAGCAGCGATAGCCAGCGCCCGGCCACCTCCGACTGCCCCACCAGCGACAGCCAGCCGCGCAGCATGACGAAGTACGCGGGCATCTGGTCGGGGAAGCGCCGCAGCGTCCCGATCAGATCGTTGGTGAAGTCGATGGATGCTACTTCGTCATACCAGAAGCTCAATTCGCGCATCCGGACGACGCCCAGAACCGCGCTGCCCAGCAGGACGGCGATGACGGACAGCAGCGCGCCACGTCTGGTCACTGGGGCGCTCCCGGTTGTGTGACTGCCCGCCAGATCGGCGCGCCGACGCCGTTCGTCGTGGCAAAGAAGGGCTGCCAGTCCGGGCCGGTGTACTTGGTGTGGGTCATGAAGTAGACGGTGTAGGGTTTTCCCTGGCAGGCAGGCGGCTGGTGGATGATGTGTTTGTCGATGAACGGCACACCAAAATGCACCTGCTCAAAGGCCGGGACTTGCAGCCAGCCGTTTACATCGGCCCACACCACATTGGCCTGCTGGAAACGGGCAGGCGGGAAGCGTGTCATGAACAGGTAGTAGATGTACGTCTGGTTGGTCGATTCCAGCCAGATCACGTCGCAGGGTTGCGCGGCCTCGGTCACTTTTTCGAGCACGGGCCGCAGCCCAACCGTGTATGGCTCAAAATAGCCAGATTGGTCAGTTTCCTGGAGTGGCCGGGGGAAGAAGTACGGCAGGTAAATGGCCGCGAACAATGCAAAGACCGCCGTGCCGCCTGTTGCCACGACATGTGCCGCTGTGAGCCTGCGCCAGCGGTAGCATGATAACTGCCGCCATGCCACCACCGCGCCGTAGCCCGCCAGCAGTTCCGGCAGCGGCACAAAGCAATACGTCCGTACCTCGTGCGGCGGATCGTCGGTAGTCAGGCTGGACGAGATGGGAAAGGTGAAAAACCAGATCGCCACCAGCAGCGGCAGCGCGTAGGCCAGTCTGTGATACTGGCGCTGTGCCAGCCCGATCACGGCCCCGATCCACAGCGGCCCTTCCAGCCAGAACAGTTCTCCGATGTTCTCCGGGCGCACGGCGGAACCGCCCTTGTAGCCGCTAAAAAACAGCGCGCCCCAGTTATAATGGTCAGCGTACTGACGGAAGAATTGCGCGATCCAGCCTGGCTTGCCGACCAGCGCCATGCCCGTAAAGCGGAACTGAATTAAATCCCAGTGCAGGAGTTGCATGACCACGAGCGGGCTGATCAACGCCAGGTACAAGGCCAGCCAACCCAGCGTGAGCCGCCAGTGCCGCCACAGCAGCGGCGCAGCGGCCAGCGCGCACGCGCCCATCAGCAGCGGAGCCTGCACTTTCATAGCCGGGTAGCAGCCAGTCAGCAGCGCAAAAGCCAGTGCAGACAGACCAAACCAGCCGATCACACCCTTGCTTCCGTCACGTGTTTTGAGGCGATCTGTCGCCCGCGTGAAGGTGTACAGCGCCGCAATAGTGAAAAAGGGCATGGTGCTGGCCGGGAAGGCGATGCGGCTGTAGCTGAGATGCCAGGGGTCGATGGACAGCAGCAGCCCGGCCAGCAGTCCCGCCGCCGGGCCGAACCAGCGCCGCCCAAGCAGCGCCGTCAGGAACACGGTGGCGATGCCCATCAGTGCGAAGGGCAGGCGGGTGCTGAATTCACTCAGGCCGAGCAGCCCGACGAACGGCGCGGTGATATACATGGCGACAGGGGGCACGTAATCATTGAAGGCCCGGAAGTACACGGGCAGCAGTTCCCCATGATGATCGCGGCCTGTCAGCCAGATACTCCACGCATCGTAACCCAGCACTGCCTGATCCTGGTTGAAGACCTGCGGATACACGTCCAGTTTGTACAGGCGCAGTGCCGCCGCGAACAGCATCAGGATCAGCAGGAGTATCCAGAAGCGGCGACCAGGATGGGTTGTAGATTTGCCAATAGCGGACAGCGACATGAGCGGCTCAATGAATGTTCACCGGCCTGCCCGGTGCTGGTCTGGCGGGCGGAGAGGCTAACCTCACGTGGATTCGGCGCGGCGCAGTCCGCTGGCGATCACAGGAATATCGACGGCGAACAGTACCAGGATCGCCAACCCGATCCCCAGGCCGACCAGGAAATCTTGCAGGGTTGGAACAGGGCCAATCTTCAGCAGAGAAGTGACCAGCACTGCCAGCGGCCAGTAGACGACGCCGTAAACGATACCCGCCCGCAGCCCGCGCTGCCGGGCCGAAATCGGGTTCTTCTGTTGAAGTTGCCAGGCGTAATACGCATCGACGGCCATGGCCGGGACAATCATGAACAGATGGCTGGCAATGATCATCGAGCGGCTAATGGGTAAGGTGCTGGCGGCCAGGATAAACAGCAAGCGCCCGCCCAGGACGAGCAGCGCCGCCAGCGTTGCGCTGCCGGGTCGTTCCGTCAGGTGCAGTACGAGCAAACTTCCGATCAGGCCCACAATCATGACCGCCATCGGGTACACCCAGCCGGGGCGCATCCAGAACGGCATTCCGGCTGGCAGGTTCCCCCATTCGTACTCCGAGGTGACGAGCAGCAGCGCCGTCCAGATGGCACAGGCCATCAGAATCACCACACCTGCGTAGACAACTCGGCTGCGCTTCCCCGGTTCCTGGCTGGTCAGCAGCAAACTGGTCGCGGCAATCGCCACAACACTCGACATGACCATGATCAACACGTGCGGAAGCGACCAGGGCGTGATGTCCACGCCGTAAATCTGATGCCACACCACATCGGAGGGAAGCGAGCAGATCAAGTAGGCGCTCGCCAATGCTGCAATGCCGAGCGCCGGTTCCTGCCGGACGCGCACACGCGGGTCGCCCTTGCCGATCACGACGCGGCCAAGCACTAACCCCGCAACGGCGGCATCAATCAGGAAACTTCCATACAGCAGCATGTGGGGCGGCCACAGGAAGTCGTCGCCAAAACCACCCTTCCAGATGTGCCATAGGCCATCCCATGCGCCCGCCGTGCCCAACATCAGGCTGCCCAGAATCATCACAAGCCCGACTCGGCGGCGCATTTGTCGCGCAGAGGGCGTATTGTTGGGTGTGACCTGTACCGGAATCGGGCTGAGGTACAGCCACCAGTACGCAGTGCCGAAACCACCGATCAGCAGCGCCAGTGCGCCAACCCCGACCCAGATCGAGGGACTTCCAGCGCGCCCGGCCAGGGTAGCGGACACGTCGGCAATCCAGATATTGCTTGCGGCGGCAACAAGGATAACGACCACAATCCTCAGGATGAATCCGGCACGTCCATTGACAATGGCTGACATACCCTGAATTCCTCATCCACACGATGGACTCACCCAATGCTACCGTCAGTCGCCACGTTTTGACAAGCGGCACCATGACTCCCCTCTCCACCTTGTGGAGAGGGGTCGGGGGTGAGGTATCTGTTTGCTGACTTTACTTGTCGGCAGCGCTGGGCAGGTGAAGCGGGATGGGGTGCGCTTCTGGCCGCTGTTCGTGCTTGCGCTTGCGCAGTGCGTTCAGCATGTCCTCGATGCGGCTGTACTTCAGGCGTGGGCGACCCACTGCCTGCCCGGCCTCCATCTCCAACTGATCCAGGATCAGCCAGTCGTCAAAGGTCACATAGTCCGGTTTCTTAGCACGCAGCAACGCCTCGACGGATTCGCGCGTTGCCAGCGCCGGGTCAAGCGGAGTCAGCGTGGGTACATCTTCCAGCATCAACTTGACAGTTTCGACAGCATCCGGCTTGTTGGTGCCGATGATTCCGGTTGGGCCGCGCTTGATCCAACCCACCACGTATTCACCGGGGATCACGTGCTTGTCGGCGGGGTCGATCACGCGCCCGTGCAGATTGGGGATAATCGCGGCCTTCTCGTCGAAGGGTACGCCGGGCAGTGCCACGCCCTTGTAACCGATAGACCGGAAGACCAACCCGACGGGCAGTTCTTCAAACTGGTCAGTGGGCCGGGGCCGCAGCGATCCATCATTGGCTGTGTACAATTCGTTGTGGACAATGCGCAGCTTCTCGACGTGACCACTGCCAAGTATTTCCACCGGGGACACCAGGAACCGCATATGAAGGCGGCGCGGCTTGCCCTTTGGCGGCTGCTGCGCAAATTGGGCCAGCGTTTTCAGATTCTTCTCGGCCATTGCATCGGGGTGCGCGGCCAGCCACGCCTGGCTCAACGGGTCTGGCGTTGCCTCGGCGGGCGAAACGATCACGTCCGTTGCTTCCAGTTCGCCCAGTTCCTTGAGTTCTGGGTTGGTGAAGGCTGCCTGCGCCGGCCCGCGTCGCCCCAGCATGTAGATTTCCCTGACCCGGCTGTTGCGCAGCGCTTCCAGGGCATAGTCGGCAATGTCCGTTTTCCGGAGTTCCTCGTAGCTGCTGCCCAGGATGCGCGCCACGTCCATCGCCACATTGCCGTTGCCGATCACGGCCACGCGCTCCTGTGAGAGATCGAACTGCAAGTCACGGTAGTCGGGGTGAGCATTGTACCAGCCGACGAACTCCGTCGCGGCGTAGCTGCCCGGCAAGTCCTCGCCGGGGATGCCCATGCGCCGGTCTGACTGAGCGCCTACCGCGTACACGATCTGGTGGTAGCGCGCCTTCAGGTCGTCGTGGGTAATATCTCGCCCAAACTCGACGTTGCCGTAAAAGTGGAAGTTCGGCGAAGCAGCAATTCTGTCGTAGACCTTCGTCACGGATTTGATTTTGGGATGATCGGGAGCGACCCCGCCACGTACCAGGCCATAGGGTGTGGGCAGCCGGTCATACATATCGATCTGGAGAACAACATCATTTTGTTTCAGCAAGGCTTCCGCCGCGTAAAAGGCCGACGGGCCTGACCCAATAATGGCAACTCGTAGCGGCAACGCACTCGTCCCGATATCGCTCATGTAGTCCACCGTCTGTTGTGCAAGTATTCACAATAATTATACCAGATAATATACTTATTCGATAGGGCATCAAGTGGAAATTTACACAAATTTAAGGAATAGGCCGCCATCGATGCGGCTGGCGATCCGGCGAAACGGGTGGAGGCGAAACGATGAAGTCGCGGGATGAAGTATCAGCGGGCGGCGTGGTTTACAGGTGGACAACGCACGGCGTTGAGGTGTTGATCTGCAAAGATGCTGGCTATCATCGTTGGGTGCTACCCAAAGGATGGGTCAACAAGGGCGAAAACCTGGGAGAAACCGCTGTCCGCGAGGTGCGAGAAGAAGTGGGCGTCCGGGCACGTATCGTCGAGTCATTGGGTGAGCCGGAAAAATACGTCTACACGGCACAGGGCGGCGTTCGGGTTTTCAAAACGGTGCATTACTTCCTGATGATCTACGAATCGGGCAGCGAAGCCGATCACGATGCCGAAATGGAGGAAGTGCGCTGGGTAACGCCGGAACAGGCCATCGAACTGCTCGCCTATCAGGGCGCCAAGAATGTCGTGGCGCGTGCCAGTGCGCGGATCAAGGAACTGGCCGATCAAGAACGACGCGGCTGATCGAACGTTTCACCCTTTGTAACTTTGCCGCAGAGCTTCTAGAATGGTGTGCAGCGAGGGGCGGTTGCCGCACACCGTTTCCAAATTCGCGGGGTTAATTCATGCGATACTGCATACTTGTGGGGGTAGCATAATGGATCTGTTCGACAAGATTGGCACTTTCACCCAGGCTAAAGAAGCAATGGAAATGGGAATCTACCCCTACTTCATGCCTCTGGAGAATTCCGAAGGCACGACAGCCATCTTCGAAGGCCACGAGGTGATCATGATCGGCTCCAACAATTACCTGGGGCTGACCACACATCCCAAAGTGCGGCAGGCGGCCATGGACGCCATCAAGGTGTACGGCACAAGCTGCACAGGCAGCCGTTTCCTGAACGGCACGCTCAGGCTGCACCTGGAACTGGAAAAGCGGTTGGCGCGCTTCATGGGCACCGAGGGCGCGTTGACCTTCACGACGGGCTACCAGGCCAACGTCGGCACGATCAGCGCGCTGGTCGGCAAGGGCGACTACGTGATCGTGGACAAGGAAGACCACGCCAGCATCGTCGATGGCTGCCTGATGAGCTATGGGGAGATGCGTCGCTTCAGCCACAACGACGTGAGCAGCCTGGAAACCGTCCTCAGCCGCATCCCGGACAATGCGGGCAAGCTGGTCGTGGTAGATGGCGTGTACAGCATGGGCGGCGACATCGCGCCCCTACCGGAGATCGTCGCCATCTGCAAGCGCTACGGCGCGCGCATCATGGTGGATGACGCTCACAGCATCGGCGTGCTCGGCAATGGACGCGGCACGGCGGCGCACTTCGGCCTGATGGATCAGGTGGACATCATCATGGGTACGTTCAGCAAGAGCTTCGCCTCGGTGGGTGGTTTTATCGCCGCCAAAGCCGACGTGCTGCATTACATTCAGCACCACGCCCGCGCCCTGATGTTCAGCGCCAGCCTGCCCGCCGCCAATGCCGCAACGGTGCTGGCCTGCCTGGACGTGATTGAGGAGAATCCCTCGATCATCGATAATCTGTGGGAAAACGCCGAGTACATGCGCACCAACCTCAGGCGCATCGGCTACGACACGGGCCGCAGCAACACGCCCATCATCCCGCTCATCATCCGCGACGACGTGCGCACGGTGCTGGCCTGGCGCGCACTGGCGGACGCAGGCGTCTACACGAACCCGATTGTGCCGCCCGGCGTGCCCGCCAACCTGAGCCTGCTGCGCACCAGCTACACGGCCACCCACCGCCGCGAACACCTGGACAAGGCCCTGGCGATCCTGGAAGACGTGGGCCACCGCCTCGACCTGATCCCCGCCGAAGGGCACGAGACCGTCACCAGCGAGGTCAACGTCGGCTGAGAGTTCCGCAGCGGGAAGGGCCTTGGCGGCAAATTCCCCAGGCCCCTTTGGTGATGCCCTGCTTCACCAAACAGAGGAGCCGGCGAACTCTGCGCTGGCTCACTGATTCCCAGTGTTGTTGATGGTCTGGACACCGTTGACCTCGCCGATCTCCTGTCCGCACCCAATCACCATCCAGGTGTGGGCATTTCGCTTAGACTGCTTAAGGTGTCGTGGTTGCGGCGGGTGTGCTCGTAGTGGTAGGTTGCCGAGTCGCTGATCCCTGGTTGCTGCCAGCGTTGCCACTGGCCTTGCACCTTATGGTATTGTTGGCTCCTCTCCGCGGCGCAGTTGTGGAGGGGACAGTTTTAACACAAGAGTTGAGAAGGGAAGCCGGGCCAGGCCAACAGGCGAAAGGGAATGGCAGTGGGCCAGCCCGACCAGAGACAACGACGAAAAAAGGCGAGACCGTGTTGAAACAGGCTGCGCGCGGGATGTTGACGCTGGATAAAGGTGACGGGTTCTAGGGCCAATACCTCTTCGTTAAGGGCGAGTAGCCTGTTGCAGCCCTCATCCCCTGGCCCCTTCCCCCGCCAGGGGAAGGGGAAAAGCCCCTCGCTCTGCGGGAGAGGGGTTGGGGGTGAGGGCTT
>Ga0070741_10002431_pt1 | contig 50093 bp, 43 predicted proteins | sample Coa_R1_4_FD_66440 | JGI IMG/M metagenome (GOLD analysis project Ga0070741, IMG submission 66440) | Surface soil microbial communities from Centralia Pennsylvania, which are recovering from an underground coalmine fire - Coalmine... | ecosystem: Environmental > Terrestrial > Soil > Unclassified ... | reverse complement strand
AGGATTTGAACCTACGACCAAAGGATTATGAGTCCTCTGCTCTGACCGCTGAGCTAAGGGCCCGGTGAGATTGCCAAGAGGCTAACTGCAAATACCACTTCAGTTTAGCGTTATGGGCGAATGAGCTGGTCCGAGGCGTGTCTGATGCGGCTCTTGACCCTGACGATGTGAAAGGCTCTCGTTGGCAGCATCGAACCAGGTTATATCCGCATCAGATCCCAAGGAAATCACGCTTGTAAGCCAGTCGCTTGAAACTACATTAACCGGATAATCCTAAGTCGTCGGCCGGCAAAACGCTTGTAGGCCAGGATTCATCGATTACTTCAAAGCCGATATCAAACTTCTGCGCTTCGGCGAGAGGTACGCAGCGGCGGACCACACAGTTGCGCGTCACGTCGCCACCGAGCGTTACCCGAATATCGGTGCCGACCGGAAATGACCGGGTCACAAATACGCGCCCGCCGCATTTCGAGATGTCCTGCATTACACCGAGGCACCTGGCGGCTTGGGACTCGACCCGGGCGGGCAAGTAGACTTGCTTGCGCTCGTGGAGGCGGTGGGCAATACCGGCGTCTTCGATCATTCTCAATGGGCACTTTGCCCCTCGAAGTCTTATCGTACATCGCCGCGGCCTTTGCGAGTAATTGCCGGCGATCATTTAAACAAACTCAGGAGAATCTGGTCCGCCTGATTCAACTGAATGAGTATGCAGGCCGAGTCGATTGACGTATACTGCCCGAGTTGCGATTCCGCGTGCGTCTATTTCCCTGAAGTCCCGGAGAGTTGCCGGAACTGCGGTGCGTCGTTCTTAGACCTTGCTGCGCCTGGCGCAGAGAAACCAGCGGACCATTTCCCAATCAGAGCCGGTTTTCTTGCGACGCTCGGGATTGTGGGCGGCATCGCGATGGGGGCCTGGGAACACCACACCAAGAATAAGTGGCTGATGTGAGATGCGCTGCCGGCCGTGCGAACTGTGGACTCGGAGCCGAAGCTTGGCTGATGGAGCATGGCGTGACTCCTATGTCAACAAAGACATACAAGGGGGAGGAGCGCAACAGCGGCGCGTGCTCGGCCAAATCCAGCCAGAGCGCGTGTGACCCAGAAATTTTAAGGCAGGCTGTTGTAGTTTTCTCTTCTGGATTGCGCTTCCCTGAGTGAGGGGCAGCGGCGAAGCGGCTCACTCAAGGAGAAATCAAATGTTCAAGACGTTTTCCACGATGACTTTTCTCGGGCTGCTCGGTCTGTCGGCGGTTCGAGCGCAAGCTGGCCAAGGGCTGGAAGCGAAGATTCCGTTTGAGTTTACGGTCCGGAATGCGAGCTTGCCGGCTGGTACCTATAACGTGAAATATGACAACACTACGCAGGTACTCTCGATCCGTGGTTGGAGGTTGGGTGCAGCGGCGACGACGGCAGTGCCGAATGCACGGGCGAAGGGCCCGAGCGAGCTGATCTTTCACTGTTACAACAGAGCCTGCCATCTTGCTGAAGTGTCAGAGGGAGCAGGTGGCGAAGCTCTGAAAATCCCGCAGGGCCCGCAAGAGCATCAGGTGATGGCGGTTACGCGCGCGGTGCTGATGACGGCTCGGGTTAAATGAAGTTTCGAGCGTGGATGTGGGGCCCGGATCGGCACTGCCGGCGTCAGGTGCAGCGTGCCGTTCCAGACCCCACCGGTAGTCCATCACAGCAGCGTAGCTGCGCTATCGTGTCGGTTGCCCACTCCTCATCTTGACGCTGTCGTCAAACGGTAACTGAATAGTGGCGGTCTTTCCTGGCTTTATGTTGATCGGTGCGGGTGTGCCAGGGGTCTTACTGTAGAGGCCCAGAGACGATCCTTCGGGCGGCGGCGATTGAGCATCCCACTGGCCGCTTGGATCGTAAGCCGCACTCACATAAGCGGGCGTCTTTTTTACGTCGCTGAATGTCACAACACCGTCCTTGGACGATGTGGATTCAATTGCGGCAGGCATAACGCCGCCGCTTTTGGCAAACTCCGGCGAATCCCACACGACCACATAGATCTTATGTTTCTCATCGACGGTTCCCGAGCCCGAATAGTGAACGCGCACTTCGATCTTGGAAGGCGCGGTGGCGGCTTGCGGAAAGGCTGGTCGAAAGGTACTGAGCAGCAGTGCAAGAAACGCACCAGAGGCGGCGACGATGTGGTACTTCATGCGGTCCTCCTACAACGTTGAAATGAGAATGAGCATATCACTTATTCAAGACAAATGGGGATCGACCCCCGCGAGGCGCGACGCAGTTCCGGCAGCGGCTCTCGCGTGTCATCATTCGGCAAAAAATCAGGCTGACGGGCCGGCTATAGCGGTACGCGGCGTCAGCGAGTCCGAGCGAAACGAGGGCGCAGCGAGGCAGTTATGCGGCTGTACCGGTAACCTCGATGCCGATGAGGTGGCCATCGATCAATTCGGAACGATGCCGGACCATTCCGGTGAGTTCGCCCAAATTAGACGAAATCGTCACCGCGATACCGAGCGGGAGGTGGCGGTCCACCACTAGACCGAGCCCGCCGGCCGACATGCTCCTGGCCATTCCGAGTTGGTTTAATGTTGCCCCGTTGTCTTCCCAGGAGATCATCACCAGGCTGGAATCGGGCAGTCGGGGGCGTGAGCGTAGTTCTATCATCTGAGAGATGCGTAAAGGGAGTTGGGTACCCGCCCGGGCCTTCTCACCAGATAATCCTGTCGAGGGCACGTCTGCCGGGACGTGATGCCGGGCGATGTCGTTTACTTCGTAGAGTCTTCACGGGTACCGAATTCGTGCCCCCGGTTACGTGTCAAAGGTCCCCACCGGGAACTACGGAGGGCTGTCACTTGAAGCGACGAAGTTTTCTCGGTTTTGCAGCAGGTTTCCTTTCGCTCAGCGCCGCCACAGCGGAACCGTCGATTCCGATCATCGACACGCATATCCATCTGTTCGATCCACGGCGGCCGCAAGGTGTCCCCTGGCCGCCCAAAGATAATCCCATTCTGTATAAACCCGCTTTGCCCGATCGATATGCGAGGCTCGCGGAGCCGCTCGGCGTAGTTGGGGCCATCGAAATCGAAGCGAGTCCATGGTTGGAAGATAACCAGTGGGTTCTGGACATCGCGGCGAAAAATCCGATTATCGTGGGCACGGTCGGAGATCTGGAACCGGGCAAGCCCGAATTCCGGAGGCAGCTCGAACGATTTCACAAGAATCCGTTGTTTCTGGGAATCCGCTACGGCAATTTGTGGGGGCGCGACTTAGGAGCGCGCGTGTCCGATCCGGCTTTTGTCGCAGATCTAAAAATAGTCGCTGATGCCGGTCTCGTGCTCGATACCGCGAATCCGACGCCGGCGCTGATTCGAGATATCCTCCGGCTCACGGACCGGGTGTCCAGTCTACGCGTCGTTATGGATCACCTGCCGCATCTTCAGCCTCTGCCGCCGGATGTGAATGAATTGAGCAAACGTCCGAAGGTTTATGTTAAAGTCTCTGAAGTCTTACAGCGTGTAAATGGACGCGTCATGTTCGACCCAAGTTACTACCGGCCCGTGTTGGATAATTTGTGGGATTTATTCGGCGAAGATCGTCTCCTGTACGGAAGCGACTGGCCTAACAGCGATCCGTGGGGAACGTATGCGCAAGTGCTCGGCGTGGTTCGTCCATATTTTCTGAGCAAAGGCCGCACGGCAGCGGAAAAGTTCTTCTGGCGGAATTCGGCGGCCGCCTATCGCTGGATCAAACGTACCGAAAAACAACCATAAGGAGGAGCGCCTTGGCTCGTCTTCTGCTATGCCTCTTGTTATTACCGTGCCTCCATGCGGAAATGATGAAGAGCCAATTCTTCAAGACGTCCGATAACATCCGCATTCACTACCTCGATGCCGGGAGTGGGCGGCCCATCGTTTTCATTCCCGGCTGGACGATGCCCGCCTGGATCTGGGAGCGGCAAATCAATGAGTTCTCGAAGAAGTATCACGTGATTGCCGTCGATCCACGCTCGCAGGGCGAGAGCGACAAACCGCCATATGGCCATTTGCCCGAAACGCGCGCTCGCGACTATAAGGAGCTTGTGGACCATGCTGGCCTGCAGCGTCCGGTTCTCGTTGGCTGGTCGTTGGCCTGTGGCGAGCTGATGAAATACGTAGAACAATTTGGTACAGATAACGTGGGCGGCTTGGTCCTAGTGGACGGATTCATTGCGGATAAGCCGGTCCCTAGCATGTTCACCGTCATGTCCGGATGGATGAATCAGCTTCAGCAGGACCGCCGCAAGCAAGCCGACGGCTTTGTCCGGAGCATGTTCAAAAAGCCCCAGCCCGAAGATTACATACAACGACTGGTCAATGCATCTGTAGAAACTCCAGCCGACACCGCAGTCACGCTCATCTATAACATGATTGCCGTTGGGGATCTCTCCAACGCTCTCGCCAAGATCAATAAGCCGGTGCTGTTTACTTATCAACCCGAGACGCAGCAGACAGCCGATCTATTGAAATTAAGGCTCGGTGATAAAGTTCGATTGGAGCGCTTCGACGGAGACGGCCATGCCTTGTTTGTCGATGACCCGGATAAATTCAATCGTGCGCTGGCAAATTTCCTGCAAAGTCTGCCCGAATAACTTCAGAAGAGATGCCCCAGTTTTTCCCGCTTGGTCTTGAGATACTCGGCCGTAGTTTCGAGTGGCGGTACGATAATCGGAGCGCGCTCTACCACCTTAATGCCCGCACGTTCCAAAGCTGCGACCTTTTCCGGGTTATTGGATAGCAGCCGCACTTGCGATACGTGGAAATATTTCAAAATTGCAGCAGGCAGAACGTAATCACGCAAATCGGCATCGAAGCCTAACTTCTCGTTGGCTTCCACGGTATCTAACCCGCCGTCCTGCAACTCATAAGCGCGCAGCTTATTGAGCAAGCCGATCCCGCGGCCTTCCTGATGCTCATATATCAGCAATCCGCGTGCTTCGGCCACAATCTGATCGAGCGCGAGTTCCAGTTGCGAGCGGCAATCGCAGCGCAAACTGTGAAATACATCACCGGTGAGACACTGCGAATGAATTCGCACTAGCGGAGCTCCGCGTTCCGCCGCTAAATCGCCCAGCTTCAGCACCACGGCCTCTTCTATTTCTTTGGGGCGAACGCCTTCAAATCCGTAAATGCGAAAACGCCCGAACCGGCTGGGAAAATCGGCTTCAGCGACCTTGTTCAGTTTGAAATCTTCCAAATTCTGCAGCTCACCTACGGAGTTGGATGTGAAAAGCGGGCGCAGGATGCGGGCGCGAGGCTTTGAATCTATTATAGAAGCCAAGGCCGCATGCTGAATCAACAACAGGTCGCCACACTCCTGATTCGGGTGGCCGTTTCCACGTCGATCGCGAGCGTGCTGATGCGCTTTGCCAGCATCCAGAAGGTGCTGTTGCGCGAGGAGCGCACCGTGGGCGACCGCGTCAAATTGGCATTACTGTTTTCGGTGCTGTTCGGCGCCAGTTCCGCGTTCCGGATTCTGAGCCGGGATCAGTATCCGGCCATCGATCTATCGCTCGAAGGCGCAGTCATTGCCGGCATGCTAGGAGGCTACGTCAGCGGCCTGATCACCGGGCTCTGTGTGTCCGTGCCGGATATGTGCACCGAACATTGGATGTCGATGCCCTTGTTTGCGGCCGCCGGGCTGATTGGCGCGCTGATCCACGATTTGGCGCCGCGCGAAGAAGACATCTGGTACTTCTCACCCTTCATCGATCTCAACCTTTACCGCTTGCTCCGCCAAATCATCCTTTTAAAGCGGCAGGCCATCAAGCCGCAAGTGATCCGGCGAGCGGCATTCAACTCTATCTGCAACGTGCTTGTGGTACTGGCCGAATCCTTACGCTGGGGCGTCTTTATGCTTTTCAGCCGGCACGGTACGTTCTTCCCCTTTGCCGGGAAGCCGCCGGAACCTACCATATTGAGCCCCGAGGTCTTCTTTGCGTCCGCAGCCAGCACCTTGTTTGCCGTCGCGCTTCCCATTCGCGTCTGGTCCAGTTTCCGAGCCGAGCGGCGACTCGCAGAGCAGACCGCGAGCCTGATGGAAGCGCGGTTGACCGCACTGACCAATCAAATCAATCCGCACTTCCTGTTTAATACGCTCAATTCCGTATCGAGTCTGATCCGCATCGACCCCGACCGCGCGCGCGGCATGATCTACCGGCTCTCGAAAATTCTGCGCCGGCTGCTGCGCAAAACCGAAAACTTTGCTCCGTTGCGCGAAGAGATCTCGTTTATTGACGACTATCTGGCCATCGAGATGGTTCGCTTCGGCGACAAGCTACGCTTCCAGAAAGATATTCAGGAAAATACACTGGACCGCCTGGTCCCCAGCATGATTCTGCAGCCGATCATCGAGAACTCCATCCGCCACGGCTTATCGAGCAAGGTAGAAGGCGGGACCGTCAAGCTTCACACCTGGCTGGAAGGTTCGCGTTTGCACATTCTGATTGAAGATGATGGAGTTGGCGTGCAGGAATCGAAACTCGCGACGCTCTTCCAGCAAGGCATCGGCGTCAGCAACGTGAACGAACGTTTGCGCGTCCTATTCGGTACCAGCTATCGCATGTCCATCGACAGCCGGCCCGGCGAAGGCACCCAGACGCTGATCGAAATTCCCGAACTGGAGAATATTGCCGAAACCGAGCCGGAGACGTCAGCGAGCTTGAGTTGATTTAAGCCGAATACTTCGCGGCCTGTATGCCCGCCAAAACGCCGCGCATATAGGAAAAGCTCTTCTGCATGCCCGGGAGCGGATTATCGGCCTGTACCTCATACTCCAGATTCACGCAGCCGCCGTATTTCATCTTGATGAGCTGCAGGAAAATCTGCGGAATCGGAAGCTTTCCATCTCCCACCGGTACCTGGCTATCTCTCGCCATCGGATTGGCGAGATCTTTGATGTGCATGTCAAGCAGGCGCGACCCTGCTTCCGCGATTGACTCGACGACGTTTACGCCGGTGCGCGAAGTGTGCCCGACATCGATGCACAACCCGCAGCGCGGGTCCATGTTCTTGACGATCTTCAAAACGCTTTGTGGCGTCGGGAAATACTTATCTTCCGGCCCGTGATTGTGCACCGCGATCTTGATGTTGTATTCCTTGACGTACGGTTCGAGCTTGGGAAGAGTAACGGGTGTCGGAGCGCAGACGATCAGCGGAAAACCGGCGCGCTTGGCGTAATCGAATTTGTGGCGGATGTCGGCAGGATCGTCCTTCTGAAAAGAGACATTCCCGCAGCCCACGAGAATAATGCCGGCCTGCTCGAATTCCTTTTTCGCCTCATCGATCTGCTCCGGTGTGCTGTCGAGAGCCAGGTGGAAATCCTTGATGTTCAGGTAAGGAGTTCCCAGCTCTTTCGTCATTTCGATCGCTTTCGCACGTGGGAATTTGCGGAAGGAATACGAGGCAACGCCGAGCTTAAAGTTCGCGCCCGCGATGTGATATTGCTGGGCGCGCAAAGCGCCGGCCACGCCAATCGCTCCCGCTACCGTCCCGACCCACGTCCGGCGGCTGAGATTGTGGTCAGACATTGCTAGATTGCCTCCAGTTCTTCTTCGAGTAATTGCTTTTGATAAAGATCGGCGTAATAGCCGCCGCGCTCCAATAGCTGCTCATGCGTACCAATTTCTACCACAGTCCCGTGGCTGAGCACGATGATGCGGTCTGCATTCTGCACAGTAGACACGCGATGCGAGATCAGGATCGTAGTCCGATCGCGCATCACGCCCGCGAGGCCGTTTAGAATTCTTTCCTCTGTCACAGTATCCACGCTCGAGAGCGCGTCATCCAGAATGAGGATGCGCGGATCGCGCAGAATCGCACGTGCAATGGCGGTTCGCTGCTTCTGGCCGCCGGAAAGAGTCAAGCCGCGCTCGCCAATCACCGTATCGAGGCCTTTGGGGAACGTTGCAATATCCGGCCCGAGGCCCGCAATCTCAGCCGCGCGTACGATCTGCTCCGGTGTAGCGCTGGCAACACCCCAGGCGATGTTTCCGCCAAGCGTCGCGCTAAAGAGGAAGGTTTCTTGCGGCACGAACCCGATCTGTCGGCGCAGTTCATCGAGATCGAACTGCTTCACGTCCACGCCTCCAATCTCCACAACACCACTCGTCGGATCGAGCAGGCGCGGAATCAAATTGACCAGGCTCGTCTTACCGCTCCCGGTGTGACCCACGATCGCAACAGTTTCTCCTGATCCGATATCGAGATCGATTCCGGAAAGCACCTGCCGTCCTCCGAGTTCGAGCGTCACGCCACGGAACCGGATATCTGAAGAATACTCAGCCGGGCTCAGCGCGGAAACGGCTGGCGATGCAATGCCGGGCCGCTCGTGCAGCATTTCGTTGATCCGGTTCAGCGAGGCTGTTCCGCGCTGCATCAGATTCACCACCCAGCCGAAGGCGATCATCGGCCAGATCAGCATTCCCATATAGGTGTTGAACATGACGAAGCTGCCCATAGTGATGCGGCCTGCCAGAAGCTGCCGGCCGCCAAACCAAAGCACCAGCAGGAACGTGACGCCGATCAGCGCCTGCAAGCAAGGTTGAAACATGCTCTGGATGCGGGCCAGCCCGATATTTTCACGAACGTACTGGCGGTTCAAGCTTTCGAACTGGTCGACTTCCGCCTGCTCCTGCGCGTACGCGCGAATAATGCGCACGCCCGCCAGGTTCTCCTGCACCTTGCTGCTGATATCGGAGAACATCCTTTGAATACGCTCAAAGCGCGTATGAATACGGCGGCCGAACAACACCACCGCCACCGATACCAGGGGCGCGGGACTCAGCGCGATCAAGGTGAGGCGCAGATCGCTGTGTACCATCACCGCTACAGAAAGGATCAGCATGATGCTGGTCTCGGTCCAATACATCACGCCTGGACCGAGCATCATCCGGACCGCGTTCAGATCGTTCGTGCTGCGCGCCATGATGTCGCCGGTCCGGTAGCGCGAATAGAAATCCTGAGAAAGCTCCACCAGATGCGCAAATAGGTCGTTCCGCAGGTCGTATTCGATATCGCGCGAGATGCCGATGATGATGACGCGCATCCAGTACTGAAACAGACCCTTGACCAGTGAGAGCCCCACCAATAACGCCGCGAGTTGGAGCACGATCCGAAGCTGAAAGCCGCGGGTGAGCGAGTCGATTCCATCTTTAATCACAAGCGGCAACGCGGCGGCCAGGGCGTCCTTCATGAGCAAAGCGCCGATGCCGAGCGACAAGCCGCCCCGGTACCGGCGCATGTAGGGCCAGAGCGTCGATAGCGATTTCAGCATCAGAATCCCAACCCGGTGGCCACCGTCTTTAGCCACTCAATCAAGAATGTCTTCCGCCCCTCGCGGCTCGTCCACCATCCGTCCGGACTGAAAAACGGATCAGGCGCGGGGACGACGGCAACTTGCAGCCCCGGATTCTGGCTGCGCATCAGGCGCGCCGCGCGGCGCGTGTGATAGTTACTGGTCACCAGCAATATCTTGCGGATCCCATGCTCCCGAAGATATTTTCCGATGAATACGGTCTCGCTTCGGGTGGAATGAGCGTCGTTCGGTAGCGGATGGAAGAGTGAAGTGGGATAGCCTTCCTGCTCCGCATAGTGGATCGTCATATCGGATTCGTGGCCCAATAGCATCCGGGGGCCGCTCACAAGTACGTATGGTGCATACCCCTGGGTCGCCAGTTGCGCTGCTTTTATGATGCGGCAACCGTAGTCGTCGCCTCCAAGCACAACAATAGCTTGCGCCTTTTGCGGTCCGTCGTTTTCCACCAGGACGCGGCCTGCCGCGGCAACCAGAGCGTGGCGGCCAAACCAGAGGGCTGCTGCAAGGAGCAGCAAGACAAGGAAGAGGTAGCTGCAACCGCGGCCGCGGAAGATCAAGCGGCGGCGTTAGTCCTCATCGGGGTTATTGGAGTCGTTATTGCGGGAGTCGAGCCGGCCCACGGTCTTGAGCTTCTGATACATCCGCTCGATCTCTTCTTCCTCGCCTTGGCTCACCATCCGGACGGGCGGTTCGGCCGCGGGCTGATCCGGGTTGGCGCTGTTGAGGTTCGCCCAGTTCCAGTAATCGCGATACGGGACGCCATCGAAGGTAGCGAGATGGGAGTTTTTGCGCAAACTGACGATCAGTTTGGCGATTCGCTCCGGTTCGCCGGGATAGATGAGCCACTTCTGGCGGGAATTGGTCAGTTTGAGCTTTAGAATCAGGGGTGAGACAAACCGGCTGCTATTGACCTCCCGGACTTCGCGCCAGGCGATGGCGCGCTCGCCGATGTTGAACTGAGTTTCTCCTATGCGGATGGCGGGTCTGGCGGACAGCCAAAACAACACTGCCGCCGTACTTGCGCAGAGTGCGCCGGGGATAAAGGCAAGCGGCGCGCGGAGACCGCACAGCACGCAGATCAGGGAGCCTGCCAGGGCTGCCCAACCGACCCGGGCATATAAGCGAGAGGGCTGATAGATCTCGACGCTCGGCTCCATGTCTCCAGGCTACTCCCCGTTGTTTTAGCCGTCAATGACGGTTTTTGCAGCAATTGGCCGGCGCGCCATTTGAATCCCAATCCGCACATACCCAATGCCGCTAAGAGTTGTAAATAGCGTTACCAACCCCAGCGCAATCAGCTCCGGCCACAGAAAAAAGGCATTTGGGAACGCCGCGTGCATAAGGACCAGCAGGACTAGGACGATTTGAAAAAAGGTACTCACCTTGCCAAGCAAGGAAGGCGGGAACCGCCGGATGTCTCGGAGTACGCGGAGCAATAGTGCCCCGATGGCAATCACGAAGTCCCGGGCGATCACCAGCCCAACGAGCCAGCCAGGGAGTAAGCCCACCACTCCCGTGACCACAAAAAGCGCCACAAGCATCGTTTTATCAGCTACTGGATCGAGAATCATGCCAAACCGGCCGGCTACCCCGAGCTTGCGGGCCGTGAAGCCATCGAACCAGTCCGTAAGGCCCGCGACCAGCACCAAGCCCAAGGCGGCGCGGTACTCCGCATTCAGTACTAGCCAGACCAGGAAGGGCGACGCGGCCAGGCGCGTCAGCGTAAGCAGAGAAGGTAGCTGGCGTAACACACGCGTTTTAAGCGACGCAGCTCCTAATAGACAGTCGCGTGGGTAGCGACTTCCCGCCGCCGGCTCGAATTTCTGTCGAACGTGACGATCTCATATAAAGAAGGATCGGACATGAGCTGGTTGACGAGCGCCACATGCATCGCATGCCCTGCTTTTTCGGCCACCACGCACCCCAGCAGCGGCCGGCCGATCAGCGCCAGATCGCCAATCAAATCCAGCGCTTTGTGGCGGCAGCACTCGTCGGCAAACCGCAGACCGCCCGGATTCGCCACACTGTCGCGGGTAAAGCAGACGGCGTTTTCGAGAGACGCGCCGCGGATCAGCCCCATTTCGCGCATCTGGTCGAGTTCGTATTCGAAGCCAAAAGTCCGGGCCGGAGCGATCTCGCGCGCATAGGCCTCTGGAGTTACTTCGAGTTCCAGTTTCTGTTCGCCGACCAGCGGATGATCGAAAAAATTACGGCAGCGCAGATGGAACCGGTCGGATGGCAGAATCGAGACTCGCTTGCCGTGCGCCTCTACCGTGACTGGCTTCAAAATGCGCATGTACCGCCGCAGCCGGCGCGATGCCTGGCGGCCCGCCTTCCGCAGAAGCTGCACAAAGGGCAAACCGCTTCCATCCAGAATAGGAAGCTCCAGATTGTCCAGCTCCACAAAGGCGTTGTCGATTCCCATGCTATACAGCACGCTCAACAGGTGTTCGGTGGTCGAAATGAAGATGCCTTTGGGATGCATCAGGCTCGTTGCATAGCTGACCCTCTCCACGAATTCCCAGCTTGCGGGAATGGGAGTGTTGTCGAGATCGGTTCGTATAAAGACGATCCCGGTGGCAGGGGGAGCGGGGGTGATGCGAAGGTGGACGGGCGCCCCATGATGAAGGCCGCGGCCATGCACTTCCACAGGACGGCATGTCGTCGCTTCGTAGTACATGCGAACCATTCAGCATAGCAGGGCAGACCTGGACTTGCCCCTAATCATTTGATTCTAGGGAACTTGGGCCGTTATTGGTGTGGCTTTTCTGCAACAATGCTCCGGCGGGGCCCGATAGCTGTTGCGGTTTAGCCGCAAGGCCGGGCCCCTTCGAGCCGGGCAGTCTCCTGCCTGTGATGAAATGGAGATTCACAGTGAACAGATTGAGATGAAAAGAAAAATCCGTTCGACGACAATCTTGTGTGTTCGGCGCAACGGCAAAGTAGTACTGGCCGGTGACGGACAAGTCACCATGGGAAACGAGGTCCTGAAAGGAGGCGCCAAAAAACTGCGCCGCCTCTATAACGGCAAGATCCTGTCCGGGTTTGCGGGCTCCACCGCCGACGCCTTCGCGCTCTTCGCGCGCTTTGAAGCCAAGCTGGAGCAATTTACCGGAAACCTGCCGCGCAGCGTGGTGGAGCTTGCGAAAGATTGGCGCACCGACCGCATGCTGCGGCATCTCGAAGCCCTGCTGCTGGTGGCCGATACGGCCAACATCTACATCGTCAGCGGAACCGGAGACGTGATTGAACCGGACAGTCCGGTGGCGGCAATTGGGTCCGGCGGAGCGTACGCGAAGTGCGCGGCAACGGCGCTGCTGGAAAATACGAACCTGGGCGCGCGCGAGATCGTCGAAAAGGCTATGAAGATTGCGGGCGAGGTGTGCATATACACGAACGGAAACGTCACCTATGAGGAGCTGGCGTAATGGTGATTTATCTTCCTCAGCAATCCACGGATGAAACCCCCCTGCTCGATGAGCTGACTCCGCGCGAAATCGTTACGGAGCTGGACAAGCATGTCATCGGCCAAGCCGACGCCAAACGTTCGGTAGCCATTGCACTCCGCAACCGGGTCCGCCGTCAGAAGCTCGAGCCCGAAATGGCCGAAGAGGTGATGCCCAAGAACATCCTCATGATCGGTCCCACTGGAGTCGGCAAAACGGAAATCGCCCGGCGCCTGGCTAAACTGGCAAACTCGCCTTTTTTGAAGGTGGAAGCGAGTAAGTTCACCGAAGTGGGCTATGTCGGCCGCGATGTGGAATCGATCATTCGCGATCTGGTGGATATAGCTATTGATATGGTTCGCGAAGAGCGTTTGGAGCAGGTGGCCGATCGCGCGGAACAGCAGGCGGAAGAACGTCTGCTCGATCTGTTGATGCCTCCACAACCGGAGGCCACCGAGAGTGCCGAGCGAACGCGGGAAAAGTTGCGCGAAAAGCTCCGGGCGGGCAAACTGGACGACCGCATGGTGGAAGTGGACGTCAAAGAGCGCGGACCCACATTCGAAGTTTCGACAAACGGGAATATGGAGGAGATGGACATCAATTTGAAAGATGTCATTCCCGGCCTGTTCGGTCCTCGCACCCGGAAGCGGAACATGCGCGTCTCCGAAGCTTTGGAGTACCTGATCCAGGAAGAAGAACAAAAGCTGGTGGATATGGACCAGGTGACGCGCATTGCGTTAGAGCGCGTCGAGCGGAACGGCATTGTCTTTCTTGACGAAATCGACAAGATCGCGGGCAGGGAAGGCGGGCACGGGCCGGACGTGAGCCGCGAGGGTGTACAGCGCGATATTCTGCCCATCGTCGAAGGCACCACCGTAAATACCCGGCACGGATTTGTACGCACCGATCATATTTTGTTCATTGCCGCGGGCGCGTTTCACGTCTCGAAGCCCGCGGACCTGATTCCGGAACTGCAAGGGCGCTTTCCCATTCGCGTGGAGCTGAAGTCCCTGAGCGAGGGGGATTTCATTCGCATTCTGCGGGAACCGAAATCGGCGCTGGTGAAGCAATATTCGGCTTTGCTTGAAACCGAAGGAATCAAGCTCAGCTTCACCGACGACGCCCTGACTGAGATTGCTCGGATTGCCGCCCAGGTGAACGAGAACGCTGAAAACATCGGCGCGCGGCGGCTCCACACGATCATGGAAAAGCTGCTCGAAGAGATCTCGTTTGAAGGGCCGGACCTGAAAAAGAAGAACATCAAAATCGATTCCGCCTACGTTCGCAAGCAGTTGACCGATATCGTGAAGGATCAGGACCTCAGCAGGTACATTCTGTAGTGCGTGGCACGCCGCTGGCAATCGGGGGGCTGATGGCCAGCCTCGTAGGCTGCGGGTATGTGGGGCCGGTCGTACCGCCCTCGCCCGAAATTCCGGCTGCTGTTACCGATTTGGCGGCGGTAGAGCGCGGCGACAAAATCCTGATCACCTTTAATACGCCGCTGCGCACGACCGACAACCTGTCCATCCGGAAATTTTCAGAGATCGACTTGCGGGTAGGACCAGCATCCATCCCGTTCGATTTCGACCAGTGGGCGGCAGCCGCAAGACGCTATCAACTCACGCCGCCTGCTCCCAACGAGAAAGACTTTCCTAGAGCCAACCCCATGTCGGATGCGATTCCTGCCTCTGAATGGAGCGGGAAACGCATTGCCATTGCGGTAAGGACGGCTGTCAAGAGGAGCGATCATTATTCTCCCTGGTCGAATCGCGTCGTGCTTACGGTGGTGCCTCCACTTCAGCCGCCGGTGATTACCGTGGAAGCGACGGCTCAGGGAATTCGAGTCGGTTGGTCTTCGGAAGGCGAAGGTCTCACCTATCGCGTGTACCGGCAGGGACCCGGCGATAAGCAACCCGTCCAGATCGGAACATCGGAGAAACCAGAGTACGTCGATACCACTGCTCAATACGACACCACTTATCAGTATTCTGTCGTTGCCGTGCATGGATCGGCGGAGAGCCTTATGTCCAAACTGGTTCCGATCACTCCCAAGGATGTATTTCCGCCCAGCATTCCGGCCGGAGTCACGGCTTTGGCCGCGCCCGAATCGATCGAGCTCTCCTGGCAGCGCAGCCCCGAATCGGACCTGAAAGGCTATTATCTGTACCGCTCGGTCGATGGTAGTCCCTTTAGCAAAATAGGCGGCCTGCTCCAGTTGCCTACTTACAGTGATCGCGACGTGGAGCACGGAAAGACTTACCGCTATGAAGTGAGCGCCGTCGATCAGAAAGATAACGAGAGCGACAAGTCGAAACCCGCCGAAGTAAACTTCTAGCGGTGGCTTACATTTAGCCCCCGTGTTCGGGGCGAGCCGCGTCCGCATCGGCGGCGAGATCCCGCAACATTTCGAAGAACTGTTCACTTTGGCCGATGAACAACCCATCGCCGGTGAGAGCGGTGAGCGCGCCCACGGCAGCGCCCTTGCTCCGAGTCGGCCGAATGATCGAACAGGAAGGAAATTTCCGGCTGAGGAAGGGACAGGGCTCCGGCATGATCAAATTGGCCTGCAACAATTCCGGCTGGCTGGTGGTCAGGTCCACGAACGTCACCGTTGCCTTCGTAATCGGGTCTGTGTCGGTCAGCGGAGTTGCATTGCCTGCCTTGTCCTGCCAAGTTTGAAAATGCATGGTCTCTGTGGGGCCGATACTGAGCAAAATCCGCAAGACCCGCCGGCTCGTCACTCGTTGCGCCAGCGAGGGATAGAGAGTGGTTCCGCCTTGCTCGATAAAGGCAAAGTGGAATCCCGCTGTGAATGCGATCGCTTTCAGGTGATCGGTCGGGTGGCTAATAATGCTGCCGGCGGTATCGGCATCGCTTCTGGGGATGGCGGGATGCTGCCCGACATTCAACCCCTTCACTGCCTGGGGGAACGTGAACCCAGGGTCGAGATCGGGATTGTTGTTGCTGCTGCGATAACGCGTCCAGAAGCTGGTGTCCACACTGAGCTGCGTCAGGTTAGTAAGTCGTCCTTTGACCGAGGACCCTTCGGCGGCGCTGCCCGCCAGAGTGCGAAACGTGGGACCATTCAGGAGATCGATTTCGGCCGTCGAAGCACCTTTAGAAGCTAAGTAAGCCCTCAGAAAGGCCGCGTGACTGAACTCATCGTCCGTGTTGTCATGAATGTACTCCGGCATGTCCATATCCAGCACCGTAAGCGCATCCGTGTAGCGGGTTCCCGCCAGTCGCCTTGGCGAACTCGTTGTCCTGCGTTCCTCCGAGTTCCCAATATTGCTCCCATAGATCGCTCTCCAGGATTTCCGCCGCGGCCAGGAACCGCAGAATCGCTGCATCTCCTCTGGTAAGCTGGCCGCCGTCGTCATCATCATCCTCATCGTCAAGGTCTTTGGCGAATAGCGATGAACCGCGGGCCAAAAGTCCGGCGCCTACGGATGCGGTGCCGGCGGCCAATCCTCTTCTAAGAAAAGAGCGCCGGTTCGCCGCCCTCCTCACATTCACATTAGCTGTTGAAACAGAAGAGCGCTTTCTGAGCCATGACCGCCAGAGAGTGGTACGACGAACTTGGGTTACCGCTGCACTGGTCTCCGGCGAAGTAGCTGCTCCAGGAGATCGATCGCTGCATCTACGTCGCTATAAGACATTTCGCCTACGTAAGCCTGAAGCAGACGTTCGACGGTGGTCGATTGCTCCTCACGAACCGGCGATTCGAATGAGCAGATATCGGAAAGTAGGCGGCTTCGCGCCTCATGCCGGGAAACCGGCAGAAGATGTGCTGATCCGGTTTGGACGTTCGCGCGCCTCGCAAACACAAGGTAATCGACCGTGCTTGTCTGAGCGATGCGTTGATCGGGAAGAGCTCTTTGTTGCTCTGAAAATGGTGTTCCAGCATCGGATCGCGCGTCCGGCAGCGGAGGATTTCCGATCACCACCCGTTCGGTCTGACGGCGCACTAGGCAACTAGCCTCGTCGGAAATGGACGTCCAACCACGGCGAGCGCAAGCAGAGGCGAGCGAGAGCTTGCCGGGGCGTGGTTCTTCCATCAACAAAACTCCCTGTCCGCTCTTTGCCACGCACGCTGCGCGAATGGTTACGAGATGCAGGCTCTCCAGTAGCGTGTATGCCATTGCCTCGACAAAATGGTAACGGAGATACCCCGAGTTGTTTACAGCAGTCTTCGTCAGCCACGCGGATCCGAATCCTCCGCTCAAATCGCACGTCGCAAAATTTTTCGAGTTAGCCATCATGATCAAGAGATGGTGCTGAACATGCAAAACCGGAGCAGGGGGACAGCGTCTATTGGTATGTTTGGAGACCGATATCCGCAGTTCGATAGGGGTCTCCTGAAAAGACTGCTGAACGGCAGCCCAACTCTGGCCGGCGACTTTCATGACCGCCGGATGATTCGACTTGATCTGAACCGGGAAGCCGTACGGATAGAACATGCGATCAAAGGGCAGCGGAATGGACGCAAGGGAGGCGTCCCGCAGAGACTTGGTTCGGTCGCCAACATAAATCATTCGAATCACCCTGCATCGATTGCGCCGGTTCAGCTACATTACAAATCGATACCCCACTCCGTGAATCGTCAAAAAGTGTCTGGGCGCTGTGGGATCGGGCTCGAATTTGTTCCGCAGCTTGACCACGTGCGCGTCCACAGTCCGGCTGTTCGGGTACGCCTCATAACCCCAAACCGAGTTTAGGAGTGTGTCTCGCGTAAGCGCCCGATCCGCATTTTGAACGAAATACAGTAGCAGATTGTACTCGCAAGGAGTAACTTTCGCTTCTTTGCCCCGGCACACGACGACACGCCGCTCGGGCTCGATCTCAACCTCGCCAAAGCGGATCGTCCTTCCTCCGCTGAACACTGTCCGCCGCAGGATAGCGCGAATGCGGGCCAATAGTTCGCGCATGCTGAACGGCTTCGCCATACAATCGTCGGCGCCCATCTCAAGGATTAAAATCCTTTCCACCTCATCCCCGGTTGGACTCAGAACGATAATGGGCGTTCGGATCTTTGCATCCCGCAGTTGGGCACACAGATCGATGCCGCTAATGCCGGGCACAGGCAGGTCCAGAAGAAGAAGTTGAGGACTTTGTGTGCGCGCCCTATTCAGCCCGGTTTCCACATCGCCAGCCCAAATTGGCTTCAGGTTTTCCTGTTCCAGCATCGCGCCGATGGTACTGCGGACATTCTCGTCGCCATGCAGAACCAGAATTTTGTTCATCGCAATCCATACTCCCGGTTGCATCTTGGCTCAAAAACTCTCTCGCTCCAATTCCCGGCAAATCCTTTTTATGTACCAATCAGGTCCCGGCGTATGTGCTTGAATCTCCAATACTTTCGCGGGAATGGTCCAAAATGGCGTATACTGTCCCCAACACATTTCGTGCGGCATAGAACAGATGCCGAAACCCTCAAAAATCGTCCGGTTCGGCGCGTTCGAGGCGAATCTCGAGACCGGCGAGTTACGCAAGCAAGGTCTCAAACTGCGCTTGCCGGAACAAGCCTTTCAGATCTTGGCGATGCTGCTGGAACGCCCGGGAGAAGTGGTCGGCCGCGAGGAACTGCGGCATCGCCTCTGGCCCGGACAGACATTTTTTGACTCCGATCACGGCATAAACAAAGCCGTCAACCGGTTGCGCGAGGCGCTGAACGATTCGGCGGCAACTCCGCGCTTCATTGAAACGCTTGCGCGGCGCGGATATCGTCTGATCGCGCCGGTTAGTACGGCGGAATCGTCCTACGTGGATATACCCGGCGACCCCGGCCGCGTGCGTTTGGCGGTCCTCCCATTCGAAAACCTGAACGGGGATCCTGAGCATGAGTTTTTTAGCGACGGACTTACGGAAGAGATGATTTCCGAACTGGGCCGGCTCAATCCAAGCCGCCTGGGAGTCATTGCGCGCACCTCCTCGATGCAGTACAAGCGTACGGAGAAACGCATCGACGAGATCGGTAAAGAGCTCGAAGTGGAGTATATCCTCGAAGGAAGCGTTCGCCGGGCGGAAAGCCGCGCCCGGATCACGGCACAGCTTATTCAAGTACGCGATCAAACACACTTGTGGGCTGAGAGCTACAATCGCGAACTTGCCGACGTCCTGCAGGTTCAGCATGAGGTAGCTCAGCGTGTAGCGGCTACTCTGGCCGTTGAGCTACTCGCCAAAGCGAGCAGGTATGCCCGGCCGGTTTCGCCGGAAGCCTATGAGGCTTACCTGCGAGGCCGGTTCTTTTGGAACCAAGGCACGGATCGAGCCGCGACGACGGCGATCGAGTGGTTTGAGAGAGCGCTGGAGCAAGATCCGAAGTACGCGCTCGCTTACTCCGGAATCGCCGATTGCTACGGAAGGCTTGCCTGGTACGGCGCGTTGCCGCCTCGCGAAGCGAGTCCCAAGGCAAAACTGGCGGCCACGCGGGCGCTCGAAATTGACGGCCGCCTCGGCGAAGCACATGCTTCCATGGCTTTGGTTCGTTTTTGGTACGAATGGAACTGGTCTGAAGCCGAGCACGAATTTCAGCGCGCCATCGATCTCAGCCCGAACTATGCGCCCGCTCACAATTGGTACGCGGCTTACCTGAATGCAATGCAACGCTTCGACCAGGCCGCTGCCGAACAGAAGATAGCGCAGGAACTGGATCCGCTTTCGCTTACCATCGCCATGAATGCGGCGGATCCGTATTATTTCTCACGCCGGTACTCTTTAGCGATGAAACATCTGGAGCGTGTTCTCCAGCGCGAGCCGAACTTTTTTCCCGCGCATTACAATTTGGGCAAGACTTACGCTCTGGCCGGAAAGTATCAAGAAGCAATCGCTGCTTTCGAAACGGCGGTGCGCCTGTCAGGAGTGCCGGGAGCGAATACCGCACTCGGCTATGCTTACGCGCGCGCCGGGCAGGTAGACCAGGCTCAGATCATCCAAAAGCAAGCGGAGGAGCTTGCGATCGATCATTACATCCCGGCGCCCCAGCTCGTGTTGAGTTCGCTTGGACTCGGCGAGAAAAGCAAAGCGTTAACTCAACTCGAAAAGGGGTTTGAGGAGCGATCGTACCTGATGATTTACCTCAAAGCCGATCCCATCTATGACTCTCTTCGCTCGGATCCGGCTTTTATGAACCTCCTGGAGCGAATGAATTTCCAAGTGCGGTGGTCTTGATATGGGACGCTTGGCCTCGGTGCCTATCCTTGCCGCACGCCCATCACCGAGCTCAAGCGCCTCGTTGTAGGGCGGCCCCCGGGACCGCGCCGGACGCCCCGTCCGGCTCGTTGGGAATTCGCGACCTGGGAAGGCCGTCGCGCACCCGGCAAGACCGTATGCCCTATCTCCTGTGTTAGCATCGAAGCCATGAGGGCGAGTTCGTTACCGGGAGCTCATGCTTGCTCAACTTCCTGACGACGTCGATAGCGTCCTTCCAGGATTTTTTGCTCCTCTCCGGCCGCGCCTTTCTCAATCTTGTTCGCCGTCCGCATTACTACGCTGACGTCGTCCTCCAGATGGACATCATCGGCGTAGGTAGCCTGCCTATTGTCCTTTTAACCGGACTTTTCAGCGGCCTCATTATCGCCTTGCAAATGGCGCGCGCGCTGAACACGTATGGAGCCAGCAGCCAGGTGGGCGCAATCGTATCCCTGACGCTCGTTCGCGAATTAGGTCCGGTCTTAACTGCGCTGCTGGTAGCGGGCCGGAACGCATCCGGAATCGCAAGCGAACTCGGTTCCATGAAGGTGACAGAGCAGATCGACGCGATGCGGGCGCTCGGTACCGACCCTGTTCAAAAACTTGTAACCCCGCGCCTCACCGCCACGGCCCTCATGCTGCCTTGCCTTACGGTCCTGGCGGACGCAATCGGCTTGTTCGGCGCATATTTGGTTGCTGTTCCATTGCTTCACATCATTAGCGGCGGGCAGTACTGGTCCACGTCCTGGCGGGCCTTGGTAATGAATGATGTCGCGCAAGGCCTGATTAAGCCGTTCCTTTTCGGCATGATCGTTTCCCTCGTGGGCTGCTTTTATGGACTGCGAACGACTGGCGGCACGCAGGGCGTCGGATACGCGACCACCCAAGCGGTTGTGGCCGCATCGATCTGGATCTTTTTCGCGACTTTCTTGATCGACAAGATTTTTGTCGGCTTGCACTGATATGCCGGATTCGCCGATCCTGGAATTTACCGATGTGAGCCTGCGTTATGGACAAACCTGGGCTCTGCGCAAGGTGTCGTTGCGGCTGAATCCGGGAGAGACTCGCATCATCTTTGGGGAAGCGGGGAGCGGAAAGACAACCCTCTTAAAAGCGGTCATCGGGCTGGTGCCGGTCGACCAGGGAAACATCTACTTGTTTGGCCAGGATGTCACGTCCTTAAAGGAATCGGAACTTTTTGCGCTCCGTAGCCGGGCCGGATTCGTCTTTCAGGAAGGGGGCCTGTTCGATTCGCTCTCCGTTGGAGAGAACGTGGAATATCCTCTGCTAAACCGTCAAACCAGCGAAGCGGCCCACGCCGGCGCTCCGGACGGCAATCTGGAGCCGCGGGTGCGGGAAACTCTCCGGTTTGTCGAGTTGGAACAAACATTCGACAAATTTCCGAGCCAGATTTCAGGCGGAATGCGCCGCCGCGTCGGCATCGCGCGGGCCATTGTGACGGAACCGCCTTTGGTGCTCTATGATTCCCCAACCGCCGGCCTAGATCCGATTACCGCGAACACCATCATGGCCTTGATCCTGAAGGAGCGCGACGTCCGGAATTCCGCTTCCCTGATTGTGACCCACCGCTATCAGGATGGCGAAATTATGTCCGATTTCCGCTACGATCCCGAACAGGAAGGGGTGGCTCGCTTGTCAGATAATCCCGACGTTCCGGCTCCGCATCCGACTAAGTTCATTGTCATGCGCGGGGGAGAAATTGTGTTTTTCGGCACGCGCCAGGAACTTGAGCAGTCCAACGATCCGTACGTCAAACGATTTGTGCATCACGAGGAGTAGCGAATGCCCAGTAAAGAACGAGTGAGCATGGCGCAATTGAAGGTGGGGGTTCTTGGCATTGTCGCCCTGAGCTGTATCACGCTCCTGATTTTCCTGCTCACCGGAAACGTAACCTGGTTCCAACAAAAGATTCCCCTGCATGCCTATGTGTCCGATGCCGCGGGACTTACGCCGGGCGCCGATGTGGACGTCAATGGAATTCCAGCGGGCAAGGTGAACAGCGTCACCCTATCCGGAGAACGCGACCCGCAGAAGGCTGTAAAGGTTGATTTTCAGGTGGATCAGCCGATGCTCAAAAATATCCCGAGCGATTCCGTAGCTGCCATTGCATCCGGTAACTTACTCGGCAGCACCAAGTATCTTCAGATCACCAGAGGAAGCAGCCCGGAGACGATTCAGCCGGGCGCTACCATGAAATCGAGCAACACGCAGGAATTCGATCAGCTTGTGCAGCAGGGTTTTGGCGTGCTTGATTCGGCGCAGGCGATCTTACAAAGGATTCAGACCATTGTTGCCGACGTGGAGAATGGGCAGGGATCGCTTGGCAAGCTGCTGGTCGATCCAAGCCTCTATGACAGTCTGCAGGCGACCGTCAACCAGGTCCAGTTACTGACCACCACGCTGAATTCAAAAACCGGAACAGTGGGACACCTAATCAACGACAATGAATTTTATAACCAGATTCAAGGTGTTGTTGCCAAGGTGGACAATATTATCAACGGAATTCAACAGGGACAAGGGACGGCTGGTCTTCTGATCAAGGATCCGAAGGTCTACAACGACCTGGATAGCTCTCTGAAACAACTGAACACGATTCTGACCAACTTGAACGCCGGTAAAGGTACGGCAGGCCAGTTACTCGCAAGCGACAAACTCGGACGCCAGATATCGGCAACGCTCGATAAAGTCAATCTCACTCTGGATAAAGTAAATTCTGGCCAGGGTACCGTGGGGCAATTGATGGTCAACCCATCGCTTTACAACTCGCTCAACGGAACGACGGAAGAGCTGCACGGGTTACTGCGGGATTTCCGGGCGAACCCGAAGAAGTTCCTTTCCATCAAGCTGCACATTTTCTAGCCGTTGAAGCAGCTCATCATCAACGCCGACGATTTCGGCTTCACGCATGACGTAAACGCCGGGATTCTTCATTGCCACTTACAAGGAGTGCTGACCTCAACTACGTTGATGGCAACCGGCAAAGCGTTCGCCGATGCCGTCCAGATAACAAAGCGGACGCCCACCTTGGACGTCGGCTGCCACCTTGTCTTGGTCCAGGGCAATTCGGTGTTGACGGGGCGTCCCCTACCGGAAAAGCCGCGCGAACTGCTCGTTGCACTCGCCCGCCGGCAATTGAATGTCTACGCCGAACTGCGGGCGCAGATCGAAAAGATCCTGGATGCAGGAATCCGGCCTACACACCTCGATTCCCACAAGCACACGCATATCGTCCCCACAATCTTTCGCGCCGTGGTACGGCTGGCTCACGAATTTGAAATTCCTTACGTTCGGCTGCCCCTAGCCGGACGCTACTATCGCCGCATGGCCCGCGGCCTGAATGTGCACATGACGGATCACTTCTTTGGGTTCCGACTGACCGGTCGGCTTGATGAGCAGAGTTTTGCACGCGCGCTCGCGAATCTCCCGGAAGGCACCACTGAGTTCATGTGCCATCCGGGGTTTCTGGGCGACGAACTGCGCCACGCAAAAACACGCTTGAAGGAAGCACGGGTAAAAGAACTGGAAGCTCTGACCTCACCGAAAGTCCGCGAAATCATGGCCGCAAAGGGAATTGTGTTGGCGGCGTTCGATAAGGTCGCCAGTGCTGGCGGCGAAGCGTCCTGCTGAGTCTCGTCGCTTCACTCGGAAAACGTTTTCGATGCACGCCGGATTTCATCGAAGAGGTGCGGCGTACAGCGAAAATCTGTACTCTGCAATCGCAATAGGGCCTCGTCAAGGACAATCAGCCGCTTACGGGCCGCCTGCAGAAGTACCCCAAGGGTACCGGTGACCTCTAAACCTTGCTGCCGGGCTAAGTTCGCTGCTCGTCGCTCGTCAAGGAGCAGAAGATCCGCGCAGACCTTTTGCGCCAGGTGAATCGCCCCGGCTTCACCGGCATCAAGGCCGGCGAGCGCGGACGGGCGCGGCTCCGGGACTTCGCGAACATCCAGCCACTTCGGCCTGGCTACGATCCACTGACGTACGATGGCCGGTGTTTTTTTGGTGCATGAGTTCCTCGACGACGGTTCGCAGAACCAGAAGTCCGTCATATAGCGCCGGCAGAAGCTCCTCACAGTCAATCTGTACTAAATAATTCAAAGGTGAGGTATCGGCGACGACCAGGATCACCTTATTGGAGCAGACCCTTTTCTTCGAGCCGCTTCATCGTCTCCAAGTCGCGCTCGAGATCGTCGATTGAGTAGGAGTGATCGTAAATCTGCCGATCCTTTAGGAAACCGTCAAACTCGAATCGGGTCATGCCGAGCAACTGAGCTGCTTGATAATGAGTCAGTTTCTCGGAGCGGTACCCCTCGATAACAAGCGCTTCGAGCGCTTCACGGCCAGGATCGCAGTGGCCTGCGACGTCATCGGGCAGCTCGACCGTAATCTGCATGAACTCAGACTAGCACTGTTCAAGGGGTCGTGGCACTATCGCACGCAATATGATGCCTTTATCTACACCGAGCCGGAAGCGTAAGCGCCCCAATCTGGCTTATTTACGGTCGTAGCAGCAACCCGCTTGGCAGCTTTTTATACGGCGAATTAGTTCTCAGCAGCACCCGCCCATCGAAGATCGTCAGATCCACTTTCGTATCCGCGATCTTCACTGGATCGATCGCAAAAATATCCTGCGAAAGAACGATAACATCCGCTAATTTACCCGGTTCAATAGAACCCTTAATATTCTCCTCGAAGCTCGCATAAGCCGAACCCATCGTATAAGCTTGCACCGCTTCTTCGACCGTGATCTTCTGCTCGGGTATCCATCCATCCGGATGTTTGCCGTCGAGCGTGCGCCGCGTAACTGCGGCATAGATCCCCAGGATTGGGCTCATCGGCGCAACATCCCAGTCTGATCCGAACGCCAGCGTCGCTCCTGAATCCAGCAGCGACCGGAACGCATACGTTGTCTTCGCGCGCTCCGGCCCAATGCGTTTTTCGGCCCAGCGCCCGTCATCGATGCAGTGATACGGCTGCATCGAAGCGATCGCATGCAACTGGGCAAAGCGCGGAATATCGGAAGGCAGCAGATGTTGCGCATGCTCGATCCGCAGCCGGCGATCGCGTTGTACATGCAATTTCTCCAGCCGCTCATAAAATCCAAGGATTGTGTTATTCGCCTTGTCGCCGATCGCATGAATGGCAATCTGTAATCCAGCTCGATCCGCGGCTTCGATATTGCGCCACATCTGCTCGGGATTCGCCAGCTCCGCGCTCGCGATGCCGTTCGTATTCGGGGCATCGAGATACGGCTGAAACATCAGCGCCGTGGTCGATCCGAGCGAACCGTCCGCGAATCCCTTCACCCCGCCAATGTGCAGATATTCATTTCCGAAATCCGCCAAAATCCCGACATTCGCCAGTCGCTGCCACGCCGGCAGCGGCTGATGGCCGGAGATGCGCACGTGCAGCTCGCCATCGTGAAGCATGGACTGATACACGCGAAAGACATCCGGTGCGGCGGACATGTCCTGCACGCTGGTCACGCCTTGCTCGTTCGCGTAATTCTGGGCGGCTTTGATCGCGGTGCGGATCTGGTCGGGCGTTGGTGGCGGAATTACCTTCTGCACCAATTCCTGCGCCGCGTCTTTCAGAATTCCAGTGGGTTCGCCATTCGCATCGCGAACAATCACTCCTCCCGGCACGTCTTTGGTGTTCCTATCCACGCCTGCCAGCCGCAGCGCCAAAGAATTAGCAAGCGACATATGGCCGTCCAGCCGGTTGATGAACACCGGCCAGTTCGGAGTGACCGGATCAATCAACTGCCGCGTCGGAAGCGCTGGCGGATTCCAGTTCTCGTGATCCCAATCGCCGCCCGTAATCCACCGCCCGGCGGGTTGCCTTCGCGCAAACTCCGCCAGCGTGTCCCGAAACTCCTGAGGCGACTTGGAATAACGTAATTGAGGTCCGGCCAGGTTCGCGCCGCCGTCGTAGAAATGGACGTGGGCATCGTTGAAACCCGGCAGGACGCGTTTGCCTTCCAGGTCGATCACCGGCGTCTCCGGCTGCTTCAAATTCAGAATTTCGGATGTGCTTCCCACCGCGGCAATACGGTTCCCGGCAATCGCGACCGCTTCCGCCTCGGGTTGTTTGGGATTGCCGGTCCAGATTTTGCCGTTGATGAGCAGCAGGCGCGTTGAAGTTTGTGCGTGCGCCCCGAAAGTTGCGGTTGCCAACAGAGCCGCGACCGCTAGGGAGTATCCCACGGCCCTTCGGGCCGCAGACAGCAATGAAAGCGCAGCCCCTATTTCGAGGACACGCCGACACAGAGCCAGGGAGCGTAAGCGACCCCAGTTCGGAACCCCGAGCGTCAGCGAGGGGCCGTGACTTTCAACGGAGCGGTTTCCGATTGCAACCCGCATCGACTCAGACCGGAGTGGCCGCGTACTCGAACCCGACATACTGCACTTCTTCTTCGAGGTCGAACCCGAACCGGTCTCGTACGCGTTTCTTAAGCTCTTGGATAATCGCCACCAGATCTGCCGCCGTGCCCGCGCCGTCATTATATATGAGGTTCGCGTGATATTCAGCCACCTGGATATCGCCGCGCCGCATTCCTTTGACGCCGGTCTGCTCCAGAAACCACGCGGAAGGTACTTTCCCCTCGCGCACGACCTTGGGCGGAATCTCCGCTTGCGCATGCGGCGGCAGCGCGGCAAACAGCAGATTTTTGAAGATGCTCCCGGCGCACTTCATGCTGGGAGGATATTTCACATCGCGAATGGCTCGAATCTCCTGCGCAATGCGTAGAAGTTCGGCGGGGTCGCCATTTTGAAACCGCAGATCCGCAGCCAAAATAATCCAGTCTTTGCGATCTTTGAAGATGCTGTCGCGATAGCGAAACCGGCAGTCTTCGCGCGCAACTGTTCTGATCGTGCCGCCGTCCGCGATCAAAGCCTGTTCGACAAGCTCCTGGATGGAGTGTCCATACGCGCCGGCGTTCCCGTAAACCGCGCCGCCTAGATATCCAGGAATCCCGGTCATCGTTTCGAGACCCTTTAAACCCAGCTCGATACTCCGATCCACCACGTCTTGCAGCACCGCACCGGATTCCACATGCAGAAGCATGCCGCTGTGCTGAATCTGCGCGCCACGGAAGCGCAAGATCAGGCCGTCAAAACCTTCGTCGGAAACCACCAGGTTGGTTCCCCCGCCAATCACCAGACGCGGCAGCGCCAGCGTTTCCGCCGTGCGGAGTGCTTCGCGAAACGCTTCGAGATCCGTGGTATCGCAGAGCACCGCAGCCGGACCACCGATACCGAACCGGGTGTATCCGGCAAGCGGAGCATTGACGGCAACGGTCAAGTTCGGAATGGCAGCCAGGCGGTTTGCCGCCGCTGAAGGTAAGTGCATTACTTGTCCTGATTATAGGTGCGTTCTGCCCGTTCAATTTCGCATGATGCCCGTCAACCGGCGCCTACAGAACCCCGCGCGTAAACAAGGGGCGCTCGCCGGTTCGATAAACTGATAGACCAATAAAGGTGAAATGAGATACTTCGCCGTACTCATTGCCGTCCTCGCGTCCGGTACCGTTCTACAGGCGCGATCCGGAGACCAACCCGCCGTCGAGTTTCAAAAAGAGATCGCGCCCATCTTCCGGAGTTCCTGCGCGCCCTGCCACATCACCGCCGTAATGGGCAAGCTGAAGCTCGATTCCGAAGCGTCCGTGCTAAAAGGCGGTGAATCGGGCCCGGTCGTCGTTGCCGGCCACAGCGCTGACAGTCTACTGGTCAAGCGCCTTCTGGGGACGACCGATGCGCCGCGCATGCCCATGGGCGCGCCGCCGCTTTCGCCGGACAAAATCAAAATGATTCGCGCCTGGATTGACGCCGGTGCATTCGAAAACGCCGCATCAGCCACTTCGGAAACGGCGTCGCCAATGCCCGCCGGCGGCAACTCATCCTCGCCCATGTTCGCGAAAGAGGTCCGGCCCATCCTGGCCTCGCGCTGTTATGGATGCCACGGTCCGGACGTCCAGCAGAACGGCCTGCGTCTCGATTCCCTGGCCGCGATTTTGAAAGGCAGCGACTATGGTCCGGTCGTTGTTCCCGGACAGAGCGCCAAGAGCCGCCTCATCCGCCGTCTTCTCGCCGAAGAGCGGCCGCAAATGCCATATGGTGGTCCAGCTCTATCTGCCGCCGAAGTGCAGACCATCCGGTCCTGGATCGACATCGGCGCGCCCGGTCCGGACGATCGAACGCCGGTAGGCGCCAGCAAGCCCCCGAAACACTGGGCCTATCTAGCTCCCGTGCGTCCATCCCCTCGCGCGGTCAAGGACGGGGCGTGGTGCCGGAACCCGATCGACAACTTCATCCTGGCGAAGCTGGAGAAATCAGGACTGCGTCCCTCTCCAGAGGCCGATCCCGCTACTCTGATCCGCCGCGTGTACCTCGATTTGATCGGCCTTCCTCCTCCGCCGGACGTTGTGGATGCTTTCACCAAAGATCACAGCGATGCTGCCTACAACAAGATTGTTGATAACCTGCTCGCGTCGCCGCGCTATGGCGAGCACTGGGCGACTCAATGGCTCGATCTGGCCCGCTATGCCGATAGCAACGGATACGAGAAAGACCGCAGCCGCACCGCTTGGGAGTATCGCGACTGGGTGATTCGCGCGCTGAACGCCAACATGTCTTTTCGGGACTTCACCATCGATCAGATCGCCGGCGACATGTTGCCCAACCCCACCAAAGACCAGCTCATCGCGACCGGCTTCAATCGCAACTCGATGCTGAACCAGGAGGGCGGCATCGACGTGAATGAATATTACTACTACAGCCTGGTCGATCGCGTGAACACAACCGCTTCCGTCTGGCTCGGTTCCACGCTTGGCTGCGCGCAGTGCCACAACCACAAGTTCGATCCATTCACGCAGAAAGACTATTACCGCTTTTTAGCTTTCTTCAATAACAGCGAGCACGGGATGGCGGGCAACGGAGACCACTGGATGGAGGAGCCGGAACTGGAACTGCCCACCCCGGAACAGGAAGCGAAGAGCAAAGAGCTGCGTTCGCGAATCGCGCAACTCGAAAGCGTTTTGAACACGCAGACTCCTGCACTGGATGCGGCCCAGGCGAAGTGGGAGTCGCAATTGCAGAGTGCCCAAAACCAGTGGACCACGCTCACTCCTTTTGAGCACAAGTCCGTTGGCGGCGCGGTGCTCAAGGTTCTCCCGGACGGCTCCATCCTCGCCACCGGCTCCAATCCCCAGGCCGACACCTATGTGCTGGAAGCCAAAACGGCTCTGGCCGGGATCACCGGCGTGCGTCTGGAAGTTTTGCCCGATCCGAGTCTTCCCCATTCCGGTCCAGGCCGCGACAGCGCGGGCAATTTCTTTCTGAGCGACTTCGATGTGGACGTGTCGCCTGCAACCGGTGGGCAAGAGCCGCAACCTGTGAAATGGGTCAAAGCGGCCGAGGACGAATCGCAGTCCGGCTATTCCGTCAAGAACCTGATCGAAAGAAAGCCCGGCCAGCTTGCCGGGTGGGCGATCGAAGAGACGGACCCGGTTCCGGTATCGCGCTCCGCCGTCTTTCTACCCGAAAAGCCCTTCAGCAGCGCCGGAGGTTCAGTACTAACGATTACGCTGAAACACCAGATGCGTCATGCGTCCCGCAACATTGGCCGGTTTCGCATCTCCGTAACCACATCGTCCGATCCTGCATTCATCGTCCGCATACCAGCGAGCCTCCGGCCGCTTCTTCGCGTCTCGAACGCCCAGCGCACACCCGAACAAAAGGAACGCTTATCGGCAGCCTTTCGGGCCGTTGCCCCGGTTCTTGACCCAACGCGTAAGCAAATCGAAGCGCTCAATAAAGAGGTGAAGAAGCTCGGCATTCCCACTGCGCTGGTGCTGCGGGAACGGCCCGGCTACCAAAGGCCATCCGCCTATATCCGCGAGCGCGGAACATTTACGAGTCCTGGTGAACTGGTCTATGCGGACGTGCCCAGTGCTTTACCGCCGCTGCCCAAAGACGCCATGCCGAACCGCCTTGGTCTGGCCGAATGGTTGGTAAGCAATAGCAATCCCTTAACGGCACGCGTGACCGTCAACCATTTCTGGGAAGCAATCTTTGGACACGGAATCGTCGAAACCGCCGAGGACTTCGGCACGCAGGGCGATCCGCCCACGCATCCGGAACTGCTCGACTGGCTGGCGACCGAGTTCATGCAGAGCGGCTGGGACATGAAGAAGATTCAGCGCTTGATGGTGACGTCCGCGACATACCGGCAGAGTTCTGCTGTTTCTCAGGATCTACAGGCGCGCGATCCCTACAACAAACTGTACGCGCGCGGTCCGCGCTTCCGCGTGAACGCCGAGACCGTCCACGACATCGCACTCAGCGCCAGCGGATTGCTGAGTTCGAAAATGTACGGTCCGCCGGTGTTCCCCTACCAGCCCGAAGGAATCTGGGACATTCCGTACAGCAACGAGAAATGGATTCCAAGCACAGGTGAAGATCGCTACCGGCGCGCGGTATACACGTTCCTCCGCCGCAGCGCGCCGTATCCGAGCCTGATCACGTACGATGCTCCCAGCCGTGAGTTCTGCACGGTTCGCCGCGTGCGCACCAATACTCCGCTACAGGCGCTAACCAGCCTGAATGATCCTTTCTTCTTCGATGCTGCTCGCGCTATGGCCAAGCGCATCCTGGCGAACGCCGGGAATGAAGCGGATCGCATCGCTTACGGATTCCGTCTGGTCGTCGCGCGCCCGCCTACTCGGGAAGAAGCTGCGGCGATCGCGAATTTCTACCGTAAGCAGTTGGAATCCTATTCCAAGAACACGGATCTCGCTTACAAGACGATCGCGGCAACTCCCAATTCCGTGAGCAATGCAGCGGACCTGGCGGCCTGGACCATGGTCGCGAACGTACTTCTCAATATGGACGAAACAATCACGAAGGACTAGAACAATGAAGCCATTTTTTTCTCCTAAGGAGGAGTTGCTTCGCGCGTCCACGCGGCGTCACTTTTTCCGCCAGACCGGCTTCGGCATTGGCGCTGCCGCGCTGACCGGGCTGATAGACCAATCTCTATTCGGCGCGCCGGCGGCCACGGACGCCAATCCGCTCGCTCCCAAGGCGCCGATGTTTTCCGCCAAGGCGAAGAGCATTATTTATCTCTTCATGGCGGGCGCGCCCTCCCAGTTGGATCTGCTCGACTCGAAGCCGGCGCTGCAAAAATACGATGGCCAGAATGTGCCCGCCGAACTGACAAAGGGCGAGCGATTCGCATTTATCAAAGGCACGCCGAAGCTGCTGGGCTCGCCCTATGAGTTCCGGCGCTGTGGCAAATCGGGAGTCGAGATTTCCGAGCTCCTCCCGCATCTGCAGGGCGTTGCGGATGACATCACGTTGATCCGCTCGGTGCATACCACTCAGTTCAATCACGCACCCGCGCAGATCTTCATGAACACCGGGTTTCAGATCATTGGCCGCCCGAGTATGGGCGCTTGGATGACCTATGGCCTGGGCAGCGAGTGCAAAGATTTGCCCGGCTTTGTGGTGCTCATTTCGGGGGAAAATCAGCCGGATGGGGGCAAAGCTTGCTGGGGCAGCGGTTTTCTACCAACCGTTTACCAGGGCGTGGAATTCCGGTCGCAAGGCGACCCCGTTCTATTCCTGACGAATCCCGAAGGCGTTTCGGAAAATAGCCGGCGCGAGTCGCTCGATCTGCTGAAAAACCTCAACGAGACGGAACTTTCGCGTAATGGTGATCCCGAAATTCTCACCCGCATCAACTCCTATGAGATGGCGTATCGAATGCAGTCGAGCGTTCCCGAATTGGTAGACATCGCCAAAGAGCCCGCATCCATTCACGAAATGTATGGCACGCAGCCGGGGAAAAAATCGTTCGCGAATAACTGTCTGCTCGCACGCCGGCTGGTCGAGCGCGGAGTGCGCTTCGTGCAGCTCTATCATCGCGGTTGGGATAACCACGGCACATCCAGCCATGACGACATCGTCAACCGGCTTCCGTCCTTATGCCAAGAAACGGATCGTGCGGCGGCGGCCCTCGTCACCGATCTCAAGCAGCGCGGATTACTCGAGAGCACGATTGTCGTTTGGGGCGGGGAATTCGGCAGAACGCCCATGAATGAAGCCCGCAACAATTCCAAATTCCTGGGCCGCGATCATCACCCGCGTGCTTTCTCCATGTGGGTGGCCGGCGCCGGTTTCAAGCCCGGCATTGCGTACGGAACAACCGACGAAATTGGCTACAACATCGCCGAAAATCCGGTCGACGTTCACGACCTGCACGCCACGGTGCTCCACCAGATGGGGATCGATCACACCAAGCTAACCTACCGTTTCCAGGGCCGGGATTTCCGGTTAACGGACGTGGCCGGAAATGTGGTGCAAGCGCTGATAAGCTGAGGTGCTATTCCCCCGCCAGTCTATCCAACGCCTCGCCCGTAACCCGAAAAATCGTCCAGTCGTGCATCGGAACCGCACCCAGCCGCCGGTAAAAATTAATTGCCGGCTGGTTCCAATCCAACACGGCCCATTCAAGCCGCCCAGCCGAAGATTCCTTCGCGACGCGCGCCAGGTATTGGAGCAATGCCGTCCCGACGCCCCTTCCGCGATGAGCCGGTTCCACGAACAGATCTTCCAAATAAATACCCGGCCGCCCTAGAAATGTAGAGAAGTTGCGAAAATAAACCGCGAATCCGGCGGGTTCTTCCTCCCACCACGCCAGCACTACGTCAGCCACGCGCTCCGGACCGAAAAGGCTCCTCCGCAAACTTTCTTCATCCGCCGTGGCATGATCGAGCAACTTCTCGAATTCGGCTAGCTTCCGAATGAAAGTCAGAATGAGCGGAAGATGACACGGCTCGGCCGGAGCGATCCGTAACCCGTTCGGCTTAGAGGACATGCTCTGATACTATCGACACAGACTGCTGAGGGCGGATGAAATTCTTTCTCGATACGGCGAATCTGCGCGAACTCAAGAGTGTACTGGATTGGGGCATTATCGACGGTGTCACCACCAATCCAAGCCTCATCGCGAAGGAAGGAATCCCGGTCGAAGAGCAGATTCGAAAGATTTGCGCTCTCATTGATGGCGACGTCAGCGCGGAAGTCGTATCGACCACCGCGGAAGAGATGATCGAAGAGGGGCACCGGCTGGCCCGTATTCATCCCAATGTTGTCGTAAAAGTGCCGCTGATTCCCGAGGGAATCAAGGCTGTCTCCACACTGTCCAAAGCAGACATCCGCACGAATGTCACGCTCTGTTTCAGCGCCGCGCAGGCGCTTCTTGCAGCGAAGGCGGGAGCGTACATCGTGAGTCCGTTCATCGGCCGCGTGGACGATATCGGCTGGCCCGGAATGGACCTGATTCGGGATATTGTCACGATTTACTCGAATTACGGCTACAAAACGCAAGTGCTCGCGGCTTCCATTCGCGGACCCCACCAGGTGGTGCAAGCGGCCAAAGCCGGAGCGCACATCGCCACCTTGCCGTTTAAGGTTCTGGAGCAGATGTTCTTCCATCCGCTAACCGAACGCGGCCTGGAGCAATTTCTAAACGATCATCGCAAAGCGTTCGAGCTGGTAAACGCCTAACCTGCCCTACTTGCCCTCATCAACCGGTCTAGAATCCCCACCCACTCCGGACTCTCCGGTGGCGCTTCCACTCCAATCCAATCCCAACCTTCCGCATCCGCCTTGTGCAATTCCGCATAGAGCCGCGCCGCATATTGGCTTCGTTCCGCAGGCATGGGGATGATGTATCCTCTGCCAGCGGGTTTTGGCGCTCCCTGCGCCAATACATAAAACGGAGTGCGCGGCGCATAATGCCGCGGATGCAACCCGGGGGATTCCTGAATTTGCGGAACACCCATCTCGCGGTCCCATGCTATCCCGGTCACAGCCTCCAGATCCTCCTGCGTGATCATGCCGGGACGCAGCACCACGGGAGGAATACGCCGCAACGAAGCAACCGTCGATTCGATTCCCACCTGCGTCGGCCCACCATCCAAAATCAAGTCGACTCGATCGCTCAACCCCGCTTGCACGTGTTCAGCCGTCGTGGGAGAAATCTGCGTAAACCGGTTCGCGCTCGGCGCTGCGATCGGCACTCCGGCTCTGCGGATCAATTCAATTGCGATCGATTGCGCCGGCATCCGCACCCCTACCGAATCGAGTCCAGCGGTGACCAGATCTGAAATGACCGGAGCTTTTCTCAACACGAGCGTCAGCGGCCCTGGCCAGAAGCGCGCGGCTAGCTTTTGCGCCATCTGGGGCCAGTCGGCAACGATGGATCGCGCCATCGCCTCGTCGGAAACATGCACGATGAGTGGGCTGGCCCGCGGCCTCTCCTTCGCTTCGTAGATCCGCGCGACGGCCTCCGCATCCAGCGCATTCGCTCCCAGGCCGTACACGGTCTCCGTCGGAAACGCGACCAGCTTGCCTTGTTTGATCAACTCGGCGGCGCGCGCCAGGTTCTCCTCTGTCGGCGGAACGATCACGTGCCTGTTATTCGGGCAGATCTTCTTTGCCGTCGCCGGACGTCTTACCCGTCTTGCGCCAAACCAAATAAGCGTGAATGAGCGCGTCGATATCGCCATCTAGCACGCGATCCACATCGCCAATCGCGAGCTTGGTCCGGTGATCCTTGATTAAGCGATAGGGAGCGAGCACGTAACTCCGGATCTGGCTTCCGAAGTTGATTTCGAGCTTCGAATCCTCCAGCTTCTGGTCCGCCGCGCGCTTCTTTTCCATCTCGTATTCATAGAGCTTGGCGCGAAGCTGTTTCATGGCGCTGGCGCGATTCTTGTGCTGCGAACGCTCGTTCTGGCACTGCACGACTATGCCGGTAGGCAAATGCGTGAAGCGCACAGCCGATTCGGTTCGGTTCACGTGCTGTCCGCCCGCGCCGCTGGCCCGGAAGACATCTATCTTCAAGTCTTCCGGCTTGATCTCGATGTTAATGTCTTCATCGATCTGCGGATATACGAAGACCGATGCAAACGAGGTGTGCCGCCGCGCATTGGCGTCAAACGGCGAAATGCGCACCAGCCGGTGCACGCCCACTTCGGACTGCAACTGGCCGTAAATGTTTTCGCCGTTGATCTCGACGGTGGCCGATTTGATGCCCGCGCCCTCGCCTTCCAGACGGTCAGTAATGACTGCATCGAACTTGTGGCGCTCGGCCCAGCGCAGATACATGCGCAGCAGCATTTCGGCCCAATCCTGGCTTTCGGTGCCGCCCGCGCCTGGATGGATGACGACGATCGCATCGCGCGCATCGTTCTCGCCCGAAAGCAGCATGCCCGTTTCCAACTGCTCCAGCTTGGCCTCGAACGCCCGGATTTCGCGCTCCAGATCGCCATTCACGTTCTCGCCCTCGCGGGCCAGCTCGAAAAGCGTATCGATGTCCGAAGTCACCGCCGCGACAGACGACGAATTCTGAATATCTTCCTCCAGGCGCTTCCGCTGCTGCATCACGCGCTGGCTTTTTTCCGGCTGGTTCCAGAAATCCGGCTTTTCAATTTCAGCTTCGAGTTTCTTTAATTCACGCTGCTTGGTGGGGGCGTCAAAGATAGCTCCGCACAGCTTCACCCTGCTGGCGGAGCGCAACGTACTCTCTTTCCAACTCTTCCAAAGTCATTCCATTGTTAGTTTACAGTGGCCGGTGAAAATGCCAGTCTACGGCCCACTTATGGAATGGAGCCCACCGCCGAACTGAGCCGCGACCAGAGGTAGCCGTCTCTTACGAACGTGACCTATTTCATAACCTTTACCTGCTACGGATGCCACCTCCATGGCCACCAATCCGGGTCAGTTGATCGCCACCGCAGACTGTTCGGTGGCCCGCTACTGGAGCCTGATTTGGAGCGAATGACACGCGAACACGAGCGTATGGACCACGCGCCATATGAGTTGGACGAGAGACGCCGCAAAGTCGTGCTCCACGCGATGCAGGAACGCGGCCGAGACCACGGCTGGAAACTGTTAGCGGCACATGTGCTCTATACACGTTCATCTGATCGTGTCAGCGGAAATCCGCCCCGAAAGAATCATGAACGACCTCAAATCTTTCGCCAGCCGCTGCTTGAATCGGGGAGAGCCTCGATCCGCCAACTTGCAAGCGTTGGGCAAGGCACGGAAGTACGCGGTGGCTCTGGAAACGCCAGGATGTACTCTCGGCCATCCGGTATGTAATTGGCGGGCAAGGTACGTCTATGGCTGTGTTTGAGAGCCTCGATTCGATTTAGAGAATCCGAACTGAGCCGCGACCAGAGAGAGCGGTTTTTTTGGTAAACCCCCTCCCTTCGTTACAATAAAAGCACGGAATCATAGCGATCGAATAACAGAGATTCGTCTTGAGGGGATCTCTGTCCGTTGCTCCAAGTCATAATTCCAAAGAACCACCCACCATGCCGCAAGGAAATGACCCCGAGTTGGGTATTAATAGCTGGTTAGAAGACGAGCTCTACCATCAGTATCAATTCGATCGAAAGAGCGTCGACGAAGGCTGGACGGGATTGTTTCAGCATCATGCCGAAAACGGCGAAGCGTCGTCGGCTAGTAATGGAGCGGCGTCGAACCTGAGCACTGCGGTTGTTGCCGAGGCACCCATGGCAGGTGATGTTCCCGAACCGCCCCGCCGTGACATTCCCGAGCCACCCCGCCAGGAACCGCCGCAGCGAGTACCACCCGAACGCGAGCCGCTGCAGCCCGAACCCCCACGCCGCGAACCCCCCCAGCCCGCACCCGCTCCCCAGGAAACGCGTACGGCAGTGAAGCCGCAGCCGGCCGCTTCTCCCGGTACCGCCGAGGTAACCAAGTCCACCCAGCTTCCCGCGAAACCGGAATCGAAAGCCGTCGGACCCGCCGATCAGCTTGTCCCGTTGCGCGGCGCCGCCGCCCGCATCGCAGAAAACATGACCGCGAGTCTGGCCATTCCGGTCGCCACTTCGCAGCGTCAGGTTCCGGTTCGCGTCATCGAAGAAAACCGCAATACCATCAACCGCCAGCGCGCTTTGCAAGGCCGCGACAAGCTGAGCTTCACGCACATCATCGCCTGGGCCATCGTGAAAGCCGTGAAATCGAATCTGGCGCTGAACCATGCTTTCGCGCAAAATGGCGGCGAGCCGTTCCGCGTCGTGCGAAATCACGTGAACATTGGTCTCGCCGTCGACGTCGCGGCCAAAGACGGCACGCGCTCGCTGAAAGTCCCGAATGTCAAGAACGCCGACGGCATGAACTTCGCCCAGTTTGTTGCCGCTTACGACGACATCGTCGCGCGCGCGCGGACCAACAAGCTCCAGGTGTCCGATTTCGAAGGCACCACCATTTCCTTAACCAATCCCGGCACGGTAGGTACCTTCGGTTCGGTTCCGCGGCTGATGCCCGGTCAAGGCGCCATCATCGCAACCGGCGCCATCGATTACCCGGCCGAATTCGCGGCCGCCAGTCCGGAAACCCGCGCGCTGCTCGGCTTGAGCAAGGTGCTGATGATCACTTGCACCTACGATCACCGCATTATCCAAGGCGCGGAATCCGGAGCGTTTCTCGCCAAACTGCAGCAGCTCCTGCAAGGCGAAGATGGCTTCTACGAAGGCATCTTCCGCGATCTCAAGATTCCCTACATGCCGGTCCGCTGGCAGACCGATCAGCAGATCGCGCCCAACCGGTACTCCGCGGTCAATACCGATGTCGCCAAAGAAGCGGCCGTCATTCAGTTGATCAATTCCTACCGGATTCGCGGCCATTTGCTGGCGAATACGAATCCTCTGGGTTCCGAGCCGGCCTATCACCCGGAACTCGATCCCGCTTCCTACGGACTCTCCATATGGGATCTCGACCGGCCGTTTCTGGCTGGAGCCGTAAAAGCTCCGAGTGGCGCTATCGGCTCCTACATGCAGCCGTACGAAACGCTGCGCGAAATCTTAGACCGCCTCCGCGCGACCTATTGCGGATCCATCGGCATCGAGTACATGCACATTCAGGACCCGGCGCAAAAACAGTGGCTCCAGGACCGCATGGAAGCCACCATGAATCTCTGGCCGCTCGATGACTCGATCCGCCATCGCATTCTGAACCGCTTGATCCAGGCCGAAGAGTTCGAGCATTTCCTGCAAAGCCGCTTCGTCGGGCAAAAACGTTTCGGATTGGAGGGCCTGGAAAGCACCATTCCCGTGCTCGACGAAATTCTGGAGCGCGCCGCCAATGAGAACGTGCATGAATCGGTGATCGGCATGGCCCATCGCGGCCGTCTCAACGTGCTGGCCAACGTCGTCGGCAAATCGATGGTCCAGGTCTTCTCGGAATTCGAAGGCGAGCCCGATCCCGAGAGCGTGCAAGGCTCCGGCGATGTCAAGTATCACTTGGGCGCGAGCGGCATCCACACCTCCACTTTGGGGAACGAGATCCTCGTTTCCGTTGCGTTCAATCCGAGCCACCTGGAAGCCGTCGATCCGGTCGTGGAAGGCTTGGTGCGGCCCAAACAGGACCGTCTTGGCGATACAGAACGCTCCCGCGTCATTCCGATTCTGATGCACGGCGATGCCGCGTTCATCGGGCAGGGTGTTGTCGCCGAAGTGTTGCAGCTTTCGCAGCTCGAAGGCTATAAGACCGGCGGCACCATCCACATCGTCACGAATAACCAGATCGGCTTCACCACGAATCCGCTCGAAGGCCGCAGCAGCGTCTATGCCACCGACGTTGCGTTATCCGTCCAAGCCCCCATCCTGCATGTGAACGCGGACGATCCCGAAGCCTGCATTCGCGCCGCGCAGCTTGCCTACGACTACCGCCAGCATTTCAAACGCGACGTCGTGATCGACATTATCGGCTATCGCCGCCAGGGCCACAACGAGGCCGACGACCCCAGCTACACGCAGCCGGTGATGTACCGCAAGATCAAAGCGCTCGCGACCGTAGCCACGCAGTACGCCGAGCGGCTGGTCCGCGAAAAATTTGTCACGGCGGATTTCGTGGAGAATCTCCGCAAGCAGGAGCGCAAACAGCTCAGCGACACCTACGATCACGCGAAACAGCACCGTGAGAGCTTCGTGATGGAAGAGTTTGCCGTCGCGCCTGCCGAAGAAGTGTTCCAGCCGATTCCTTCCACCGCTGCCACCTACGACACGCTGGCCAGCGTCATCGAGAAATGCACCACCTTGCCGGAGGACTTTCATCTCCATCCGAAGCTGAAGAACCTAATTGACAAACGGCACGAAGCTTTGAAGGGCGGCCCCATCGACTGGGGTTTTGCGGAAACCCTGGCGTTCGGCAGCCTGGTGCTCGAAGGCACTCCGGTTCGCCTGGCGGGCGAAGATGTTTCGCGCGGCACCTTCACCCAGCGCCATCTCGAATTCAGCGATTACGAGACCGGACAATGCTATGTGCCGCTGAAGCATCTCGACCCGCGTCAGGCCAAATTCGAAGTAGTCGATAGTCTGCTCAGCGAATACGCCGCCATGGGCTTCGAATTCGGCTACAGCGTGGCCGATCCCTTAACGCTCGTCATGTGGGAAGCCCAATTCGGCGATTTCGTCAATGGTGCCCAGATCATCATCGACCAGTTCATTGTCTCGGCCGAATCGAAATGGAATCAGCCGAGCGGCCTGGTTCTCCTGCTTCCGCATGGGTTCGAAGGCCAAGGGCCGGAGCACTCCAGCGCCCGTATCGAGCGCTTCCTGCAACTGTGCGCCGAAAACAACATTCAGGTCTGCAACTGCACCACGCCCGCGCAATACTTCCACCTATTGCGGCGCCAGATGTACGGCGGAGCGGACCGCCGCGGCATTCGCAAGCCGCTCATCATCTTTACCCCAAAATTCCTGCTGCGCTACCCGAAAGCGGCCTCGCGATTGGAAGAGCTCACGAGCGGCGCGTTCCAGGAAGTCATCGGGGATTCGCAATATGTCGGCAGTCAGATTCGCCGCATTCTGCTCTGTTCGGGCAAAGTCTATTACGATCTGCTGAACAAGCGCGAAGAGCTCGGCCGCGGCGACGTTGCGATCATTCGTCTTGAGCAGCTTTATCCGTTCCCGCTCCAGCGATTGACCGACATTCTGCGCCGCTACTCAGACAACGCCGAGCTCTTCTGGGTTCAGGAAGAGCCTGAAAATATGGGCCCCTGGTACTTCGTCGAAGAGCAGATGCAGCCCATTATCAACCCGAGCGGTAACGGCGCGCCCTTGCGCCGCCAGCTTCGCTACGTAGGACGGCCCACCGCGGCAAGTCCGGCCGCAGGCGCCCACAAAGTCCATCACGATCAGCAGGAAGCGCTGGTAAGCGAAGCCTTTGCCTCCGCTCCGGTCGTGGTGCGCAAAGCCCGCCGCCTCGTCCGCAAAAAACGCTAACGGAGCCGCGACCGCGAGGGAGCGGTATCGCTCAGTACAAAATTGATAACCTATCGTCGCATGATCGACGATCCTCTCTCCCGCCGCGGATTTCTGCGCGGCGCTCTCGCTTCCGCCGCGTTCACCATCGTGCCGCGCCACGTCCTCGGTCGCGGCTTCGTCCCGCCCAGCGATAAAGTAACCATCGCCTCCATCGGGATGGGACGGCAAGGCCAAGCCGTCACCATGGAGTTGCTCGCGCGTCCCGATACGCAAATCATCGCCGTGTGCGACTGCAATGAGAAGGCGATGAACTATGTCGAATACGGCGACAACGCGCTGCTCAAAGCCGCCCGCAAATTACTCGGCCCGGGCTACGAGAACTGGGGCGCGGATCTGACCTCTCCCGGCGAGGTGCAGCTCACCCACACATTTCGCACCAGCCTCGGAATGGGCGGCCGCGAACCCGCCAAGCGTCTCGTCGAAGCGTATTATGGTTCCCGCAAAGAGTCCGCTTCCGGCGCGTATAAGGGATGCAACGCCTACAAAGATTTCCGCGAGCTTCTTTCCAAAGAAAAAGACCTCGACGCCGTCTACATCGCCACGCCGGATCACTGGCACGCGGCAATTACCATGGCCGCCATGCGCCAGCGCAAGCATGTTCTGTGTCAAAAGCCGATGACGCACAACATTGCCGATGCCCGCCGCGTCGCCTCGCTCGCTCGCGAGATGAAGGTGGCCACCTCCCTCCCGGTGAACAATCCTTCGTCGGAAAGCACGAAACTCATTTCCGATTGGCTCGCCGACGGAGCAATCGGGCACGTACGCGAGGTGCACAACTGGTCGAGCCGCCCCTACTGGCCCCAGGGTGTCGACCGCCCCTCGACCGTAGACCCCGTTCCGCCCGGTTTCGATTGGGATCTCTGGCTCGGCCCCGCCCCCGAGCGTCCATTCAATAAGGCGTACTTGCCGTTTGTCTGGCGCGGCTGGTACGATTTCGGCGACGGTTCTTTCGGCGACATGGGCTGCTACAGTTTCGCCGGCGTCTTCAAAATTCTGAATCTCACGCCGCCCGTTTCCGTGGAATCCAGCACTTCGGAATCCTATGACGAAACGTTCCCGAAAGCCTCGATCGTGCACCTGAACTTCCCCGCCGTCGGCAACCGGCCGGAAGTGCGCATGTCCTGGTATGATGGCGGCCTTCGGCCCGCGCGTCCCGCTGGGTTGCGCCCGGAAGATCAGCATTTCTTCGAAGTCGGCGATGAGAACGAAGGCATCCTCTATGTTGGCGATAAGGGGTTCTTATTGGCCGGCTTCAACGGAGACCGTCCCCGCGTCTACCCCGAATCCTCGAAATATCCCACTCCACCGCCGCCGCCCCGCGGCCAGCAGCATCACGACATCGCCATCGATCAATGGATCGCTGCCTGCAAAGGCGGCCCCACTCCGGTTGCGAATTTCGAAAGCCAAGCCCCCGTCACTGAAGCCTTTCTCCTCGGCTGCATCGCCCAGCGCCGGCCCGGCGATTTCCTCGAATGGGACACCGCCCAAATGCGCATTACCAGCTCGGAAAAAGCGAACGCCTTGATCGATCCGCCCGTACGCAGCGAGTACCGCGTCTAACGACGCGGAGGTCTTCTCACACCTTCAACTTCTTCAAATACGGCACGCTCTCGCGCATATAATCTAGATTCATCTCAACAAAATAATTCTTGATCCCGCCCGTTTTCGCCGCAGTAAAAATTCGCTTCCAATCGAGCGTGCCCTGCCCAATCGGCACAATCTTCTTTTCAGTTGCCGACCACCCCTGCGCGTGCATGGAGATGAACCGCCCTGGATATTTCGTGAAGTACTCGGCCGCGTCGAATCCTTGGCTGATGGTCGAGACCTGAAACTGAAACTTCACCAGCTTCGGATCAAGAAGCTCAAACAGCACATCGTACGTGCGCTTGCCATCGACGGTCGAAAGCTCAAATCCTTCGTTGTGTAGCCCCTGTTGTATCCCTGCCGCATGCGAGGATTCGGCCATCTTGTTATATTCATCGGCCGCGCGCTTCACATCGTCCATCGTCGGATTTCGCGGCCCGCCCAGGCTCGGCACCATCATCTGCGTCAGCCCAATCTCCTTCGCCCACGCAATCCGCCCCTGTAGATCCTTCCGCAACTCATCGATACTGAAGTGCGAACTATGGCACGTCAGATTGAGGTCGCTCAAGAGTTTCCGCAGCTCAGGCCCTTTGTAGTTGCCGACCACCGCAAACCCGGCTTTGGCGTAACCAACCGGTGAACACAACTCAATGGCCTGGAATCCTGCGTTGGCCAGTTGCTTGAGCGTTCCCGGAAAATCCTCTGCAATCATTTTTCGGACTGGGTACGTCTGGCACCCGATCGGCAGCCCCAGCGGATTCGCCCGGAGCGGAACACGCGACGCCACTCCCGCCACCGCCGCGCTCTGTATGAATTCCCTTCTGGAAACTTTCACCATGGAGACAATTTCTCACACCGAGTGCGACGTGGCGCACGCTTCAGCGTGCTGGCGGCGGCTTCAGCCGCCGCTCCCCTCAAAAAATCAACTTCAGCCCCAATTGCAGCAACCGCGGCTCATGCGCCTTATTCGGCATCAGGAAATTCGAATCCGGGCAGCCCGTGTTATTCGCCGTAAAGCAACTCAAAGTATTATTCACCTGATTGAACTGCGTGTGATTGAACACATTGAACGCTTCCGCGCGGAACTCGAAGTGCGCTCTTTCCGTAATGTAGAAGTTCTTGAACAGACCCATATCGAAATTCAGCCGGTCCGGGTTGCGCAACAAATTGCGTCCCGCATCGCCGAATGTAAGGCCGGTGGGCGCCGCAAAGGCAGTGGGATTATAGAGCACCGGGCCAAGCACGCCGGCCACGGCCTTCTGGGGCGGAGTGCTCCAGGGATTTCCCACGACATCCGCGAAGCCGCCGCTAATGCCCGTGCCGTTCCCGACACCAGGTCCGGGGTAGAGATTGTTGCCGCTGCTGACCTGCACGCTGAAAGGCGTACCGGTCGCATAGCTAGTCAGGCCCGACAGTTCCCAGCCGCCAAACAATTTGCCCGCCAGGCTCTTATGGTTCGATAGCAACGGCAAATCGAGAACATACCCAACCGTCAGAACATGCGTCTGGTCGAAATTCGAACTAGCCCGCGTCAAATGCAGATTGTAGGAATCGAGGAAATTCGTGTCATAGCGATCCGAGGAGTCATCGATGGAGTGGCTGTAGGAATAGGCCAGCGTAATCTGAGATCGTCCGGCAGTTCGGCGCAGCGAAACCTGTAACGCATTGTAAATGGAGTTCGCTTGCTGCTCGATGTAACTGATGTTGTTGTAGCCTTGATACGGCCGGTATGGGTCGGCTGCGTTGCCGCAGACCACCGACAAGTCTTGTGCCGCAAGCCCGGTAATCGTCTTACCGTTCACGACCGCGCTCACGTTCGGCAGGCCATAGTTCGTGACCGTCCCACACTCCGTGGCGCTAACCGGCTGTCCCTGTCGGAACGGGTTCTGGCTCCTCGGCACAGGCAGTAACTGGTTCAGGTCGATCTGGTCGGATAGATGCGTCCCCTTGCTGCCAACGTAAGAAATGGTGCCCACCGTGTTGTGCGCGATGTCGTGTTGAATATCGAAGTGCCATTGCTGCACGTAAGGCCAGCGTACCTGCTGCGCGTAAGCCGTCGGCCCGGTGGTCCCGAACAAACCCGCGCCTCCAATGTTTGTGTAGCCCGTGATGTTGTACTGCGTCGGCGTCAGCATCGTCGGCGGGTTGCCTTCAAGACCCGAGATCGCCTCGTTCCCATTCAGATGCTCGAAGAAAATGCCGTATCCGCCGCGAATGGCCCATTTCCCATCGCCGAAGGGATCCCATGCAAATCCAAATCGCGGAGCAGGATTGAACAGATGTCCCTTCATGCAACCAGCCGGAGTTCCGTTCTTGCCGCAAGCCGCAAACCCGTCATAAAAGTTTCCTGACCCGGGAATCAGATCTCCCGCCACTCCTGTGACATCGCCGTTTACGTCAATTGCCGGTGCGTTGGCCGGGTTGTACAACGACGGGAAGAAGTTATAGAAATTGTGATACTTCTCCGGGTATGTCCCAAACAGGCTAATTCTCAGTCCAAGGTTCAGCGTTAGATGCGAGCTCACGTGCCAGTCATCCTGTATGTACGGCTCAAAAATCTTTGATCGATAGTAATACTTGATCTGCTGATTAGTCTGATAGAAGCTTCCGATTCTACCTGCTAAGAAATCCGCCCAGGGATTACCCGTAGTCACTGTCGAGGTGTTGTAAAAGCTCAAGAACCCCTGGGTCTCGGCGCTGGCGTCTTCGTTCTTCTGCAAGGCTTCAAAATAGAATCCGGCGTAAATGTTATGCGAACCGGCGCTCTTCGCGATCTGGTCGCGATAGGTATAAGTCGGATTCGAATTCGTCCAAGGATATCCGGCTGCATCGGCCGTGAATCCACCGCCGCTTCCGTACGGAGACCCGATCGAAACTCCCGGCAACTTCCCCCCGAATCCGTTATTGAATAAACCGGTCATCGTCATCGAAGGCGGGCGTGCCACCACGCCGGTCGGAGTCAGAAAGATGTGATCCGTGGTATAGGAAAACGTAAATTCATTCAGAAGCGTCGGCGAAATACTGGTCGCCATGTGCGCCACCATGCTGACGCCCGGTCCGACAAAGTTCGTTGTCTCGGTCGGGAAGGTATCGCTGCTCCATAACGACGTTGGTGTAACCGTATTCCAGGAATCGTGAATGAACCGGTAGAAGAAGTGATTGTTGTCGTTGAAATTATGATCGATCCGAACTAACTCTTCGCGCCAGTTCGTCGGAGTACTCAGGGTGCCGTTGAAATAGGATTGGAAGCCGTTGTCCGTGGTCGGCGCCGGGATCATCGGCATGATCGATTGCGCGTTCGAGTCAATCGGAACCGTGTTGTTCGGATAATAAGCGCCCGTGGCCGGGTTCACCGGACAGTTGGGAAATCCCGCCGTATCCACCGGGCTGCCGCCCGTCGGGCAAACGTCGTTGAAGATCCCATGCCGTTCGGCATTCGAAGGCACCTGCACATCGAAAGTCTGTGGCGTCCTCTCTTTCCGCCATTCCTCGCTGAAGAAAAAGAAAGTCTTGTCTTTAGACTTGTTATACAGGCCCGGAATCCATACGGGTCCGCCAATCGTATATCCGTAATCGTTCTTCTTGTAAGGCGGATTGTCCGTCGCAAAGAAGTTACGCGCATTGAACGCGTCATTGCGCACAAACTCATACAAGTCGCCGTGGAACTCTTTAGTTCCGGATTTGGTCACGGTCTCCACTGTCCCCGACCCGTTCCGGCCATACTGTGCGCCATAATTCGAGGTCAGTACTTTCACTTCGGCAATTGCATCCACACTGGGATACACGTTGATGGTCCCGTTGCTGCCCGAGTCCATGTTGTCGCCGCCGTCCACTTCCCAGTTGTTGTATTCCGTGCGGCCGCCATTCACGCTCCACGCGACGCTGCCATACACGCCCACCGTCCCCTCATCTTGGCCGGTCTGATTGGTAACTCCCGGAGTCAGGCTCATCAACTGTGTGAAATTCCGCCCGTTCAGAACGATCTGGCTGATCTCTTTGCCCGTAACCACGCCGGACAGTTCCGCTGTCTCGGTCTGTACCTGGGTCGTTGACGCCTCAATCTGTACCGTGGTTTTGACTGCCCCAACCGTCAGCGTGGCGTCGGCGCGGGTACGCTCGGCCACGCGCAGCACGATTCCTCTGGTTTGAAAATCATTGAATCCGGTCGCGCTTATATTGACGTTGTAAATCCCCGGCGGAATCGCGGCCTGCAGATATTCGCCATCCGCATTCGTCGTGGTTTTATAAATCGTGCCTTGCTGCGTGTTCGTGATGGTGACACTTGCGTTGGGCACAACGGCCCCGCTGTTATCGCGCACCGTGCCGGTAATGGAGCCGGTGCCCTGTGCCAACATCGGCAACGAGCTGCACACAAAAACGGCCAGCAGCAGCGCTGACCTCGAAAAACCTCGATACATGTGTTTGCCCCTGCTGCTTACCCGAGTTCAGCTCACAGAACTCGATCTCGCTTGGTACTGTAATCGCGAACATACAATTTGTCAAGATATTCTCAAGAAAATGCCAAGAGGTTGTAAGGTTCTGGCGCTGTATGCTATATGCGCTCTCGCCTTCGGGCAATCCATTCGTGAGTTATACGATCGAACGCAGCAGGCGCTGGCCAGCGGCGACTTAGCTGGTGCTGAAACTGCCATCCGCCAAATTCTCGCCATGGCCCCCAATGACCCGGGTGCGCACGGCAATCTGGCGGTCGTTTATATGCGCCGCCAGCAATGGGAACAGGCTTTGGCGGAATTGCACACCACCGAGCGTTTGGCGCCCAATGTTGCCGGCGTTCGGCTCAACATAGCACTAATCTATTACCATCAGAATCGTTTTCAATTAGCCATCCCGCAGCTTGACGCTTTTCTGCGCAAGCAGCCGGACTCTTCGCAGGCCACTTACCTTTTGGCGCTGTGTGATGTATTTACCGCGCGGTATGCGGCCGCGCTGCCGCTGCTCCAGACGCTTTGGGATACGCACTCCACCGATTTGGCTTTTCTGTATGTGATGGCTGTGGCCGCAAATGGCGCTCACCGCGACGATTTGGAGAAAAGGGCGATTGATCGAATGATGGACGTTGGAAAGGGCTCTGCGGAAGTCCACCTCTACATCGGAAAAGCCTATCTCTCCCGCCAGCAGGATGAAAATGCCCGGAAGGAATTGGAGACAGCGGCAAAACTGAATCCCCGGCTTCCCTTCGTTCACTATTTTCTCGGCGCTGTCGCGCGGCGTTTAGGCAATCAGACCCACGCGCGTGATGAGTTCCTTGCCGACGTCGCAATCGAGCCGGATGTCGCGCTCGATTACGATCAGTTGGGTTCCGTCTCCCTGGCGCTCTCACAATACTCCGAAGCCGAGCGATATTTCCGGCAAGCCATTCGCTTACAACCGGACCTGGCCAGCTCGCATTTCGGACTGGCAAAGATTCTCGAACAGCGAAAAGATTGGAAAGACGCGCTGGCTCAGATCGATACGGCTGAGCGCCTGGCGCCCGATAGCGCGACCATTCACTACGTGCGCGCCCGCATCCTACGCGGCAACGGGCGGGAAGCGGAAGCCAAACGGGAACTCCTCGCGGCCTCGCGCATGCAAGCCTCCGCTCGCGACAAACTCCAGGAACTGATCAGCGGAAAAAACACTCCCGACCCCGACCTCCCATCGCCACGCTAACGCCGCAAATTTGATCAACCAGCAGAGCCGCGACCGCGAGGGAGCGGTTTTTCCGGGAGCGAACGACACCGCAACAGAGGCGGAAGCGTAAGCGACCCCGGATCGGAACCCTGAGCGTAAGCGAGGGGCCGCGACCGCCAGGGAGCGATTTTCTCTACTTCTTCGGCGGTGGCTCTTGCACCGGCCCGAACGTAACCGTCGATTCCGCCCCGAACCGCTTGTAATTCATATACCGGATCACCACGCGAATCCGCTGGGGCCAATCCCGGAAATACAGCGTGTCGTCGGCATACGTCTCCACCGGAAACAGCCACTTGCCATCGATTTCGCGCCGGATCGTGGTGAAATGCGGAAACAGGTTCTGCTCCCGCAGCGTATCGATCTGCGGAACCGCCTGCCCCTCGCTCCGCACCACGCCGAAATCCGATTCCCGCACCCACAGCGTTCCCTCGAAGAATCGCTGTCCGGAAAGAATCTGCTTCGGCCGCACATACTCCACGAAGCAGAGCTGCCCATCCATCGTCTGTTCGCCTTTGTATTCGCCTTCATACATCCAAACTTTGTCCGAGGTCAGCAGAAACGGATCGATATTCCGAATATCGTTGAAATCTTCGGGAGTCAGCTTAATGCGCGTCAGCGTATTCTTGGGTGCCTCCACAATCTGCTCATACCGGCCCCGGTTCGGCGAAAAGGTGACGTCCAGAACTTCGTGATATTGTCCGGTCACCGCCCCCTGCTGATTAAATTCCTGAATGGTAATCGACTGCCGGTACGTATAGTCGTCCCGCGCGATCGCGTTTTGGGTTTCCCGTTCTGCGATTTTCTTGAGCAGTCCCGGAGGCGGCTCGGCGGCCGCCAGCCGGCAACCGGCGCAAACGAAGGCTGATGCTACGATGAGGGCGATGTTTCGGACGATCCGTCCGTTTTTCATAGCTTTAGTGTGCTCTTGGATAGTGCTGTTGGCGGCCGCGCTCTACTATTCGTCTGCGCGTCCGCATTCTCATTGGATCATGACAGCCGCTCTCCCCGCGTTTCTGCTGGAAGCCTTCTTCTACACAGGTTCCATCAATGAAGAGACGCGAATGTGCCTCGCTCGAATACGGGGGTCCACACGACAAGCCGCGCTTTTATGGCTGACCGCGGTACTGCCCTATTTGGTCTTCAGCTTCGCGGCAGGCACGTTTCAGCGAAACGCGTTCTATTTGCTGGCGCTGTTATCCGCGATTCTGGTGTTTTGGTTTGTGCTGACGCCGCGCCGCATCTCCTACGACATCGGCTTTCTCGTGATTGCCGCCGCCCCCATCCTGATGCGGGTCTTCCGGCGCATTTATATCTCACCCGATCCACAATTGCGGATCGATATCCTCGGCCATCTTATGTGGATCAGGCTGGGCATTGTGGCGCTGCTGGTGTTCCGCAAATGGAATCCGGGCTCGTTCGGCTTCTGGCCGCGCGCGCATGAATGGCGCACCGGCATGCTTTGGTACGGCTTCGCCATCGTGCCGATTGTGGCATTAGCGCTCGCTATTCATGATGTCCGTTTCGAACCGGTCGCGGGAAGCTGGTGGCAAATCGTCGGAATCGGCTTGGGCACGTTTTTCGGGGTCCTGTGGGTGGTCGCGCTCAGCGAAGAACTGTTCTTTCGCGGAGTGATCGAGCGGGCTATGTTGAAAAGCTGGCAATCGCCTGTGCTGGCCGTGGGCCTCTCGGCGCTCTTCTTCGGCAGCGTCCATCTCTGGTTCCACCAGTTTCCGGATTGGCGGCGCGCATTGGTAGCCGGAGTCTTAGGCGTCGCTTGCGGTATTGCCTATCTCCGCGCCGATAGCGTCCGCGCCTCCATGGTGACGCACGCCTTTGTGGTCGCCACCTGGCGCATGTTCTTCAAGTAACCCCAACCAGCTTCAACCAGCAGCATCCATAACCGCGAGCCCACGTTTGAACAGCAGGCGCGCTCAAAGAACCGATCGAAAACCTCCATCGTCCAGTCCCGCAAAGGAGCCGGAGGCCATGCCCGGTGGTGCACTACCGAAAAATCGTACTCATGAAAGACCGCCAGCCCCCGCGCGGTTGTCGTGCCCTCATCACGTATGCGGATCTGCCGGACATCGCTGTAGGCTATCATCGGTGGAAACACCCATCAGGATGCGCGGGCGCTAAGCGCTGAAAGCTGAAAGCGAATCGCTTTTCCCCCCTTACCGCCGCATGAGCACTCGTCTCGACGCTTGGTTGTTGACTCGGTGAATCAACAACTTAGCCTGACTGCCGCCCCAACCCAAACCCATTCACAACCTAAATCACTTTTAGATTCAGGAACTTACCGGAAAACGCTTGGAACGCCATGCGATACTGGTATCGAAATAAAATTTAGAAAACGCCGGACGAGACGCCGCTCTCTTCCGGCGTTTTCTTTTAGGAGTCAACCCAAAATCATGTCCACACCTGCCCAAGTCGCCGCGAATCAGGCGAACTCGCAACACTCGACCGGTCCC
>Ga0070741_10002430_pt1 | contig 50098 bp, 39 predicted proteins | sample Coa_R1_4_FD_66440 | JGI IMG/M metagenome (GOLD analysis project Ga0070741, IMG submission 66440) | Surface soil microbial communities from Centralia Pennsylvania, which are recovering from an underground coalmine fire - Coalmine... | ecosystem: Environmental > Terrestrial > Soil > Unclassified ... | reverse complement strand
CCACGGAACCACGTTCTCCATCAGGTTCTTGTCGAACTCGGTCCAGCAGTTCGTGCGGTCCTCGCCCTGCAGCGCCGAGCACTGGTTGAACTTGTCGTCGACGCTCGGGAGCGGGTTCTTCCCGTTGTCGGTGACGGCGTTCCAGGCGTCGAGGACACCGCACTCCTTGGCCTGAGCCTCGGTCATCCCGACCTCGGAGTAGTTGATCTGCCCGGTGCACGAGATGCCGCTGCTGATGAACAGCACACCGAACGTCGACGGGTCGGCGTAGTCCTTGCCCCAGCCGGCGTTGGCCGCGATCGGGACCAGGTTCTTCACGGTCTGGTCGGTCGTGTACGCCGTGCTCGAGTCGAGCTCGCGGATCTTCACGTTGATCCCGATCTGGGCCAGGCTGTTCTGGATGACCGGGCCCATGTCGGTCCACGGCGCGTAGTTCCGGTTGATCATGAGCACGTTGTTGCACACGCTCGCGTCGCACTTGCCGTCGCCGTTGGTGTCGTACTTGGACTGCTTCATCTCGTCCATGGCCGCCTGGACGTCGCCCTCGTGGTTCGGCGAGGGGTACGGGTCGTAGTCGGCGGTCGTGGCCAGGACCGTCGGCGGTTCGATCGACGTGGCGATCTGTCCGTGGGTCGGCCCGCCCCAGGCCTTTTGCAGCGCCGCCTTGTCCATTACGTAGTTCACGGCCTTGCGGACGTGGATGTCGTCGAACGGCGGGACCAGCAGGTTCATCCAGATGTACCAGGTCCGGTCGCCCGAGTCGACGTGCAGCAGCGGCTTCAGGCTGGGATCGGTCAGGTACTGGCGCAGGATCGGTGCCGGGGGCTCGCCCGCCGGGTACCCGTTCCCGTCCAGCTCGCCGGCCTGGATCTTCTGGTAGATGTCGTCGGTGTTGGTGTCGATCGTGATCACCACACCGTCGACGTTGTTCTCCCGCACCGCGGGATCGTCGGTGCTCGGGTCGTAGTTCGGGTTCCGGACGAAGACGATGAACTTCGTCGGGTCGAACCCCGAGATCGGCTTGAGGGCGCTGCAGGACGAGATGTCCAGCGCGTCCTCGCCCTTGATCATGTACGGGCCCGAGGACATCACGTACCGTCCGTACTCACCGGCCTTCGTGAAGCACCCGGCCACCTCGGGTGGGACCGGGGCGGCCGCCGGCATCGCCAGCCGGTACAGGAGGTCGCCGGTCGGGGCGGTGAGGTGGAAGATGATGGTCGTGTCGTTCGGGGTCTCGATGCCGGACACCGGGTGCAGGCTCTTCTCCGAGCCCGTCATGCCCTTGATCACGCCGTCGTAGTAGAAGCCGTACTGCGCGGCGAGCGACTTCAGGTTGATCCGCTCGAACGCGTACTCGACGTCCTTCGAGGTGACGTCCCGGTTCAGCGGCGGCCCCCACTTGACGCCCGACTTCAGGTGGAAGGTCCACGTCAGACCGTCCGCAGACGTCTCCCAGCTGGAGGCGATGTCCGGCACGATCTGGTCCCCCGGAACCCCGGCGATGTGCTTGTAGGTGACGAGGTTCCGGAGCAGCAGGTCGGAATACAGGCCGAACGCCGAGCCCAGGTACTCGCCGGTCGGGTCGAACGCGTCGGTGAAGCCGAAGTCCTCGGCAGAGGTCCGGTACGTTCCGCCCTTGGTGACGCCGCCGGAGGCCGAAGGCGACTGGGTGGCGCCACCGCCCCCGCCGCCCCCGCCGCAGGCGGTCGCGACGATCGCCAAGACGGCTACCGGGACGAGGAGCTTGGAGATTCCTCTGATCCTCACCATGTCCCCCCTCTCTTCCGTTCCCAGATGACTTCGATGGTGTCGCTTCCCACGTTCATGTGCGCCGAGATCGACCTCCTCTCTGTGTGCGTTCCTCTCATCCGCCCATCCTCGGATCGAGCGCGTCCCGCAGCCCGTCGCCCACCAGATTGAAGGCAAGGGTCGTGAGCACGAGCGCGATGCCGGGCGCGAGCAACATCCACCACGCCGCGGTGTAGAGTTGCCCGTTCGCGGCGTCCGAGATCATCCGTCCCCAGGACGGCGTCGTCGGCGGGATGCCGACTCCCAGAAACGACAGCGACGCCTCGAAGATGATGTTGCTGGGAACGATCAGTGTCGTGTAGACGATGATCGGGGCCGCGAGGTTCGGAAGGATCTCGCGGAACATGATGCCCGCGCTCGTGAAACCCTGGGCCCGGGCGGCCTCCACGAACTCCTTCTCCCGCAACGACAGGACCTGACCGCGAACGATGCGCCCGATGTAGGGCCAGCTGAACAGCGCGATGATCGCCACCACCAGCGAGATCCCGGGCTGGATCAGCCCCCCGAAGCAGCCCTTGGCGGTGATCGAGCACGCGGCCGCGATCCCGATGGCAAGCAGCAGGATCGGGAGCGAGAGCACGATGTCGATGACCCGCGAGACGACCGTGTCGACCCAGCCACCGAAGAAGCCGGCGAGCGTGCCCAGGATGGTCCCCAGCACCACGGACAGTCCCGTCGCGATGAACGCCACCAGGAGGGACGTGCGGGCCCCGTACATGGTTCGGACGAAGACGTCGCGGCCGACGGTGTCCACGCCGAACCAGTAGGCCTTGCTCGGCCCGACGGCGGGGAGGCCGATCGCGGTCGTGAGGTCGGTATTGAGCTGGTTGGGCCCGTGGTGGTTGACGTGGTCGGCGATCACCGGGGCCGCGATGGCGATGAGCACCAGGAACACGATGAAGGCGAGCGCCACGAGCGCCACCCGATCGGACCGAAAGCGCCGCCAGAAGAGCTCCCAGGGGGACCGGCCGAGGATCTGTGCCGAGGGCTCCCCCGCCTCGGGAGCCGCGGACTCCACGACCGTGTCCATCCCGACCTGGCTCATCCCCGCTCCCTGCAGTCCCGCTCGAGCGCGAAGTCTATGACAGGCCCCTGAGCGCCACAAAACCCGGCCGCCCGGGACGGACCTACCCTGTGATACGGGGGGCGGGATGGGGCGGGATTGTCGGGGGCGGGATTCCGCAACCGGACGGCTGCGGTCGCCGGGATGGGCTCAGGCGTATCGGACACGGGGGTCGAGGAACGCGTACACGATGTCCACGAGCAGGTTGGCGACCACGATGAACAGCGCGCCGAGCACGGTCACGCCCATGATCGGGGGGAAGTCGTTGACCGTGATGGCCGTCCACGCGTACTGGCCGATGCCCGGGAGCTGGAAGACGGTCTCGGTGACCACCGCCCCTCCGAGCAGGAAGGCCACGTCCATCCCGAACATCGTCACGACCGGCGTGAGCGCGCTTCGGAGGCCGTGCTTGAAGATGACCCGGCGCTCCGACAGGCCCTTGGCCCGGGCCGTCCGGATGTAGTCCTCGCTCATCGCCTCCATCAGGTTGCCGCGGACCATGCGCGAGTAGAACGCCGCCGTCGACAGCGCGAGCGTGAACCACGGCAAGACGAAACGACCCTTCAGGATCGACACCCAGATCGACTCCCCCGGCGGGATGCCACTCGAGGGAGCGATCCCGAGCTTGAACCAGAAGATGTACAGGGCGAGCAGCGCCAGCCAGAAGACGGGCGCCGACACCCCGAACAGGGCGAAGATCATCCCGGCACGGTCGATGGCCGTCCGGGGCTTGATGGCCGACACCACCCCGATCGGGATGCCGATGAGGAGCCAGATGATGGCGGCCCCGACGGTCAGCGTGATCGTCACCGGCAGCCGCGAGTAGATGTCTTCGCTCACCGGCACGTGGTTCTGGTACGAGAAGTAGACCTCCTTGTTGAGGAAGAGGCCCGGGAGGGGGATGAGCCCCTTCGCGAAGTTCCAGTACTGGACGTAGAGCGGCCGGTCCAGACCGAACTTGTGCCGGATGGTCGCCAGCAGCCTCGGGCTGGGATGGCGACCCGCCGCGCGGATGGCCGGATCCACCGACGGCAGCTTGACGAAGATGATGAAGGTCACGACCGACACGACGAACAGGACGAGGACGAAGAAGAGCATCCTCCGGATCAGGTACCTGCCCATCGCGTTCCGCGTCCCTTCGTCGCCGTGCGCCGTGAGGGGCCGGTCGCCGGCCGGCCCCTCACGGCTCTGTCGATTCCTCCTTCGCTACTGCGCGATCGCCAGGTAGTCGAGCGAGGCGCTGTCGTTGTACGCCGAGTAGGTCCAGTTCGTGATCCGGCTGGACACGATCGTGATGTTGTTGGAGAACTCGAGCGGGATGATCGGCACGACGTTCTCCATCAGGTACTTGTCGGCGTCGGCCCAGCACTGCACGCGCGCGTCGCCGGTGAGCGGGAAGCACTTCTCGATCTGCGCGTCCATGCTCGGAACCTGTGTGACCGAGTACCCGTACTTCTTCATCTGCTCGGGGGTCGCCCCGACCATCGAGTAGTTGGTGTTGTACTGGTCCAGGATGTTCGGGCCGTACATCACCGGGAAGAAGAACGTGTAGGCGTCCGGGTAGTCCTTCAGCCAGCCCGCCCATCCCGTGGTGAACGCGATGTGGTTCTTCGGGTCGAAGACCTTTCCGTAGGCCGCGCTCTGCGTGAACGACTTGATGTCGAGCGTGATCCCGATCTTCTGCAGGTTCTGCTGGATGAGCGAGGCCTGGGCCTGTGCCGTCTTGGTGTTGTTGGCCACGGTCAGCACGTTCTTGCAGACCGGGTCGTCGCAGACCCCGTCGCCGTTGTGGTCGTATTTCGACTGCGCCATCTCCTGCTTGGCGAGGTTCAGCCCGTCCGGCGTGTCGGCGCCCTGGTCGTTGGGCGTGGCGTACGGGTTGTAGTCCTTCAACAGGTTGTTGAGCATGCTGTCGGGCACGAAGTGACCCGCGATCTCGGCCGTCGCCGGCCCTCCGCCGATCCTCCGGAAGCCGTCCTTGTCGATCGCGTAGTTGACCGCCTTCCGGACGTGGATGTCGTCGAACGGGGGCGTTCCCAGGTTCATCGTCGCGTAGTAGTTGCCCTGGGTCGGGTCGATGAAGATCTGGTCCTTCAGGTCCGGCGTGGTCTGGAACTTCTGGATGAACTCCGGCTCGGGCGCCGACGTGTCGAACACGAGGTCGACCTCGCCCGCCTCGACCTTCTGGTCGAGCACGGACTCGTCACCGCCGATCTGCACCTGCATCGCGTCTACGTAGGCGGGCCGGAGGTCGTCGGTGGACGGGTCCCACGACGGGTTGCGCACCAGCGAGTAGGACTTGTTCGGCACGTAGCCGGCGACCGGCTTTTGCTGCGACGCCGGCACCGAGAAGTCCAGGTTCTCCGAACCCTCGAACATGTACGGGCCGGACGCGACCAGGAACCGGCCGTAGTCGTCGTCGTGGCCGGTCGCCACGCCGAGAACGGCCTTCGGGTCGGAGGGGCTCGGCGGGATCGGAGCCGTGGCCGGGAGCGCGAACCGGTACCCGAGGTCGCCGGCGGGCTCGGTCAGCTTGACGACGAGCGTGAAGTCATCCGGTGCCGACAGCCCGCTGATGGTCTTCGCCTTGCCGTTCGCGTAGTCGCTGAACCCCTGGATGACGTTGTAGTAGAAGCCGTAGCCCGCCGCCACCGAGGGCGTGGCCTCCCGGTACAGCGCCCGGATGATGTCGGGCGCGGTGATCTCGACGTCCTGCATCGGGGGCGCGTAATGGATGCCCTGCTTGAGGTGGAACGTCCACGTCAGGTTGTCGGAGGACACCTCCGGCATCCCGGTGGCGAGGTCCGGGAACAGGGTCGTGCCGTCGTGGGCGGAGTCCTGGCCGTTGTAGCTGAGCAGCGTCCGCAGCAGGCAGCACTGGTAGTAGGCGAACGAGACCTGGTAGTACTCCTTCTGCGGGTCGAAGGCCGCCGTCACGTCGCCGAGCTGGGCGATGTTGAGCGTTCCGCCCTTCTGCGGCTTGGCGCCGGACGGGCTGCTCGTGGCGTTGCCCCCGCCCCCTCCCCCGCCCCCGCAGGCGACGGCGCCCATCGCCAGGACCACCGCGAGGACGAGCACCTTGGCATATCGCCTCATGGACCCCCCTTTCGTGGGTTCGGCCCGCGACCGGCGCCTCCTAGGAGGCGGCCTCCGGAGCGACGCGGGCCTCCTTCCGCCGGGACTTCCGCTTCTCCTTCTGCTTGTACGTGCGCACGAACCCTCGCGGATCGAAGGCGTCCCGGAGCCCGTCGCCCACGAGGTTGAACGCCAGCGTCGTCCCGAAGAGGAACAGGCCGGGAAAGACCATGGTCCACCACGCGTAGCTGAACGCGTTGCTGGCGTCGGAGAGCTGCCGACCCCACGAGGGCGTGCTCGCCGGGACGCCGATCCCCAGGAACGAGAGCGTGGCCTCGAAGATCACGTTGCTGGGGATGATCAGCGTGGTGTACACGATGATCGGCGCCACGATGTTCGGCAGGATCTCCCGGAGCATGATCGTGCCGTCGCCGGCTCCCATGGCTCGGGCCGCCTCCACGAACTCCTTCTCGCGAAGCGAGAGCACCTGGCCGCGCACGATGCGGGCGATGTACGGCCAGGAGAAGAGCCCGATCACCATGCTCACGAGGAGCAGGCCCGGCCGGATGAGGCCCCCCAGGCAGCCCTTGTTCTGCAGCCCGCAGGCGGACACGAGCCCGAGCGCGAGGAGCAGCACCGGCAGCGAGAGCACCACGTCGATCAGGCGCGACACGAAGGTGTCGATTTTCCCGCGGTAGAACCCGGCGACGACCCCCATGATCACCCCGATGACCATGGCCATGCCGGTGGCGAGGAACGCCACGATCAGCGAGGTCCTTGCCCCGTAGAGGACCTGGACGAACAAGTCGCGGCCGGACGTGTCGGCTCCGAACCAGAAGTGGCCGTTGGGGCCCTTGGGAAGCCCGAACTCGTTCAACTCGGTGAACACGAAGAGCTGGTTCGGGCCGTGGTGGACGACGTACTTGGAGATCAGCGGGGCGACCAGCGCGAGGACGATGAGGAACGCGATGAAGACGAGACCGCCGATCGCGAACTTGTCCTGACGGAACCGCCCCCAGAAGATGTCCCAGGGAGAGCGGCCGACGATCTGCTGGGGTGCCTCGCCCCCCGGCGGTGCGGTCGAGGCAGGCTGGACCGCCTGCTCCGTGGCGCTCGTCTGTGCCACCCCGGTGATGCCCTCCTCCGTCGAAGGCCGCCCCCGGCCCGGGTTGCTCCGCGGAAGTATACGTCCGGGCTGCTTCCGGAGATGGAGGTCCGCGCGCCCGTGACGCCTACGACGACAGGAGCGGCACGAGGTGCGGCAGGACCTCGACCCCTCGGAGCAGGCCGAGCGCTCCTCCGGCGCACGCCCGCTCGCCGAACTCGCCGACCCCGTCCGGCCGCACGGGGCCCCCGCTCACGAGCAGCGGGACCGGCTCCGCAGTGTGGGCCTTGCGCGCGCACGAGGTCGAGTGGTCGGCCGTGACGGCCACCACGGTTCGTCTGAGGTCGACCGCGGGCAGCAGCTCCCCGAAGAAGGCGCGGTCGATGGTCGAGACGACGTCCCGCTTGTCCTCCGCCCGACCGTCGTGGGCCGGCACGTCCGGGCCCTTGATGTGGACGTACAGGGCGTCGAACCCCTCGAGCGCCTCCGCCGCGAGCTGTGCCCATCGCGCGTAGTCCTCCGGCCCGACGAGCCGGGGGGCGTCGACCGGCTCCATCCCGAGGAGCACCGCGATGCCGCGCTCGACCGGCATCTCCACGAAGCACCCCCAGGACGGGCCGAACCGGTCCCGGATGCCCTGCAGCCTCGGGCGGTGGTCGCCGCCGTCCCTGGTGAGGATCACGTTGCCGGGCAGCTTGCCGGCCGCGCGGCGGCGCTGGTTCACCTCGGAGGCGTCGAGCACCTTCGCCGAGCCCTCGACGAACGCGTTCGTGAGCTCGGCAGCCCGCCGGGCGCCGTCGGAGTCCTCCAGGGGCTCGCACCGGGCCACCTTCGGCTCGAAGGTCTCGAGCGCGATCCCGAGCGCTCCCTCCTTGCGGTAGGCCGGGTCGGTGTTCGTGACCTCGGCCGAGAGCGGACCGTCCTCCGCCCGGATGACGAGCACGCCGCGGTGCTCGACGGTGGCCCGCAGCTCGAACGTCGCGCTCGGGAGGCGTAGCTTCTCGTTGACCTCGGCGGCGAGCGCCCGCGCCTCGTCCGAGGAGAGGTCGCGCCCGACCCGGCGGTCCAGGATCGCCGGCCAGTCCGCGGTCGCGAAGTTGACCCGGTAGGCGAGGTCGCCGTCGCGGAAGTCCATCCCCGACCCCACCGCCTCGACCACGCCGCGGCCGGGGTGCTCCTCGCGCGGGTCGTAGCCCAGGATCGCGAAGACCGCGATGTCGGACTCGGGCGCGATCCCGGGCCCGACGGTCACCACGCTGCCGGTGCTCCCGCTCGCCGCGAGCGAGTCCAGGTGCGGCGTGTCGGCCGCTTCGAGCGGCGTCCGGTCGTCGAGCTCGGGGACCGGGTCGTCGCCCAGCCCGTCGAGGCACACGTACAGGAGTCGGTTCACCGCTCCCTGCCCTCCGGCCGGTACTTCACGATGAGCGCGAACTCCTCGGGATCCAGGCTCGCGCCGCCGACGAGCGCGCCGTCGATCTCGGGATGGGCCATGAAGTCGCGGATGTTGCCGGCCTTCACGCTGCCCCCGTACTGGATGCGCACGCCGTCGGCGAGCTCCTGGGAGTAGAGGGACGCGAGGGTCTTGCGGATCAGGCCGATGACCTGGCCGGCGTCCGCCGGCTCCGCGTTGCGGCCGGTGCCGATCGCCCAGATCGGCTCGTAGGCGACGACGATCCTGGCCGCGTCCTCGGGGGGGACGCCCTGCAGGGCGCTTCGGACCTGCCCCACGACCTTCTGCTCCGTCGCTCCGGCGTCGCGTTCCTCCAGCGTCTCTCCCACGCACAGGATGGGGGCCATCTCGTGGGCGAGAACGGCACGAACCTTCCGGTTCACGATGTCGTCGGTCTCGCCGAAGTGCTGTCGGCGTTCCGAGTGCCCCACGATGACGTACCGGCATTTCAGGGCCTGCAGCATCGGAGCCGACACCTCGCCGGTGAACGCGCCCTTCTCCTCGAAGTGCACGTTCTGGGCGCCCAGGCCGTACGGGAGGCGGTCGCTCTCGATCAGGGTCTGGACCGCTCGAAGGGCCGTGAAGGGCGGGCAGACCACCACCTCCACCCGCTCGGCGTCCTCGCGATCGAGCAGGTAGGAGAGCTTCTGCACGTCTCGGATCGCCTCGAGGTGGGTCTTGTGCATCTTCCAGTTGGCGGCGATGATCGGCCGCCGTGCGGTTCGCGCGGGCACGTCACGTCACCTCCAGGACCGCGATGCCGGGGAGCTTGCGGCCCTCGATGAACTCGAGCGACGCGCCGCCCCCGGTCGACAGGTGCCCGAACCCCTGCTCCAGGCCGAGCCTCCTGATCGCCGATAGGCTGTCGCCTCCCCCCACGACCGAGTAGGCCGTCGAGCCCGCGATCGCCGTCGCCACGCCCCTGGTCCCGGCGGAGAACGGCTCGAGCTCGAACACGCCCATCGGCCCGTTCCACAGAATCGTCTTCGCATCCGAGAGCGTGCGCGCGAACTCCTCGACGGTTCTCGGCCCGATGTCGAGCCCCATCCGACCCCGGGGGATCGCGTTCGCGGGGACCGTCTCGCGCGGGGCCTCGAGCGAGCGCTCGGGCGCGGCGACGACGTCCTCGGGGAGCTGGATCAGCACGCCTCGTTCCTCCGCCCGCCGGCGGGCGGAGCGGACGTCGTCGAAGCGATCGGGCTCGACGAGGCTGTCGCCGACCTCACCGCCCTCGGCGGCGATGAACGTGAAGGCCATCGCCCCCCCGATCAGCAAGGCGTCGACGCGCTCGACGAGCGCGCCGATCGTGGAGAGCTTGTCGGAGACCTTCGCGCCCCCCAGCACGGCCACGTACGGCCGCTCCGGCTCCTCGAGCAGCCGCGAGAGCGCCGCGACCTCCCGCTCGAGGAGCCGGCCGGCCGCCACGGGTCGTCCGCGCTCGAGGAACAACGCCGGGAGCGCGGCCACCGACGCGTGGGCGCGATGGACGGCCCCGAACGCGTCGTCGACGTAGACGTCGGCCAGCGCCGCGAGGCGGGCGGCGAAGGTCGGGTCGTTCGCCTCCTCGCCGGGGTCGAAGCGCAGGTTCTCGAGGAGGACGATCTCACCTGGCCGCAGCTCCGCGCACCGCCGCTCGACCGAAGCGTCCAGGACCCCGTCGGTGGGCTCGTAGCCGACGGCCCCGCCCAGAAGCTCGCCGAGCCGCCGGGCGACGGGGGCCAGTCGCGCCTCCTCCTTGACCTGCCCCTTCGGGCGGCCGAGGTGGGACGCCACCACCAGGGAGGCCCCGCCGCGGACGAGTTCCTGGAGCGTCGTCAGGCTGGCCCGGATCCGGGAGTCGTCCGCGACCGATCCCTCGGCGAGGGGCACGTTGTAGTCGACGCGAACGAAGACGCGCTTCCCCGAGATGTCGCCGAGGTCCTCGAGCCGGCGGAGCCTCACAGCCGACTCGCCACGAGCTCGACCAGGTCGACCAGCCGGCTCGAGTACCCCCACTCGTTGTCGTACCAGCCGATCACCTTGGCGACGTTGCCCATGACCATCGTCGACGCGGCGTCGAACGTGCACGACGCCTGCGACCCGACGATGTCGGTGGACACGATCGGGTCCTCGGTGTAGACGAGCTTGCCGGCGAGCGGCCCCTGCTCCGAAGCCTCCTTGAACGCGGCGTTGATCTGGTCGATCGAGGCCTCGCGCTTGAGGGTGGCGACCAGGTCGGTGACCGAGCCGTCCGGCACCGGCACCCGCATCGCGATGCCGTCCATCCGTCCCTTCAGGTGCGGCAGGACCAGGCCGGTGGCCTTCGCCGCACCGGTGGTCGTGGGGATGATGTTGAGCGCCGCCGCGCGGGCCCGGCGGAGGTCCTTGTGCGGCAAGTCCAGGATGTTCTGGTCGTTGGTGTACGCGTGGATCGTGGTCATGAACCCTCGCTCGATGCCGAAGGCGTCGTCGAGCACCTTGGCCATCGGGGCGACGCAGTTGGTTGTGCACGACGCGTTCGAGATCACGTTGTGGGCGGCCGGGTCGTAGACGTCGTCGTTGACCCCGAGCACGATCGTGACGTCCTCGCCCTTGGCGGGGGCGCTGATGATGACCTTCTCCGCGCCGGCGGCGATGTGCTTGTCGGCGTCCTCCCGCTTGGTGAAGCGTCCGGTGGACTCGATCACGATCCTCGCCCCGAGCTCCTTCCACGGAAGGTTCGCGGGGTCGCGCTCGGCGAGCACGCGGAGCTCGTTCCCGTCGACGATGATCGCGTTCTCGGTCGCCCGGACGTCGTTCGGAAAGGTCCCGAGCACCGAGTCGTACTTGAGCAGGTGGGCCAGGGTCTTCGCGTCGGTGATGTCGTTCACCGCCACGAAGTCCCAGTCGACGCTGCGCTGCTTGGCGGCGCGGAAGAAGTTGCGCCCGATGCGTCCGAACCCGTTGATGCCGATCTTGACGCCCATTGGACACCTCCTGCCGGGGGTTGCCTCCATCCTAACGACTCGGCCGCGGGAGCCCACCCCGGACCTTCGGCACCCGGTCTCGCGCCCGAAGGTCCCGGACCGACGGGGCCGTGCCGGGCGGCCGAGGGCGGTCGGCGCCGCTACCGGTCGACGTCGCGGTGGTCGATCGAGACCGGGAGCCCCTTGTCGCGGAAGAACCCGGCGAGGTCGTCGGCGACCACCACCGAGCGGTGCCTCCCCCCGGTGCACCCGACCGCCACCGTGAGATAGGACTTTCCCTCGGCGACGAACCCCGGGATCATGAACCCCAGGAGCGACCGGAGCCGGCGCATGAACTCCCGATAGGTTTGCTGGCCCCGCACGTAGGTCTTGACCGGCTCGTCCGTGCCCGCGAGCGGGCGGAGCTCGTCGATCCAGTGCGGGTTGGGAAGGAACCGGACGTCGATGACGAGGTCGGCGTCGCGCGGGGTGCCGTACTTGTACCCGAACGAGATGATCGAGACCTGCAGGTGGGCCTCGGGCGGGGCGTCGGAGAAGGCGTCGCGCAGTCGCTCCCGGAGCTCGTGCGGGGTGAGCCCCGACGTGTCGAGGATCAGGTCCGCCTCGCCGCGCAGGCTCTCCATCATGAGGCGCTCCTTGCGGATGCCCTCGATGACCCGGTCGGCGGGCGCCAGCGGGTGCCGGTGTCGCGTCGCAGCGTACCGGTTCACGAGATCCTCGTCGGAGGCCTCCAGGTACAGGATCCGGTACGGGATGTTGAGCGAGTGGAGCTCCTCGAGCGCCTTCGAGAGCTCCTCGAAGAACACCCCGCCGCGGGCGTCCACCACCACGACGACGCGGCCGGGCGCACCCGGCCGGGAGGCGAGCTCGGCCATCTTCGGAAGCAGGGCCGGGGGAAGGTTGTCGACCACGAAGTAGCCGAGGTCCTCCAGGCACTTGGCCGTCTCGGACCGCCCGGCGCCGGACAGGCCCGTGATGATCGTGAACCCGGGCCCCTGGGCCCGACGGGGGATCGACGAAACCTCCTCCCGCCGGTCGCGCGTCTTCCCGGCCGGCTGCGACATCAGGCGCTCTCCCGCCGTCCGAGCGCCCCCGGCCCGACGAGCGGGCCCCTCGCGGTCGGGCCGTGCAGGCGCTCGTGGACCGTCCGTGCGAGCTCCGGACCGACGCCCGGCGTCTTCGCGATCTCGTCCACCGAGGCGGCCGCGAGCCGAGCGAGCGATCCGAAGCGACGCAGGAGCGCCGCCTTGCGCGCAGGACCGATCCCCGGGACCTCGTCGAGCGAGGACGCCACCTGCCGCCTCGCGCGCTTCTCCCGGTGGTAGGTGACCGCGAAGCGGTGAGCCTCGTCCCGGATGTGCTGCAGGACGAACAGCGCCTCCGAACCGCGGGGGATCGTGAGTGGGTCGGGGCGGCCCGGGAGGTAGACCTCCTCGAGACGTTTGGCCAGGCCGACCGCCGGGATCCGAAGGCCGGCCTCCTCGAGCGCTCTGGTGGCCACCGAGAGCTGGCCGCGCCCGCCGTCGACGACCACCAGCGAGGGCGGGTAGGCGAACCGGCGCGGCCGGTCCGCGCCCGGCTCGCGTTCGGCCCGCAGCCTCTCGAACCGTCGGCGGAGCATCTCCTCCATGCTTGCGAAATCGTCCTGTCCGGGCACCCCCTTGATCTCGAACCGCCGGTAATCCGAGCGCTTGGGCAAACCGTCCTCGAACACCACCATCGAGCCGACCTTGTCCGTCGGGCCGAGGTTGGAGACGTCGTAGCACTCGATCCGCAGGGGCGCCTGCTCGAGCCCGAGCACGGACCCGAGCTCGGCGAGCGCCCGGGAGCGAGCGCCGAAGTCCGAGGCCCGGCGCAGCTTGTGGCGCTGGAAGTGGTCCCGGGCGTTCTGGGTGGCCGTCTCGAGGAGCTTGCGCTTGGCGCCCCGCTCGGGCACGGCGAACGTCACCCGAGCTCCGCGGCGGGCGGCGAGCCACTCGGCCAGGACGTCGGCGTCGGCCGGGATCTCCGGCACGAGGATGCGCCGCGCGAGGTCCTCGCGCTCCATCGCGAGCTCGCGGACGAACGAGGCCAGGAGCTGCGGCCGGTCCATCTCCTCGACGCGGTCGACGATCCAGCCCTTTCGCCCCATCACGCGGCCCTTTCGGACGAAGAAGACCTGGAAGGCGGCCTCCAGGTCGTCCTCGACCAGTCCGACGACGTCGAGGTCCTCGGGCTGGGTGAGGACCATCTCCTGGCTCTCGAGCGCCCGTCGGGCCGCGGCGAGCTGGTCGCGGAGCTTGGCGGCGTGCTCGTACTCCTGGCGATCGGCGGCCTCCCGCATCTCCCGCTCCAGCCGGGCGAGCACCGGGCGCTCGTTGCCGGCCAGGAAGTCGGCCAGGGCCTCGACGTCCGCGCGGTAGGCCTCCTCGGTGACGCCGGTGAGCTCGGGCACGCACGGGCCCGAGCAGCGGCCGATGTCGTACGACAGACACGGCCGGCGGGCCCGGGCGCGCTGGTCGAAGAAGGCGTTCGAGCACGTCCGGACGGGGAAGACCCGGGTCAGCGCGTCAAGGGTCTCGCGGATGGCGTAGGCGTGCCCGTAGGGACCGAAGTAGCGAACGCTCTTGCGCTTCCTGCCGCGCAGGACCTGGGCGCGCGGCCAGCGCTCCCCCACCGTGAGCGCGAGATACGGGTAGGACTTGTCGTCGCGGTACCGGATGTTGAACCGGGGACGGTTCCGCTGGATCAGGTTGTACTCGAGCATCAGCGCGTCCACCTCCGTGGACGCGACGATCCACTCGACCGAGGCCGCCTGGGCCATCATCGCCTCGGTCCGCGGGTGCAGGGGCTTGCCCCAGTAGGTGACGAGCCGCTTGCGGAGCGAGCGGGCCTTGCCGACGTAGATCGCGCGCCCGTCGGCGTCCCGGAACACGTAGGCGCCTGGGAGGTCGGGGATCTGGGAGGGCTCGGGTCGCTCGACGCTCACGCGGCCATTCTAGGAGCGCGACCTGCGAGAACCGGGAGCGGAGACCCCCGGCTCCACACCTACTTCACGATCACCTGGCCGTTCATCGTCGTGGGATGGACGTCGCACTGGAAGTAGTAGGTCCCGGGCTTGAGCGGCGGGATCTCGTACCGGGCCGTGGCCGGCCCGGTGACGATGTCGCCCCGGAACAGCGGGGACGTGAGCTCGCTCGAGCTCGGGTAGATCGCGATGTTGTGGGGGATCCCGGCGTCCTTGTTGTCGAACGTGATCGTGGTGGCCGTGTTGGCCTTCAGCGTGATCGTGCTCACGTCGAAGGCCATGCCCGAGGCCGTGACGGCCGTCGTGAACCCTCCCCCGCCCCCGGTGCCGCCGCCGGTGGAGGTGCCGCCGCCGGCTCCGCCCGAGGTGACCACCTTGAAGGTGCCGTTCATCGTGGTGGGGTGGATGTCACAGTGGAAGTAATAGGTGCCGGGCTTCAGCGCGGGAACCTTGTAGTCGACGGTCGTGGGCCCGGTCACGACCTCACCCTGAAACAGCGCGTCGGCCGGCGTGAGCTGGGTGGCGCTCGGGTAGATCGCGACGTTGTGCGGGATCCCGGCGTCCTTGTTGTCGAACGCGATCGTGAACGGCTGCCCTGCCGGGACCTCGATGCAGCTCGTGTCGAACGCGATGCCGGAGGCCGTGACCGCCACGGTGCCGTTCTGGGCTTGGGTGCACTGCGTGGAGGGGGACGGCGCGGACGTGGGGGCGCCGGTCGGGGTCGGGCTGGGGACGGCGAGCTCGAGGCTCGAGACGCTTCCGTAGGTGCCGAGCATGAGGTTCTGATCGACCTCGTCGTACCAGGCCACGTACACCGCGGACCCGTCGCCCGTCACACCGAGCGAGGGGAGGTCGCCCCCCGCGGTGTCCTGTACGGCGACCGGCTGGAACTGCCCGCCGGACGCGGCCGCGAGCTGCACGCTGTCCGTTCCGGGGTCGTACCACGTCACGTAGACGGTGCCGCTCGAGTCGACGGCCACTCCGGTGCTCCGGCCGGCCTCGTTCTGCCCGGACCCGACGTCGGCGACCTTGGTGACCTGCCACGAGGCGCCGTCCCTGGACGTCGCCTCGTGGATCTCGGAGCCCGCGTAGTAGGCGACGTGGATCGTGCCGTCGGTCGCCGTCGCGAGCGACAACCCGACGCCGTCGGCGCCGCTCTCAACCGTGTGGGTCGACCACGCCCGCCGTCCCGAGCCAGCCTTGGTCGCGGCGAGCACGCTCGCTCCGTCCGAGTAGACGACGACCGGGCGGCCGTTCGAGAGCGCGACCTCGGTCCTGCCCGGCTGAGGGCCGCCGGGCGTGAGCGGGACGGTGGCGGCGACCTCGGTGGCCCAGCCAGCGGTCTTGGTGGCGACGCGGACCTCCTGCCCCGTGGCCGTGGTCACCATGTACGCCAGCCAGGGCGCGCCGTCGGAGCCGACGGCGACCGACGGCGCCCCGAGCGGACCGGCGGCCGTCAGCGCCGGCGAGATCTTGTACACGCGGTCGGCCGAGAACGACCCGCCGGCGTTCGACGCGTACCACAGCCCGGTGTCGGCCGCCCAAGCCACGTGGAGCCCCCCGGAGCCGTCGACGGCGATCGCCGTGCCGTTCACGTTCTGCGGGGTCATCGAGCCCACCTGCGGGACGATCGCGGGTCCGAACGGGATCGAGACGACGGGGATCTGCGCCTGCATGGCCACCGTCCCTCGCGTCCAGATCCCGCCCTTCACGCTCGCGAGCAGCACGCCCGGGACCGACGGCGAGCCGATGGGGCGCGGCGTCGCGACCTGGCCCTTCGGCACCTCCTGCGGGAACCCGAAGTACGCGACGTAGGGCGTGCCGTCGGCCCCGACGGCGACCGAGGACCCCAGCCCGACGTTGTCGAGGAAGTCGGCGACCTGCGGGACGAACTCGCTCCCCGACCCGAACGTGACGCTCACCTGCGGCGGCTTCGAGCACGCGGCGGCCACGAGCCCGAGGGCGAACGCGACCGCGAGGAGCCTCCTGGACATGAGCGGCCGCAATCCTAGCAACCCACGTCAATCCGACGGGACGCGCACGAGCTCCGCCCTCCTGCCCCCGTCGGCGTCGAGCGCCTCGGCGTCGAGCGGGAACCGCCGCAGCACCTCGGCCAGGAACCGGCCGGTATGGGAGCTCGGGTCGGCCGCGACGACCTCCGGCGGACCGGCCACCACGACCCGACCGCCGGCGTCGCCTCCCTCGGGCCCGAGGTCGACGATCCAGTCCGCGGTCTTGATGACGTCGAGGTTGTGCTCGATCACCAGAACCGTGTTGCCGGCCGCGACGAGCCGCTGGAGCACCGCGAGCAGCTTGCGGATGTCCTCGAAGTGCAGCCCGGTGGTGGGCTCGTCGAGCACGTAGAGCGTGTTGCCGGTGGCCCGCTTCTGCAGCTCGGAGGCGAGCTTGATCCGCTGGGCCTCGCCGCCCGACAGCGTCGGCGCGGGCTGTCCGAGCTTCACGTATCCGAGCCCCACGTCCGAGAGGGTCTGCAGGTACCGCTTGATGACTGGGATGTTCTGGAAGAACTCGAGCGCCTCGTCGACGCTCATCTCGAGCACGTCGGCGATCGACCGGTTCTTGTATCTCACCTCGAGCGTCTCGCGGTTGTACCGGTGGCCCTTGCACACCTCGCAGGTGACGTAGACGTCGGGGAGGAAGTGCATCTCGATCTTGATCTGGCCGTCGCCGGCGCAGTTCTCGCACCGGCCGCCCCGGACGTTGAACGAGAACCGACCCGGCCGGTACCCGCGAACGCGCGCCTCCGGGACCTGCGAGAACAGCGTGCGGATGTGGTCGAACACGCCCGTGTAGGTGGCCGGGTTCGACCTCGGCGTCCGCCCGATCGGCGACTGGTCGATGTCGATGACCTTGTCGATCCGCTCCCACCCCACGAGCTTGCGGTGCTTGCCGGGGACGACGCGGGACCGGTAGATCCTCTGCATCAGCGCCCGGAGCAGGACCTCCTGGACCAGCGTGGACTTGCCCGAGCCGCTCACGCCGGTCACGCACACGAACAGGCCGAGCGGCACGTGGACGTCGATCTGCTTCAGGTTGTGCTCGCTCGCCCCCAGCACGGACAGCCACCGGTCCCCGGGCGTCCGCCGCACCCGCGGCGTGGGGATGGAGCGCCGGCCAGACAGGAAGGCGCCGGTGAGCGAGCCCTCGCACGCGAGGAGGCCCCGCAAGTCACCCGAGTAGACGATCTCGCCCCCGCGCTCCCCCGCGCCGGGACCGATGTCGACGATGTGGTCCGCCGCCTGGATCGTGGCCTCGTCGTGCTCGACCACGATCAGCGTGTTGCCGAGGTCGCGCAGGCGCGCGAGCGTGTCGAGCAGGCGCCGGTTGTCGCGCTGGTGCAGGCCGATGGACGGCTCGTCCAAGATGTACAGGACCCCGACGAGCCCGCTGCCGATCTGGGTGGCCAGGCGGATCCGCTGGGCCTCGCCGCCGGCGAGCGTCGCCGACGCGCGGTCGAGCGTGAGGTAGTCCAGCCCCACGTCGACGAGGAACCCCAGGCGCGCGCGGATCTCCTTGATCAGCCGTTCGGCGATCATCTGCTCGCGCTCGGACAGCTCGACCTCGTCGAAGAAGCGGAGCGTGTCCCGGATCGACCGGGCCGTGAGCTGGGCGATGTTGAGCCCGCCGACGGTGACGGCCAGGCTCTCCGGTCGAAGCCGCGCGCCTCCGCAGGCCCGGCACGGAATCTCGCGCATGTACTGCTCGAGCTTCTCGCGCTGGCTGTCGGAGTCGGTCTCGGCGTGCCGGCGCTCGACGACGGGGATCACCCCCTCGTAGGTGGTCCAGTAGGCCCGGGTGCGTCCGTAGCGGTTCTTGTAGCGGACGTAGATCTCCCGCTCCGACCCGTACAGGACGGCGTCGCGCGCCTTCTTCGGGAGCTTCTTCCACGGGGTCGCGGTGGAGAAGCCGTGGGCCTCGGCGAGGGCGCCGAGCACCCGGTACCAGTACTCGAGTCGGGTCCCGGCCCACGGGGCGATCGCACCGTCGTCGATCGACAGGTCGGGGTCGGGGACGACGAGCTCCGGGTCCACTTCGAGCCGCGTCCCGAGCCCGTCGCAGGTCTGGCACGCCCCGTACGGCGAGTTGAACGAGAAGTTTCTCGGCGCGAGCTCGTCGAACGACAGCCCGTCGTACGTGCAGGCGAGCTTCTGGGAGAAAGTCTGCAGGTCCTCTCCCCCCTCGTGGGTCTGCACGGCGATGGCGGCGATCCCCTCGGTGAGCTGCAGCGCCGTCTCGATCGAGTCGGCGACCCTGCGGCGGATGCCCGGCTTGGCAACGAGCCGGTCGACGACGACCTCGATCGTGTGCTTGTAGTGGCGCTCGAGCCGGATCGGCTCTCCGAGATCCCGCAGCTCGCCGTCGACCCTGGCGCGGACGAAGCCCTTCCGGGCGAGGTCGCCCAGGAGCTTCTCGTACTCGCCCTTGCGCCCCCGGACGATCGGCGCGAGCACCTGGAACCGGGTTCCCTCCGGGAGCTGCATGACCTGGTCGACGATCTGCTCCGGGGTCTGCCGCCCGATCGGCCGGCCGCACTTCGGGCAGTGGGGGTGTCCGATCCGGGCGTAGAGCACGCGGAGGTAGTCGTAGATCTCGGTGATCGTGCCGACCGTCGAGCGCGGGTTCTTGGAGGTCGATTTCTGGTCGATCGAGATCGCCGGCGAGAGCCCCTCGATGAAGTCGACGTCGGGCTTCTCCATCTGGCCGAGGAACTGGCGCGCGTAGGCCGACAGCGACTCCACGTAGCGGCGCTGGCCCTCCGCGTAGATCGTGTCGAACGCGAGCGAGCTCTTGCCGGATCCGGAGAGTCCGGTGAACACGATCAGGCGGTTCCGAGGGAGCTCCAGGGTGACGTTCTTGAGGTTGTGCTCGCGCGCGCCGTGAATGACAAGGGTGTCGGTCCCCACGGGCCCATTGTAGAGGGGGGCCGGCGCAGCCGATCCGCTAGGCTCAACGGGGACGGCTCGATGACGAGAGACCCATTGGCGGCGTCGAAGGCGAACGAGTTCCGGGAGCACTGGGCGGCCGAGATGGACGGGGCCGCGCTCTACCGCGCGCTCGCGGATCGGTCGGCCGGCGAGCAGCGCGAGATCTTCCTCGAGCTCGCGAAGGCGGAGGAGCGCCACGCGCGCCACTGGGCGGACAAGCTGGTCGAGCTCGGCGAGCCCGAGCCCGGTCCGGGCGACCACCGCCTCGGGGCGCGGACCCGGCTGGTGATCTGGCTCACCCGCCGGTTCGGCGCGAGGGCGGTGCTCCCGATCGTCGAGCGCGCCGAGATCGCGGACGCCGGCCACTACGATGCGGTGCCCGAGGCCAAGCGCTCGATGGCGGTCGACGAGCGGGTCCACGCACGCGTCGTGGCCGGCCTGTCGCCCTCGACGGTCCGGACCGGGATCGTGCGCGGCGAGCGCTGGCACCGCGGCGACGCGTCGGGGGCGCTTCGAGCGGCGATCTTCGGCGTGAACGACGGTCTGGTCTCGAACCTCGCGCTCGTCATGGGCGTGGCCGGCGGGCAGGCGAGCGGGCGGGTGATCCTGCTCGCGGGGCTCGCGGGGCTGCTGGCGGGCGCGTTCTCGATGGGCGCCGGTGAGTACGTCTCGGTCCGCTCGCAGCGGGAGCTGTTCGAGCGCGAGATCCGGCTCGAGGCCGAGGAGATCGAGGCGATGCCCGAGGAGGAGATGCACGAGCTCGCGCTCATCTACCGGGCCAAGGGCATCCCGAAGGAGCAGGCCGAGGCGATGGCCTCCTCGATCATGGCCGACCCGCAGCACGCTCTCGACACCAAGGCCCGTGAGGAGCTCGGGCTGAACCCCGAGGAGCTTGGGTCGCCGTGGGGCGTGGCGATCTCGAGCTTCTTCTCGTTCGCGATCGGGGCGGTGCTCCCCGTGCTGCCCTACATGTTCGGCTCCGGGGACGCGGCGTTCGTCGGGGCCGTCGCCGTGGCGGCGGTGGCGCTGTTCGCGGTGGGGGCAGGGGTCGGGCTGATCACCGGAAGGTCGTTCGCGAGGGGCGGGGCCCGCCAGCTCCTCATCGGCGCCGGTGCGGCGGCGGTGACGTTCGGGATCGGGCGGCTGATCGGCGTCTCGGTGAGCTGAGCCGACGGCGCGGCCTCGGCCCGGCGGGGTAGGCTTCGTGGCGTGACCGATCGCCAGGAGCTCGAGGGGCTGTCGTCGTCGGAGCTGCACGATCGGGCGACCCGTCTCGCGTGGCGCCGGCTCGACGTCGGGTTCCTGTGGGAGCTGTTGAGGACCATCCCGGAGGCCCGCGCCGCGGCCGGCGAGCTCGACCGGAGCGAGGCCGACATCATGCGTCCGCTCGCGCTGCTGAACGACCTGGTCGACGCCGACCGGGGCGAGCTCGCCGAGGCGCTCCGGCCCCTGTACCTCGACTACCTCGAGAAGCACGAGCGCCCCGAGGACGTCGCCGACACCTCGGGCCCGCCCGCCCGGGAGGGCTCCGACGGCTGAGCGCACCCTCGAGTCGTACCGGGACGAATTTCCGGTGCTCGCGCGCAAGGCGTACCTGATCAGCGCGAGCCTCGGCCCGATCTCGACCCGGTCCCGGGCGCTGCTCGAGGAGTACCTGGACGTGTGGGCCTCGGAGGGCGCTCCCGACGTGGTCTGGATGGAGCACGTGTTCCCGGCGATGGGGCGGCTCAAGCGGACGTTTGCCGCGCTCGCCGGGTGCGACCCGGGCGAGCTCGCGATCACGGCCAACGTCTCGATCGCGCTCTCCACCGTCGCCTCCTGTCTGGACCTCTCGAAGCGACGGAAGGTCGTCCTGTCCGAGCTCGACTTCCCGACCGACGGGCACGTGTGGCTCGCCCAGCGCGACCGGGGCGTGGAGATCGTGTGGCTGCGCTCCCCCGACGGGCTGACGGTGCCGCTCGAGGCCTACGACGAGGCGATCGATGAGGAGACCGCCGTGGTCATGGTCAACCGCGTGCTGTACCGGTCCTCGGCCCTCGTCGACGCGAAGGCCGTGTGCCGGATGGCGCGGGAGCGCGGCGCCCTCTCGTTCGTGGACGACTACCACGGGATCGGGACCGTCCCGCTCGACCTGCACGACCTCGGCTGCGACCTCTATGCGGCCGGGGTCCTGAAGTGGCTCTGCGGCGGCCCCGGGCTCGCCTTCCTGTACGCGCGCCGGGAGATCCTGCCGTCGCTCGAGCCCAAGGTGACCGGATGGTTCGCCACGCGGGAGCCGTTCTCCTTCGACCTGCAGCGCCTGGAGTACCACCCGAGCGCGCGCCGCCTCGAGCACGGCACCCCGCCGGCACCGGCGGTCTTCCTCGCTCAGGGCGGCCTCGACGTGATCTCCGAGGTCGGGGTCGAGCGGATCCGCGCCCGCCAGGGGGAGCTCACCGACCACGTGATCGCCCGCGCCGACGAGGCCGGCCTCCCGGTTCGGACGCCCCGGGACCGCACGGCCCGCGGCGGCGTCGTGAACGTCGGCGTCGGGCCGGACGCGGGGAAGATCTGCCACGCGCTGCTCGAGCGCGATGTGTGCACGGACGTCCGCGGCGACGGGCTGCGGATCAGCCCGCACTTCTTCAACACCGAGGGCGACATCGACCGCTGCTTCGAGGAGCTGCGGGCGCTGCGGTGAGCGCGACGCCCGTCGGAGCGAACGGACCACACCCCGTCCGATCTAGTCTGTCATAGACTAGTTGGATCCCGTGTCGAGCTCCGCGCGGCGGAGCACGACCCGACCCGCTCGCATCACGAGGCGGAGGTCCCCGAGGGCGTCGAGCTCCTCGAGCGGGTTTCGTCCCAGCGCGATCAGGTCGGCCGGGCCGCCCGCCTCCAGCCGTCCGGCGACCATCGCACCGAGAACCTCCTCGTTGGTCATGCCGACGACCTCGTGGAGCAGGAGCGCCTCGCGGACGTGGATGCCGGGCGGGATCGGGCCGTTGCCGAGATCGGTGCCGTAGACGACCGTCCCGCCCGCGGCCCGGAATCGCGAGAGGTTGTCGGCCGCGACGCGAAGGTCCTCGGTGATCTCTCCGTACGAGTGGATGTCGAGCGTCGAGACGATCCGGACCGACCGAGCCAGCGCTTGGATCACCCCGTCGGGCAGGCGCTCGCTCCAGGGGGTGTGGGCGAGCTCGTCGACGCCGGCGCCGAGCGCGCGTTCGACCTGGCCCTTGCCCTCGGGATGGACCGTCACCGGCAGGCCGAGGCCGTGGGCCGTCTCGACGATCGCCGCGAGCTCGGCGTCGGTGGGCGTGGGTCCGGCCTCGGCGTTCAGCGAGACCTTGATCGCGGCGGCCCCGCGGTCCGAGAGCATCCGAACCGCGCGCGTTGCCTCGTCGACACCGCGGATCTCGAGCCCGGTCCCGGGCGGCGCCCACCGGTCGCCCGTCGGATATCCGCCCGGCGCCGTCAGCATCGGGCCCGCCGCCCGGACGATCGGGCCGTTGAACGTCGGCAGCTCGGAGGCGTCGGCGAGCGCGAAGATGTCGTCGGCCGGCCACGCGAGGTCTCGGACGGCCACCACGCCCCCCATCAGCACGGCCGCCGGGTCGGCGAGTCGGATGTGGACGTGGCGGTCGGCGACGGCCGGCATGAGCACGCCGTCGACGTCGATCCGCCGCTCGGCCGGCGGCGCCGGCGCCGAGTGGCCCGCGTACACGACGACCCCGTCCTCGGCGACGACCGCCGCATAGCGAACCACTTCTCCCGGACCGAGCCAGGCGAGCGGGGCACGAACGCTCAGGGTGGGCATGACCGAACTCTACGCCGAACCGTCCCGCGGCCCGGCAGCCCGGACGGCCCCGTCGGCCGGGGTCGCGGGGCCGACCGGAAGCTAGCCGACCCCCGCCTGCCGCAGCGCCTTCAGCTCCTTCCGGAGGTCGACGACCTCGTCGCGCAGGCGCGCGGCGTACTCGAACCGGAGCTCCTTGGCGGCCTCGTGCATCTCCTCCTCCAGGCTCTGGATCAGGCGCTCGAGCTCCTCGGTCGGCATCTCCGGACGCTCGCGGCGCCGGCGGCGCCGGTCGGGCTCTGGTGCCGTGCCCGTATCGACCGCCATCGTGAGCAGGATGTCGGAGACCTTCTTCCGGATCGACTGCGGGTCGATGCCGTGCTCGCGGTTGAACGCCATCTGGATCTTGCGGCGGCGCTGGGTCTCGGAGATCGCCGCGCGCATCGAGTCCGTCACCTCGTCCGCGTACATGAGGACCTTGCCGTCGACGTTGCGCGCCGCGCGGCCGATCGTTTGGATGAGCGAGGTCTCGGACCGGAGGAATCCCTCCTTGTCGGCGTCGAGGATCGCGACCAGCGAGACCTCGGGCAGGTCCAGGCCCTCGCGGAGCAGGTTGATCCCGACCAGCACGTCGAACTCGCCAAGGCGCAGGTCGCGCAGGATCTCGATGCGGTGGATCGTGTCGATCTCGGAGTGGAGGTACCGCACGCGGATCCCCATCTCCATCAGGTAGTCGGTGAGGTCCTCGGCCATCTTCTTCGTGAGGGTGGTGACCAGCACGCGCTGGCCGGCCTCGGCGCGCCGTCGGATCTCCTCCATCAGGTCGTCGACCTGGCCTCGGGTGGGACGGACCTCGACCTCGGGGTCCACCAGCCCGGTCGGCCGAACGATCTGCTCCGCAACGCGCTTGGAGACCCGGAGCTCGTACGGACCCGGGGTGGCCGACATGAACACCACCTGCCGGACCTTCTTCGCGAACTCGTCGAACCGGAGCGGGCGGTTGTCGAGGGCGCTCGGCAGGCGGAACCCGTACTCGACGAGCGTCTCCTTCCGGGTCTTGTCGCCCTCGTACATGCCGTGGATCTGCGGGACCGTGACGTGCGACTCGTCGATCACGCAGAGCCAGTCGTCCGGGAAGTAGTCGAGGAGCGTGTAGGGGGCCTCGCCGGGCCTTCGGCCGTCGATATGGCGCGAGTAGTTCTCGATCCCCGAGCAGAACCCGACCTCGCGGAGCATCTCGAGGTCGTAGGTGGTGCGCATGCGCAGGCGCTCGGCCTCGAGGAGCTTGCCCTGCGACTCGAACCACGCCAGGCGCTCGCGAAGCTCCTCCTCGATGGTCTGGACGGCGCGCTTCATGCGCTCGTCGGAGGCGACGTAGTGAGTGGCCGGGTAGATCGTGATCTCCGGAAGCTCGCCGAGGATCTCGCCGGTGATCGGGTCGAACCGGGAGATCCGCTCGATCGTGTCGCCCCACCACTCGATTCGAACGCAGGTCTCCTCGTAGGCGGGGTGCACCTCGAGCACGTCGCCCTGGACCCGGAACTTGCCGCGGGTGAGGCTGACCTGGTTGCGGTCGTACTGGATGTCGATCAGCCGCTTCTTGGCCCACTCCAGGTCGGTCGCGACGCCCCGGTGGACCCGCAGGATCTGGCCCTCGTACTCCTCGGGCGACCCCAGGCCGTAGATGCAGGAGACGCTCGCGACGATGATCACGTCCCGGCGCGTGAGCAGGGCCGCGGTGGCCGAGTGGCGCAGGCGCTCGATCTCGTCGTTGATCGAGGAGTCCTTCTCGATGTACGTGTCGGTCTGCGGCACGTAGGCCTCGGGCTGGTAATAGTCGTAGTAGCTCACGAAGTACTCGACGGCGTTCTCCGGGAAGAACTCCCGGAACTCGTTCGCGAGCTGCGCCGCGAGCGACTTGTTCGGGGCCATCACGAGGGTGGGCTTCTGCACGCGCTCGATGACGTGCGCGATCGTGAACGTCTTGCCGGTGCCCGTGGCTCCGAGCAGCGTCAGGTGGTCCTCGCCGGCCAGGATGCCCTGGGCGAGCTCGTCGACGGCCCTCGGCTGGTCGCCGGAGAGCTCGAAGTCGGCGTGGACCTTGAACGGGGGCACATTCGAATTCTAGGCGCGGGCACCGACACGCCTGTCGGCTCGGTCGGTCAATCGCCCCGTCCGCGGCGCGATCGAGCCGATCGTGGCCCCATGTTGAGACGGCCGCTCCGGGAGCCCGCCCAGTGCCGAGCCGTCGGTGAGCAGGACGAGTGCCACGAGCGCCAGAGCTTGCAGGTAGGTCGAGTCCAGGGCCATCCCCGCGACGAGCAGCAGGGCGAGACCCGCGCTCCGCCACCCGTGTCGGGGCAGCCACCCGATCGCCGCCGACGAGAACGCCCACAGCGCGCCCGCGTACGCCCAGACGGGCAGGTACAGGCGCAGCCCTGCGGTCCAGAGCACGAGGATCCCCGTGACCGCTCCGTTGGCCCGCCAGGCGACGATCAGCGCGAGCGCCGGCCCGAGCCCCACCAACAGTGGCCGCAACCGCAGTCCGTCCGACGACGCCCACGCCGTGCAGAACGCGAACGCCGTGGCCACCACGAGCGCCTCGCCCACAAGCTGCGCGCCGACCGCGCCCCCGGGACCGTTCGCCGCCGGGACCAATCGCCCGGCGTCGCCGACCAGACCCGCGTAGGACGACAGGAGCGCCGAGACGGCGACGCCGCCGACCGCCACGCGGTGCCACCACCCGGCGCCGCCTCGCACGAAGGGCCAGGCGACCACCACCACCGCCAGCGAGAACGCCGCGCGCGCCGTCGGTCCGAACTCCGAGGGGCCCGCCCGGGCGAGCAGGAGCGAGACCGCCGTGAACGCGCCGAGCGCGAGGGCCGCCGCCCGCAGGCCGCGCGCCCACGAGCGACCGACCAACATCGCGAGGGCCGCCAACGCGAGCACGGACGAGAGGTTCAGGGCGAACGACCCGATCCCGGTGAGCGTCCGGTAGATGGTCCGGAACGGACCCTCCTTCGGAATGTAGATACCGACCCGGTAGAAGGTGCGGACGAGGAACAGCTCAGCGAGTGCGGCGACCGGCAGCAGCGTGAGCACCGCAGCGAGCGGCGTCCACGCGACCGTCGCGCTGCCCTCGACGGCCGGCTGAAGTTCCGGCTCCCGCTCCCGGGCGATCACGTCCGCCCCTTCCCCGGCAAGTGCCCGATCACCATCCAGGCGAAACCGGCCCACAGCGCGAGGAACACGAAGAAGGGGGCCGGCCAGTACGGGAAGCCGGGCCCCCAAGGCATTGGCTTGGGCGAGACGTCGAGCGCCACGAAGCTCGACACCGACTTCATCCCGTCCCGCTCGTCGGCGGCCCCGTCCCACACGGCGAACGCGACGTCGGTCCAGTCGTCGGGCCCGAGCTCGACGTTGCCCTCGCGTCCCACGGCGAGCGGGCGCGAGAACACGACCCGCCACGTCCCGTCACGCCAGGCGCCCCAGCCCTGCACCACCGGCGCGGGGTCGGCGGTCAGCGTGCCGAAGCCACCGGCCACGAGGTTGTCCACGGGCGAGGTTCGGTCCGTCGCGGAGAACGGGTTGTCCACGTACCGCCCGGGGGAGAAGGCCGGGTCCTCGTGGAACGGATACCCGTCCACGTCCGCGTTCGGGTAACGGTGCCGTACGCCCCCCTGGAAGCCGCGGTGAACGTCCGCCTGCCATGCGGCCTTCCACTGCCAGATGTTCACGGTCGCATTCGGGTCGCCCATGCACAGCGCCGGCACGCTCGTGGCGGCGACCGATGGGAACTCGATCGCCGCGGCATCCGTGAACAGCTGGGGGGCGGCCACGGACCGATTCGGCGTGGGATCTGCCCATTCGAGCTCGATGTAGAGCCTTTCCCCATCCTGCACGGCGCGGGCCTCGAGCGTCCACCGGTGGCCGCCCATCGGGGGCGTGACCTGCTGGGCCGACAGCGGAATGCTCACCTTCGGAACGCGGTTCCAAAACGAGGACCAGGGCTCGGTCACCGGCACCACGCGGTCGGTCTTCGCGGCGGTGAGGACGGTCCCCTGGGAGGCGGCCATTCGCGTCCCGGACAGCGTCAGGACGCCTGCGAGCCCGACCGCGAGGGCCATGACCGCGACCGTCTTCCCACCGACCCTGTTCATCACTCCCCTTCGCACAGGGCCGGATCCCCCTCCGCCTCGCCTTCGTGCGCCGCCGGCGTCGGCGTGGGGCCCGCGTCGGTCCGCAGCCCGAACCGCGCCGCCTCGTCGGAGAGGAATCGCCGGGCGAGGCGGGCCACGGCCGCGTAGGGGCCGCCCGCCCCGAGGACCTCCAGCCGCTCGAGGAGTCCGGGCATCCAGCGCAGCGCGTGGTCGGCGAGGAAGGCCTCCCGTGCCCGCTCGCACGTGCGCACGTGCTCGCGGTCGTGGGTGGCGGCCGCCCACGCCGCCTTGTACGCGAGCAGGTGAAGGAACTCGAGTTCCACCGCCACGTGGTCCGGCCGCTCCATCCGCTCCTCGACTCCGAATGCCCGGTAGAAGCCACCGAGATCGGCGAGCTCCTGGCTCTGTCGCCACACCCGCGCGGCCGTGTAGTCGGTCTCGTAGAGCGAACAGTCCGCCGAGTGGACGTGCGTGAACGCCGTGAGGTAGGCGCGCTCGAGGGCCTCCCGGGTCACGCCCTCGAGTGCCGCCGCGAGATCCGCCACGAGCGTTCCCACCGGACCGGACAGGATCGGCGCCAGCGCGAGGGCGAGCGGCACGTCCTCCTCGAGGAGCTGCTCCACGCCGGCCGGCGTTGGGTAGGACAGGACCTGGGCGAGCAGCCGGTACACGGCGCTGCGGGCGAGCCCGTCGTTCGCCTCGGTCACCGCGTCGCGAAGGCTCGTGTCCACCCTGGCAACCTCAGATCGAGTTCAGGTACTTCCTGGGGCGCACGTACATCGGCTCCACGACCGAGAGGTTGGCCACCTCGTTGCCGGCCGAGTCGTAGCCGATGACCGTGTCGTTGTACATCGACCACTTCCGCCCGCCGATGACGACGTCGCGGACCTTGGGCCCCTTGCGGATCTCGAACTTGAAGATGATCCGCTGGGTCGCCCGGAACAGCTGGAGCACGGCCAGCAGCTCGCGGGGCGGGGCCAGGTACTGCTCGATCGCGTGCTCGACGCCGGGGCCGAACATCTGCTCCAGGTACTCACGCGGCACCCACCTCGGCGGGATGTAGTAGCCGTTCGGTTGCGTTCCGAACTGCGGGTACAGCGGCAGGGCGACCTTCGACTCCTTGACCAGGTAGTAGAGGGGGTTCTCGGGATCGGGCTTCCAGTCGCCGGTGCGCGGGTCGATTTCGACGAGCCCCTGCATCCGGATCTTCCCGGGGCACACGGCCATGCACCTGGTCTCCATCGGGATTCCCTCGGTCAGCGGGTCGGTCCCCTCCACCCGGGGGTAGCAACCGATGCACTTTTCGGAGACGCGCGTGGTCGCCCGGTACATCGGCTTCTTGTAGGGGCACTGCTCCACGCACTTGCGGTAGCCGCGGCACCGCGCCTGGTCGATCAGGACGATACCGTCCTCGGGCCGCTTGTAGATCGCGTTGCGTGGACACGCCGCCAGGCACGCGGGGTAGCTGCAGTGGTTGCAGAGGCGCTGCAGGTAGAAGAACCAGGTCGTGTGCTCCGGGAGCGAGGTGCCCATTCCGTAGACCCCCGGCTCGCCCCGCCGGCCCCTCGCGGTGTCCTCGTAGATGTTGGGGGATCGATACTCCTCATCGGTGGGGAGGTACCCGAGGGCCTGCTCCTGTCCGCCCTTGGCCTGGGCAGCCTCGAAGATCGTCTGGCCCTTGAACACCCCGTAGATGCTCCCCGGTCTTCCGGCGGGGCGTGCGTCCCAGACCTGCCCGCCGGGGTTGGCCTGCTCGAGCAGGGCGAGGGTCTTCACGTCCCACCCCTGCGGGTACCCCCCGTAGGGTTTGGTCTCGACGTTGTTCCACCACATGTACTCCTGGCCCTCGGAGAAGGTCCAGGTCGACTTGCAGGCCATCGTGCACGTCTGGCAGGCCAGGCACCGGTTGATGTTGAAGACGAAGGCGAACTGCCGCTTGGGGTAGGCGGCCGGGAACCGGTATCCCATCGCCCGGCCGAGCTGCCAGTTGAAGACGTCAGGCATCGAGCCGCTCCTGGTCGGAGCCGAAGGTGTCGGCGATCAGCGCCCGGATGCGATCCTCGCCCAGCCGCTCGTACGCGTCGTGGGCCCCGGCGTAGAACGGACGGCGGAACAGTTCGAGGATTCTCCGGGGGCCCCAGCCCATGAGCGCATACTCCTCCACGAACGTCCTCGCCATCTCGTGGATCGACCGCTCGTCCATCGGTCGCTCCAGCACCACGCCGACGATCTCGAGGGGGTCCTCCGGCGTCGCGTCGTTGTTCGGGCTCACGGCCCCACCTTCCTCACGAAGGCCCCGGCGAGATAGGCGAGCATCGTCTCGTCCTCCGTGCCGGGCATCCGGCCGCTCGCACCGGCGTTCCACCGGCCGACTCCCCCGGGACCGCCCGCCTCGGCGAACGCGAGCTTCACGAGGGTCTCCTTCGGAACGGTGTTCACCGCGTGGTTGTCCGGCTCGTAACCGAAGACGAAGTGGGTGGCGTCCTTGGACTTGTGGAAGAGGTTGTCGGTCTGGTGCATCGGCATCAGCCAGTCGCGCGTGAGCGACTGGTGCGACCCGTAACGGAAGCTCGCCTGGTACCCCGTGTCCTCGGAGCGGGCCAGCCCGTCGGGCCGCGTCTCGTGCGCTCGCACGGTCTTCTCGGTGGAGATGAACGGGGCATGCTTGATCATCACCACGTCGTAGGGATAGGAGGGGTTGAGTTTCACCCGGAGCATCAGGCGTGCCACCTTGTACCGAGGGTCGTCCGCCTTCCAGTTCCGGTAGGGGCGGTCGGCCGGATTGGCGTCCACGTAGACGTAGTCGCCCTCCTCGATGCCCAGGTCCATCGCGGCCTGCGGGTTCACGTGGATCTGGTGCTCGGCCACCCCAGCCTGCCGGGCATCGGTGCGGTAGGGGTCGGCATAGTTGCTGGACCAGATGAAATGCCAGTCGGTGACGGCCCACGACGAGTGCGTGCTGTGCCGCTGCTTCGGTGTCACGAGGTAGAACTGGAACCCCTGCTTCCACAGGGGGTTCGTCGTCCGCTTCACCTGCGACCACGACATCTTCACGTTGCGGACCGTCCGCTCGTCCCATCCCATCGCGTCCAGGGGGATGCCGTAGTCGTCGGGGCGGATCAAGGGGTTCGTCGAGACGATGACGTTCGGCAGGTACGGCGTGGCCTCGGGACCCTCCCGGTGGACGATGAAGTTCTCGCCGTACTCGATCGCCTCCGGGATATCGCAGTAGGCGTTCAACCTGCCCGTGTCCGTGAAGAACGGCAGGTTGTCGTGCACCTGCTCGTAGAACGGGATCCGCGGGTAGGTGCGGAACATCATGAGCGCCACGCCGGGCTCGCCGTACCCCCCGGCCATCAGGGTGTCGAAGTCGTAGTCGGCCGTCGTGGCCGACCCAGCGAGCAAGCGACGCAGGTACACGTCGCGCCTGCCCTCGAGCTCGAACTTCCAGTGGTCCGCGAACCGCTGATCGCCGGTCTCGGCGGTGAGCGCCTTCGCCACCCCGGCCAGGATCGCCAGGTCGTCCTTCGTGTCGCCGATCGGCTTGATCCCGCCCTTCCAGACCTGCAGGAACGGGTTCGAGCAGGACGCCGTGACCTCGTAACCCTCGAACTCCATCCACGAGTTTGCGGCGAGGACGACGTCCGCGTACTCGCACGACGAGGTCATCTCGATGTCCTGCGAGACGATCATGTCGATCTTCGGATTCACGTTGAACAGCATGTCGTAGGCGTGCTTCGCGTTGTTCAACAGGTTCACGTTCGTGAACCACAGGATCTTCGTGGGCGTGGGCATGTGCGTGAGCCCCGTGAAGATCTTCCGCCCGTACTTCGGCGTGTCGACCACCAGCGGCACCTCACCGTGGTTCCAGTAGGCGGGCTCCTCGCCCTTCGCGTGCTTGAAGACCACAATCTCCTTCGGACCCGCGTGCTCGTCGAGGTTCTGGGCGAACGGGTCCTCGTAGAACCAGCCGTTGATGCCGGGCCCGCTCCAGTCGGTCTCCTGGAACAGCGCCGACTTGTAGTTCCCGGCCCAGGAGTGGCATCCGCCTCCGGAGACCCCGATGTTGCCGGTCAGCATGAGGGGCAGGTGGAACGCCCGGTTGGCCTCCGTGGCGTGGAACCAGTGGTTGATCCCCTCGCCTATGTGGATTGCGACCGGCCGGTGCGTCCAGATGTCCCGCGCGAGCCGGAGGATCTTCTCCTTCGGCGATCTCGTGATCTCGGCGACGGTGTCGAGGTCGTAGTCGGCCAGGTGCCGCCGGTACGCTTCGAACAGCGTCATCGCCTCGATCCTCGAGCCGTCGCGCAGGTGGAGCTCATAGGTGCCCTCCAGGGCGGGCTCGACCTTCAGACGGTCGCCGACGTCGTCGCGGGTGATCGCGACCGGCCGCCCCGTCCTCGCGTCGATCACGACGAAGTCGTGGAGCCGGTCGTAGTCCTCCGGGAGGAGCCCCTGCTCCGCGAAGCTCGGCCCGTCCGGCGTGAGCCCCTTGCGGTAGGCCGGGAACAGGTCGGCCGGATCCAGCCGCTGCAAGGTGTCGGTCCGAATCAGAAGGGGCAGGTCCGTGAACCGCGTCACGAAGTCTCGGTCGTACCAGCCCTCGTCGATCATGATCTTCGTGATGCCCAGGAACAGCGCGGCGTCGGTCTGCGGGCGCACCGGGATCCAGTAGTCCGCCTTGCTGGCCGGCGGGTTGTACTCGGGCGCGATGACCACGATGGTGCCGCCCCGCTCCATGACCTCGTGGAACCAGTGGGAGTCGGCCATCTTGTTCTCCACGAGGTTCTTCCCGACCTGGATGTGCAGCGCGGCGTTGCGAAGGTCGTTGAGGTCCACGTCGGAGTTCTGCAGGCCGTGGACGAACGGGAACCCCGGCGCCTGGTCTCCGTGCCACGTGTAGTTCGACCAGTTCCTGCCGCCGAGCGCTTGTTCCGGGGCGACGCCACGGATTCGTGCATCGAGGATCGCGAGCATGTTGTTGAACCGGTACATGCCGTACTTGCCCAGGACGCCTAGCAGACCCATGCCACCGCGCATCTTGATCGTCCGCGTCCCGGCGCCGGCCATGGCCTGGATCATCTCCGGCTCGTACCCCTCGTCCGCGAGGCGCCTCGCGCCCTCCTCCCCGCTGTAATGAGCGGCGGTCGCCACGATCGCCCGGGCCACGTAGCCGAAGACCTCGTCCCATGAGACTCGCACGAAGGTGTCGGTGCCCCTGGAGGTGAACCGGTAGCGGTCGCGGAGCTCCGGCGTGAGGTACGGGTAGCCGTCGTCTGCCCACCGCTTCCATCCCGCACGGAGCATCGGGTACCGAAGGCGGTACGGGCCGTACACCCTCCGCTGCAAGGTCATTCCCTTCGGGCAGCCCCGCGGGTTCCAGTGGGCCGTGGCCTTGTTGCCGAGCGCGTCGGCCACGCGCGCGCTGTCGTAGTTCTGCTCGATCCGGGTCACGACCCCGTTGCGGACGAACGCGCGCATCCGGCACGCGTGCGTGTCGTTCGGCGAGCACACGTAGGCAAACGAGCTGTCGTACCGGTACTCATCGCGGTAGACGCGCTCCCAGTCGCGGTTCGGGTAGGCCTCGAGGGGGTTGACGACCTGGACCGGCGCGAGCTTGCGAAGCGCGAGGCCGGCCTGCCCGAGGACCAGCACCCCGGCGGCGGTCCCGCCGGCGACCTTGAGGAAGTCACGTCGGGAGACCCGTTCCATCTGCCCCGGCCCACCCCCAGCGTCGCGAGCTCGAGGAGTATAGCACTATACGTTCAGTGATTCTCTCAAGGCTGAGTGAGCCGGACGCCCTCGAGCGTGCGGTCGGGGATCAGGTCTCGGACACGCGCGCCGCGGACGCCCCCAAGACGCACCGAGCATGGCCTCCGACGCCCACGGATCGCTCGAAGCGTTCCGTTCGTGCGTGGAGGCCGAGGCCCGCGTCACATCCTCCCGGCCTCCAGGATGCTCTGGAGGAACTCCTGGGTCCGGGGCTCGCGCGGCGACGAGAAGATCTGATCCGGCGGTCCCTCCTCCAGGATCACGCCCTGGTCGAGGAAGCACACGCGGTTCGCGATGTCGCGCGCGAACCCCATCTCGTGCGTGGCGATCACCATCGTCATGCCGGCGCGGGCGAGCTCCCGGATCAGGTCGAGCACGCCCGAAACGAGCTCGGGGTCGAGGGCGCTCGTGACCTCGTCGAGCAGCAGGATGTCCGGCTGCATGGCCAGCGAGCGGATGATCGCCACGCGCTGCTGCTGGCCGCCTGAGAGCCGGTCGGGGTAGTCGTCCTTCTTGTCGGCGAGGCCGAACCGCTCCAGCAGCTCGAGGGCGCGCGCCTCGGCCTCGGACCTCGACAGCTTGAGCGCCTCCGTCGGACCGAGCGTGACGTTGCGGAGGACCGTCATGTGCGGGAACAGGTTGAAGGCCTGGAACACGATGCCGATGCGCCGGCGAACGCGGTTCACATCCACCCCCCGCCGGGTGACGTCCTCGCCGTGGATCACGATGCGCCCGCGGTCGATGGGCTCGAGGAGGTCGATGCACCGCAGCAACGTGGACTTCCCCGACCCGCTCGCCCCGATCAGGCAGACGACCTCGTGCTCGGACAGGGCCAGGTCGATCCCCTTCAGAACCTCGAGCTTCCCGAAGGACTTGTGCAGGCCCTCGATCCGGAGCACCCGACCGTCGGAGGTGGGCGCGGCGCTCACAGCCCCCCTCCGGCCTGCCGTCGCGCCCGTTCCCGCTGGATGAGCCAGTCGACGAGCCGGGTCATGGGGATGGTGACGATCAGGAACATGATCGCCGCCCCGAGGTACGGGGTGAAGTTGAAGTCCGCGTACTGCTCGAGCTGGGCCTGCTTGAAGGCCTCGGGGACCGCGACGACGAACGCCACCAGCGCCGTGTCCTTCTGCAGCCCGACGAAGTCGTTCAGGAGCGGGGGGATCACGCGGCGAACCGCCTGCGGGATCACGACGAATCGCAGGGACTGCATCCTCGTGAGTCCTAGGGATCGAGCGGACGCCACCTGACTGGGATGGATCGACTCGATCCCCGCCCGGTAGACCTCGGCCACGTACGCCGAGTAGCTGAGGATCAGGGCGACCACCGCCCAGAACGCGTTCGAGCGAGGAACACCCGGCAGCTGCATCGCGGGTACGCCGAACCCCAGCAGGTAGACCACGAGCACCGTGGGGATGCCGCGGAAGAAGTCCGTGTACAGGATCGACATGAGGCGCAGGGGGAAGAACACCGGACCCGGTAGGCTCCGCATCACGGCGAGGGTGAGGGCCCACGCGAGGATGAACACCTCGGCGATCAGGAAGTACTCGACGTTCCGCAGGAATCGGCTCGCGATCCCCGGAAACGTGTCCTTGAACTCGGCCCCGTTGAAGAAGGCTCGCTTCACCTCGGGCCAGTTCTCCGAGTGGACGACGACCCAGCCGAGCACGAAGAAGACCACGACCGTGCTCACCACTGCGATCAGGACGCCCTTCGCGCCCTCCTGGCTCAGGCCCGAGAGCAGCCCGGACCGGCCGCGGGGGAGATCCGGCTCACCCGGCGGCATCTCGAACAGCTCGGGAGCGCCGCCTCCCCCGGGGACCGACATCGAGCTCCGTCAGGAGGTGGAGAAGACCGGGACGCTCACCTTGCTGGAGAGCCACCGGTCTTGGATGGACTGGAGCGTGCCGTCCGACTTCAGCTCCTCGAGCGCCATGTTCACGCACTGCACGAGCGGGTTGCCCTTGGCGAAGGCCATTGCGAAGTACTCCTGCTGGCCGCCGGCCGGAGGAAACTGCCCCACGATGACCCCGTTCGGGATCTGCACCGCCGTGATGTAGAAGGCCGTCGGCAGGTCGACGACGATCCCGTCGACGCTGCCGGACTTGAGGGCCTGCACGGCGTCCGCGAGGCTGTTGTAGGCGCCCGCCTCCTTGTTCGGCTTGATGACGTTCACGATGTAGTCGTAGTCGGTCGTTCCGATCTGCGAGGCGAGAGAGAAGTCCTTCAGGTCCGAGAGGGTCGTCGCCTGCGTGATGGGCGTTCCCTTCAGGGCGACCAGGGCCGGGTTCACGTCGTAGTAGCTCTCGCTGAAGTCGACCGCCTGCGCCCGCTTGGGCGTGTAGGAGATCTGGTTGATGTCGAAGTCGAAGCTCTTCGGCCCGGGCGCGAACGACTGGTTGAACGGGACCTCCACCCACTGCACCTGGTCGGCGCTGAAGCCGAGCTTCTCGGCCACCGCGTAGGCCACGGCGCTCTCGAAGCCCTTGCCGGTCGCCGGGTTGTTGATCTTCCAGTTGGTGCCGGCCGTGTCGTCACCGGCGTACCAGGGCGGGTAGGCGGGGTTGTCGGTTCCGATCGTGAGCGCGCCGGGGCTCACGTAGCTCGTGACGCCCTTCGCGCAGTCCGCGGCGGTCGCCGGCGCCGCGCTCGTCTCGGTCGAGCCGCCGGCAGGCGGGCTCGTGGTCTGCGTCGTGGTGGAGCTCTTGGCGCAGGCCGCGAGCAGGAGCCCGAACGCCGCGACCGCGACCAGCACCTTCCGCATCGTCGATCCCCCTCGAAGGATGTCGGTGGGGCGTGGGTCACGCCCGAGCGCGAGCCTAGCACACCCCCCCGTCGAGACAGCCGGCCGGTCCGCGGGAGCCCTCGCTGCTACTTCCGCGGCTCCCACGAGAAGAACCTGGCGGCCGCGACGAGCCCTCCGAGTCCCCACAGGAGCAGGATCAGGACGTCGTGCCACTCGAACCGGAACGGCCGCCCGTAGAAGCCCGCCCGCATGGCGTCGGCGAAGTGCTTGACGGGGAAGATGGTCCCGACCGTCCTGATCCACGCCGGCGAGTTGTCGCCGAGCGGGATGAAGATGCCGGACAGGAACAGGAGCGGCAGGATGATGGCGTTCACCACCGCCGGCCCCGCGTCGGCGTTCGGGACGATCGCCGTGGTCGCCAGGCCGAGCGCGGCGAAGCTGGCTCCACCGGCCACGACCACCAGGACGAACTTCGCGAGGAGCGCCCCGGTCGGCAGGTCGGCGCCGTAGAAGACGGCGCCGAAGGCGGCGGTGAGGGCGACCAGCAGCACCGCCACCAGCAGGGCGTGAATCACGCGTCCGACCAGGTACGCCCAGCCGGGCAGCGGGGTCCCCCGGACTCGTTTGAGGATCCCCGAGTCCCGCTGGTAGGTCACGCTCATCGCGATGTTGGTATAGGACGCCGTGATGACCGAGAACGTCGCCATCGCCGCCACGTAGTAGCTCGACTGCTTGATCAGCACGCCCCCGATCGGCACGGTCCCCTTGCCGAGAAGGGAGGTGAAGATCACGAGGAACATGAGCGGGAACGCGAACGTGAAGAACGCGGACGCGGGGTTCCGCCAGAACGCCTTGTTCGTGTACCGCACCTGGCGGAGCATGAGAGCCACATCGCTCATTCGGCGCCCGCCTCCCCCCCGGTGAGCTCCAGGTAGACGTCCTCGAGCGTCGGCCTGGTCACCTCCAGGCCGTCGAGCTCGAACCCGCCGGCCATCGCCCACCCGGTCAGCTCGTGGAGCGTCGAGGTCGGCGTCTCGGTGCGGACCTCGACGAGCCCGTTCGACCGCACCACGGCGCCGGGAACGGCGGGGGGTCCGCTCGCGCCCGAGCGGACCCGGAAGCGGATGAGGGTCTCGGCGAGGTGCCGGCCGCCGAGCAGGCCGGGCGGTCCCTCGGCGACGATCTCGCCGCGCGCGATGACGGCCACCCGGTTCGCGAGGTTCTCGGCCTCGTCCATGTAGTGCGTGGTGAGGAAGACGGTCTTTCCGAGGGAGGCCAGGTTCCGGACGATCTCCCACGCGTTTCGCCGGGCCCCGGGGTCGAACCCGGTCGTCGGTTCGTCGAGAAACAGCAGCTCGGGGTCGCCGGCGAGCGCGATCGCGACGTCCAGGCGACGCTGCTGACCGCCGGAGAGCCGGATCACGCGGGCGTCCCGCTTGTCGGTGAGGCCGACGAGGTCGATCACCTCGTCCACGTCCCGGGGGTGGGGGAAGTACCGCGCGTACAGCTCCACGGTCTCCCGAACCGTGAGGTACGGATCGATCCCCGTCGACTGCAGCACGATCCCGACGCGCTCGCGGAGCGCTCGATCCCGACGCGCCGGGTCGTGGCCGAGGACCCGAACCTCCCCGGCCGTGCGCTCGCGGTAGCCCTCGAGGATCTCGACGGTGGTGGTCTTGCCGGCCCCGTTCGGACCCAGGAGCGCGAAGACCTCGCCGCGCCGCACGCGCAGGTCGATCCCGCGCACGGCCTCCACGTCGCCGTAGGACTTGCGCAGGCCGACGACCTCGATGACGACCTCGCTCACGGAACGACCAGAGTACTCAGCGCAGTCGCGGTTCGACCACGTAGCCGAGCCGCTTGTCCACCACGTTCTCGAGCGGCTGGCCGGTCAGGTAGCGCTCGAGGTTCGCGAGGAAGAGCTCCACCACCGCCTCGCGCCAGCCCGCGAAGTCGCCGGAGATGTGCGGCGACACGATCACGTTCGGGAGGTCCCAGAGCGGGCTCCCCGCCGGGAGCGGCTCCTCCTCGAACACGTCGAGGGCGGCCCCGGCGATCCGCCCCTCTCGCAGGGCCCGCACGAGGGCCTCCTCGTCCACGGTCGCGCCCCGGCCGACGTTCACGAACCGGGCGTTCGGGCGCATGCGGGCGAACACGGCCGCGTCGAACATCGCGCGGGTGCCCTCCGTCAGCGGGAGGGCGTCGACCACGTAGTCGGCCCACCCGGCGGCGTCGGGGAGCTCGGCGGCCCCGTGGACGAGCTCGAAGACGTCGTCGCCCGGACGGGGGGTGCGCCCGAGACCCCGGACCTCCATGCCGAGGGCGAGCGCCGCCCGCCCGATCGCCCGCCCGATCGGGCCGACGCCCGCCACGAGCAGCCGCTTGCCGGCCAGGAGCTCCGTGTCGCGGTGTCGCCACTCGTGGCGCCGCTGACGCTCCAGCATCGGCACCCAGCCCTTCGCGAACACGAGCATGAGCCCCAGGACGTACTCGGCGATCGCGGCGTCGAACACCCGGCGCCCGTTCGTGAGCACCACGTGGCTCTCCACGAGCTCGGGGAACAGGATCCAGTCCACCCCGTCGGAGGCGGTCTGGATCCACCTCAGGCGGGTCGCGCGCGACCAGGCGGCGGGCAGCATGCCGCGATCCTCGCCCGGCCAGGCGAACAGGATCTCGGCCCCGGAGAGCGCCCCGGCCAGGGCCTCCCGGCTCGTGGCGAACTCCAGGTCGACAACATCGGCGACGGCCCTCGCTCCTTCGGGCCAGCGATCCTCGTCGAGGCCCATCACGACGACCCGAGGTCGCTCGGTCACAGCGGCCTGCGGCCGGCGAAGCCGGAGTCGACGTCGTGCCAGAACGAGACCCGCTCCTCCCCGAGGCGCCAGCAGAGGTAGACGCGCCGGCCGTCGCGCTCGCCGGGGAAGTCGACCAGCCCGGTCTCGGGGTCCCGGAGCAGGATGTCGCGCTCGGCGAGCGCCAGGATCTGTTCCCGGAGCGTGGCCTGCGCCTCCCAGTAGTCCTTGCCCTCGTGCCCGCCGCCGTCCGCGGCGACCTGCTCGCGGATGCGCTCGGCCGCGCGAAGGATCGTCTGACGGGCCCGGTGGATGACCTCGAGCCGGGCGCGGAGGTCCGGGAGCTCGGCGTTCGCCTCCTCGATCGTGTACACGCGCTCCTCCACCGCCATCACAGCCCCAGGAGCCCCGGCAGCTCCCCCAGCGACGTGATCCGCGCCCCCGACGTGTCTGCAAAGCGACCGCGGCGGTCGATGAGGACGGGGAACATGCCGACGGCGGCGGCCGGCTCGACGTCGAACTCCGGGTTGTCGCCCACGTACACCGAGGCCTCGGCGGTGACCCCGGCCCGCTCGATCGCAAGGCGGAAGATCCTCGGATCCGGCTTCTCGAGCCCCTCGACGCCGGAGATGACCCGCACGCCGAAGAACGGGGTCAGCCCGAGGTCGTCGAGCAGCCGTTCGAGCCACTCCTCGAAGTTCGAGACCACGCCCAGCTTCAGCCCGGCGCCCGACAGCTTCTCGAGCGCCGGCACGACGTCGTCGAACATCGCGTAGTTGGAGCGGTCCGTGAACGCCCGGTACACGGTGTCGATCAGGCCCTCCTCGGCGATCCCGAGGTCGGCGAGGAAGATCCCGTACACGTCGTACCAGAACCTGCGGGACTTCTCCGGCGTGGTCGTCCACAGCTCGTTCGTGTCGGCCGCGAGCTTGAACCGGTCGAAGACCACGTGGATCCGCTCGCGGATCGTCTCCGGGCCGACGTCGTGGCCCTCGCGCCGCAGGATCTCGGCGAACAGGTCGGGGAAGGTCGGGTGCGGGTGGACCAGGGTCTCCCCGGCGTCGAAGAACACCGCCTCGAACCTCATCTGGCCGATGATAGCCACCGGCCCGAGCTCAGCTCCCGCCGGCGCGGACTCGGGCCTGGAGGTCTGCCCAGACCCGGTCGACCTGTCCCTCGAGCTCCGCCAGGGTTCCCTCGTTGTCGATGATCACGTCGGCGACCTCCGCCTTGGCCTCGAGGGGGAGCTGGGCCGCGATCCGGGCCCGGATCGCGGCCTCGGACATGCCGCGCTCGCGCATCAGCCGCTCGACCTGGGTCTCGACGGTGGTCGAGACCACGATCAGGACCTCGAACGCCGTGTGCATGCCGGTCTCGACGAGGAGCGGAGCGCTGAACACGACCACCTTGTCCGTGTCCCGGTACCGCTCGCACCCCTCGGCGAACAGTCGGCGGACCTCGGGATGCACGATCGCCTCCAGGTCCCGGCGGGCGGCGGGGTCGGCGAACACGATCGACGCGAGCGCCTCGCGGTCGAGCTCGCCGCCCGGCCCGAGGACGTTCGGTCCGAAGCGCTCGATCACGCGCTCGTAGCCCGGGGTGCCGGGGGCCACGCCCTCCCGGGCGAGCAGGTCCGCGTCGAACACGGCCGCGCCGCGCTTCTCGAGCATGCCCGCGACGGTCGACTTGCCCGATCCGATCCCGCCGGTGAGGCCGACGAGCAGCACGGGTGCCCCCTCGCTACTCCGAGCGACCTTCGCGCCGCTTCAGATCCTCCAGGATGGCCTCCAGCGAGACCTCCTCTTCCTCCTCGCGGCCCGCGGGTTCGGGGGCCGGGGCAGGCGCCGGCTCGGGCGCCGGGGCGGGCGCGAGCTCCTCGGCCGGAGGCGCCGCGGCCGGGGCGGCGGGCACGGTGGAAGCCGACTCACCGCCGTCCGCGAGCGCGTCTGCCGGCGGTGTGCCCTCCGAAGCGATCTGATCGGGCTGCGTCCCGGAGGCCGGAGCCGAGGCCGCCGCCTCGCGTTCGGGGGCCACCACCTCCGCCTCCTCCTCGATCTCGACGGGCGGTGCGGGGGCCGCGGCCCCGACCTGGCGCATCGAGAGCGAGATCCGGCGCCGGGCGACGTCCACCTCGATGACCTTCACGCGCACCTGCTCGCCGACGGAGAGCACCGACTCGGGCGTGTCGATGTGCTGGTCCGAGAGCTCGCTGATGTGCACGAGCCCCTCGATCCCGGCCGCCACGCGCACGAACGCGCCGAACGGCACCAGCTTGGTGACCTGGCCCTCGATGATCTCTCCGGCCTGGTACTTGCGCTCGAACTCCTTCCAGGGGTCCTCCTGCGTGGCCTTGAGCGAGAGCGAGACCCGCTCGCGCTCGAGATCGACGTCGAGCACTTCGACCTCGACCTCCTGACCGACCTGGACGACCTCGCTCGGATGGTCGACGTGCTTCCACGAGAGCTCGGAGACGTGCACGAGACCGTCGACCCCGCCGAGGTCGACGAAGGCGCCGAAGTTCACGATCGAGGAGACCGTGCCCTTGCGGCGCTCGCCCTTCTGCAGCGACTCGAGGAACTTCTTGCGCCCCTCGCTCTGGGACTCCTCCAGGAAGGCCCGGCGCGAGAGCACGACGTTGTTGCGGTTGCGGTCGAGCTCGATGATCTTGGCCTCGAGCTCCTGCCCGACGAACGGGTGCAGGTCGCGAACCCGGCGCAGGTCGACGAGCGAGGCCGGCAGGAACCCGCGCAGGCCGATGTCGAGGATCAGCCCGCCCTTCACGACCTCGATCACCGGGCCCTTGATCGTGCCCCCCGACTGCATGACCTCCTCGATCCGTCCCCACGCGCGCTCGTACTGCGCGCGCTTCTTGGAGAGGATGAGGCGCCCCTCCTTGTCCTCCTTCTGCAGGACGAGGGCCTCGACGTGGTCGCCGACCTTCACGACCTCGTTCGGGTCGACGTCGTGGCGGATCGAGAGCTCCTTGGCGGGGATGACCCCCTCGGACTTGTAGCCGATATCGAGGAGGACCTCGTCGCGGTCGATCTTGACGATCGTCCCCTCGACGATGTCGCCGTCCTTGAAGTCGCGGAGCGAGGCCTCCATGGCCTCGACCAGCTCCTCCGGCGTCAGGTCGCGCTCGGGCGCGGCCTTGGTATCGCTCGCGTCGATGTGAACCATCTCCTTCCGCGCGCACGGCGCGCACCCGGCGGTTGGGATTTGCCGAGTGCGAGTGCGGCCGCGCGGCCCGGGAATGGTAGCTATCCAGCGGAAACGCCGTCAACGCGGTCACGAACGAGGACCCTCGGTCGCCCACGATGCGATCGCTCAGTGGCCGGCGGGGGCGGCCTCGGCCCAGTTCGCGCCCCAGCCGATGTCGGCCCGGAGCGGAACCGAGAGATCGTACGCCGACTCCATCTCGCGCTTGACGAGGCCGGCCGCCTCGTCGAGCTGGCCCTTCGCGACCTCGAACACCAGCTCGTCGTGGACGGTGAGCAGCATGTGACAGTCGAGCCCCGAGTCGCGGAGGGCCCGATCCACCTTGATCATCCCGAGCTTGAACACGTCTGCCGCGCTCCCCTGGATCGGCGCGTTGAGCGCCATCCGCCGGCCCATGTCGCGGACCCGCGGGTTGGCCGCCTGGAGCTCGGGGATGTAGCGGCGCCTTCCGAGCAGCGTCTCGGTGAACCCCTCGGCCGCCGCCCTCGCCACCTGCCGCTCGAGGAAGTCGCGGATCTGCGGGAAGCTCGCGAAGTAGGCGTCGATGAACTCCTGCGCCTCGTCGACCGCGATCTCCAGGCGCGAGGCCAGTCCGTACGCGTTCATCCCGTAGGCGAGCCCGTAGTTGATGGCCTTGGCCCGGCTTCGGGTCGCCGGGTCGACCTTGTCGACCGGCAGGCCGAACACCTTGGCCGAGGTCGCCGTGTGGATGTCGATCCCGGAGGCGAACGCGGCCTTCAGCCCCTCGTCGTCGGCCAGGTGCGCGAGGATCCGGAGCTCGATCTGCGAGTAGTCGGCGACGAGCATGAGCTGGTCCTTCGAGCCGGGAACGAACGCCCGGCGGATCTGCCGGCCGAGCTCGCCCCGCACGGGGATGTTCTGCAGGTTCGGGTTCACCGACGAGAGCCGTCCGGTGGCCGCGCCGGTCTGGTTGAAGGTGGTGTGCACGCGCCCGTCCCGCGGGTCGACCTGCTTGGGAAGGGCCTCGAGGTAGGTGGAGCTCAGCTTGTCGAGCTCGCGCCAGGACAGGAGCGCCTCGACGATCGGGTGCTGGTCCCGGAGCTTCTCGAGCACGCTCGCGTCGGTCGAGAGCTGTCCCTTGGGGGTTCGCTTGCCGGGCGAGAGGCGGAGCTTCTCGTAGAGGATCTGCCGGAGCTGCGGCGGGGAGTTGAGGTTGAACTCCTCCCCCGCGTGCCGGTAGATCTCGGCCCGGAGCGCGGCCATGCGGTCGCGGACGCCCTCGGCCATCTCCTCCAGGTACTGGACGTCGAGCGCCACCCCCCTGGCCTGCATCCGGGCGAGCACCGAGGAGAGCGGAAGCTCCACGGTCTCGAGCAGGGTCCGGAGGCCCGCCTTGTCGATTCGCTCGGACATCGCCGGCGCGAGGAGCGCAACCGCGGCGGCCTCCGCGGCCGCCGTTCGCCAGCTCTCGACGAACAGCTGACCCTCGGTCTCCTCGGGGCTCGAACCCAGGACGTCCCCTCCCAGGTACTGCTCGCAGAGCGCGCGGAGCGGGTAGCTCGCCGTCGCCGGATCGAGCAGGTAGCCGGCGAGCATCGTGTCGAACGCCACCCCGGCCAGCCAGCCGCCGGATTCCAGCACGGCGGTCTCCATCTCCTTGGCGTCGTGCGCCCACTTCCGCAGGTCGGGGTCGGCCAGGGCGGGCAGCATGCGCTCCAGCGAGGCGAGCGGCGCGTAGGCGGCCTGCCCGCCGCCGAGCGAGACCGCGAGCCCGCGCACGCGTCGCCCGTCGAGCTCGAACCGGAGCGCCTTCGGGCCGTCGCTTCGCACCAGCTCCAGGAGCTCGCGCTCGGTCACCTCTCGCAGGTCGAGCTCCGTCGTCTCGACCGCCGGCTTCACGCCCCGCCCGAGGTCCTCGAGCCGTTCGAGGAGCGTGCGGAACTCGAGCGAGCCGAACAGCCGCCGCACCGCCTCCGGGTCCCACTCCCCCATCACGCAGTCGTCGACGTCGACGGGGAGCTCGAGGTCGGTTCGCAGGCGCGCGAGCTCCTTGTTCATGACGAGCTGATCGCCCGCCGCGGCGATCGTGTCCCGGAGCTTGCCCTTCAGCTCGCCGGTCCGCGCGAGCAGCTCCTCCACCGAGCCGAACTCCTGGATCAGCCGGGACGCGGTCTTCTCGCCCACGCCGGGGACGCCGGGGATGTTGTCGGAGGGATCGCCCTTCAGGGCCACGTAGTCGAGGTACTTGGACGGAGGAAGGCCGAACCGCTCCTGCACGGCCGCCTCGTCGTACAGCCGGATCTCCGAGATCCCCTTCACGTTGAACATGACCCGGATCCCCGGGCGGATGAGCTGGAAGAAGTCGCGGTCGGCCGTGACGATCACCGCTTCCATCCCGCGCTGGGCGGCGCGGACCGCGAGGGTGGCGATGGCGTCGTCGGCCTCGTGGCCCTCGACCCCGATGACGGGGACGCGCAGGGTCTCGAGGACCTCCACGATCAGACCGAGCTGCTGGCGGAACTCGTCGGGCGTCTCGGGCCGGCCGGCCTTGTACTCGGCGTACCGCTCCAGCCGGACCGTGGGTCGGCCGACGTCGAAGGCGACGGCGATCAGGTCCGGACGCTCTTCGGCGAGGAGCTTGATCAGCATCGACGTGAACCCGTAGACCGCGTTGGTCACCTGCCCGCTCGAGGTCGCGAGGCTCGTCGGCAACGCGAAGAACGCCCGGTAGGACAGGCTGTGCCCGTCGAGGAGGAACAGGCGCTTGGGCGACCCGCCGGCGGAGGGGCTCACCCGGCGGATTCTAGCCTCGCCCCCAGACCTCGGTGACCGCCGGTCCGCAGCGGAGTAAGCTTGACGCGAATCCGACTTCCTGAGTAGGATTCGCGCGGTCGAGGGCCGTTCGGTAGCGAACGTTCTTCGGAGTTCCGTCCGGACCGAGGGTCCGCCCGGATCAAGGAGCAAGGCATTGAGCACCGGCCAGACCGTTCTCCTCGGGGCGATCGCCGGCGTCACGATCTTCCTCGGACTCCCGGTCGGCCGCATGCGCAGCCAGAGCCGCACGCTCCGGTGCTTCCTGAACGGCGTCTCGGCCGGCATCCTGGTGTTCCTGCTGTTCGACATCCTCGAGCACGCAACCGAGCCGCTCGAGGAGGCGGTGGCCGAGAAAGCGTGGGGCCATCTCGCGGCCGTCGGCCTCCTCTACGTGGCCGGGCTCGGGTTCGGGCTGATCGGGCTCGTCTACGCGGGGCGCTTGTGGCGGCGACGGGGCGCGAGGGCCGTCAGCCTCGGACCGGGGGCGATGGCCGTCGTCGAGGCGCCGGATCGCGGGCGGGCCGAGGCCCTGCGCGTCGGGATGTCGATCGCCACGGGGATCGGGCTCCACAACTTCTCCGAGGGTCTCGCCATCGGCCAGGCGGCCCACGCCAACGAGGTCTCGCTTGCGCTCTTGCTCGTGATCGGGTTCGCGCTCCACAACGGGACCGAGGGGTTCGGCATCGTCGGACCGCTCGCCGCCGCGGGGGAGCGAGCGTCCTGGGGGTGGCTGGTCGCGGCGGGCCTCATTGCCGGAGGGCCGACGTTCCTCGGGACGATCGTCGGGACGACGTTCTCCTCGGACCTCGTGTTCGTGGCGTTCCTGGCGCTCGCCGCCGGAGCGATCCTGTACGTGATCGGCGAGCTGTTCGCGGCCGGCCGCCGCCTCTCGTGGGAGACCACGCTCTGGGGTGTGTTCGCGGGCTTCGCCGTCGGGCTCGCGACGGAGCTCGTCCTCGTCGCCGCCGGCGCGTGACGCCCGTCCGCCGGTCGGGTGACCCCCGACGAGCGGTCGCATCAATGTCACTCTTTCTTCCCGCGTTCTTCGCGAAACGGGCGTGGCCGCTACCAGCGCTATTGATTGAAACTCCTTGCGCTGCAAGATGATCTTTCGCGTTGACAGGCTCTGGGCACCTCGCTAGATTTCGCTCCGGTCCCAAGCGGCCGAAGGGACCGGGAGGCCGGTAGAGCCTCCGGGGGCGAGAGGGGTCTGAGGGGGCGCGAGCTCCCGACGCGATTCTCGAACCCGGGCGGAACGATCGGTTCACCGGAACCGCAAGTCGCTTGGGGCCACCTTTTGACGGATCGAGGGACCGAGTAGACAACGCTTGCGTATGGGGAAGGCGCGAGCGGCTCCAAAGGTTCCTCGATCCGTCTTCTTTTCCGCGTCCTGACGGGGCGGTCGTCCGAGCCGCCGTTCGCTACAGGATCTGCGAGAGGAACTTCTTCGTCCGCTCGTGCTGCGGGTTGCGGAACATCTCCCGGGGGTCGCCCTCCTCCATCACGATGCCGTCGGCCATGAACAGCATCCGGTTCCCGACCTCGCGGGCGAACCCCATCTCGTGGGTGACGACCATCATGGTCATGCCCTCCTCGGCGAGCTGGCGCATGACCGCGAGCACCTCGCCCACCAGCTCGGGGTCGAGGGCGCTGGTGACCTCGTCGAACAGCATGAGCTTGGGCTTCATCGCCAGGGCCCGGGCGATCGCCACGCGCTGCTGCTGGCCGCCGGAGAGCTGCCCCGGGTACGAGTCGGCTTTCTCGGCCAGTCCGACGCGCGAGAGCTGCTCCATCGCCCGGTCCCTCGCCTCCTTGGCGTCCACCCTCAGGACCTTCTCCAGCGCCAGGGTGATGTTCTGGAGGGCCGTCTTGTGCGGGAACAGGTTGAAGGCCTGGAACACGATCCCGATGCGGGTGCGGACCTCGTTCAGGTTGGTCCGGATGTCGGTGAGGTCCCGTCCCTCGAACCAGACGTGCCCGAGGGTGGGCTCCTCGAGCAGGTTCGTGCACCGCAGGAGCGTCGACTTTCCCGAGCCGGAGGGCCCGATGAGCACCAGGACCTCGCCGGGCAGGAGCTGGGTGTCGATCCCCTTCAGGACGTGGAGGTTTCCGAACCACTTGTGGATCCCCTCCAGGCGGATGAGCGGCTCGCGGCCGTTCCCGCCGGCGGGTGTCGTGACCCCCCCTCGGGGGGTGTCCGGCATCGTGGCGCTCATGCCGTCACCCCGACGAGGCCGCTCCGCAGGCGCTTCTCGATCCAGTTCACGAGCCGGATGAGCGGAAGGCTGATCGCCAGATACCCCACGGCGGTCACCACGAAGAACGAGGCGAAGTAGCTGTTGAGGTAGCCCTGGTACCCGGCGGTCATGAGGTCCCACTGCTGCTGGGTCAGTCCGAGCACGAGCACGAGGGACGTGTCCTTGATCAGGATCACGAACTCGTTCATCAAGGGGGGGATGACGCGCCTGACCGCCTGGGGGATGATCGCGTACCGCATCGATTGCAGATACGACATTCCCAGGCCACGGGCGGCCTCGAGCTGGCCCCGCTCGATCGATTGAATCCCGGCCCGGAACACCTCGGCCGCATACGCCCCGGTGTTCAGGCTGAAGACCATGAGGGCTGTCGTGTAGGCGCTCAGGTTGAGGCCCAGGCCCGTCGCGAGACCCAGGTACGCGAAGGACAGCTGCCACACGAGTGGCGTCCCTCGAAAGAAGTTGATGTAGGCACGCGCGGGGGCCCGCAGGGTCCGCTGCTTCGAGATCGTGAACAGGGCGAGAACGAGTCCGATGACGATACCGCCGAGCTCGCCTCCGAACGCCAGGATCACCGTGTTCTTCATTCCGGTGAACAGCGTGCCCCAGGACCCCGAGATGATCGGGAAGTCCAGGAAGTTCTTGACGAAGATCATCAGGGTGCCGCTGCGTCCGAACCACAGCAGGAACGCGCCGAGGAGAACCCCCTGAACGCCGAGGATGGCCCCGGCGAGCATCTCGTTGCGCCGGCGCTTGGTGTCCATGCGGCCGTACGCGGCGAACCCGACGCCCACGGCGATCAGGCCGAGCACGACACCGGCGAGCAGCACGGCGGATTCGGTAGAGGAGCGCAGCGCTTCCGCGATGCCGCAGATGCTGCGCGCTCCGGTGATCCTCTCGGTGATCCCCTCGCTCCCGCAAAAACTCGTGAGGGGGGCGTTGCTCATGCCCCCGAGCACCAGGAGGACGAGCGTCGCCCCAAGGGTGAGCGCGAGGCTCGCGATTCCCGCTGCGAACGTCGTCGCCGGCAACGGGGCGGTCGGACCCCGCACGTCCGGGGGGCTCGAGATCTCAACTCCGACTGCGCCCATCGGACCCCCTTCTCGAAAGAGCCGAGCCCGCGCCAGCGGACGCGGGCTCGCTCGATGCCACCAGGATCTAGCCGCCCGCGTAGGTCGGGAGCTCCTGGGTCGGGAAGTACTTCTTGAAGATCTGTGCGTAGGTGCCATCCGCGAACAGCTCGTCCATCGCGCCGTTGATCGCGTCGAGCAACGCCGTGTTCTGCTGGTTGACGGCGAACGCGTACTGCTCGCCGGTGGCGATCTGCTGAGTGACCTTGAGGTCGGGCTTGGTCTTCACGATGTCCTCGGCGACCGGCAGATCGACGACCGCGGCCACGAGCTGACCGGCCTCGAGCGCGTTGAAGATGTCCGGGGTCTTCGTGTAGCCGACGAGCGAGACGCCCTTGGGCTCGAGGTTCTGCTTCGCCCAGAACTCGCCGGTCGTCCCAGACTGCACGCCCACGCGGTCGCCCGACTTGAGCTGATCCCAGGTCGTCAGGTCGGGGGTCTTGCTCGTGTTGACCGTCAGGGACTGCAGCGAGTCGTAGTAGGGCTTGGTGAACGCCACGATCTGCGCGCGCTTCTGCGTGGTCTCGTAGGCGGGCGAGCCCTTCGGCGCGTAGGCCGTCACCGCCGAGGCCACCACGTCGAACTTGTTCACGGACAGTGCGGTGAAGATCGTGTTGAAGTTGGCGTTCACCCACTTCGGCGTGAGCCCGAGCTTCTGGGCGATGGCGTCCATCAGCTCGACGTCGAACCCCGTGAGCGTCCCGCCCTGGTTGAACTCGAACGGGGGGTAGGGGATGTCCGACCCGATAGTGAGCGTCCCCGGCTCGAGCGTCGTGAACGCGGGCGTGGGCGATCCGCTCGCGGACGCGGGCGGGGTGGTGGTCGTGCCGCCGCCGGTCTCCGACTTCTTGGAGCAGGCGGATGCCACCAGCACGAACACCGAGAGCAGCGCGACGGCTCCCAGCCAACGCCTTCTCATGTGCTCCTCCTTCCCCCTCGGTCGGCCACGCACCGAGGCCCGCCGCCGACCCTTCGGTTTCTCCCGCCAGAATCTACGCTCAGGAACCGCCGACAGGTGCGGACAGCCCCCCGGAAGAAGGGACGATAGCCCCGTCCCGTCGCTGCTACAGGACCGCGTCCAGGAACTTCTTGGTCTCCGCGTACCTGGTGTGCTCGAAGATCTCCTTCGGGGTGCCCTCCTCGAGGATGATCCCGTCGTTGAAGAACAGCATCCGATGCGCGACCTCGCGGGCGAACCCCATCTCGTGGGTCACCACGATCATGGTCATGCCCCCCACGGCGAGATCCCGCATGACCGCCAGCACCTCGCCGATGAGCTCCGGGTCGAGCGCCGACGTGGGTTCGTCGAAGAGCATGACCTTGGGTTCCATCGCCAGCGCCCGGGCGATCGCCACCCGCTGCTGCTGGCCTCCGGAGAGGCGGATCGGATACTCCTCGGCCTTGTCGGCCAGCCCGACCCGCTCGAGGAGCCTCATCCCGAGGGCCTTGGCCGGCTCGAGGGCCATCCCCTTCACGGTCACGGGTCCCTCGATGACGTTCTGGAGTGCCGTCATGTGCGGGAACAAGTTGAACTGCTGGAACACCATCCCCGTTCGGATGCGGAGCTGCCGGATCTGCTCGCGCTGATGTCGCGTCCGGTGGCCTCCGGTCAGCCGGATTCCGTCGACCTCGATGGTCCCCGACGTTGGGTCCTCGAGGAAGTTGATGCACCGGAGCAGCGTGCTCTTGCCGGCCCCGGACCGGCCGAACATCACGACGACCTCGCCCTCGTGGACCTCCATGCTCACCCCACGAACGACCTCGAGGTCGCCGAAGGACTTGTGGAGGTTCTCCACTCGAACGACGACGTGGTCGCTCGTCACGCCGGCGGCTCCTCCCGCCCGGAGTCGGGTGCGGGCAGCTCGACCATCATCCCGCCGCCGCCCTGTCCGCCTCCGGCCGAGCCCGGCAGGAACTGGGGACGGCGGTCCCTTCGCTCCGAGGACCCCGACGCCCTCACGTAGCCCTTGGCGAGACGGTTCTCCAGCTTGCGCTGGAAGAACGAGAAGATGCCCGTCAGCACCCAGTACATGACGGCCGCGACGATCAGAGCCTCGAGGCTCCGGAAGTC
>Ga0070741_10002429_pt1 | contig 50131 bp, 42 predicted proteins | sample Coa_R1_4_FD_66440 | JGI IMG/M metagenome (GOLD analysis project Ga0070741, IMG submission 66440) | Surface soil microbial communities from Centralia Pennsylvania, which are recovering from an underground coalmine fire - Coalmine... | ecosystem: Environmental > Terrestrial > Soil > Unclassified ... | reverse complement strand
AAATCTGCTGCTTAAGTATCTAAAAAACAGACCAACTGAGGTGTCCGGCGCAGTACCGACGCCGAGGGCGGTAGAGGAAGAGCTCGCGAGGGTTCCCTCCTCGATTTGTCCAAACTCGAGAAAGAAGCGGCTTGAAACAAGCCGCTTCTTTGGAGAAATCTAATCGATGTCTTCGAAGGTCAATTTGCGTCGAGCAGTGCAATTATCTGGCAAATTTAACAGCCTTGTTAAGGCGCCTTTACTAGCTGGCGAGAGATTAGGATCAAAAGTCTTTTGCTGAGCGATATTTTTAACTCTATTAATGATCTCTTCTTCAGCCAGAGTGAGGTTTTGATATTCGGGAATCGTATCAGCGAGCTGTTTTAATGTTTCCATGGATTCAGCAGAACCGCTTTGACTATGATATTGAACCATCGTTAACCAGCTTGCAAGTTCGGTATTTGGATTCTCTCTGCCGTATTCGACAGGTACGGAGCTTGGTGTTCCTGAAATAGAAGTGATACTCATAACGGCCTCTTTTGTATAAAAGTATTGAATCTCAACTGGATGGCATCGTACACTTTTGGATAAGTGGCGGAAAGATATTCTCGCCAACGGGTTCCTTCTGTGCCATACCACATCGGAAGGAGAGTTTTGTGCAAAAGGAATTCCATTTCTTGTAATCCCTCGGCGAAACATTTTTTCCCGAATGTCTCAATATCTCTAGAAAATTCTTGTAATCTCCCTCTAAGCATCTTTGCATTTTGCACGGAAAGATCATCCGCTTGAGTAGCTATCGCATGTTGGAAGGAAGCAAGGATGTTTTCAACAAGTTTTGCTTCCATTTCCGGATCGGAAAGGAGGGCATCGAGGAAGCCCTGATACTTCGCGATACGGGCCGGATCTTCCACGAGAACATTTTCAATGCCATTGTCGATAGCGAAAACGGCAGGTTCTACGCCTGAATCGATTGTCCATTCAACCATGATATTGCCGAAATTTGCTTCGCAGTCCAAGAGAGTGTAACTGTCTTCTTTTGTACTAAAATTGATTTGGACAATACGGTCTAAGTTTCCAATGATCAGATCTAATAGTGCAATTCGTCCGAGTTGAGTAAACAGTTTCACTTTTTGGCTAGGCTCTAAATGCGCATACTTAGAGATTGCAAAGTCAAAGAGATTCTCCCCATTTATCCTTTCACAGAGCATGACGAGTTTATCGGGCAGAGGATGTTTAGGGGCTCCTATTTTGGCAATCTGGTTGAGTGTTTTGTTGAGCTCCACTTGGATCTGCGTTTCCATCGAAATGCGAGAGGCCGCCCCTGTTTCATGAATGTTTGCTTCAAGATCAAACCCGCATACGTTAGGAACCAAAAAGCGCGACGAATTGCCCTGCTGTAATAGAAAGCGCGAAAATACCTGATAAATTCTTGTGCAGCAAAGCTCATTCCATTGCGTCCATTTCATGACGTAGCACTGCGGCTGTGGTATCCCACTTTTGTCCTGAAGAGGAAAGCTAACAAGAAAAGTCGGTCCTTTATTTCCGCGTGTGGATTTTTTCAGAGGATTAGATAGCACGCTGTTGACATCCAGACTAAATTTCTGGATAAGGTGTTCCAGTTTTTGTGCGGTTTGAACTTCTTCAATTTTGCAGCCGTAGAGGTCTCTGAGATCTAACCTTTGCAATCTATCAGAAAGATATTCTTTTGTTTTTTCAAGAGAACCGGTAGCCAGTGTTTCCTTGCTTTTGGACCATGTTTGCCGAAGCTCTTGCAAATATTCCCGCCTTTCGTCCTCCCAGATGCTATCGTTGAGGTTTGCAATGCGGCAAAGAGTTTTAATATCTCTAAGGACATCGGGCGCTTCTTTGAAGACAGGAGACTGTGAAGTTATTTGAATCGGGTTCATTTTTTTCCTTTTTTTATTGGAATAATATATGTTAATTTCGATTTAATCGCTCCTTAAAGGAATGTTATGTCATCAAGGAAAAAGGTTGTTTTAACCGGAGACCGGCCGACGGGACCGTTGCACTTAGGCCATTACATCGGTTCCCTTAAAAACCGTGTGGAATTGCAAAATACTTGTGATCAGTTTGTCATGATCGCTGATGTGCAAGCCCTTACCGACAATTATGAGCACCCAGAAAAGGTTAGGGAAAATATTTTACAAGTAGCGCTCGATTACCTGGCAGTTGGAATCGATCCGACAAAATCCACCCTTTTTATCCAATCCCGAATCCCTGCTCTTTTTGAACTAACTATTTATTATTTGAACCTCGTGACCTGGAACCGCCTTAAACATAATCCTACTGTCAAGCAGGAGATTGTCCAGAAAGGCTATGGTGAAAGTGTTCCTGCGGGATTCATGGTCTATCCTGTCAGCCAAGCAGCAGATATCTCTGCTTTTAGAGCAGATCTCGTTCCTGTTGGCGAGGATCAACTTCCGATGATCGAGCAAACGAATGAAATCGTCCGCAATTTTAATCGGATATACAAAACAGATGCTCTGATCGAATGTCGGGCGATGATTCCTAAATTAGCGCGTCTTCCAGGGACTGATGGAAAAGCAAAAATGAGCAAATCCTTGGGAAATTGTATTTACCTTCGCGATAGTATGGACGAGGTCGCTAAAAAAGTGAAAGGCATGTATACGGACCCCGGACATTTGCGCGTTGAAGATCCGGGCAAGGTGGAAGGAAACCCCGTTTTTACGTATTTGGATGCGTTTGATTCCGACATCGAAGGATTGGAAGCGATGAAAGCTCATTACCAGAGAGGTGGCCTCGGGGACTCTTTGGTGAAAAAGCGTCTTCTCGAGAAACTGCAGGCTTTTCTTGAGCCAATCCGCATGAGGCGCGAGGAACTCGCAAAAGATTCTGCTCAAGTATTGGAGATTCTGAACCAAGGCACTGAGCGGGCAAGTAATGTAGCAAACGCCACTTTGCAGGAAGTGAGAAAGGCGATGCGCCTCGATTATTAATGGGAGGAATGATGTCGATTACTCTGTTGACTATGCGTTCACAAAGAGTGCAGCTTAGTCCTTGGGAATTCCAAGATATTCAAGAGACCCCCCCGACTCATTTCGAGGGATATTCTACGAAGTTCTCTGCGCCGAAGGCAGAATTGAGTTTACTCGAGCAGATAAGAAACGACTCACTGTGCGCAAAAGTCATTTTTTTTGGATCAGATAGCAAATCGCTCTTTTCCTTTCTGAGCAATGACTATTCTTCTCCTTTAGAATTTGGAGAAATGAATTATCGTTGTGCCACAAGTGCTTATGAATCTCAAAAATTTATGAGGAAATATGAAATACAGCAGCGTTTCACGAATTTGAATGCAAAGGAAGCTTATGCTTTGTCCGCAGAGAAGCATCTAATGAAAGATGTTGACTGGTATGATAAACGCACAGCAGTAATGAAAAATGTTCTTCGGGCAAAATTTGGTCAAAATCCTTATTTGAAAGAATTGCTTTTAGCTACAGCAGATACTTATTTATCCTTTCTTGCTTCGCACAAAAATATGGATACCTTTTGGACCAATGATCGCGATGGATCCGGCGCAAATGAACTCGGCCAGATTCTTATGGATATCCGTTGGGAATATGGGGGTTCAGGACGCAAGGCTCCTCCAGAAAATTATAAGAGTTCAGCGCTTTCCCACTGTTCTTCTCCTCATCCCACTCCTTGTCTCGACAAAACGGATGCAGAGATTTTATCAGAAATTGATGAGCTCAATCATAAAATAAATGACGCCGAATACATTTCTAACTCTCAGATTGCTCGGCGCATGGAAAATCAACAGTTTACACGTTTTCCGTTTTGCAACTTTCCCTATGATAAAACTCTTGTCCCTCTTTCGTCTGGGCGTTTCATTAATGCCAATTTTGTACTGAATAAGCAATTCATTGGCACGCAATCTCCTATGCTTAAGACAATGGAAGATTTTTGGACGATGGTTTTAGAGCACCATGTTCCGGTTGTTGTCATGTTGAATCGACTCGGTGATCCTGGAGACGACATTTACTTTCCTTTTTCCTTAGAGGATTCCAAGTGCTATGGCGGGATCAAGCTAAAGCTCGCCGAGCCCCCTCTGTTTACAACCGATCCTAGCTGGCGTCAGAGCCCTCATGAGGAAGAGATGCATGCGGTCATTCATCGCAAGGTGATTATTGAGCATCAAGCAATAGAACACTGTGTGGATCACTTCCAATATCAGAATTGGCGCGATTTTTCTGCGGGTAATGAACGTGCGGCTGCCTATCTTATCAAGGTGGTTAATGCCATCCGCAAAAAAAACAACGGACCCACTGTGATTCATTGCCATGCCGGTGTAGGGCGGACTGCTGTTGCTATTGCGCTTTTTTCCGAAGCAGAGCACCTTGAAAGTGGGAATGTGGATTTAATGCGCAATGTGGAAAGGCAACGCAGTTCTGCGGAAGGAAGATGCCATAGTATGATGCAGGCGAGAGACCAGTATCACTTTTGCTACCGCACCCTGCGAGAGTACGCTCAGGGGAGATCAGGATGATAAAGAGCCCGCATGTTCTCCCCGACAGTCCTTTTTTCATTCTCATCTCCACTATACCAGCTATTTCTTCCTATTTCAGGAAGATGGAATTCGAATAGCTCAATGGGCGAGATACGAATCCCCTCAGCACCATAGGTCTTGTCATTGTTAAATATTTTTTTTATCTCTTCGAACTCTTTTCTTCCTCCAAAAAGCAGAAAGAAGAGATCTCGCGGTGTCAATTCGATCTTAGGCTTACTTACCTCGTTCCTAAATGTATCGATGATTCTGCTTAGGCGTTCGACTTGAGCTTTATAGGTCGTATCGGGGATATTGGCGGAATGTTGAAGTTGCTTAAGTTTGTCTAAAAGACGGGGATCGGTGAATAAAAGAAGAAAAGCTCGATCAAAAGGCTGCGCGCATTGTGGAAGTCCGAGTTGCCAAAGGCGTATATGCCAGAAATCATTACTCATAGGCATTGACAATTCATCATCCATATCCCAAAAGTTGCCAATCGCATTTTTCGTACAATCGAATTGGACGAGACTATTTCCTGAGCTGCAGTCCATAGAACCCTTGATGATTCCTAATAGTGCGTACGAATGCACTAGGGTTTTAGGGGCTGTCTTAAGTTTGGCACCCCCATTCTTATCATAAACGATATAATCAAAGGCTCTACCACAGTCATTTTGCCATAATTGGATGGAGCCAATCTTGCTAAATTTGCTTTGATGTTCTTTAAAGATTTGTGATTGCGTATAGCGTTGCATCGCACATTCTCTATATTTATCCTCTACTTCAAACCCTGGCTTGCCAAAAAATAAGAACTCTCCTAATTGATCGATTTGCCGCGAGGCGCCGCACAAGTGAAACATTTCTCCAAAAATATGGTCTCTTACTTCGTTAGGGATGTCGCTGCTTTTGAAGAGAGAGAAGGCTTTTTCCCTCAACCACTGTGCTCCTATAATATCCTTTCCTCGTATACAATTTTCATCAACAATGATTGTTCGATTGCTGCAAAGAGCTGCAGAATGGAAGAGTTGTCGTATCGTTTCCAGTCTTACAGCAAGATTGGGTGTTTTAAGCAGCATGGTAGGCGCTGTCAAGCCCATCCCAAGCATACGATCGCAATGGTAAGCATGCACTTCTTTGGCGGCTTCAAAAGGGTGCAAAGGTTTAAATTTTGCTTGTTTATCTCCGCCATGAGGAACAATAAAAAGGTCTTTGAAAAAACTTTCGTCGGCTCGGTTAAGGCCGCTCCCGTTGATCTGAGATTCTGCGATTTTTTTGATGTTTAGGAGCCGCATGTGACTTTCTAGATGCTGAGCAGAAGGGCGTAGAGTTTCTCTTTCGAGAAGCTTGTCCAAGATTAACTCTGCGGATTCCGGATCATGCGGGCTCTGAATGAGTTCTTGGGCAACAGAAACAAAGTATTCGAGATGCTTTTTTTCTCGGGGCGAAAGAAAAACGGGAAGAGTTAAAAGAAAAGTTTCCTGCGCTTTCCATCCGCGGATACGAGGGGAAGCGTCTTCGCAAAGCAATCGAAGATTGGGGTATTTTTGGACGAGCTGATGTTTCAAATTAATTAAATGAGAAAGGTATTGCGCGCGCAAGACAAGCTCTGAAAATGTCGCATGATTCCAATGAATGCTATTGAGAAGAGGGGAATGTTCAACAACTAAATGGGCGACGTGCTCGGCGCAGTGGGCTTCTTGTTGGATTGCACTTTTTAAATGGTGCAAAAAGGCCCGAATTAATCGTCCGTCACTCTCTAAAAGATGGTGCTTTCCCCACCGTTTATCCCATTCTTCTATAATTACTCCGTCCTGTTTAGCGAGAGTGTAAACGTGCCCCTCCATATCGCCTTTATCCTTAGGACTTAACGAATTCACTTTTTCTTCAAGTTGAGCATGGTTTGGAACTTCAAAATAAATAGGGAATCGATTTGGATTTACAGTTGTCATAAATTACCTAATTATAATTTGTATAATGTATTATTATGTCAATTCTAATATTAAATGTAAATTAAAATATATTGTTATATTTTATCTTTAATTGTATTGTAAGAATTTTTTTTATTAAAATAATTTATTTTATAACGGATGCCGAAAAATGGTTGAAGAACGATTTCCGGTATAAGAGATAAGATCTTCTTAGGGATGTTGATCTTCTTCGATTTCTTGATTGATGTCTTCTTCTTGTTCTTCGAGAGGTTCCTCTTTGCTTTCAAGATATTCCCTGAAGAGAAGGTAAATGCCGCCGGTAGCAAAGAGCACAGGGAGAAGAATTTCCCAAGAGATATTGAATTGAACGGTAACAAAGACGCCTACAAATACAAAAAGGCTGACGCACATATCGTAGGGGCGGCCGAGTAGGTATTGCCTCAGGGCCAGAGGAAGGCCCACAGCGAGCATAATGCCTGGCCAAAAGGCATGCATAAAGGAGATGATGGCAAGACCGATTAAGAAAAGGGCCGTGGAAAGTGTCTTTGCGCGTTTTTTAGATACGATGCGTCTCACAGCAAACTCCATTTTATTGAGACAATCACGTATAGGTATGCCCAATTATCGATTTGAGCTTTGCGATCGATCTCTTTTTTGCACTCTATGATAAATTGTCATTTTGTGCGCTTCTTTTTTAGTGAGGGAGTCAAAAATTGAAGATGTGCGCGCAAATAAGGGGCTGTAACGGAATCTTTATTCTGAGAAACTTTTTCAGGAGTTCCCGCTGCAATGACTCTACCACCTTGCGCGCCACTGCCTGGACCCATATCGATGAGATGATCAGCGCAGGCGATCACATCGAGGTTATGTTCAATGATGACTACAGTGTTACCTAGATCAACAAGTTGCTGAAAAATGGCGAGAAGTTTCACGATATCATCGGCATGCAGCCCTACAGTTGGCTCATCAAGGAGGTAAAGTGTGCTACCTGTTGAGCGCTTGGCAAGCTCTCGCGAAAGGCGCATACGTTGCGCTTCGCCTCCCGAAAGTGTAGCGATTTCCTGGCCGAGCTGCAGATATCCCAGACCTACCGAGCGAAGTGTTTCTAAAATGCGGACGGCTTTGGGGATGGGTGGTAGAAAATCTATTGCCTCTTCAACTGTCATGTGCAGTATGTGACCGAGATGTTTACCTTTAGTCAACACTTTTAGACTGAGGGGATTTAATCGATAGCCGTGGCACGACTCACAAACGACTTTGACGGGAGGAAGGAACTGCATAGAAATGTTGCGCACTCCAAGCCCCCAACACGCAGTGCACATCCCTTTTCTGTGGTTGAAACTAAAGTTTTTAGGGCTAAGTCCACGCGCTTTAGCTTCGGGTAGCGAAGCGAAGAAGTAGCGAAGAGGGGCGAGTAGATCGACATAGGTGCTGATGTCGGCGCGATTGGTGTGTCCGATGGGATTTTGGTCGAGGACGAGCAGTTTGTCGAAATGTTGCATTCCTTTGAGTTTAGTGCCGAGAAAAGTCACTTCTTTAGCGCCTTTATGCCGACCTCGCTTTCCCCGTAGCGCTAATTCAGCAGCGGGTTTGAGCAAGTCCCCTAAAAGGGTCGATTTGCCTGAGCCTGAAACTCCTGTAATGCATGTGATAGCTTGAATGGGAATATGCACATCAATTTTTTTTAGATTGTGTAAATGGGCGTTGCTTAAGGATAAAAACTCAGTGGGTGTGCGTCGCAGGGCAGGAAGAGGGATTTTTTTAGAGCCGCTCAAATAAGCGCCTGTGAGGGAATCAGGATTGGCTTTTATTTCTTCGAGGGTGCCCTCCGCCATGATGCTTCCTCCATGTTTGCCTGCAGCGGGACCAAAATCGATGATCTTGTCGGCAAGCTCGATGGTTAGGGGATCATGTTCGACAAGGAGCAGCGTATTGCCAAGAGCGCATAGATTTTTGAGAGCGCGGTTGAGTCGTTCGTTGTCGCTTGGATGTAATCCGATCGTCGGCTCATCGAGGACATAGAGACAGCCAGTAAGCCCGCTTCCGAGTTGTCTTGCAAGACGGATACGCTGAGCTTCTCCACCGCTTAACGTGGGAGCGCTGCGATCGAGTGAGAGGTAACCGAGGCCGATCGCGCGTAAGAAGTGGAATCGGTGTTTGAGCTGTTGAAGTGTTTCGTCGAGAAACGCGCGATCGCTTTCAGAAAGCGCGATCTCATCGACAAAGGGAGAAGCTTCATCGATAGGCAGCCGACAGAGATCTGCGATCGATAAATTGCCAATCTTGACGTTGCGCGCAAGAGGATTTAATCGTGTCCCTTTGCAAGAAACACATTCATTTTGATCGAGAAGAGGAATGAGTGGTTCCCGGATAGCAGGATCGGAGCTTTTTGAGAGCATCGCTAGAACAGTATTAAACCCGCGCCACTGAAAAAAGAGCCCATTTTCTTCGATCTTTTGATCAGTTCCTGAAAAAAGAATCTGAAGAGTGTCTTGACTTAAGTCAGAGAATTTAGTTTTAGGATCAATGCGTGTTTTTTTTAAAAACTGTTGAAAAATACCTAGACTCTCTCGCGAAAGATTTTCTTTCCAAAGCAGCTTTAGAAGCGCGATCGGCGTCAGTTTTAGAATTTCGGGTTGCTGGGAAAGATCGGCTCCGTATTGAAATCCCAAGCCTTGGCAGTCCAGACACATGCCAGTTTCAGTATTGAATGAAAACGTATGCGGTGTGATGCGGGGATAGGATTTTCCCGTAGAAATAACGGCAAATGCAAGATTGAAAAAAAGATCTTCTTGATCCAGTGCAGCGATGAGTGTTCCCCCTGAAAGTGTGGCCGCTTGATCAACGGCATCGAAAAGGCGTTTGCGGTTATCTGAAGAAATGATTAGGCGGTCGATCACGAGATAAAGTTCATTGCGTCTTTGCTTGTCGAAAGGAATCTCTTGATCGAGCTCATAATAAGCCCCATTTAGACGAATGCGCAAAAAGCCTTGTCTTTGGAGTCTGTCCCTGAGATCTTCGAATTTTTCGTTTCTTTTAAGGATGAGGGGAGAAAGAATATGAACTTTTGCGCGCTCAGGGAGTTCCAGAAGTTTGTTGACGACGTAGTCTTTACTAATCGTACGGATCTCTTCGCCTGTTTCGGGACAATAAGGTGTCCCTAAGTGAGCAAAAAGGATACGGAGGAAATCATAGGCTTCAGTCATTGTACCGATCGTACTGCGCGGATTTCCAGCGTGGCTTTTTTGCTCGATAGCAATCGCGGGAGACAATCCCTCGATGCGTTCTACTTTGGGTTTGGGACACTGCTTGACGAATTGACGCGCATATGCAGACATCGATTCGATGTAACGCCGTTGCCCTTCTGCGTAGACCGTTTCAAAGGCAAAAGAGGATTTTCCAGAGCCGGAGGGACCGGTGCACAAAGTGATTTTTCCCCGAGGGATTTTTGTAGTGATTTCTTTCAGGTTATTCTGCGCTGCTCCTTCGACAATGATATTTTGCATCGGGGAGGGGACATGTTTTTTGCGCTTTACGTTTGTATCAAGGGGAGTTTGTTTTAAGACGTGTCGAATAGCATGTCCGGTAGGTGAATCAAGCTTGGCAATTTTTTCCGGCGTTCCTGCAGCGATGAGTTCTCCACCAAATTTGCCGCCTTCAGGCCCCAAATCGATGATCCAATCTGCCGTTTTGATCAGGTCCATGTTATGCTCGATCACGAGAACGGTATTGCCCTTATCGACGAGTTTTTGTAGAACATCGACCAACTTTTTGATGTCGTAGAAATGCAATCCGGTTGTGGGCTCATCGAGGATGTAGATCGTATTGCCGCTCGAAGGGCGCGATAACTCTTTAGCGAGCTTTATCCTCTGCGCTTCGCCACCTGAAAGAGTGGGAGAAGGTTGGCCAAGGTGGATGTAACTAAGACCGACCTGCATCAGAGTGTTTAGCTTGTTTTGAATGGAAGGAATTGCTGAGAAAAATTCCAGTCCTTCTTCCACAGTCATTTCCAAAACTTCGTAGATGTTTTTATTGCGATAGAGAATCGACAGAGTGTTGGGATCAAAGCGTTGTCCTTTGCAGTGTTCGCAAGGGACCCACTCATCCTCCATGAAATCCATGTCGATCTTGATCATGCCCATTCCAGAGCAATGAGGACAAGAGCCATCTTTGACATTGAAGCTGAATCTTCCCGCTTTGTAGCCGTGCGCAACGCTTTGCGGGAGACTGCTGAATAGTTCGCGGATCTCATCGAATAGCTTGATAAAAGTAGCGGGGTTGGATCGAGGAGTCCTCCCAATCGGCGTTTGATCGATGGCGATGACTTTATCGACGCCATCAAGTCCTCGGATCGCTTTATGTTTACCGACGGGAAGTTTTGCATGGTGTAAATGGTTGGAAAGTGCAGGAAAAAGGGTATCACTAACAAGGGAGGATTTTCCCGAGCCAGAAACGCCTGTTACTGCCACAAAAGCTTTGAGTGGAAACTCCACCGTGATGTTTTTCAAGTTATGATGAGTTGCTCTTTCAACCACGAGAGAGGATGTCCATTTGCGTCTTGTCGGAATAGGGATTTTCATTTTTCCTGAAAGAAAAGCGCCTGTGATTGAATCGGGAGAGTCAAGAAGTGTCTTTACATCTCCATGAACGATGATTTTGCCCCCGAGTTCGCCGGCAAGTGGTCCAACGTCGATGATTGTATCTGCGGCAAGTATTGTTTCCTCATCATGTTCGACGACGATAACGGTATTACCCTTATCTCTAAGAGTTTTTAATGTTTCGAGGAGTTTAGTGTTATCGCGCGGATGTAATCCAATCGATGGCTCATCGAGAACGTAAGTGGCACCGACAAGGCCGGAACCGATTTGAGAGGCGAGACGCACGCGTTGCGCTTCTCCGCCCGAAAGAGTAGGAGCGATACGGTCAAGAGCAAGATAGTGTAGACCGACGCCTGTAAGGAATTGAAGGCGCTGAATAATTTCTTTGAGAAGTTCTTCTGCAATCGTTTTTTCTTGTTTGGTCAAGGGCAATCTTTCGAAAAACTCAAGAGCATCGCTAATGGCCATTGCGGTGATTTCTGCAATCCTTTTTTTGCCGACAGTTGTCGCAGCGGGATAAGGGCGGATTTTATCCCCTTTGCACACCGAGCAAACCGACTCTTGCATCAAAGCTTTCATGTTCGAACGATAAAAATCGCTCTTTGCCTGGTTAAAACGCTCTTTGGCTTCATGAATCACTCCCTTCCACTGCACAAATTCCGTCCAACGCGTGCGTTTCACAGGATGGACAAATTGCATGCGCGTCCATTTTTTTTCGACTCCATACAAGAACGCATGCTTGGCTTTTTCAGAAAGTTTTTTCCAGGGGGTCTTTATATCAAAGTGAAACAGCTTTGCGAGATTGTCGTAGATATTTCCAAACCGCACCGTTTCATAGGAACTCGCTATCTGGCAGCAGTCTTCTGCGATCGAAAGATCGGGATCAATCACCTTTTCGAGATCAAACTCTTGAATAACCCCAAGGCCCTGACATTCTAAGCACATACCGAGGGGATGGTTAAAGGAAAAGTTCGAGGGCTCCAAGGGGCCGTAGGAGAGCCCCGACTTTGGCGAATAGGCATGCTGTGAAAAAAGGGTTTCATTGTCGGAGTCCACATCTCGCACGCTCATAAGTCCATTGCCAGTCTCTAGAGCTTGGCCGACAGCCTCTGCAAGCCGATTATCCTCTTCGGGGCGCAACACTAACCTGTCAATGACGATATCGATGTCATGGGCAACTTTTCCATCGATCTTGATCTCTTCGCTTAAATCAATGATATTGCCATCTAAGCGCAGTCGCGTATAACCTTTGCGGATGAATTCTGCAAAATCATCTTTGAATTCTCCTTTCTTATTCCTTGCAAAAGGAGCGAAGAGAATGAGTTTTGTGCCTTCAGGAAAGGTGCGAATTGTCCTGAGAATATGCTCAACGCTTTGAGGAGTAACCACTTCTCCGCTTACAGGGCAATGGGCAATCCCTATTCGCGCAAATAGCACGCGTAGGAAATCGTAGATGCCCGTCATTGTTCCCACAGTAGATCGAGGATTGCGGCCTGCTGTTTTTTGCTCAATGGCAATAGTGGGAGATATCCCACTGATCAGTTCTGCGTCCGGTTTTGCAAGATCTCCTAAGTGGCGCCTCGCATATGTTGAAAGAGATTCGACATACCGCCTTTGCCCTTCCACATAGATCGTGTCGAAGGCAAGGGATGACTTTCCTGAGCCAGAGACTCCAGTAAAAACGATCAGTTCATTGTGGTTTAGGGTAAGGTCAACATTTTTTAAATTGTGAACCTTAACTTTCTTGATGATAATTTGTGAGTCTTGCATAGAAGGTAAAATTGTGCAAAATATAAATATTCTCCATTTTTTTAATTTTTTAGCCAGTAATCCTATGCGCAAAATGACTTTTCTTTTCTTCAGCGGTCTGCTAAGCATTTCTTTAGGGTGGTCTGCAGAGGTTTCTCAAACGATTCTTGTGACCGGGGGAGCGGGCTATATTGGTACCCAAACCTGCAAAGCTCTGGAAGAGGCGGGTTTTGTTCCGATAATTTATGACAATTTCTCGAGAAGCCAAAATGTGGGGCTGCATTGGGGAGTTGTGGAAAAGGGAGATATTGCAGACAGGAAAAGACTTACCGAGGTCATTGATAAATACCGTCCCGTTGCCGTGGTGCATTTTGCCGGCTTCAAAGCTGTTGGCGAATCGATCCAGGATCCTGTTAAATATTATCTTAATAATCTTTGCGGATCGGTTGTTCTTCTTGATGTAATGAAAGAAAAGGGGATGAATAAGATTATTTTTTCAAGTACCGGATCGGCCTATGGCATCGCTGAAGCGGGTAAACCTTTTCAGGAAGATCAGAGATGCGATCCCATTAATCCCTACGGCACCTCAAAATGGATGGTGGAAAAGATCTTGAATGATTTCAAACTGGCCTACGGTTTTCACTATGTGATTTTCCGCTACTTTAACGTCGCAGGAGCTGACCTCAAGGGAAAATGCGGTGAGAGGGGGACGACGCCCCATAATTTGATCCCGATCATCCTGCAGGTGGCCTCAGAAAAACGCAAAGAGCTAGAGGTATTTGGCTCTGATTATCCAACCCCAGATGGGACCGCGATTCGCGACTACATTCATGTAGTGGATATCGCTGATGCTCATGTAAAGGCCCTTCGCTATCTTCTTTTGGAAAAGCCAAGTGTGACCCTAAACCTAGGCACGGGAAGCGGTGCGTCAGTCAGTCAGGTCGTCTCAATAGCCCGCACCATTACTAAAAAAGAAATCCCTATTAGAATTGTTCCGCGGCGGATGGGAGACCCTCCTAGCATGACAGCGGACAACCATCTTGCAAGAGAGTTGCTTAATTGGGAGCCTAAAAATTCAGACCTCAAGACGATCATTGAAAGCGAGTGGAAGTGGAACCAGTCCCCTGAGAGACTGTTGTCAAATTATACCCAACGTGATTGAAAATTTGGATTTAAGACCGAGCCAAAGCCCCGGGATTAGACGATCGAATCTAGCCCCTATTTCTAATAGGAGCGACGATTCAATCGCGCCAATCGCGGGAGCTTTCGCTTCGGTCCTAAACCAAATTTTCAGTCACGTTGGGTATAAGGCTTCGTCGATTTTCATGATTATTTTGGCTCAAAAGAAAATTGGCGAAGCTTATTTGACAACAGTCTCTGAAATTCATTAGATGGAAAATTGTATGCGGACGAGAACAAAAATTATTTGCACGATTGGACCTGCTGTCGGTACTTATGAAAAAATTCTGGAGCTGATTGATGCCGGAATGAATGTTGCCCGTCTCAATTTCTCCCACGGAACGCATGATGAGCATCTAAAAATTATCCAGTTTCTAAAGAAGGCTAGAGAAGAAAAAAAACTTCCTTTGGCGATCATGCTCGATACCAAAGGTCCAGAAATCCGCCTAGGGATGGTTAAAAACGATCAGTTTCCTGTAAAAGCCAAGCAACGCTTGTATCTTGTGAAAGAGGAATGTCTCGGAAGTGAAGAAAAAGTTCAAGTTACTCCTGCCCTTGTTTTGGATACGCTTGACGTAGGAATGCGCGTCTTGATCGATGACGGCTATCTCATCACTCATGTGATCGAAAAAAATGAACGTGGTGTTGTCATTGAAATCGAGAATCCCGGATTAATTAAAAGCCACAAAGGGGTAAACGTTCCCGGGGTGGATATCGCCCTGCCTGCCATGACAGAACAGGATAGGAAAGATATTGCATTTGGTTGCAAAAATGATATCGATATTATTGCCGCCTCCTTCATCCGCTCTGCCGAGCATGTACTTCAAATCAAACGTCTGCTCGCTGAGTATAAAAAATCGGAAATCATTGTCATCGCAAAAATTGAGAATAGCCTTGGGGTTCAGAACTTTGATGGGATTATTCAGGTGGCAGATGGAATCATGGTGGCACGAGGGGATTTAGGCGTCGAGATGCCCGTTCAGCAAGTTCCCGGGTTGCAAAAAATGATGATTCGTAAATGCTACCAGGCTGCGAAGCCGGTCATTACGGCGACACAAATGCTGGAGTCGATGATCAAAAATCCTCGCCCGACACGTGCTGAGGTTTCCGATGTCGCTAATGCGATTTACGATAACACCTCTGCAGTGATGCTCTCAGGAGAGACCGCTGTAGGCGCTTACCCTATCGAGACGGTCAAGCTAATGAAAAGCATCATTGATGAGGCGGAAAAAGGGTTTAATTACCGCGATTTTTTCAATCGGGAATCGCGCATCGATTTTAATGACGTTTCTAATTCTGTTGCTCTCGCCTCTGTCAAAACGGCGTATAGTGCTCAGGCTCAAGGAATCTTTTGTTTTACGAATAGCGGTTTTACAGGACGAATGGTTTCTCGATTTCGCCCAGAAATGCCTATTGTCGTCTTAAGCCATGACAAAAAAATCTACAATCAAATGGCCCTCAATTGGGGGATCATCCCCGTTGATCCAGTCGCCGCTTCAAATGTGCAAGAAGCCTTAGCAGTCACGAGCTGCTTCGCTCTGCAAAAAGGAATTGTGCGCTATGGAGATCTCGTGGTAGTCACCGCAGGCTCTCCCTTTGGAATTACTGGAACGACGAACATGATGCTCGTTGAAAGTATTGGTGACGTGCTCGTTCGCGGTAAAAACTATCCAGGTCGTAGATTGCATGGAAAAGTTAGACTCCTTCACGGAACGAATGAACAACCACGCCAGGAAATGCGCGGCAGCATTCTCGTCATCGCTCGTTGCGATGCTTCCTACGAACCTTTTCTGAAGAATGCTCTGGGGATTGTCCTGCAGAATCATCCCGATGATACTGATTCTGAAAGTTTTGCGATGGAAATAGCGAAGAAAGCGGACATCCCCTTATTGATGCGCGCAGATGGCGCGATGGCCTTACTCAGGGACGGTCAGATCGTCACACTCGATTCGAACAAAGGGATCATTTACAAAGGCTCAATCACAAATGATGATGAGATGATCCCATCGATTTGTTCGCCCTCTTAGAGACTGTTGTCAATTAAGCTTCTGTCGATTTTTATGTTCTTTTGAGTCGATTTTCGGATTCTTTTCGTGGGGGTAGTATCAAACTGCGTATACTACCCCCACGAAAAGAACCGAAAAGCGGCCAGAATAATCATAAAAATCGACGAAGCCTTAATTCGACAACAGTCTCTTAAAGGCAGCTGATAAAAAGCGCCATCTCATGCGATGCATCTTTAAGAGCTGTTAAAAAGGCGATGCGTTGCATTTGCTGAGACATTTGAGGTACTTCCGTCAAATCGATCACAGCCGCTTTCAAATAGGATTCATGTGCTGCGATTCGGCTATGGTTATGGTTGATATAGCCGATGAGGGCTTTGGCATGATCCGCAAGCTGCTCTCTTGTCGGAGAGTGCTTGGAATCTTTTTTCATTTTAGTGATCAAAGCATCGATTTCGCCTTTGATTTTTTGAGCTTCCCTTGCAAGTGGGGAATCTTTGGGGGTAGGTAATGCGCCCATGCGTGTCTCCCTGAATTAACTGTCTCTTTCTTTATTATTTTTGTTTTCATGTTTAATTTAAAGATAAATTAATTCATTTTTTTAGTTTATTTATAGAAACTTTTGAATTAAAGAGAGTGCAACAAGAGGAGCTGTTTCTGCGCGCAAAATGTTGGGATGCAAACGTACGCCACGCGCTTTTAAGGTATGGGACAGAAGATGAGTTTCTTTAGAGTCGAATCCCTTTTCAGGTCCCACAAAAAGACATACAGGGGAAGGAAGCGTTTTAGTTAGGGGAAGGTTCCAAAGAGGAGGGGCGTCCTCGGTTGTGTCGCAAAAAAGCAGCGTGCCTTCGACAGATTCCCATTGGGCTAAGGGAGGCATAAGAACGATTTTTGGAAGATCTAAACGACCGCATTGCTTCATGGCAGAAATGCATAGGTGCTTGAGTCGGGCGAGTTGGTTAGAACTTAGCGTATCTTTCTCGCTCAAGTTTCCAGGGAACAGCCAGAATGCCGTCGCATTGAGCTCGGTGCCCTTTTCGACGATCCATTCCAAATGATTCATTCGGGGAATCGCTTGAGCGAGGATGAGCGGAGGGGGAGAAGGCTTTTTTGTGACCTTATCGACCATGAGCTCCGCTTCGCTTTTTCTCAAATCACTCACGGTTGCCTCCGCAAGCACGCCATGGCCATTAATGAGTTCAACATTATCCTCTTTTCGGGAGCGGGTAACGCGCGCAAGGTGGTGCCATTCCTCGCCGGTGAGGACGATAGACTTGTTTTCGTGAAGGGGAGTGTCAATATAGTAACGATTGTGAGGCATTAGATTTTCAAAATGGCTTTCTTTAAGGTTTCTGAAAAAGAGGCTTGAACACCTGCTAGCGACTGAAGCTCTTCAAGTGAAACCACATTGAATGCAGCCAGTTTCTTATAGTGTGGCTTCACTTTTCCACAGGTAGTAAAATTGAAGACAAGCTTAAAACGAAAGTCGCGCATTAAAAGTTCTTCGTCTCGAGAATAAGAAAGAATTTCTGCTCCCTCTAAATTTGCCGTCATCCCTTCAGGAACAAGAAGGGTGATGAATTCGCGGGGATAGAGGTCGCGGAAGGCTGCAAGGTGAGGCAAGAGGAATACGTTCTCAGAAGAGAGAAGAATAAGAATGGACTCATGTCGGAACGCAGGCTTCAGTTTATCGGGTGTTTGTTGTTTCCAACGGTTGTGGGACCATAACCACTCTCCTGGCTTTTCGCTAATGGTTTTTTCAAGGGCGGAAAGGGAAGCTTTCATGAGGCGGTCGATTTCCTCTTCAGCAGGCGCTTCTGGTCGGGGAAGGATGGGATCGGAATAATGAATCCAGTACCTTCCTTCCTTTCTTTGTGTTGTAGCGACAATGATCGGAGAGCCAGTGCGGTGAGAAAGGATTGCAGCAATAGGGGAGGTCCATGCTTCTCTACCAAAAAAGGGGCTGCAATAACCGCTATCAGGCATTCCTTGATCACCGACGATACCGAGGAAACACCCCCTCTTTAACCCCCGTAATCCTTCTCGGATAGCATTCTGAGGAGCGATGATTTTTCCTCCAAATTTTTGGCGAACATTCAATACCCAATTGTAAAGATACCCATTTTTGATTGGACGGCCGATTGCTACTCCAGGCATTCGACTTGTTCCCTCAAGAAAAAGAATTTCCCAGTTAGATTGATGTCCGCAGAAGAAAATCACTGGCTTATTCTCTTTCATAAAGAGATTGGCTTGCTCAGGGTTCACACAACTTGCAACCCGCCCAATCTCTTTTTCGGCGTCAAATTTGGCATATTCAAGACAGGTGATGGCGAGGTTTTGCAAAGAATCCTTGGCATAGCCCCGGATCTGTTTCTCGGTGAGCTTCATCGATGATGCCAGGGCTAGATTGCTCAAACAGCGCTTGCGAAATTTAGGAATAAGATAATAGATAGCAATTCCAAGCCACCCCCCTATGCGATGAATGGCTTGATAGGGAAGCCATCGCATGGGCCACGTCAAAATAAGAATGAGTGCAAAGGAAAGTCGACGTCCAATCATAGAACTAGGAGAATATCACGTTAAGGGTTTGTTTTCGAGGTGTTTGCTAAATAGACGCTAAAACTTGATTTTAAATAGCTTACGAAGTTAATAGCTTTTTTTATTAATAATTGCATGTATTTGGTGTTTTTGATAGTATATTAATTATTATTATAAACAACATTGAGAATAATTATGATTTCTTTATTTAATAAATATTTTGAGAGTCCGCAACCCTGCCAATTACCACATAACTTTGGAAAACTACTTCCTGAGTTGGTTGCTTACATTTTGCGCATGCTTGACTCTCCTTCTGATGTTCGGTCTTGCTTATGTACTCATCGGGTTTTCGAAAAAAGTTGTACGAAGTTTTGGCCTCAGCTTTTAATGAGATATTTTCCGTATTCTTTTAGAGAGCATCAACCTACACTTCCAGCAAGACTGCAGTTTGCGCGTTTCTGTCGAATTGATGATCACATCAGAAAAGATGAATGTTTTTTTTATGACATTGGAATTGTTTGTGCGTTTGATAAACATGACCCAAATACTTTTGTGAAATTAAACAGCGCTTTAAAAATAAGCAATGAGAAATTGTTTCATACAGGATTCGGGGAAATCTTGATTGCGCAGGAGAATACAACAATCGACATCCATGAAGGAACTAATCAAGGGTTTGATTTAGAGAAGTGCAACTTGAGTATTAGGATCCCTAGAAATGACATCATTTCAACCTGCGTATATGGAGATGAAGTCTATTTAGGGGCCTCTAATGGGGACTTAGTGATTGTTAATCTCAATAAACCGGATCAGATTCAGGGCACAACCTATACTTTGAATACGATTCGTGGAGGTGGGGCAAGCATTTTTTGTATTCAAGCTCATCAAGGTTTTATTTTTTGTTTGGCTTCTCAGAATGATTCTTATTATCTGATGACTTATCAGCGCAACGCAGGAAAAGTAGATTATTTGAAGTTCGAATCAAAAATGGTAGGTTTAGGAATTTATGAAGGAAATCTTTACTGTATTGCTAAAAATGGAAAAAGCCTAATTATAGACATTGCAACTTCTATTCAGGAAAAATTCGAACTTGATACAAAAATAGGCTCCTTTCTTTTTAGTCAAGATGGCCTTTTATATACTTTTTATAAGGACGAATTAAAAGCTTGGGATATTAAAAAAAAGGAACTAGTTTACTGTTACGAAGATAAACGATACATTACTTCAGTTGCAGTTCACAGGGAATATATTTTTCTTGGGTCTTATCGTGGTTCTATTAATGTTCTTGATCGGATGTCAGGAAAATTCATTTCAACTATTTATCCTGAAGCAGTGAAAAATTGTCCAATTTATGCGCTAAATATTTACCGAGATACTCTTTACGCATATAGCAGATTTGGGGAAATTATTGTTATTAAATTTGATGATACATTTTCTTCTGTTTGGGCAAAAGCCTCCGCGGCTGTGTGGAGAGAGTTTAGGCATGGGCGTGACAATAATACTTTCATGAACATGCGATTTTCGGGGCCGAATCGTTTAATCCTGTAGATCGATTGAGCGCAGAGCGGCTTCCGTGATGCGTCTAAGCTGATGAGAGAAGTCGAGGTGCTTGACGGATGCACGGATAGCTGCTGCACTTTGGGCATTTTTTTTTCTCTCAAAAGCTTTCCTGAGTGTCACTGAAAAGCTTCTAATGTCGTTAAGACTGTTGATGACCCATCCGTTAGAGGGAGTTAAAATCTCGCTTCCCCCATTGAAAAGAGAGGAAATGACAGGAACCCCCATCGCGAGCGCTTCTACGGTCACATTTGCGAAAGGGTCATAGAGCGAAGGAACGATGGCGCAGTCTGCGATCTGGTAAAAGGGAATCGCGTCTTTTTGCGGTCCGAAAAAAGTGACCTTCTTTTGCAGCCCTAATCGGACAGAAAGCTCTTGAAAAACAGCGATTGTTTTTTCTCTTCCCACCACGCTGAGTTGAAAGTGCTCGCTCTTGAGATGGGCAATGGCATACAAGAGTTTTTCTAAACCTTTACGATGATAATTGTGTCCCATGAAAAGGAACTGAAAGGCAGTAGGGTCGAGGTTGAGGAGTCGCATCGTTTTCTCTTTTTCTACCTCCCAATTTTCAAACTTATTCTCCATCGCTGTCCATTCGACCCCGTTATGGACAACGACGATTTTTTCTGAATCCACTTCGTAAAACTGAAGAACTTCTTGTTTGACCATTTCGGAATTAGTGAATAGGAGTTTGAGCTCAGGGTTTTCAAAAGCGCACCTTTCGAGAGAGAGGATGGTGCGATGCAGGGGATTAAGGGCAAAACTGGTTTTTTTGAGCAGACCTTCTTCTTGGGAGCGATGTTGCAGATAGGCCGCATGAACGCCATTGCCAGCGCGAATATGCGTTTGATAGCTGTTACGGTCTAAACTAAAGATAATGGGGGTGGGGTGCTGTTTTAAGTAAGCGTCGCAAGCTCTGTCGAAGCCTAGGACTTTCATGAAGCTGAAACCGTGCGAAAGAGGCAGCGAGACGATTTTCAAAAGGGGATCGTTGAAGATGGGCTGTACAGTTCCACTCGTCAGGAGAGTGACAGGAATTCCTAAGGCGCAGAAGTCACGTGCGATTTGCCAGGTATATTTTTCAAGACCTCCCTGCTTAAATAGCTCCGCCTTTATTAAAGTGACTGCTGTCATCTGCTAAAAAGAGGGGTAGATATGGCTCCGCTCTCTTCCACTTTGATCTGGTTGCCGCTTAGCGAAATGGCAAGCTCAAATTTACTATCATCGATCCGAAAGAGCTGGAATCGATTCATGTAACTGCGGAAACGATTGCGCAAGTATTCCTCTCTAAGCGCGGGTTGCATTAAACGAATGTCGCGATCTGAGACATCGGACATGAGTGTAGCGACGTACTTGTCTTCGAGTAATCGAGGGTTGACAAATTGAACGCTCCATTCTAGGAGTTTTCTTTCTGTTTTGGGAGCGACGATCACAACAATTTCGATCATTTCACGCATTGTTTCCAGGAACAGGCTATCGACACCGTTTGCATAAAGGGGATAAGTAATGATAGGGGCTCCCTTGACAAGTTCCACGAGATTGCTTGGTGCAAAAGTGGTATTTTCTGGATTGAGTTGCTGGAGATTTTCGGTGGGGAAAAAAAGAGAGAATTGAATCGGAGCATTGATAGGAAGCAGGTTGCATCGAACAAAGTCTATGCGGAGGACTTTGGCTTGTGGGTCATCGATTTCAATCGGAGAATCGGAAAGAATGGGGATGTTAATCTGCTTCCACTGCTCGGGGACGAAATAACTAATGACTTCTGAATTGCTTTCCGATTTTAATGCCAAGTCATCAAGTTGGGATTTGGAGACATCGCTAAGGTTAAAGGTGATCCTTTGTTCTTTGAGTTTAAGTCGCTTGACAACTTCTTCCGGACCGCTAACGGTCAAAGAGAGATGATAGGGCCAGACGTCCAAAAATTGATAGCCGCGAGGTGCCTCCCCAATGGGCTGCGTGATGACAATGGGGATTTGTTCCGTAATGAGACGCGTTAGACGGATCACAAGGTTAGGGTGGTAAACCCGAGAAATTCCATTGCTGATATCTATCTCGGGATTCAATGAGACAAGGTTTTTCTTATCGATGGTCACAAACCATTCATCGGGTTTGTTTGAGGCATCGATGACGACTTCGAGATCAGAAGGCATCAATTCATCGATGAGTGCTTTATTGCCAACCACTGTCAAGGTCAGTTTTTTGGCTAACCTACCGTTAGGCTGCATCCCTTCAACAGTTTTTCCTTGAGGAAGGTGGATAATGCGAACGGGGACATTGCTGATATTGCGCGTGCTAGTCAAGGTATGATTAACGATTAGCCAGATAATGATGGCAAGAATAATCGAGATCAGTTTGCGCGACCACGCCTCGACGAAAATCTTGTAAAATAGGGTTTTCATTTCCTTAGCCATTCTCGCAAGTTAAATTGACTTTTAAAATCGGGTTTTTGCGGAGGTGTAAAAATACTTCGAATGATTCCTTTAAAACGGTCAGGCTTTACACCAGGAGTCATCACCCCATCTCGCGCTATGGAAACTTTTCCTGACTCCTCTGAGATTACAATGGTTAAAGCATCCGTGAGTTGACTGGCGCCCAGGGCAGCGCGATGGCGCGTTCCCATAGAGCGAGTCAATTGAGAACTATCTTCGGAGAGTGGAAGAATGACAGCTGCAGCCACAATTGTCATGTCTCGCACGATGCAGGCGCCGTCATGTAAGGGAGTCGTCGTTGCAAAGATCGACTCGAGCAACTCGGAGGAGAAATTGGCATTCAGGATCACCGCCTTGTTGGCAAATTCATCCAAGGAATCTTCATGCTGCAAAACAATCAGCGCGCCAATCCTTTTTTCGGAGAGGCGATAAGTTGAGTTTGCAAGCTGATCTAAAAATTTATCAAACTCTGTGATCTCTTTGAAGCGCTTGCCTTTGAGACTAAATTTTGCCAGGGCCATTCTAAGCTCAGGCTGGAAGATAATCAATGTTCCGATGACAGCGACATTTCCGATAAGGAGCATGATTTTATGGAGGATCGGCAAGTTGAGCCAGGAAGAAATGGCAAAAATTAAAAGAAAAGCGAGCAATCCCAAAACTAGGTCCATGGAACGCGTGTTCCAAAAAAAAGACAACAAGTAATTGAGAACCGTTGCGATAATAACGATTTCTATGAAAGGAGTGATGTTATGGAATAAAGGACTCATCGGTCAACCTGCCAGCACAGACCTAATGATACCAAAAGAAGGGATGAATCACAATTTTAAAAATTTAAAGGCAATTTCAGATATACTGCTTCCACTTGAAAGTTGGAGTTTTTTCTTCGTCAGCTTGGCAGCCAATTTTTGATCTTCACTCGTGCCTTGCCTCTCCGGCAATGGTCACTCGCTCCAGATACAAAAATTTGCGCCGCTTCCTTGCAAAATTCTCCAGCTTTCAAGTGTCAACAGCTCTGGGTTTGATAGACAATTTCAAAACTCGAGCTAAAAAATCGATTATCTTTTACGATAACAGTCACTTTGCAAAGGATCTGATTATGGACGTCGTCATGCTCTCGCGGATTCAATTTGCGCTCACCAGTGGTTTTCACTACATCTACCCCCCACTTAGCATTGGAATCGGACTTATGCTTGTTCTCTTCGAGGGAATTTACATCAAAACAAAAAACCCTCTTTATAAAAGAATCACCAAGTTTTGGGTGAAAATTTTTGCGCTGACTTTTGCGCTTGGGGTAGCAACGGGACTCGTTCAGCTTTTTGGATTCGGGACGAATTGGGCACGTTATTCTCGTTTTGTAGGTGACGTTTTTGGAAGCGCTTTGGGGGCAGAAGGCGTGTTTGCTTTTTTTTTAGAGGCGGGTTTTCTAGGTGTGATGCTTTTTGGCTGGGACAAAGTGAGTGCTGGAATGCATTACTTTGCTACAATCTGTGTGGCTGCTGGCTCTCATTTCAGCGCCGTTTGGATTGTGGTTGCAAATTCCTGGATGCAGACACCGCAAGGACATCAAGTGGTAGGGGAAGGCAATGCATCTAAAGCCATTGTTACCGATTTTTGGGCGATGGTTTTTAATCCTTCTTCTATCGACCGTCTGGTGCATGTTGTTTTAGGTTGCTGGTTGGCAGGAATTTTTTTTATTTTAAGCGTCAGCGCATATTATATGCTCAAAAAGAAGCATTTAGAGTTTTCTAAAGCCACTATGAAACTTGGGCTGGGAATGGCAGCGATTGTCTTGCTCCTTCAGCTTTGGTCGGCAGATTCCACATCACGCGGGGTGGCTGTTAACCAGCCCTCAAAACTTGCTGCTATGGAAGGTGTTTTTAATACAGAGGAAGCGACACCTTTGACCCTCATTGGATGGGTAGATGAGAAAAATCAAAAAACTAAGGGAATTCAAGTTCCTGGCTTGCTCAGTTTTCTGGTGCATCGGGACTTTACAACGCCTGTGACTGGCTTTGACCAAATCCCTAAGGATGAACGGCCCCCGATCGGGATTGTTTTTCAATCCTTTCACATTATGATTGCCATGTGGGGACTAATGGCCTTAGTGACTATTGCTGCGCTTTATTTGTGGAAAAAAAGAAGGATTGCAAAAACGAAATGGGTGCTTTGGTTCCTAATTGTATCCGTAGGATTTCCTCAAATCGCCAATCAGGTCGGGTGGATGACTGCGGAGATCGGAAGACAGCCTTGGATTGTTTACGGATTGCTTAAGACGACGCACGGTGTTTCTCCAACGATCGTCAGTTCTCAAGTAGTGATGTCGATCTGCATGTTCATTATAATTTATGTGTTGCTTTTTGCCCTCTTTATTTTTCTTTTGAACCACAAAATACAGCATGGTCCTGAAGATGAAGACGAAGCCGTTTTGCAGCCCGAAGATCCTCTCTATCGCAACCTTAAAAAAGCGACCGGGAGAGAAAGCCGATGAATGAATTCACATTATCCCTGTTATGGTATTTGATTATCGGAGTTTGTGTAATCTTTTATGTTGCCCTGGATGGATTTGATTTAGGAGTGGGGATTATGAATTTCTTCACCAAAAAAGATCAAGAAAGACGCATTTTTCTTAATTCGATCGGTCCTGTGTGGGACGGCAATGAAGTTTGGCTTGTCATTGTAGGAGGGGCTTTATTCGCGGGATTTCCCGATGTCTATGCTACGCTTTTTTCAGGGTTTTACAACCTTTGTATGATTTTACTCGCAGGTTTGATTTTCCGCGCCGTGGCGATTGAATTTCGCAGCAAGCGGGAATCAAAAAAATGGCGCCTCATTTGGGATGCCATTTTTTCGTTCTCCAGTCTTTTTATCGCTTTTGGCTTAGGACTTGTTCTTGGAAATCTGATGGATGGCATTCCATTGAATGACGATAAAGACTTCGTTGGAAGTTTCGCGATGGTCTTCAGACCGTTTCCGATCCTAATTGGAATATTTACCGTGTCTTTATTAATGGTGCATGGATCGGTTTATCTTGCGATGAAGACCGAAGGCGTCCTCCACAATCGTTTACGCGTGTGGGCGAAGCGATGCATGTGGGTGTTTGTAGGTATTTTTGTCTTTACTTCTGTCATCACATGGATTCAGGCACCTCAATTAGTCATTCGTTTCAAAGAGGAGCCTTTTTTTCTGATCGTTCCTATTCTCGCTTTGCTCGCCATCTTAAATGTGCCCCGCATGTTTGCGCGCAATTGGGATGGTTGGGCTTTTCTTTCCTCGTGCGCAAGTATCGTGCTTTTATTTTGCGTATTTGGAATTGGGACATTCCCTTACCTGGTGCGTTCGAGTATCAAGCCCGAAGCCAATAGTCTTTCGTTTTTCAACGCTTCAGCAAGTGCATTGACGTTGAAGGTTCTCCTGATCATTGTTGGGATTGGCATTCCGTTGGTCCTAGCCTATGGAACGATGATCTACCGCATTTTCCGCGGCAAAGTCAAGATCGACAAGACCAGTTATTGAGCTTTGGGAAAGCCGATGACTGCTTTGTAGCAGAGGAGAAGATGCTTTACACCGTTCATGGCGCGATGGGGCGATTCCTCTTTGGCAAGACTATTTGCAACGGCGATTTTATCTTTTGAATAACCCGTTTCCCAAGGATAATTTCCTAGGCCTGCAGCTCCTTTTTTGATCGATTCTGCCCAATACATCGAGGCTAGATCGAGCCAGTGGTAAGGCCATAGCAATTGTTCTTGGATATCCGGGTCAACCAGCTGCGAGAAATAGACCCGATCGAAAGAGGGGTTTTGACAAATAAACACGGCTTCGCCCCGCTTGATTCCGTTTTTAGCGAATTTTTCCTGGATTTGTGATCCAACAAGCGCAGGAGCTAATCCTTTTGAGACTTCCTCCCAAGTAAACCCATTTACTTTGAGACTCATCGGATCGCTTCTTGCCCATTCCTCAGGAGTGACAGAGATCAAGGACTCAAAAGAATCAATCACTTCTCCTGTAAGAATGTCGACGATTTTAAAGGCGATCTCGACGATGCGATGCTTGTGGGAATTGAGACCATTTGTCTCTGAATCAAGAAATATCCCCAACACGTCTGACCTCTGAAAATAAATGATCAACAAAATGCCAGGGTATCAAGAAAACTGTTCTGATTTCAATAAATATTTGCTGTCTGCTATATCGAAAGAAAATGTATACCCAACATGACTGAAAATTCGGTTTAGGACCGAAGCGAAAGCCCCCGCGATTGGCGCGATCGAATCGTCGCCCCTATTAGAAATAGGGGCTAGTTAGAAATAGGGGCTAGATTCGATCGTCCAATCCCGGGATTTTGGCTCGGTCTTAAATCCAAATTTTCAATCACGTTAGGTATAAAAAAAGATATGGAGGACAACGCATGGAATTAAATATTGGAATCCCAGAACAAAGCCGAATAGCGATCAGTGAAGGGCTATCGCGTTTTTTGGCAGATACTTATGCCCTTTATTTAAAGACTCAAAATTTTCATTGGAATGTAAGGGGTCCAGAGTTTTACTCATTACACCTTCTTTTTGAAAAACAATATGAGGAATTGGCTGAGGCCGTAGACGAGATCGCGGAGAGAATCCGAGCTTTAGGTTTTTATGTAGATGCTTCTTTTTCGGGTTTTAAAGATAAAACTTCCATTCGAGAAGAGACTAAGGTATTGACGAGTAAAGACATGCTGCTCGAACTGATCGAGGCCCATGAAACATTGATCCGAGGTGTAAGAAAAGTGGCTGAAATCGGGGATAATGATGGCGATTTTGCCACAGTAGACATGATTGGAAGAAGACTGGGAGCCCATGAAAAAATGGCCTGGTTTCTAAGAAGTCATGTTTAAAAGATTACTTTCAAAACTCAAATTTTAGAGTTGGGTGTCACTCATGAATAGATGTGGCTGCAAAGGAAGATTTATGCTATACTGCTGACGCTTGAAAGCTGGAGAATTTTGCAAGGAAGCGGTGCAAATTTTTGTGTCTGGAGCGAGTGACCATTGCCGGAGAGGCAAGGCACGAGTGAAGATCAAAAATTGGCTGCCAAGCTGACGAAGCAAAACTCTAGCTTTCAAGTGGAACCAGTATATACTGCAGACGCTTGAAAGCTGGGGATTTGTCGCCCAAAACTCCATTTTTCCAGTGGAAGCAGTATCTAAAATAATTCACCCCTTCAATGGATATCAGTATGGCGCTTTCGCCGCAAAAATTTCGAGAGATCGTTTTTCAGCTGATTTATAGCGATGACTTTGGCGGCGACACAGGTGTTGTGGAAATGCTGATGGCGCAGCTTGCTGTGACAAAACGGATTGTTCGCGAAGCATCCATTCTCAAAGATAAAATTCTGGAAAAAAGACAGGAGATTGATGCCGTAATTTCTGAGCATTCAGAATCTTACGATTTTGAAAGAATTCCCCGCATTGAACGCAATGTGATTCGCCTAGGGATCTACGAGCTCCTTTTTTCGGAGGATGTTCCCCCCAAAGTTGCCATCTCTGAAGCAGTGCGTTTAAGCCGTAAGTTCGCAACTCCAGAAGCTGCCACTTTTGTGAACGCAGTATTAGACTCCGTGTATAAAGAGGAAATGGCGGAACTCCAGCGATGAAAAAAAATCGAGGAGACTCCAGAGCGATTTTCGCTCGTTCGAGTTTTGCATTGCCTAAACAGAATGCGGAAAAAACAACAAATGACCCAGCGATTCAAATCCTTTCAGTTTGAGATCGACAAACCTTTAAGTCAATTATCTACATTTGGCATTGGGGGACCGGCGCGCTTTTTTTATGAAGTGCAGAAGATTGAAGAGCTTCAGTCTCTTTTGCTCTACTGCGATGCTCAGCGCCTGCCTTTTTTTATTTTGGGAAAAGGCTCCAACAGTCTTTTCGATGATCGAGGATTCGATGGCCTTGTGATTTTAAATAAGATTGCTTTTTGCCAATTTGAATGGCCCGTCGTTCATGTAGGCGCTGGCTACAGCTTTTCTTTATTAGGAACGCAGACTGCGAGAAAGGGATGGTCTGGACTTGAGTTTGCGTCCGGGATTCCCGGATCGGTCGGCGGCGCTATTTATATGAATGCAGGTGCGAATGGGCATGAGACTTCTCAGACATTAATCGAAGCGACTTTTGTGAATGCCAAAGGGGAAATCGAAGTCTTGCAACGAGATCAGATCGACTTTTCTTACCGTTTTTCTTCCTTCCAAAAGAAAAAAGGGAGTATCGTGAGCGCCAAATTTCTTCTCACTCCTTCTGAAGCAGCCCGCAAGCAGCAGCTACGTATTATCGACTATCGCATGCGTACTCAGCCTTATGGCGATAAATCGGCGGGTTGTGTCTTCCGCAATCCAGATCCCCACTCGGCCGGAGCGCTGATCCAACAAAGCGGCCTTAAAGGCAAGCAACTCGGCGGTGCGGAAGTCTCCACGTTGCACGGTAATTTCATCATCAACAAATCCGGTGCTTCCTCAAAAGAAATTCTTGCTCTTGTTGCGCACGTCCAACAGATCGTTAAAGCAAAGACGGGAGTCGACTTAGAAATGGAAATCCGTTGCGTTCCTTATTGCTTGGAGGATGAAGCTGATGTTTCGCGCTGATTTACATTGCCATACGACCTTTAGCGATGGGACAATGAATCCGGAGCAACTGCTTCGTCATGCTAAAGAGATCGGGCTCAGCGGCATCTCAATTACTGACCACGACACCATTGAAGCTTATACCCTTGCTTCAGCGATAGCAAAAGATCTTGGTTTGTTACTGGGAAGTGGAGTAGAGTTTTCCTCCATCTTTCAGGGGCTAAGCATTCATGTTCTAGGCTATGATTTTGATCTTAAAAGTCCTGCGATTTTAGAGCTTTGCCAGCGGCATAAAACCCGTCGTAATGAGCGGAATAAAGCCATTTTAGAAAAGTTGAGCCGCCTTAGTATGCCAATCGATGAAGATGAATTGCTTTCCATGGGAGCTCAGACGATCGGTCGGCCACACATCGCCTTGCTAATGATCAAAAAAGGATACGTTTGTAGCATTAAGGATGCGTTTAACACTTATATCGGCGATGGTAAACTATGTTTTGTTCCCGGAGTTGGGATTTCTACAGAGGAAACACTTGCCGCAATCCATAAAGGGGGTGGCAAAGCTTTCCTCGCTCACCCCCACTTGCTTGGGCATGCGAATAAAATTAAACAGCTACTCAAATTACCTTTCGATGGGATAGAATGTCATTACGGAAGGTTCCCACCGGAGCAAGAAAAGCGATGGATAAAACTGGCTGAGGAAAAAGGTTTATTGATCAGCGGCGGCTCCGATTTCCACGGATCGGTCAAAGAATTTATCCAACTTGGTTGCTCATGGGTCGATGAAGAGACCTTCCACAAGATTTTTCAAAGATAATGACAAATTACGATCAGATCCTTGAACGCCTGTTTCAGCTATCCCCCATTCACAAACCTAACTTGGATATCGCGAAGGAATTGGACCGCGCGCTAGGCTTTCCCGCTTCCTTCTATCCAACGGTTCATATCGCGGGGAGCAATGGAAAAGGGTCGGTAACGACAAAAATTGCCAAAGCGCTTGAACTCTGCGGCTATCAAGTGGGTGTTTATACCTCTCCACATTTATTTTCTTTCCGCGAGCGAATAGCTATTGGAGACGCGCTCATTTCTGAAGAGGACGTAGTTGAAGGAATGGAGTACCTTTTTGCGCTGAAGCAGAATTTAAGTTTACCCGCGACATTTTTTGAACTGACCACTTTTTTGGCCTTTGATTACTTTAGAAAAAAAGAAGTCGATGTCGCAGTGATCGAAACGGGACTTGGTGGCAAGCTGGATGCGACGAACGTGATCCGTCCACTTCTGTCCGTGATCACCTCGATCAGTCGAGAGCATACTCAAATGCTTGGCGAAGAGATCGAGCAGATCGCTGCAGAAAAAGCGGGCATCCTCAAAAAGAACATTCCTCTTGTCTTAGGCCCTAAAGCTAGATGTCAAGCGATTTCCGACCGCGCTAAAGAATTGCATGTCCCGATCTTTGCCTCTAAAAAAATAAGCTATTTTTACGATGAAGAAAATAGCGCGATTGCGCAGCTTGCTCTTGAGCAGCTCAATTCTCATTTTCAATTAGATCCAAAAAGTGTCAGGGAAGGACTTTTAGTCCGTCCTCCTTGTAGGTTTGAGAGGGTAGGTGATGTGATCTTCGATGTAGCCCATAATCCCGAAGCTATTTTTTCTTTGCTCCAAGCTCTCCACAACTTTTTCCCCAGCAATAAATTCCGTTTCTTAGTGGGCTTTTGCAAAGATAAAGAATACGATCGTTGTTTGGATTTGATTTCCAATGAAGCGACCCACATCCATCTCGTTCAATCAAAATCATCGCGCGCTGCTACAATGGAAGAATTGAAAAACGCGATAAAAAATGGGGATCTTCACCTCTACACTACTCATCATTCTATTGAAGAGGGGATGTCTGCAGCTTACATAGAAGCGCATGACAAAGGCGAGATCCTCATTGTTTGTGGAAGCTTTTACATCATGTCTGAAGCTAAAGCTCAGTTAATCTCTCTAAAAGAAACGATTTTGCTTTCAGCTTTTTCCTCCGCAGTAAATTGAGCCAATCCTAGGAAAAGTTGGTCGATGTCATGACTTGAAGGGTAACCTTCGCCATTGCCCACCAATTCGTTCGCTGTTGCGATCATCGCCTGCATCGTTTCCAAAGAGTCCTCAAAAGGAACGGCGATGAGGTTCTGCATGTGCTCTTCAAATTTACGCTTATGCTCGCTTGGCAGTCCAGCATAACGCATTTTTGCCTGTCTGAAATCGCGATTATAGACAGCTCTTGCGATGTCAAAAAACTCTTCCACTTCATCGGGAACAAGCGCGTCTTGTTCGACAAAGCGCACATTTTTTTGATTTGCAAGTAGGTCGAAGTGCCTTGTGACCGGCTCGCCTTCCATCTTAGCTTTTGCTTCAAGAAGGGCCTGCTTGGCATCAGCGATGATGCGACGGTCTTGAATAAGTGTTAAATGATTTTTTTCAAGTTCATGAATATGTGTCTCAAGTTTTTTAATCGCCTTGAGAGTCAGTCTGCCCTTTCTTAGAGAGGTCGATTCTTCTTGGATTTGGGAAACTTCTCTTTTGACCAAGCCATTTTCCAAAGCTCCGTAAAGTTTGACCACTTGCTCTTGGAGCTGTTCAGTATGCGCTTTCGCAAAGACATTTGAAGTTTTGCTTTCTGCCTCCATGCCCTTAAGCGCTTTTAAGGCGTGGTCTAGTTTCCTTGTTAAATGCTGATATTTTTTTGGGGATATCGGAGAATGTGCGATTTCTCCAGCGATGGTCTGAACCTCAGACTGTACCCATTTGGGCCCAGCCATATTGACTTCATTAGATCTCATAAACAACTTCTTTGTTTTTTTATTTATTAGTAATATAAGGAGATAGCTCCTTAATTACATTATATTCCTCCGGCATAGTTATTACAATTCATATAAAATTTTATAAAACTGTATTTTCTTATTATCTGTAATAAACCTACAGATTATAAGACTTTTAAGGGGTTTATCAATGAAACCTTTTGCCGTTTTTTCGGTGAAAAAAAGCCCCGAACGACATTAGATTTAATCAATAAACCCCTTCTAGAAGCTGCCTGCGAAATGAGTTCCAATCGCTTTTGGGGAGGATTTTTTCGTTCTATCCTCCCCACAAGTGAGGAAACCATAATTCGCAGGTGCCCCCATTCCTATTTCTTTAACTCCTAGGACCTCTTTCCTCGGAGTTTGTGCTACTCATTTCTTTAATACCATAAGTAGCGGAAATAAAAAAAAAGCTATGCCTTTTCACAGACATAGCTTTTAAGAGAAAAGTTGTAAAATAAAAAAATTATTTTTCTATCTTCCAGGTTTGACCTAGGCTCTCTCGCATTGCAACGATCCGATCCATCATCGAGAATGGGGGCTCTGGATTCAGGAAGGAGTTTCTCTGAGCCGGCGGCAGATCTTTGTTACATAACTGAGGACTAATATCCTTTAAAACTTCGACAAGTTCTTTGAAGTGGCTTTCAGCGCCAAAGTTAATCGCATCTTCCATCCCTTCAAGAGCAAGCTCAAGAATTGTTCTTAAAATCGCTCGAGAGCGTTCCTCATTCGACGTCGTGTAGACTCCAGCCATAGCACGGGTTCCATAAAGAGGATCGGCTACTAATTTTTCTGGGGATTCATTTTTGTGAATGAAGTAGAGATGAAAGCACGGACGGTCAGCTACGCAATTGGAACTTGACCCGCTGATCTTAAACGGAACTTTTGTGCCCATGGAATCTAGAGTCGCTAAGATTTCTAGACCAGAGTTCAGATCAGAGAACGAAGCCTCAGTGTTGAAGAAGGGGAGAGTTTTTTGTAACATCCGAATGCTAGGGAGGATTGGACTTTCGGGATGTTCTATCCCTTCCATTTCCATTCCAATAGATGTTGTAGTCTGAAATCGATAAGTGTTTGATTCTTGTTTTTTTACCACCCCACGCACTGCGAGGAAACGTTCATGCATTGTATCCGACAATTTTTTCACTGCAGGAGCGATTGATGGTGCTTGAGGTTTGGTCACCGCAGAATGGACTAGTTTCTCCACAGCCTCCAATTTTTGAATGCAGGACCCAGGCCATGCGCTTACACAGATCTTTAAAAGAGCATCTGGAAGAGTTGTTGTGCATTGATTTTTTTCCATAAGAGTCTGACTTAAAACCTGGTGAAAAAGCTTCTTTTCTTCAGGAGAAAGTTTCCCAAAAGCTGTTTTTAGATTTTTTTGGAGTTTCATTAGGTCGCATCCCACCGTTCTAGCAGGCTCTAATGCTTTTTTTAGTTCAAGAAGATCAGAAGATGCCGCTGCTTGAGTTGCTTGAATTTGAAAGGACGTCGGTTGCGAAAGAATATTTAGCAGTGCTGCTTGTAAAGTTAGAATATCTGCACCCCATGCTGTAAAGGGTTGCCCTATCAGAGTCCGAGGAAGAGCCCTTTTGATTTTATTTTCTCTGAGGAGAATATCACTCGCTGCTATTAAGACTTTTTCTTTATCATCAGAGGAGAGCATGGAGAAGGATTCCTGGATGGTCTTTATATCCGTATGCTCTTGCAGGCAACCGCTGAATTCCAGAAGGGAAGCATTTGTGCACACGGGAGGAGTAATTCCAATCCTTAAGCCTGAAAAAGCCGGAATTTCCCTTTCTTTCTGCTTTTCAATGATCAAGAGGAGAAATTTTTCGACATCCGCGATAAGAGTTTTGAACTCGGCTTGGTTTTCAGCAAGGCGAAACTCCTCTATGTCTTGGTATGCCGCTTTTAATTTTCCGTAAAACATCAACGCAACTTCAAAATCCTCTTCAGGAATATTCTTCCAGGATTGATTTAAAATATTAAACGTTGTTTTGAATTCTGTAATTTGGAAGGATTCATTTTGCATAGCGATCAAATCACCATGAGACTGATAAATAGGGCAAGGGGGAATCCTTGGGTTTGCTTGAGTTGGAAACCTGCTGGACAAACTTAGGAGAGCATTCGAATTACCGCTATTAATCCTTTCACTACTTGTCAAATCAACAATCCTATCTCTAAGTGATTTGACGAGCCGTTCAGATAAAGTTCCGGTTTGAGCATTCTCAAAGACTGCTTCAGTTTCGTTTGCTAGTTCAAAAACTTCCAAGGCAATTTCTTGGTTTTTCTGAATAGTATCAAGGATGTCGGAGGCTGCTGATAGTTTTTCCGAAATTGCATCAAGCCCTTCCTGTGTGGGATTAGAAATGACATCTGGCGCTCCCAAATAAACAGAAGCGACTTTTTTTTGGAGTGCAGTGAGCAAAACGGCATCACTTGACAGCGCCCCAGCCTCTGTGAGCTGTTCTGCAGGCTCTGCGTCATGAAGAGTCACTTGTGCTTGGAGGAGCCGCAGATGGAGTTGTGTCGCTTCATTAAGAATATGTTCCGTTGTCTGTATTGCCATAGTTCCTCAAAAGTTATTGAGCCGGCCAATCGGCTGTAGCTTATTAAAAGACGCAAAACACTTTGAGGGTGAGAACAATTTAATAACAGCTTTTTTGCACCAAACCAGATTTTTCAACTTTGCTAGCTATAGTCATTGAATCCCGCTTTTCTGAGCTCCTCAATAGCACTCTTACGTTGCGCGGAAAAATTTTCCCAAACGCCTTTGCTATTTGCAGATTTAAAAACCTCATCCGCTTTAGCGTGAAGGCCTATTTCGACAAGTTTTTTGATCAACGATGCGTGCAGATTGGCCTTTCCTTCAAGATTGTCTGCGTAGACATTCTCGTTTTCCACTTTATTGAGGAGATCGATCGCTTTGTCGCAATCATTGAGATAGAGGCAGAGTAAAATCGTGTTCTGACAATTTCCCTGCAATGTTTTAGAAGATAAGCACGGGTTCTTGAGAGAATCTTCCAACAATCCAATTTGAATTGCAAGGGGGTCATAGTTGGGTTCTACAAAAGTTTCAGAAGAGGGGAAAAGGGGATTATTTGATAAGGGTGTTGTCATAGCAAACTCCAGCTTTTAAGTGTCATCTGTATATTGTTAAAGATGGGATAAATTAAAAAATACAATGATGCGATTTTTGACATTTTTAAGTAAGCTTTTTTTAGAAGTCAGGGACGAAATTTGATTTTGAGATTGAGTTCTTTAGTGGGGTTGGGGAAGATGGGAAAAGAGAGGATGAGACTTCTATGATATTAAGCTTATTGATAAAAGGAATTCTCCTTGGATTTGCCATTGCAGCGCCAGTAGGCCCTATTGGAATTCTTTGTATTCGAAGAACGTTGCAGTACGGAAGATGGTCAGGGCTTTTTTCAGGACTTGGAGCGGCGCTTGCTGATACTTTTTATGCCTTTATCGCCGCCTTTAGCCTTACGCTAATCTCCAATTTTCTAATGGAGGGACAGTTTTGGTTTCGTCTTCTCGGAGGATTTTTCCTTCTCTGGTTGGGATGGAAGACATTTTTCGCAAATACCGCAATCAAACAGGGGGAGATTTCTCATACCTCTCTCCTCGGCGATTTTGTTTCAACCTTTTTTCTTACTGTCTCCAATCCAATGACCATTCTTTTCTTTGTAGGAATTTTTGCAGGAATTGGGGTGGTTGGCGTGGCAGGTAGCTATTGGGCGCCTTTCATTCTCGTTGCTGGAGTCTTCATCGGTTCGGCTGCATGGTGGCTTATCTTGAGCGAGGGGATCACCTTATTCCGAAATAAGCTTGGTCAAACTGCCATGCTCTGGCTCAATCGGACTGCGGGCGCACTGATCGCTATCTTCGGTATCGCCGCTCTCATCACTTTGCTTTAGTCATCTGAATAATAACCTGAGTTTTGAGTTCCTTTCATAGAGACTTACTACATCTTTCGGCCAAACTTTGCACAACTTGTCTCCTACCCCCTTTATCCGCGTGCTGCGACAGGGATCTGCTGCACTTTGCTCCTTCCCTAGGTCTAAAGACCTGCGTTCGTCACAAATCTTGCATATCACCTATCTCGCGACACGTCTTAAGGGGAGAGCTTACGCTTTGGTCCTAAATCAAATTTTCAGCCACGTTGGGTATAATCACTTGTCTTTGGATGAGAAGAAGACTTGGGGCGGCCCTGCGATTAGGAAATGTATGATAGCACACATTCCAGTCAGAAGGAGAAAGTTGGCCTACTAATTCTAACAGAGCTTTTTCCTCACTCGCTCCTTCGGGGTGTCCCGGGTAGCAAGTGATCGACACTGCACCGCCTGAGATAATAAGGCTTAGGGCCTTTTGCACGCTTTGCAGGGTTGTCGGGGTTTGAGTAGTGAATTGTTTGTTTCCACGCGGAAGGTAGCCAAGATTGTAAACGACGAGCTTAACGGGAACTGCGTTCGCTAAAGAAGGAAAATTGACATGGGATTGTTGAAAAAGTTGGACTTTAGGTAAAAGAAGTGGAGAAAGTAACTCTTGCGTTCTTCGAATCGCTTCTTCTTGGATATCAATGGCGATAACCTCGCTCCTTGCTTTATTCAGAAGCATTTCCGCCAATACCAGGGTGTCTTGACCGTTGCCGCAAGTAGCATCAATAGCCCAGTCTCCGCTTTGGAGAAGACCTTTCCAATAATGATGGGCTAGATCGAGGTGGGATTGAAAGAGTGGGAAATGGCGTCGCATGAGATTCTTTTTACTAAGATTGTAGAGAAAAAGAGAATAAAAGACTCCTTATTCTTAGAATTGCAGTTGAATTCTGAACTCTAAGAATAAGGAACTGAAAAGGAATTAAAGCCTCCAAGTTTTCTTAAGAGATAATGCAAGCTCTTGAATAGCTTTTACTTTGAATTCGGCTGGAATAGAATTAGCGGAGAGAAAAGCATTACGTCCAAAGTCCCGATTAAAGGAAGGATCATGGGGATGAATCATTTCTCTGTTTTTTTCCCATGCGGCAAGATAGGTCCTATACAGATTTCCAAAAAGGCTGTGAGCTAGATTTTTTTGATTTTCAGGGAGATCATTCGGATGCATTTGCAATTTTTCAAGAGCATCAAAAAGGAGTCGAATAGGGATCGCATCTCTCTGCTGATCAAAATCGACACGCGTTAAGATAAACAAAATAGCTTCGACCTGGAGACGTTGCACCGCTCGAAGTTTTTCCTGTGCTGTAGATAATTGATCAGATTGGAAGGCGGTTGATCCCCATTGATTATCGCGTCTGTTGATAGCCGAAGGCCTATCTTTATTTTGAATGTGGTAAAGATGGAAGAAAATTCTATCAACAAATTCTCTATCCCTGTCACCATTGATGGGAGAATTAAATGTATGTCCCTCGAAATTAAGCTGAGTAAGGATTTCCAGAGCAGCATCGTAGCCATCTTGTGTACAAGGAGTAAGTTGCTCAATCATTTGTTGCAAGAAAAATAGGGGAGAAGCGACATCTTCTAAAGTGGGAACTTTAACAGGGTTGTCTAAGATAACATGGGGTAGATTTTTGGAAAATTCATTGGGATTGCAGGCAGCTATAAAGTTAATCGTCCCGTTGATAGGATCATTTAATCGCTTTAGAAGGGTATGTGTTGCTTGTTTGGTTGTGCCAAATGCCATGATATAAGGAAGAAAATCTCTTAATTTATCTCCTTCTTGATTGAATAGATAGATAATATCTTTTTTGTCGATTGCCAGTTCTAAATGTTTATCATTAAATCGAAGGAGCGCACAGATGTTTGATAGTTGATGTTTATGTTTGGCCTCTAAAAGGGCATTTAGGCAGCTTTCAAGACGCTCAAAAGAAGGATTTGTGGGAAGGAGAGAGTGGTCTTGTTCGAGTTCTACTCGAAGAAGATCCGCGTTGCAATTTAGTTCAAAATCAGAGAAGGGCTTAATGTTAGGATCGTTGGAAGCACAGGCATGGCCCTCACTGATGATCCCTCTAATAAACTCTGCATCGATACATTCTATTTTATCTTCATCGGAGGGGTCGAGCATCTTTATGAAAAAATCAATGGAAACTTGTTCTTTACCCTTATTAAAATGCAAGTGATTGTTAGGATTGGAAGGATATTGTTTCAGAAGGAGGTCATACTGAATGTCGCAAGTTTCAATCTCCTTTTGAATGCTAAGCATCTGAATTCTGATCTCTTTTAGCCTTCTAAGAGTTTCACAGATTCCCTGATTTGTGACTGGGTTCGGTGACTTCTCACTGAGATTCTGCAACCAAAAAGTCCAATTTTCGATTTTCTCTAAATCACAACGGTCTAGTTTGTTTTTGACGTGGCTTACGCGAGGGTCTAATTCTGTAGATTCCGATTGAATGTAATCAACGATTTTCTTGCAAAAGTCGATTTTGCTTTCTAACTTTTCGATAGAAGGAAGTACAAGAGTTTGGTTTTCGGAATCCATGTTTTGTATATGCTTTCGAAAAATCGCAATCGTCGCTTCGACGACATCTATCTCGAGGAGATGATCCGCTAGATCTTCTCGATTGATCACCCACTTTTTTTGTTGTAACTGCGTCAATGTTTCTTGAACGCGGTTTTGAACTGCATTGGTGAAGTTGATCTTAGAAGCCATGTTTTACGCCCTCTTGTTGATGTGAAAAGTTTTAATTACTTAGATTATACAATAATAACCAACTTATTTTCAAACTTATTTATTATAAGTTTGGTTGGTTTATTATAAGTAATAAATTAAATTTTAAATTTAAACTAAAAAAGGGCCGAAATAACAAAATCCATTAACACACTCTTATATCCCCAATGTGATTGAAAATTTGGATTTAAGACCGAGCCAATCGCGGAGCTTTCGCTTCGGTCCTGAACCAAATTTTCAGTCACGTTTGGTATAGTCATTTTTATTTCTTTAAGAAATTCTTCTTGCGAGTAATTTCGGATTTGGATTAGTATACTCCTCTAAAATTTAGAGTTTTAGCGGGGTATTAGCTCAGTTGGTTAGAGCGCCACGTTGACATCGTGGAGGTCAGCTGTTCGAGTCAGCTATATCCCATTCTATGAATATTTCCTCGTCCCATTCTCTAACATTTTTGAATCAGACTGCAGCGGTCCTTCTGGCCTCTGCAGTGACTGAGCTATTTCCTGGAACGCTGATAATCAGCGGACAGGGAACACAGCAACGGTTTTTTTACGACTTTCTCTTTCCTTTTGAGTTCACACCCGAATTTCTCATTCTCATAGAAGAGCGTATGCGTTTGATTGTCAGAGAAAAAAGAGAGGCGCGGCTGCTCGAGATGATGCCTGCCAATGCAGCTTCCATGATGCGCCATCGCGGACAAATCCTTGCAGCGGATGTGCTCGATGGTATCGATAGAGCGCTAGTTGAAATGTGCCAGATCGGCGAGTTTGTGGCCTATTCTCCTTTTCCGTTTGTAGAAGATCTTTCCGCATTCTATTTTAAAATTTTAGAAAGTTATCCGCTCGGAATACCTGGAAGAAAGACGTTGCGCATCGTAGGTGTAGCAGCGGATGAAAAAGAAATATTAAAAAAGGCGTTAAAGCAGGCTCCTGCTTCTGAGCGCTCTCACTTGACTCTTGTGCGCGACAAGGAAATGTTTGAGCCCTTGGATGACGGGTTGTGGCTATGGCGGTCGCAAGGGATTGCCTTGCGCCGCAGGTTGATGAAGATTTGGGAAGAAGAGCACGCTCGAGAAAATTTTAACGTTGTTTCATCGCCTGCCGCCTTTCTTGGAAGTGGCGGAGTAGAGAGCATTACCGAAGCGCATAAAGAATACTTTTTCCATTCTGGAGTACAAAAGATCGCTGAAGTGGCGCTCGTCTCCAGTCCCCACAATTCCGACCCCGCTCTGGGGCTGCTTGCTCCAAAAGCCTATTTTGCCGACCGTAGTCACGTCTTTTGCCCTGACGATAAACTTTTAGAAGAATGTATTTCTTCCTTGCATTTCATCTGTAAGATCCCTAAAATTCTGGGTTTTGAGTTTGAAATTGTATTGTCCATTTTGGGAGAAGGAACTCAAAAAACAAAATCGAGAGGAGCCTCTCTTTTTCGAGAGGCTTTAGAAAAAGCAGGAATTGCTTACACTGTCGAGAAAAACTTTCGCTCTGGGACTGTGGCGAGCATCGATGTTCGCATTGCAGACGCGTTGGGGAGAGGCTGGACAGGACCTTATTTGAGAATTCCTGTAGCGCCGATGCCTGTGGGAAAGGGCAGCATGCTCATTCGCTCTGCATTTGGTTCTTTAGAGCGCATTGCAGCGCTGCTGCTGGAGCAGACAGGAGGATTTCTTCCTTTGCGCCTTGCTCCCGAGCAAGTGAGGATTCTCGTAGCAACGGGCCGCTCTCTTACATACGCGAAGCAGGTCCGCCAAGGGTTATTAGCCCAAGGTATCCGAGCAACGCTTGAAAATAGCGGGGAGATGCTTAAGACTCGGGTGTATAAGTCAATGATGGAGAAGGTGCCCTATGTCGTCCTACTCGGAGAGCGGGAAGAAAAGGGTAAGACTCTGACAGTGCGTGCCCATAATGAGAATAAAGAGCAGACCTTGTCTTTGGATGAGTTCTGTATGAGACTGAAAAGCGAAATGAGGAGTTACACCTCTGAACTTACGAATTAATAGAGAAATCCGAGCTCTTAAAGTTCGCGTCATCGATAAAGATGGGGAACAATTGGGAGTGTTGACATTAGCTGAAGCGTTAGCGAGAGCGGAGCAGGCAGGACTGGATCTCGTTGAGATCGCTCCAAGTGCTGAGCCGCCGGTGTGCAAGATCATCGATTTCGGAAAGTACCGCTATCAGCTGACAAAAAAAGAGAAAGAACAAAAAAAATCGCAGCATCAAGTCAAGGTCAAAGAGATTAAGATCAAGCCTAATACGGATGATCACGATCTCATGGTCAAGATTAAGCACTCGCGAGAATTCCTTTCTAAGGGAAACAAGGTGAGAGTCACTTGTGTTTTCCGCGGAAGAGAAATGCTGCACCCTGAGTTTGGAATGCGCATCGTCGATCGCATTTGTGAAGACTTGGCCGATGTTGCCGCGCCGGAAGCGCCGGCGAAAATGCTAGGTCGAAGTTTATCCGTCGTTCTTGCTCCTGGGGCAAAGAAGAAAACGGCAAATAGTTAATTGGAGAAGTACCGTGCCAAAAATGAAAACACGTAAAGCAGTGGCAGCGAGATTTAAAGTAACTGGAACTGGCAAGCTAAAGCGCCGCCGTCCGGGCCGTCGCCACATCTTAACAAAAAAAGCCTCTAAGCGTAAGCGTCGTCTGAGAAAAGATGGCTTGGTCGACAAAGGGCAAGTAAGGATGTATTCCCGCTTGATGTTAGTGGGTTAATGTTAGTCCAGCATTCTGAATGAATATTTAAAGTATGTAATAGTGGAGAATTATCATGGTTAGAGTCACCAATGCAGTGGCTGCCAATCGAAAACGTAAACGGCTCCTCAAAAAGGCAAAGGGATTTGTCGGTGATCGTAAAAATCACATTCGTTTGAGCCAAGATGCCGTTATGTCAGCGTTGGCATTCAACTACCGCCATCGCAAACAGAAGAAAAGAGACTTTAAGCGTCTCTGGATTGTTCGCATCGGAGTCGGCGCGAAGATCAATGGACTGTCTTATAGCAAATTGATTTCAGGCCTTAAGAAAGTAGGCTGCGGACTTAATCGCAAAATGCTTTCCGACATGGCACTTCGCGACCCAAGCGGCTTTTCTGCTGTTGCCGGCGCTGCGAAACAAGCGCTCGCTTAAAAACTGTATTCATTCCCGCGCCTTTATTTTTGGGCGTGGGATTTTTTTTGAGATGTTCTTATGAAAGATCAACTGTCTACCCTTCGCATCCAATTCCAATCCGAACTTTCAGCAACCCAAGCCAGTAAGGATGTTGAGCAGCTTAAGGTTAAATACCTCGGCAAAAAAGGCTCCATTCAAGAGCTTATGCAGCATCTCCGCAATACACCTGCAGAAGAGCGACCTGCTGTAGGCCAACAGATCAATACTCTCAAAGAAGAGATCACTCATCTCTGCGATCAAGCGCTGCATTCCTTCTCTCAGGCAGAACTAGCAAAACGTCTCGGCGAGGAAAAAATCGATATTTCTCTTCCTGGACGCAAAAGTTATCTTGGCAAAGCCCACCCGTTATCTCATATGATGGAAGAAATTATCCAAATTTTCATCAGCATGGGTTTTTCCGTGCAATACGGCCCTGATATCGACAGCGACTATTACAATTACGAAGGACTGAACTTTCCTCCAGATCACCCTGCTCGCGATATGCAGGACACCTTTTATATCACCAAAGAGATGCTGCTTCGCTCACATACATCGAATACCCAGTTACGCGTGATGGAAAATCATCAACCCCCGATTCGTATCGTTGCGCCAGGAACAGTCTACCGCAATGAGACAATCAGCAGCAGATCCCATGTTTTCTTCCATCAGGTCGAAGGCCTCTATGTCGATAAAGGTGTTTCTTTCGCAGATCTCTTCTCAACACTTGATGAGTTCTGCGATAAGCTTTTCGGACGAAAAGTCCAAACGCGTTACCGTCCAAGCTACTTTCCCTTTGTTGAACCCGGCCTTGAGCTCGACGTCGCGTGCACATCATGTAATGGAAAAGGTTGTCGCCTTTGCAAACAGTCGGGTTGGCTCGAAATCCTCGGGGCAGGGATGGTGCATCCTGAAGTCCTCAAAAACGGAGGGGTCGATCCTGAAGTATATAGTGGATTTGCCTGGGGCATGGGCTTAGAGCGTCTAGCGATGTTGCGCTACGGCATGAAAGATATTCGCATGTTCACAGAAAACGATCTTCGCTTTCTTGAACAGTTTGCTTGAACTTTATCCTTAAGTTATTATAATTGCTGCATCTTCGTGCGGAAGAGTGGCAGAGTGGCCTATCGCGGCTGTCTTGAAAACAGCAGTCGGGCAACCGACCGTGGGTTCGAATCCTACCTCTTCCGCCATTTCTTAGACCTTTGAATCTCACCCTAATTAAATTTTCTCTTAGCAACCAGAGCCTGGCATCAGGACTGCGGGGACTAGATGATCTCCTTTTAATGTGTAGGTTTTGTTTGGGGAGACATCGACCCAATTGGTGAGAAGGTCGGGGGCTTCGCTATTGTTTGACCAAATAAGCACGCGGAAGAATTCCGCATTTTGAGGGATGGTCAGTTTGATCGTTCCTTGTTGGGAGATGGTTTGAATGGAGTTGTCATCCATTTTTGCTCCGCGCATAATGGCTTGATTGCCTTCTTGGACCTCTTTTGCGTTAGATGCCCATTGCACAGCAATTCTAGCGTTTTGTTTTGGGTAGGGTGTTTCATTGTCAAGCGTGAGGGTTGCAGCAAATCCTGTGGAAGCGAATAGAAGAAACGAGAGAAAAAATAGTCTAATCTTTTTCATTTTTACCTTGTCATTCGACGGTTATGCCTTGCTGCGGAACGCAGGGAGCGTTTGCATTTGAAATAGGCGCTTTGAGCGGAAAAGTTCCTTCAGCGCAAAGGGTGAGTTTTTTGCCGGTGCCTTTGAAGGGTTGTTTAGGAATGTGCACGGTGACATTTTTGATGACGTTAACGGCTTCTGCGATTTCAAAATCACCCACCATGCTTAGGAACTGATAGCTTTCTTCTGGAGAAAGTCCTTGTGTGCGCACAAGGAAATCGATTGCATTTTTAGAGGCAAGCCGCATGGCTTCCATCAGATCTGTATTTAGACCTACGATCATCCAGTGTGTCTCATTTTCGATAATGGGCCATGTGAAGACATTTCCCCCCTTTCTTTTTGTTTTATCAGAGACGCCTTCCGCTCTGAGATCTTTTCTAACGAAAAATTGAAGCACGATCGCTTCATAAGAGGTTTCAAGCGCTGTCACGTCGATTTCTCCATTGCTTTGCATGGCATGCGAATCTCCTGTCCACACAAGACCCCCTTTTTGGAAGACGGGAAGGAAAATGACAGAACCTGCTTGAAGCTCCGGTTGATCTAAATTTCCTCCAAAAGGTCCAGGTGGAACCGAATTAAATTCTCCGGCAACAGGCTGTCCCATTTGGGTAGGCATATCGACAGGCCAGCCCGATGGCCAGTCAAGCGGTGGCGCTACCGCTAAAACTCCTGGAAACGGTTTTAGCTGAAGGCAGACGCCTTTGGTGAATTCGACGGTGTTGTTCCTTTTATCGAATTTAAAGTACTTGATCCTGGGTTTCGTAAATTCTGTGAGGATGCCTTGCGTGGGACTGAGGAAGTTATATCCAAAATCGTTGAGTTTGATTTCAAGAACTCGGATCTCAAGCACGTCTCCCGGTTCTGCTCCTTCGATGTAGACAGGTCCTGTGACCGAGTGCATACCGCGTCTTTTCTGGATATCGTTGGCGACATAGAATTTCGCAACATCTGCTGGCGTCGTTTTATTATAGACCATCGCGTGAAGGCAACTATTCCATGTTTCCATCGATACGATATCCCCTGAGCGAATCTTTACAGTCGGCGTTTTATTCAGGTCGAAAAGACCCAGCGTGACAGTTTCTGAGGTTGCAGGCACCCTGTGTGTTTCCGCCATGAGGAAAGAGAGGTTGCATGCAGCAGAAAGTAGGGATAAGGAGATGAATTTTTTCAGCATAGTCCAACTCGATTGGGATTTTTAACCTACATGTAATAGGTGTCTGTAGAAAATGCAAGCTAAAACAGAACGATCAGTCTACCGGTGATGGCGACAACATTGGATTTGGTGGGGTGGGCACCGGGGTTGGGAATGTAACTGAGCACGGGTTGGAAGTAAGTGGATTTATACAATTGTCCCTGATAATAGGTTTGGAACATGAATTCAGAGTGTCTTGAGAACATAAATCGGTTTAGACGCGACCAAGCCATACCCATGCCGAAGGAGTCATTAGGACGATGCGGAACAAGCGCAAATGCAGTTAACCCTAAGCCGCCAAAGAGATTCATAGGGAGCGTTCTGGAATTGTTCCATCCGAATTGAAAAAAACCTGAGACATTCCCTTGGTTGGTTGTCTCCGATTTCTTCACCCATAATGCCTGTGAACCAAAGGCATAGACGCCTCCTGTTCCGGTTTGGGATTGTGAATCTGACTTGAGTTTTCCACTTTGATACCATCCTCCAACTGCAGCAATGCCAGGTTTAGATTTTGCCCAACCGTAGCCCATTTCAGCGATCGAAAAATAGTAACCGTTAAAGCGAGGCCCTGTAAGTCCGGTTTGAACGCCCCGCGCAAGATTGCCATCAAAAAAGCCAAGGTTGACATAAGCTTCTTTTGTCGGTGCAAGGGTAGCGACAACACCGTAAACAGAGTTGTAATAGCCTCCAAGAACACCGATCATCGTGGGGTTAACAAAAATGGGGGTATAGATCAAACCTGTCACGGAGGGAATAGAAACTGCAGGATTATCTGTGGTAACGGGTTTGGAAACATTGTTAAAATGAAAGGTAGGCACCGTTTTTCCGATGCGCACGCTAAGCTTGTTGTGCCAAAATTTCTGGAGGATCCACAGTTGGTAAAGTTCCGAGCGATCCAAAGGCGGATGTCCCGGTAAACTGTTGTATCCTTGTACAACTCCAGCGTCGGCATTGGTCGACTGTCCGTTAAATTGGAGGAATTCCGATCCAATCAAAGCGCCTTTCCAGCCCATCGCTTTTTGAAGATCTATCGATAGATCGAGAATGAAGGAGCTATTACCCGTCCAACGTCGATTGTGATGGACTCCTGCAAGTCCATGCACGAGTGCGTTATAGTCGCTAACCCATACTCCTCCAAGACGAACGCCAGAGCTTTTAGGGATGTGCAGCCATTGACCGAGTTTGCCTGTACCGACTTGCGAATTGACGGCGCCAGGGTTTCCGCTAATCCCATAGCTTGATTCTTCCGCATAGACGGCAATAGCTCCAGTGAATAGACAAAATAACGTGAGCTTTCTGCACAGCTTCATGGATCCTTAAGAACCCCTATTGGTAATAGGGATGGTCTTCGACTTTCTTATAGGTTTTCGTTTCTTCATCCCAAAGCATGGTTGGATCGAGATTCTTTCCATATTTGCTTTGTAAGAAGGCAATAACATCATTGGGAGCACGGACGGTCAGGTTGTCGAAAGTCGCCTTTCTCAGCGGAAATACCTCTTCATACTTTAAAGGCGGCATGCATTTGATCTCTGCAGTTTTCCAGCTGTCCGGGAACGGGCTATCCAAATAGGTAAAGAAATAGCCGACCGTTTTGTCCTCTTCATTGATTTGGTAGTGGTAGATATCGATGAAGTTTTTCGTCTCCTTAACATAAAGCTTAAGAAAGGATTTTGGTTTTTCATAGCTCGACCAATCTTGGATCTGATATTTTTCCGGATCAAGCGTGGAGAGGATTTTTTTCACGTTATCGTGATCGGGAAGAAGAATTGAAAGATCGATGTCCCAGTCCCAAGGAATAATTCCTCCGTAACGGTACGCTCCAATGCATGTTCCACAATCAATCCAATAAACAATGTTGTGCTTTTCAAAGAGGTCGACAATTTCTTTCAGGGCAGCGATTTCGATTTTTTGCTTTTTGGTAAGGTTGGAGGGCCGCTTGTGATTTTGGCAAGGAATGAACTCATCCGAGTAAAAAGGAGGAAGTCCTTTAAGCTGGTACTCTTCAAGATGGGATTTGAGGGCAGATGTGGTCTCTAGATTTTGTTTGATCTCTCGATGTCTTTTACGGACTTCTGGCGAAAGGTAAGCGAGCCCCTTGAATGCGGCTCCTAAAACTTCGCTAAAGGGGAGTACAGCGACCGAAGCAAGTGTTTTTAGCCAATGCAGATTGTGGTAGTTGAAAAGTTGTTTCACTTCGCAATCTCTATTGATTTCTTTTCCTGCAAAAAGATACTGCGACGGGGTCAAAAAGAAATTACCCATCGACTCAATGACATTAGCACTCTGTATGCGCGTGTTTAAAAAAATACTTTCACGAATTGCATGATACGAAGAGACAACCGGAATGCCGATCGGCATCATGACATCGCGCACAAAGTCGGTGGGGACATCCACCCCATCCTGCTCTTCTGCAGAGAGAGTATTGCTAAATGCTGTCAGCAGCAAAAGACTGGCGAAGACAAAACTATTTTTTATTTTGCATAAAGAAAAATTCATAACGGCCTCATGAGGTAACTCAAATACTTTTTTTGCTCAGTTAATCCGATCTTTGAATTTACTAAAAGCCTGATTTTTTTACTCTTCCGTAGGTTTATTTGAGAATTTTAATTTATTTTTATTTTAAATTTTTGAGTTTATTTAATAAAAAACAGGTTCTGATACAATGCTGTAAATTTAACGGAGAAAGTTTGTTATGTTTAAATTTGAGATAAATAATTGGTTCAGAGCTCTTGCTAGATTCTGCGATTACTCACTCTTTTTCTTAGCCTTAGGCTTGGTCACATTATTCCTCCCTTATTTTTACGGTGCTTTTTTCTATTACATTCTTGCCGCTGTCGTCCCTTTCATTTGGGTTCCTGTGGAAGCCCTTTGGATTTCAAGATGGGGAAGCACTCCAGGAAAGCTCCTTTTTGGACTTTCTGTTTTAGATACGGCAGGAGCCCATCTTTCCTATACGGATGCGCTAAAATGGTCTCTTTTTCTTCCCCGAAATAAGGGTGTTGTCCGTCAAAAGAGCATTTCTTGGAAAAGAAAACTGTGCGCGTTTGTGACAAGTTCTGCTTTTGTTTTGGGAGCTATCTATGGGAATGGACTTTCCCTTTGGAGCGTAGGACTGGAAAAGGGAATTTCTCCAGATGGGTGGGTAGAGTATTCTTGCCATGACACCGGTTTCAAGGTTTCATTCCCTACAGATCCTGAGTCGGAATCCAAAGAGCTCGTCATTCCAGATAGTGGAAAAGTTCTCAATTACAAAGAGATCACGAGCGAAGAAAATGAAAAAGTGACTTATTCTGTCACACATCTCGATCTTCCGAGAAAATGGAGGCTTGCAGCGGATACAACACTTCTTAAAGGGGTTCTTGAACAAATCGTTCTTCATAATTCTCAAACGGAACTTATCGAGAAAGAATTTAAAATGCTCGGAAAGCACCGCGTCTTAGATTACCGCCTGAAGGAAGGAAAAGATGCGATCAAAGGCCGACTGATTATTGTGTCGGGAACTTTGTATCGTTTAATGATCGCTTATCCCCCATCACATGAGAAGCAGGTCGAGCAAAGTCCTTTCCTCGACTCGTTTGAAGTTTCCTAACCTGAGTTTTGGGTTGATTTTATAGAGAATTACTGACGTGCCAAAATGGCAGAAATTTTGTCAAAAGATGCAGTAAGGCTCTATGAAAGGAGCCCAAAACTCAAGTTACTAATGTAGGTCCCGGATCCAAAAACTCATCGGTTGATCCGTGGGGTGTGTCTCATTGATTTTTTTCCAAGAGATGTGGCACTTGATTTCGGGATGGTGGACATAGCCTCTTTTTCTCCAAAAATCATCGAGAGGGATGAAGTCTTTGGGTCGATTCGGGTCCAGAGCATGGTGCTCGGGAACGCAGAAGCAGATATGCTTGAATTTCTTATAGTGGGAAACATGAGCTTCTCTTGCGTCGAAGAAATGATGTCCGATGCCGCGCCCGCGATAGCGCTTTAGAAGAGCAGAATCCCCGAAATAAAAGTAAGACTCGATGCTCCATTTGCGCTCTTTAAAAGGATGTCGAAGCGTCTCTTCCTCGATTTCAAGAGGGGATCCCAAAGAAACTCCCACGAGAGTCGTATTGTCGAAGATGAGAACTGCGATGGTTTCCTTGTTTAAAGAAAGTCTCTTTAAGTAAGCGATTTCATCATCGTGTTGAGGATCTTTAAAATAGGGGTAGTCTTTAAAAACTTCCATGCGCAATTTAGCCATCGAATGAATGTAAGGTTTCAGTCCAGGTCCAGTGAATGAGCGTACGTGAATGTCAGTCATTAGCATCATCGACTCCTCCAAAATAATTTGAATTAGAGTCTCTTATGGCGAAAAACCCAAATAAGTTAAAGGAGAAATTATATTGATGAAAAGTTGGAGAATCTGCCAACGCTGAAGGCGAGAGATGAATTCGCTATATACGGGTTGCATACTTTTCCTTTAGGTGTAGCGATTAAACCATCCATGGCATCATTGATGACACGGCCTAGTCGCTATCGTCATCTTCCTCGTCTTGATCTTCAGAGGGACCCATATTAATGTTCACAACCACAGGGACCTGGACGGATGGGAAAGCCGGATTGAGCAAAACATAGCCACTCGAAACAATTCCAATGTACCATCCGGAAATTTGCCATTCGGGCAGAAACACAACGCCAGGACCAAATCCCCAGTAAACGCCACCGAACCAAAATGGTGAAACCCAAGCTGCACCGTACCAAAAGCCCGGTCCGCCCCAAACGATCGGATGCCTCCAGCCAAAATGGGAGTGGTAATAGTGATCATCAAAACGTCCGTGATGATAATGCCCGCGAGCTTCTCTATGATCGCGTGAGCGTTGCTCGTGGTGTCCGTGGCCGCGATGATTACCGTGTCCCCGATCGCCATGTGATCCGTGGCCATGTTGATGGGATGAACCGTGTCCGCCATGCCCGTGAGGTGATCCTCCGCTACCGTGCTGATGAGGCGATGATCCGTGCCCCCCTCCCCCCTGATGAGATGAGGCTTCTGTTTGAGAAGATAATTCCAAATTCTCTTTTGCAAATCCCAAAGATGTGGAGACAAAAATGGGAAGGGAAAATAATAAACTCCAGTTCTTCATCTTTCTCTCCTGAGTAGTGGATTATCAGATTAAACTCAACATAGTGTTTGCAGAAGATGGTGTCAATAAATTTTTAACATATGCTGGTGACATTTCAAATGGGCTAGAGAATTTTGGTTTAACACGACCATTTTTTGATCCATCAAACAGGGGCATTATTCGAGCAATAAGACCCTGTTTGATGGATCGGGAAAGGGGGTTGTTAAAATCGAAATTCTCTAGCCGATTGAAACGGAACCGGTATATACCCAACGTGATTGAAAATTTGGATTTAAGACCGAGCCAAAGCCCCGGGATTGGATGATCGAATCTATACCCGACGCGAATGAAAATTTGGATTTAAGACCGAGCCAAAGCCCCGGGATTGGACGATCGAATCTAGCCCCTATTTCTAATAGTGGCGACGATTCGATCGCGCCAATCGCGGGAGCTTTCGCTTCGGTCC